>Ga0256404_1010014_pt1 | contig 13307 bp, 12 predicted proteins | sample RumenRJG_01DNA_FD_185990 | JGI IMG/M metagenome (GOLD analysis project Ga0256404, IMG submission 185990) | Bovine rumen microbial communities from Lethbridge, Alberta, Canada - RJG_01 | ecosystem: Host-associated > Mammals > Digestive system > Stomach > Rumen | place: Canada: Alberta | collected...
TTTGTTCCCATAGGGCTGTGGATCTCTGCTATTTCCGCAGGAGTCAGCATCAGCATCTTCAACCTGGTAGGCATGCGGTTGCGGCGGGTGCCGCCGGATAAAATCGTGCTGCCCCTGATCAAGGCCAACAAGGCAGGGCTGAATGTGAACTCCGACCAGCTGGAAGCCCATTACTTGGCAGGGGGCAACGTGGACCGGGTCATCGATGCTCTCATCGCGGCCCACCGGGCAGCCATTAACCTTACCTTTGAACGGGCCTGCGCCATCGATTTGGCCGGCCGGGATGTGCTGGAAGCGGTGCAGATGAGCGTTAACCCGAAAGTCATCGAGACGCCGGTGGTAGGCGCCGTGGCCAAAAACGGCATCGAGCTGCGGGTCAAGGCGCGGGTCACTGTCCGGGCTAACATTGAGCGTCTGGTAGGGGGCGCCGGGGAAGCAACGGTCATCGCCCGTGTAGGGGAAGGTATCGTATCTACGGTAGGTTCTTCGGAAATGCACACCGACGTGCTGGAATCCCCGGAACATATTTCCAAAACCGTTTTGGATAAAGGACTGGATGAAGGTACCGCCTTTGAGATCCTGTCCATTGATATTGCCGACGTGGATGTTGGCCGTAATATCGGCGCGGCCCTGATGACGGACCAGGCGGAAGCAGACAAACGGATCGCCCAGGCCAAGGCAGAACAGCGGCGGGCAATGGCCGTTGCCAAAGAGCAGGAGATGAAGGCTTACACCCAGGAAATGAAAGCAAAAGTGGTGGAAGCAGAAGCAAAAGTTCCGGAAGCCATGGCGGAAGCATTGCGGCAGGGGCGTTTGGGTGTCATGGATTATTACCGCATGAACAACATCAATGCGGATACCCAGATGCGGAAAGCGATTTCCGGCGAAGACACTCCGGAAGAAGCGTAAGTTATCGTGTTGGGATTAGCGTAGAAAAGCGTAAGAACCTTAACCGTTGTTTTCAGGATAACGCAAGGCCATTACTTCGCAAACAAAAACCGGAAACGTTTATAAAGGATGAAACCATGTTTTTTAATCGGCAATACATTCCGGCAGTACCCATACAGGAGGAGCAGCGCCTTTCGGAAGAAGAAGAACTGGCCCGCCAGCTGAAGCGGGAAGCGTCTATCTTTTTTCCGGATTCAAAGCTGCCGGATTTTTCTACCCGGGATCTGCCGTCCCTTCCGGAAGAGGAAGAGCAGGAGGGCGGACAGCCGTCGGGGGATTATGGAAAAACTGACCGGATCAGGAAACCGGAGACTCCAACCCCGGATGCTGGTCGGGATAGGCAAGCGGATCATGTGATCATAGAGGATCACGATAAGCGTTGCCGGGAGGAAGACAGCACACGGAGGCACGAGGACGGGAGCTTCTCTCCCCATGAACTGCGGGAAGTCCGGCAGGAAGCAGAGCAGATTGCGAAAAACAGGAAGGAGCGTCAGGCTGCCCTGCAATCAGAGGAACCAAGTTTACAAATTGAGGGGAATGGGAGACCGGTTCCGCCTCGCTTAAATAAACAGGAAATCAAACGGGGGATCCGTCTGTCGGTTATACTGGATCGGCCCCGGGGGATGAAACCCTGGAAGGAGGACATTTTCTGATGTTAAAAAAAGTGAATCTGGATGCCAAGCTGAAAAAATCGGAACTGAAAAAATTATTGGATGAAAAACTAGGCTATGAACTGGGGAAGGCCCAGCGGGCAGCCCGGGATGCAGGCATGCCTGTCATCATGGTCTTTGAAGGCTGGCGCAATTCCCGCCGCAGCGAGATTCTGGGCAAAATGATGCAGTTCATGGATGCCCGCGGGTTCCATGTGTATACATCTTCCCGGATTACGGAAGAAGAACGGAAACTGCCTTTCTTCACCCCGTTCTGGAAACGGCTGCCGGCACCGGGGCATATGACCATATACCGGCACAGCTGGTATTACCTGAAAAACGATATGGAAGTGAAGAACGAGGAAAAATCGGTCAACACGACCTTTGATCATATCAACGCCTTTGAAAAGCAGCTGACAGACGGCCATTACTGCCTGCTGAAATTCTTTGTGCATGTTTCGGAAAAGCAGCAGGAAAAGAATAAGAAAAATATTATCAAAGAAACAGGAAAAGCCTGGAAACCGATTCATGAAATTTATTCTGAAGAAGATCAGTACGACAAATTCTATAAACGCTATAATGAAATGCTGAAGGCTACCGACACCGAATACGCACCCTGGAACCTGATCAGCGGGGATGATGTGGACGTGGCGGAATACGAAGTGTTCAATGCTATAGTGGACGGCATTAATAAGGCTGTGAAGGCTTTTACGACCTATAAGGAAGCCCAGCGCCTGTCTACCAATGTCAGCGACAGTAAGCGGAAATATGATGTTCTCAGTAAAGTTGATTTGAGCAAAAGTATTGCCAAGGATGAATATAAGGCAAAGCTGGCTGAATATCAGAAGCGGTTGCGGGAGCTGCAAGTAGAGGCCTTTAACAAAGGGATATCCACGATCCTTGCCTTTGAAGGCTGGGATGCAGGCGGCAAAGGCGGCGCCATCAAGCGGGTGACAGAAGCATTGGATCCCCTGGATTTCAGCGTGCATCCATATTCCGCGCCGAACCAGGTGGAGCGCATGTTCCATTACCTGTGGCGGTTCTGGATCAATGTGCCGGAGCCGGGCCAGTTTGCCCTGTTCGACCGTACCTGGTACGGACGGGTCATGGTGGAACGTATTGAAAAAATTACGCCGGATGTTGACTGGCGCCGCGGTTACGATGAAATTAACGAAATGGAAAAGGAATGGACGGAAGCTAATATCGTGGTCCTGAAATTCTGGCTCCAGATCGATAAGGATGAACAGGCCCGCCGCTTCAAGGAACGGGAAAACAATCCGGAAAAACTGTGGAAGATTACGGATGAAGACTGGCGCAACCGGGCCAAGTGGGGCGAATATGAAGACGCTGTTAATGAAATGATCGGACGCACCAACACGGACTACGCGCCCTGGATTATCGTGGAAGCCAACAGCAAGTATTATGCCCGGCTGAAGGTGTTGAAGTCAATTATTGACGCATTGGAAAAGAAACTGAAGGATAAATAAGAATTTTTGTGTATAAGTTATGCTGTCAGGTAAAGGCATCGCAAACCCGTCACCGATTGCTATTCCATGGACTCATTCGCCTGTGGCTTCGAAACTCGGGACTTCGCCCCTCGAACAGTCTCGCCACGACGGCGAATTTCATCTCATGGAATGACGCAATCGCTTCCGACGGTTTGCTCTCGCCTTTCCCTTGACGCATAATATTTTGCATAGAAATGTTGAAACTTACATGTCCGGCCTGATACCACCTGCACGCAGTGGCACGTCCCCGAAGGGCGCGAGGAACTGTTCATTAAAGAAGGTTTATCAGGTAAGGCAACAATGCTTTATACTGCGCTACGCGACGCGGGACACGCCCGAGCGTTAGTGCCGCAAGTAAAGGTTGCATCAGCCGGGCACGCTAACGCACAAACTTTAATTTTAAAGAGAGGTTACCTGCTTGAGCTGGAATCTGCAAAAAGAAGTAAGGGATATCCTTGCAACTGAAATCGGAACACAGATATATGCACCGGGAGTCAGAGTCCCGGTTGCTTTTTTATACCCAAATACCTATCATCTGGGCATGTCGAACCTGGGACTCCACATTTTGTACCAGATTCTGAACGGGAAGGGCTGGGCCTGCGAACGGTTTTTCCTGCCGGAAGCAAAAAAACAGGCGGAATATGTAAAGACAAAAACAGCTTTGTTCTCCATGGAGACCCAGCGCCCTCTTGCAAATTTCCCTTATATCTGCGCTACAATTTCCTTTGAGATGGATTACCTGAACTTTCTGAGACAGCTGGAGCTGGGGCACATTAAGCTGCTGGCCGCAGAGCGGGGTGAAAAGGATCCCTTTGTGATCATTGGAGGTCCCTGTGCTACCTTCAACCCGGAACCTCTTGCGGACTTTGCGGATATGGTGGTCATCGGGGAAGGGGAAGAGACGCTGCCGAAGCTGCTGCAACTGTTAGAACGGCTGCGTATGGAGAAGAAAGACCGAACGGAAAAACTGTTGGCGGCGGCACAACTGCCGGGGGTGTATGTGCCGCAGTTTTATAAACCGGTCTATGATGATGCCGGGCACTTTGCCGCCATGGAACGGCTGGCAGATGTGCCGGAAACTATTGTACGGCAGTGGGTCCGGGATTTAGACGAGTATCCCCATACTTCCGCCATCATTTCGCCCTACACGGAATTTTCCAATATGTTCATTGTGGAAGTGGCCCGGGGCTGCGGACGTCACTGCCGGTTCTGCATGGCAGGGTACTGCTTCCGTAAGCCCCGCAGCCGTAACCTGAATCTGTTGCTGGAGGATATACGGAATCGTCCGGAGGCAACTGCAAAAGTTGGGCTTATGGGGGCGGCGGTTTCCGACTATCCGGAGATGAAGCAGCTGACCAAAACCCTGGCAGAGGAAGCCGTACCATTTTCCTGCGCTTCCCTGCGGGCCGATTCCCTGGATCTGCCTCTGGTTCAGGCCTTGGCCAAAAGCGGGCAGCGTACTATGACGGTTGCCCCGGAAGCGGGCAGCGTACGAATGCGTGCGGCTATCAATAAAGGTATTACGGAAGAACATATTTATGAGGCTATGGAATATGCAGCCCAGGCAGGCATGCCTAATACCAAACTGTATTTCATGATCGGCCTGCCGGGGGAATCGGATGAAGATATTGAAGAAATGGTTTCGCTGGTGCACCGGGTGCGCAAACGGATGGACGAACTGGGACATACCGGGGATCTGGTGCTTTCCGTAAATGCCTTTGTGCCCAAACCTTTTACCCCCTATCAGTGGTCACCCTTAGAAAATATAAAGACACTGAAGCGAAGGCTTAAACTTTTGCTGACCGGATTTAAAAAGGATCGACGTATCCGTCTGCTGACAGAGTCGTTGAAAGAGACGGTGTTACAGGCCGTACTGGCCCGGGGGAATCGAAAGCTGGGTCCCGTTTTGCAGTGGGCCAATGCCCATCAGGCCGGCCTGAAAGAAGCGCTGCAAAGTAATGGGATGGACCCGGAATTGCTTGCCTGCCGGAAAATCGAAACGGAATCTCCGTTGCCCTGGGATCATCTGGACATGGGTGTAAGCAAAAAATATTTACTGAAAGAACGTGAAAATTCCAAAGAAGGAAAATTTACGCACCAATGTTTTGACGGTTGCGAACGTTGCGGGGTTTGTAAAAAGAAATAATGACACAAAACCAAAAAAATTTAAAATAAAATCCAAAAGAGGAAACTGAATGCAAAACGATTTCAAGTTGATGTCACAAAATAAAATTCAATTTGGCGCTTTTACGGGCTTAACAGACGCCGGCTTTACCAATGCCTGCTCCTGTTGCGTGAATGGCGAAAGCGATATCATACCGGGTATATTGAATCTGGCGCTGCACGTGGGCGACGATCCGGAAAAAGTGATTCGCAACCGGAAAAAATTTGCGGATGCCATCGGGGTAGACCCGTCCCGTTTTACTACCTGTGCCCAGGTTCATGGAAGCAGGGTCCAGGTGGTTACAGAAAATTTAATTGGCAGCGGCGCTTATTCCTTTGCTACTACCATACCGGAAACGGATGCGCTGATCACCATTCTGCCCAATGTACCTCTTCTGTTATTTTATGCGGATTGTACTCCGGTTCTTCTGGCAGACCAGGTAACAGGCGCCATCGGACTTGCCCATGCAGGGTGGAGGGGAACCGCGGCCCAGATTGCAAAAAAAACGGTCCGCGCCATGGTGGAATCATTTGGCGTGAACCCGGAAAATCTGTTAGGCGCTGTCGGACCTTCTATTGGCGCCTGCTGTTATGAAGTGGATGACGCGGTGAAAGATAAAATGCCGGAATATCATTCCTTCTTCGCGGATAAGGGAAACGGAAAATACTGGCTGGATCTTTGGCAGGTAAACCGGCAACAATTATTGGAGGCAGGGCTGACTGCCGGACATATTTCTGTAGCCGGTGTCTGCACTAACGATCATTCTGACCTGTTCTGTTCTTACCGCCATGAAAAGGGGAAGACCGGACGCATGGGCGTTTGCATTTGCAGGAATATGTAAAGGCTGGCATTTTATAGATAAAAAGGTTAAGGCTTTATCAGATCTGCTTTACCAGTTCCGGCAGGGAAAGTCCATGGAGAAACTCATTGGTATCGTCAATGGATAGCTTTTGGTTCAGTGCGTAGATGATGGCGCCGTCCCGGGCATCCCGGGGGTACAGTTTTGCTTCTCCGGCATATTTCAGCAGCGTCTGAGTTTCTTCTACAGAAAGTTTTGCAGCAATAGCAAAAATTAACAGTTTGTCCCGGGAAAATTTCTTGCGCCCTGCCAGTAAATGGTAGGCGAAGGTTCGTTCCAGTCCGGCGGCACGGATCACATCGGCCTTTTTCAGGTTGTGCTCCGTAAATAATTTTTCAAGATACTCAGCGGCGTCAGGGTAATCCAGGTTTTCTGCATTACGGTCGTAAAATGCTTTCACTTCATTTTCGCTTTTGGCTTTATTCAGTTCGGAAAATAATTCGTCAGTATCTTTACTCATGGAATTTTCCTTTCTAATTTTCGGTATAGGTTAAGGAACCGCTGATTAAATGAAAACCATATGGTATACCTTTCTCATTAAAGAGGGTACGGCTTGGTTATAATAGTAGTGCCCGCCAAATTATAAAAAGCGGATCACAATCTTATTTTAAGTTATATTATACAATAAAATGCAGGTGCAGGGTATCATGCAGGAAGCAATCCGGTTTATACAGGAAAACTTCAAACAGGTTGCAGTGCTGAAGGATGGCGCCAGCGGGCTGACGGAACTGGTCATTGACCCGGGTAAAACGGTTTATATCCGTAAAGCAATTCCCTATACCGGGCTGCCTTATCAAAAGTTGGCGCGACTGGATCATCCGCTGCTGCCTAAAATTTATTATGCGGCAGAAGATGCGTTGCGCACATATGTGATTGAGCAATACGTGGAAGGGCAGAACCTGCAGGCACTTCTGGAAGCGAAAGGAACTTTGACGGAAAAGCAGGTACGGGGGATTGGCCTGCAGCTTTGCGATGTCCTGGAATATCTCCATATAAACTATATTATCCATCGGGATATTAAACCGTCTAACATTATTTTAAAAGAAGACGGGAGCATTCGCCTGATTGATTTTGGCGCGGCCCGCATTGTTAAGACCGGCGCAAGGCATGGAATAAAAGAAACCATTGCCGAACCTTTTTCACAAAAAGGAAGCGGAACCGCTGTTACTGCTGAAGCAGAAAAAAGGAAAAGAAAGGTTGCTGTTCTTGCTTCAGAAAAAGATGGTGGCACTTCGGATGAGTCTATAGTGCAGGAACAGGACACCCGTATTTTAGGAACGCCCGGCTTTGCCCCGCCAGAGCAGTATGGGTTTGCACCTACAGATTTCCGCAGCGATTTTTACGCTTTGGGCATGACGTTGCAGACACTGCTGGGAAAAAAGTACCGGGGTGCTTTGACGAAAGCAATCCGCCGCTGTGTGGAACTGGACCCGGAACGACGCATCGGTTCGGCGCAGGAATTGCGGAAGCTGCTGCAGGGACATTGGTATGACGGCCTGGTACAAGGGAAGCAACAATATGCTGTATTGTTTTTGCTTCTGTGCCTTTTAGGCGGCGGTCTGTTTTTCTGGCAACAGAAACAGGAAGGGGCCGCTGCGATTCTCTCTGGCTTTGTAACAGAAAAAGGTACAGGGGCAATAACGGGGAATAAAGAAACAGAAAAAGTTTACAATACAAAAAGCGAAAAAAACACCGCAGGGAATAAAGAAAGCAGTACGCTCCAAGAGGGCGTGAATCCTAACAGCAATACAGAGGCTAACAGCGGAACCGAAGGAAAATCGGCTGACGGCGTAACAAATCATACAGGCTCTGGGACGCAGCCGTCAGGGAAAAAACCGTCGCCTCCTATTGTTTCACCTTCTGCCAAACCGGATGGAACCCAAAGCAGCCCTGGAAAAGCTATTGTGCAATTTACCAGCAACAACTGGAATGTTTTCCAGAAAACGGAGCAACACCTGGGACCAATCGTTTCTGATGCGGATAAAGTAAAATATCCTGCAGGGCAGTGGCCTCAGGTTACCGTGTACAACAATTCTAATGCTGTACTGAAAAATCCACGGGTAGTTATGTATTTTAACGACTTCGGCGTGCTGGGAAACGATTTTTCTGTTACGGATGGGGATAACAGCAAAATTTCATCCCAGTTTGCAGCAAAGTCAGCCAATGGTCTGTCGCGGAGGGCAATCCTGCGTTTTGATGGCTCGGTTCCGCCTCACGGTTCCTATCAGTTCAATTTGTTCGGCGGCATCAGCGGCTTGTATCGTACCGGCCCAAGTCCTTCGGTGCGCATTGTGTTCAGCGCAGATAACGCTGACGTGCAGGAAAAAAATTATGCCATTGGGATCAGGTGAAGAGATTTTTAATCATGACCCACGCTTACAAATTTAAGAGAATAAATGCCAAATAACTGGTTACTGTTCATCAGGTTTCCCTGATTCCGGGGAGACCTGATCTTTTTGTGTCCTTTTTGGACACCACGAACTGCATTTATGAAAATATAATGGACACAGAAAAGAAAATTTTAAGGTTGTATCCCTTAAAAAGCCAATAGAAAGAACAAACTGTCAAGATATAGAACAGCAGGCGGCTTTGACTTGTGGGATAATAAATATATGGGAAAACACGAAGGAGGTTGGTGCTTGCCGTGTTCCAGAAAGAGTATCAGCGCATTGGTCTGAACATATTGTATCGGCGGCGCGAACTGAAAATGTCCCAGGAAACGCTGGCCAATCTTTCCGGCGTATCCCGCTCGCGGATTTCGGATATTGAAAGGGGATGCGAAACATTTAAGCTTTCTTCCCTGATGCTGATTGCCAAAGCGCTGGAGATTGACTACAGGGAGTTGTTGAAGTAGGGGAAAGTCCGAAACGCATTTTGGCTTCGAATCATCTTGATATTATTTGAAAGGAGCATTTTATTTATGAAACAGTGTCCGGCATGCAGAAAAACTTATGATGATACAACAATGTTTTGCACAGAGTGCGGCGTTGCGCTTAATGCTGTAGCATTCGTCCAAAGTGCAAGTGAATATCAAAATTCAAGGTATATACCTGACAAAGGCATTAAAGAAATGTTTTTTAGTACCAAGGGAAGACTTAATCGTAAACGTTATATTCTTCGAAATCTGGTTATGGGAGCAGCTTCATCTGTAGGGGGAGTCGTTGCTTCAACGGTGATTACAGGAGCGTTGTATTCTGACTCAACAATAATGCTTATTGCAGCATCATTATTAGTGCTTTTAATGGTAATTCTTCCACTGGTGTCTGGTTTTATGATGGCAGTTCGTAGGTGGCACGATTTAAACCGACCGGGGATACTAGCCATAACAAATCTTTTGATTTTACCTGCATTATATTTACTTTTTGCAAAAGGAACTGAAGGTCCGAATAAATATGGTCCAGATCCGTTGCAAATCATTAGTGAAATTTAAAGTTAAACGTAGAGTTAGATTATTATTCAAGATTCAGAGCAAAAATTTCCATTTTATATAAATAACAACAAACGAATAGGGGGCAATATATTGTGTCCATAGAAAAATACATCTGCCCGAAATGCAAAAATGAAGTGAATTTTGGCGATAAATTTTGCGGAAAATGCGGATTTCAGTTTGGCGATTGGGGTCAAACTAATGCTGAACAGGCATTGCCTGAGCAAAATCCCCATGCCTTACAAGATACTGAAATTGAAAATTCCGGTAAATCTGGCATTATTGGCAAAATATTAAAAATTGTTTTGGGTGCGATTATTCTCTTATTAGCCATATTTGCAGGAGTATCATTTTGGGGCAGTAATTCACCGAAAGATTTGGTTGCAGATGCAATTAAAAATAAAAGCGAAGCAGAAATAGTCAAAGTCTATAATAAACAAAAAGACACTAAAGAAAAAAGTGAATTCATTAAACAGGTTTGTTTGGCTTATAAAGAGCAGGTAGAAAAGGATTTTGCTGGTGAAAAAACAAAAAGCTTCTATGAAGATCCTAATACAGAATCTATAGGTCGCTTGTTGAAACAAATCAGTCCGGAACAGGAACCTAAGTTATTGCCGTTAGCAGACTTACACAGAAATCTGGCAAGGTTAGGAAGGATTGACAAAGAATTGTCTGCATCCCGCAACATACAGAAGATTGGCGATATGGATATTACTGATATTACAGGAAAAATACAAGAAAGAAATTTCTATATTTCGCATAAACTGCCATTTCAGGAAAAACGGCATCTGTACATTGCGGTAAGGACACAATACATTGGAGATCCTTTTAATCCATTTTCGGGTGGGGTAAATATGCCAACCGCAGATTATGAGGCCGTGATTGAAACTCCACGAGAGGATAATTTACGTGATGGCAGCGGTATGTATGAGTTAACAGTGGCGCAGGCAGGGACTTACACCCTTAAAGATATTGGCGGTTTTACCCGTACTTTACCGCTATTTAAGTGTGTAAGCAGGGAAGACCTGAATAGCATAACAGCATACAAAAATTTAAAGAACCAAAGAAATGATCTCGCTGAGCATAGAATCCCTGCTAAACTTAATAATTTTATCACTTGGATTGACAGTATTAATTCAAAGAATAGTGAAGTAAGTACAACAACTTCTGTCAATAAATCAAAAAAAGCAAGTGACAATTCCGTTCCGTCCATTTCTTCAGGAAAAATTACTAACACCACCCAGTCCTCTGCCGATAATGAAAACGGATATGTTCATTCGGCCGCGCTGACTGTAGATGGCGATATAAAAACCTGCTGGACCGAAGGCGTAAAAGGCCTTGGCATTGGCGAATATATCCAAATATATTTTAACGGTACGTATAAGGTCTGCGGTCTGAATATCTGGGCAGGGCATCAAAAATCACAGGATTTGTTCTATAAAAACGCACGGCCTGCTGCCATCAGGGTAATTGGGTCAGACGGTTCCAACGCAGTATATCCATTGGAAGATAAAATGGGCATGCAGCGCGTTAATTTCACTTCCCCAATTAATGTCAGTGATATCAAGATTGTTGTGGAAAAGGCAGTGCGAGGAAATAAGTATGAAGACACCTGTATTGGCGAGGTAAGTTTCTTTTAATAATAAACAGGGGTAACGGTTGCCTGTTACCCCTGTTATTTTTTTGCGATGAAAGGCTGGAATGGGATGAACCAAATAATCCGAATGATGAAAGCAATATGTATTTTGCTTTTGCTGTTTTTGGCTAACGGTTGTAGTGGAATGGGAAACAACATGAGTTGTAGCGGGCTGAAAAATGAGAGGACAGGAATTGAAAAAAATTCAGAACAGAAACCGCCAAAAGAACTGCATGCGGCAAACGCGATAAATATGGAAAAGGAATTAAAGGAAAAGAGATTAGAAAAAGAAAACGCGATTACAGAACAAAAGAGCTACGGTTACAAAAACGGCGACAGATACCTGAAACAATACAGTGTAATTCCTGCGGTTAGGCAAATTATATTGGTTGAACAGTCAAAAGAAACTGTAAGTACCGGAACATTATTTTTGCTTGTAAAAAACAGTAATGGAGCCTGGGAGGAAAAATTGCGCTGTAAAGCGTATCTGGGAAAAAGCGGATTAGGCAAAACGCGGGAAGGTGATGTCCGAACACCGACGGGGGATTACGGCTTCATTATGGCGTTTGGCGCTAAAGATGATCCCGGCTCATTGATTCCCTATACAAAATTAACGGATTCAATGTATTTGTGCGGGGATCGGGACTACTATAACCAGTTTATAGACAGCAGCAAAATTGATCACAGATGTTCCAATAACAGCGAGCATTTGATTCAGTACATTCCGCAATATAATTATGCTTTGTTTATTGATTACAATAAGGATGGAGTTTATGGTAAGGGTTCTGCAATCTTTTTACATTGCTTTGGCAGTTATCCTTACACGTTGGGATGCGTCAGTGTTGCGGAAGAAAATATGAAAAAGATTCTAAGGACGGTAGATACGAATTCGCGCATTTGTATTTATTCCGGTTCGTGATTTATAATACACATTTAATTGTCAACTTTTCATGAAATCTTTTACTGTGCCTTGCAAATTGAGTTTGCTTTTTCTATAATGAAAGTGCAAGTAATAACAAAAATGGGTATATGTTCAGGCATTGCGTGCTCTTAATTTTTTTGAAAGGAGCATGCGTTGCATGGGTGAAAAAGATATTGCGGAGAAGATCCTGGAAGATTACCCGGACGTCTTCGCCGATATTGTGAACGGTTTCCTCTTTGACGGCGAAGAGGTGATCAAACCGGAAGAACTGGAAGACATGCCTGGCCGTTCCGCCTACCGGGCAGAGAAAAAACTGCACGATATGGAGCGGGACGTGGCCAAACGGTGGAAGAAGAACGATATCCGTATTGCCTGCGTAGGTTTTGAAAACCAGACGGCGCCAGATCCCCTAATGGTGCTGCGGGTGTTAGGCTACGACGGGGCGGAGTACCGGGCCCAGTGTCTGAAGGAAAATGTGGATAAGCCGCCATACCCTGTCATTACTCTGGTGCTTTACTTCGGGTGTGAAAGGCGTTGGACGGAAGCGAAGACGTTGTATGAAGCGGTGAATGTGCCGGATGTGTTTAAACCTTACGTTACTGATACGAAAATCAACGTGTTTGAAGTGGCGTGGCTTGAAAAAGAACAGGTAAAAAAGTTCAAAAGTGATTTCCGTATTGTGGCGGATTATTTTGTGCAGAAACGGAAAACGGGTGCGTATATAGCTTCAGAAGAAACGATCCGGCACGTGCAGGAGCTGTTGATGCTTTTGAGCGTGATGGAGCACGATGACCGGTATGAGAAGCTGTATTACGAAAAGGCTGTGGAAGGAGGAAGTTGGAATATGTGCAAGATTATTGATGACTATATTAAGAAAGGCGAAGAACGCGGGAAAGAAATTGGCGCTGCTAAAAAAGAAGTGGAAGTAAATGAGCGTGTAGCGACAGATATGCTAAAAAAGCATTATCCGTTAGAAGCTATAAAAGATATCAGCAAACTTCCGGAAGCGGCCATCCGTGAGCTTGCCAAATCTATGGGCGTAGCCGTTTTATAGAACGAACAACCTTTAAGTTTAGTTATTGCCTACAGTTCAGCCTGCTTAACTGCAGGCTGTTTTTTATTGCGTTCTTGGTGTTGTATGTTTACGCAAAGAAACAAACACAAAATATACCGATTAAAGCAAAATTAATACC
>Ga0256404_1010015_pt1 | contig 13306 bp, 13 predicted proteins | sample RumenRJG_01DNA_FD_185990 | JGI IMG/M metagenome (GOLD analysis project Ga0256404, IMG submission 185990) | Bovine rumen microbial communities from Lethbridge, Alberta, Canada - RJG_01 | ecosystem: Host-associated > Mammals > Digestive system > Stomach > Rumen | place: Canada: Alberta | collected...
GCCGGAAACGCCAAACACTCTGTCGCCGTTCTTCACTTTGATCCAGCACCATCCGGTCTGTCCTTCCTTCACCTGGATATGTGAAGTGTCGACACCGTTTGCGATGCAAGAATCGATCTGCAGTTTGCCAAGTTCGTCGTCTCCGACTACTGTGGCAACCGAAGCTTTGTTGCCTGTCCTGACGATATTGACTGCCGCGTTGAACGGGATTCCGCCGGCGAAAACACGCTCGATGTGACGATAAATATCCACGTTATTGGCGCCTAAACAATATGCATTGATCATGAAAAGAACCTCCACTCTTTCAAGATTAATCGGTCAGAAGCGATAAGTCATACTATATCGTTATATTCCAAGATAATCTTATCACAAGTAAAGTATTTGTAGAATTCCTTTTTGAAAATTCGTGATATCGACGAAAGACACCGCTTCAATTTGTGAAGAAAGAAATCTGAGATGCAAAACTCAATTGAAGTTGTATGAATTTGCCTTTTCTGTGGAAGAAAGTTGTTATTTTTTTTCCTCTTGAAAGGTCTTATAACGTATGATATCATTCGGATGGTAGAATACTTTTTGAAAGCAGAGGCGTTTTAAATGCAATTGGTATTTGACCCGGAAGAATTGATGCAGTCAAGCGAAAGCGCACGATACAAACAGATCGCCAAGATCCTTTCCAAGAACATCTCCAGCGGAAATCTGCAGCCAAACTCACAGATCCCGCCTGAGCCTCAGCTCATGGAAATGTTCGGATGCAGCCGTATAACGGTCCGCGCTGCGATCAAGGAACTTGTAGAAAAAGGTCAGCTTGTCCGCAGACAGGGTCTTGGCACGTTTGTGACAGGAGAACTGAAAAACTTATCTGTAAATGACTGCTCCGGATTTACGGACAGTTGTATCATGGACGGCCACACGCCGCTTACAAAGGTACTTTCCAGCGGTATGGCGCCTGTAGAGGATGAAAATCTTGCTGAGTTCCTTCAGATCCCTGTTGGCGGGATGGCATTCCAGATCATCCGTCTTCGCTACGTTGACGGAAAGCCCTGTACTTATGAGATCAACTACGTTTCTCCAAAGTATGACAAACTGATCAAAGCTCCCGTAAACGAGTGGGAACGCTCCCTTTATTCCCTTATCACAAAAAGCTATGGCTCTCTGCGCATCGAAGGCAAACGGTTCTATGACTGCGGAAAACCCTCCAATGAGATCATAAAGCAGCTCGGACTTGAATCAGACAACAATGTCCTGGTCATTGACGACCTGCACTGGGACAACAGTCACAATCCGATCTTCTCCTCAAGACTGTATTACAAACCCAGTCTGTTCCGTCTCTATTCGACCTTCGTATCACTTCTGTGATCACAATCTGTTATGAAAAGAGCTCAGCGGTATCCGCTGAGCTTTGTTATTTGTATTCAGTCCGTTCTCGGCAGTTCGACGATCATCGGATAGTGGCCGAGGTAAGGCAGGAGCCGTTTCATTACATCCTCCGTCCTCATCCGGAGAGTCGAAGTGTTGATGCAGGGATGGCAGCGCATATACTCCTGCTGTACGATCTCACGGTCAATGAGCAATTTGACCTGTTTCTTCCTGTCGTACATCAATCCCATGATACTTACCGATCCGGGAGTGAGATTCAGCATCTCCAGCAATTTGTCTTCCTCACCGAAGGAAAGACGCTGGATCCCCATCTGGCCGATGAGGTCTCTTGTGTGAAACGGTTTATCTCCGGGCATCATCAGAAGGTACCACAGAGTCCTGGCGCGGTTCCTGAGAAAAAGATTCTTTGTAGCCTTGACTCCCAGGATCTCTTCCAGCTGAACACAATCCTCTATCGACTGTGCAGGACTGTGATCCATCCTCTGGAAAGGAATATCCAGTTGCTCCAGAAGATCGTAGCAGTCATTTTCCTTTTCTATTCTTTCCTCTGCAGGTCTCCCTTCAAAAAGGACCGGTTCAAATGTAAAATCCATCGTTTTCACCTCTCGATGGTATTATACCCCTCGCTCCGCATTAATCCAGTGAATTATGAACGGTTTGTAAACCTTCACCGCTTTACCTTGACAGAGCACTTCTCCCCTGTTATTCTATACTCACAAGATAAAGGGGAGTAGCGGAACACCGCAAGGTGATCTTGAAACCGTCTTACCGAAGCGATGAGCTTCCGTATCAAGTGAAACCGCAAGACTTTTATCGTGACAAACGAGTCACGGTGAAAGTCCTTTTTTATGTACCGTGATTCTAATCACCAAGTTTCAGGAGGTAAGAACCATGATTACAGCAATGTTTGCAACGATTTTTTCAATTTACATCACCTACAAGATCTCTGTGGCGCTTATCCGCCTTTGCATCCACTTTATGAATGCAGTTTCTTTTATGGCTGTCCTCGGTGCCATCTTTCTTGTAGCCGCGATCCTGGGCGGATCCCCGAGTCTGCTTCTGCTGGCTCTGCTGATCTTCTTTCTCACAAGAAGAAGTAAAGTAAGGGAAAGAGAACGTGAGACCACGTTCAGCGAACCCCAGGTAAAAACCGTACCCTACAGAGAAGTACGTGAAGAAAGCATCCCCGTTCAGCCTGTCAGGGACGATGAAAACGGTAGGATCATCTCCGGTGCCCTTCAGGAGATCTACTCCATGAACAACCTGGTATCAGGGCTCCGCAACGAAACGATCCGCAACAGCGGATTCGAAGTCTGCCAGAAAGCACGTACCATATTGAACGTGCTTCGCAACAGTCCTGAACAGATCCCTTCCGTCCGTCAGTTCTGGAACTATTACCTTCCATCCACCAGCAGCATACTGAAAAAGTATGAAAAACTGGAGCGCAGCAATGTCGCAGACTGGGAGGTTATGAAAAAAGTCGGCCAGTACCTGACCGATGTCAACATGGCACTGGACAATCTCTACAACTCCCTCTTTGATGTAGACAAAAAGAGCCTCAACATCGAGATGGAAGCACTTCAGCTGGCAATGCAGCGCGAAGGCCTTGTGAGCAGCGATGAGGTCATTGACTCATCCTCCGGTATCCGCCTGGCGATCTGACGCCTGCCCTCTCGAAAGCACCCGCATAGCGGGTGCTTTTTTTGTGTGAACGTATTGCAACAAGGTCATTTTTACTATAGCATGAATATAGTAACGTAATATGACGTATTACACTTGGGGGCACTGATGAAACTGATCGGTACAAAAGATTTCTATAAGTCTGTATTCCGTATTGCCATACCCATTATGATCCAGAACGTGGTTACCAACTCGGTCAGCCTTGTGAACAACATCACCGTAGGAAACCTAGGTACAGAATCCCTTGCCGGAGTAGCCATCGCGAACACCCTCATATCGGTCTATTACCTGTGCATCTTCGGCGCGATCTCTGCGACCGGGCTTTTCGGGAATCAGTACGCCGGAAGAAGAGACTATCAGGGAGAACAGTATGTTTTCCGCATGATGATCAAACTGGCGCTTTTTTTCAGCGGCGTCTGGATGCTTTTCTTCATCCTGGCAGGAAAACCGCTTATCAGCCTGTTCCTGCATGACAACGGTGATGGCTCCAACCTTGCCCTGACCCTTTCGGAAGGATACCGCTACCTTGTGGTCATGAGCATCAGTTTCCTTCCCTACAGCATCAACTCCTCCTATTCGGAGATGCTCAGGGAAAACGGAAGAGCAAGAATACCCATGATGTCCAGCATCACTGCTCTGGTCACGAGCCTTATCCTCAACCTGATCCTGGTTCCGATACTCGGTGTCATAGGCGCAGCTGTCGCTGCTGTCGTATCCCGCTTCATTGAGTGCGCCATCAACATCCTCTGGACACACCGTTATCCTGAAGAAGTTCCCTTTGTGTATCACGTCTTCGATACCATGACCGTCCCGAAGGAGCTTTCCAGACGCATCCTCATCAAAGGTATTCCCCTGATCATCAGTGAAACCCTTTGGTCCATAGGAGAGACCGTGATCAACCAGTCCTATTCCTATCACGGAGTCACTGCCGTCGCAGCCATCAACATGGCTGTAACGATCTCCAGTCTGGTAAATACCGCTTTCTTCTCACTCGGTGTTTCCATCGGTATCATCCTCGGAAACATTCTTGGAACCGGAGATATGGAAAAAGCGAGAGATACGGATAACAAGCTTCTTACGCTTTCCGTTTTCATAGGATTCTGTGTAAGCGCCGTTCTCTTGGGACTTGGAATTGTGGTTCCGAATCTTTACTCCAGCCAGCCTGAAGAGGTGCGTCATCTCGCGAAGCTCTTCATATGGTGTGAAGCTGCAGGCGCTCCTTTCCGGGCATACGGAAACGCCTCCTACTACACCATCCGTTCCGGAGGAAATACCGTTCTGACATTCTTCTATGACTGCGGAAGCATCTGGGCCTTGAGTGCAGCCACCGCATACGGTCTCACCCATTTCACCAATCTCGGCGTTGTCACCGTATACCTGGCGGTAAAACTTGTGGAAGGAATCAAATGTCTCATCGGAACCTATCTCGTGGCTAAAGGAGGATGGATGACCAGCATCGTGGACAGCCCCCCCGAACAGAAAGCCTGATCAGAATTCAGATACTAAAAAAAGAACACCGCAAGGTGTTCCTTTTTTTCTGTCCGTTATTGTTTTGCAGTCTCTGTCAATCCCACATAATCCATCGCTTCGCAGATCACCGCGTCCCATGCGTCCCAGTTGTGCACGCCGTGATAAGTGACGAGCTTGTAGCGGAAAGGATCCCCGTCATAGGCAAGAAAATGATCTTTCATGATGTATGAGTGCCTGAGAAGATCTGTTTCCTCAAGGCCGCAGTAGTGGAACAATACCGGATAGGGTCCTCCCTGCTCCACAAGCCTGTCCGCTTTCACAAAGCAGTCGTATTCTGTTCCTTCCAGATCCGGGAATACCTCTCCGTAAATCCGCTTCATCGCTTTGAGCCAGCCTGCAGGCATAACTCCCGCATCAAATTGCTCATGGAACATGCCGCCCGGCCAGTTCGCCGCAGACAGTACGATCATTCCGCTGTAGAGATCAGGCCTTGACAGTCCGATGGACAAGGCTCCGAGTCCGCCCATGGAAAGTCCGCCGATAAAGACATCTTCCCGTCTGGTGGAACATCTGAAGTATTTGCTGCAGACCTGCGGAAGCTCTTCGGTAATGAAGGTGAAGTATTTTAAGCCGTCCGCCATATCATTGTAAAAACTGAACTCACCGTCCGGCATCACCACAGCGATATCCCTTTTCTGGGCATATCTCTCAATGGAAGTCTGATTCGTCCATGTCTGATAATTATCGCTCCACCCATGCAGAAGATACAGCGTCTTCCACCCGTTTTCAGGGACATCCGCATGATCCGGCACGATCAGTTTCATGACCGTCTCCTTGCCAAGGACCTTAGAACGAAAATCAAATGTCAAACTTGCCATGTGTTTTCCCTCTCCTTCGATACATATTATTAATTTCAGGATCCTTTTCTCATTTTAATATGCTGTCCCTCTCCGCACAACCCATGAGCTGGGTCATACGTGATGCAAAACGCTGTATAATGATGACAGGAGGTATCGTTGACTTATGAGAATCCTTACATCATCTATGCAGCGCGAGATCGAGAAACGTGCTGTGAACACGATGGGCATTTCTTTTCTGGACCTGACTCACAAAGCTGCGGAAAGTGTCTTTTCCGTCATTCAGGAACGGAAGCTGGACACTGCAAGGACCGTTGTCCTTTGCGGTCCCGGCGGAAACGGCGGAGACGGATTCGCCCTTTCGCTGCTTCTGGATTCTTCCGGAGCTGAAGTGAACGTGATCCTTTGTTCAGGCCTCCCGAAAACGGAGGTACCGTCCGCTTTGTTCCGGAAAGCAGTATCGAGCAGGATATCGGTCACAAGTCTGGAGGATCATGCCCCATTCGTCGCCTCTCTTCTAGAGTCCGCAACGCTCATCCTGGACTGCGCGTTCGGGATCGGACAGACCAGGGAGCTTTCTCCCGAATTGCGGTCTGTTTTCCGGCACGCAAACGAGGCAGAAGCTTTCAGGATCTCAGTGGATGTCCCTTCGGGAATCTGCTCCGATTCGGGAGAAGTCATGGAGGATGCTTTTCATCCTGACCTCACCGTTGCACTGATTGGAAATAAACCTTCTTCTGTTCTGAAAACTTCCCGTGATCTCCTGGGAGAAGAGATCACTGCGGATCTCGGTCTTCCCGAATCACTCTTCTCGGACCCTTCCTTTCCCCGCTCGATGTCTTCACCGTCTCTTGAGGCTCTGATCCCCGAGAGAGGAGCGGCTTCCCATAAAGGGACATACGGAAAGCTCAGCATCTTCGCCGGCTGTCCTCACTACCGGGGAGCTGCAGCGATCGCTGCCAAAGGTGCCTATACTGTGGGAGCGGGTCTGGTAGAACTGGTCTCCCATCCTGTCGTTCTCTCGTCAGCGTCCGTACTGGTGCCTGAGGCTATTTTTCTGGACACGCCTCCGCTTACCGACATCATCCCCTGTACCGAGCGCTCCTCCGCTGTCCTGGCAGGCTGCGGACTGGAAGCGGGCGAAGAGACTGCCAGGATCACCGAACTGCTTGTCAAAAACTGCAGAAATACCCTGATCCTTGACGCAGGAAGCCTGAATGCCGTTGCGGAAAACCCGGAGATCCTGCATGCCCGTCCGGGAAACACGATCCTGACCCCGCATCTTGGGGAATTCTCCCGGATCACCGGGATCTCTGTGGATAATCTGCGGAAGGATCGTATAGGGCAGGCCGTGCGCTTTGCCCAGCGCTATCACGTCACTCTCGTTCTGAAAAGCGAAAACACCGTGGTCGCAACAGAAAACGGCACATTCTGGGTCGACACCGGCGGAAGTCCCGGCCTGGCGAAGGCAGGCAGCGGCGATCTTCTGGCCGGTCTCATCTCCGGTCTCGCTGCGACTGGACTCAATCCCGAAAATGCAGCAGTTGCCGGAGTGATGATCCATTCCGCCGCTTCTCTTCTGACAGAATGCGATACCGGCGTCTATTCCATGACCGCTACGTCTGTTGCCCGGCATGTCCCAGACGTTCTTTCTCAACTTCATTCCTAAAGGAGGACACCATGAGCAAAACGATCTATCTGTCCGGACCTGACCACCTGCTCCCGAACGGCAGAGAAATATACGATGCGAAGGTCGCACAATGCGAACGATATGGTTTTCGTGTAGATCCCCTTCCTGATACCTATTTCGACCCGCTTCTGTCCAGAGAGGAGAAAGCGGATCTCGCAAGGCTTCGCATCCGCCGCATTCAGGAGTGCGACATCATCATCGCGGACACCAATGACTTCCGCTTCTCGGTCGAACCATACGGAGAAAGCGCCGTGGAACTCGGAATAGCATATCCTCTCGGAAAAGTAATGTACTGCTATATGAGCGACGCACGATCCTGCGGGGAACGTTACCCGGGTGAAAAACTCAAAGGTGATAAAGGCGGTTATACCGATCCTGACGGGAATTCCTTTGAACCTACTCCGCTGAATCTGATGCTTTCACAGAGTGCGGTCATTGTGGAAGGAACGCTTGAGGATGTTCTCAAACAGCTGGGAGGTGAGGAACAATGATACGCGACAAAAACGGAAACCTTCTGGCGGTCGCAAAGATCGCGCAGTTCACCTGCCTGCTGAAAGACTACGGTGACACATTTGAACGCTGGAAAGAGATCGGACTGAAATACGGCATCCTGTGCGTAGGCACTACGGCAACGGATAAGGAATACCTCCCTGTGGAGATGATCTCCGCCGAGCCGGGAACGCCTGCGTTCTGGCAGTCCATTTTTGACAACGATATCCACATCATGGAGCAGTGCGATCTGTGCATCTCACAGCTGGACAACTGGAGGAGCCAGCAGCCGGACAGCGGGACAGCCTGGGAGACCGGATACTATCTCGGTCTCGGGAAACCGTGTTTTGGCTTCTATACCGCGGATTCGAAGCGAAAGGATACTGTGAAATACGGCGTATATACCGGCGAGGACGGGATCCCCCGTGACCGGGACGGATACGCGTGGGAGCAGCCTTTTGACGGCATATTTGAACTTGTCCCCATGGCGGAAGATTTTGAAAGCGCCTGCCGGCTTGCCAGGGAGACCTGCGCTTATCTCTGGGAAGAAGAGGATAACTGAATACTCTGAGATTATAAAGAAAGAAGACAACCGTCGGGCTGTCTTCTTTTTTATCTGTAATCTGACTGTGCAGAGGACTTCCTATTCCACTACAGCCTGCTCCGTTTCGGAGATCGCGAACACCGTCAGGAACAAGAGGTCCAGACTGTCGCTGGCAGTCCAGCAGCGATAATAATACCTGCCGTAAGGAACCTTGATCTTGTGCTGCTCCTCATCCTCCTCGTGAACATACTGACTGCTGGTCTCGACCGTTGCCAGAAATCTCCCGTTGAGTGCAACGGTATATATCGCTTTCGGGAATTTGGAATGAAGGTCTGTCGAGATCCTTATTCCCTTTTCATGCAGGACATCCCAGATATCCTTCCCGTCAAAGCGGAAAGTGGAACTCGTGGAGAAGAATTCATTCGAATAACTTGACGTGACCGTGTGACCTACTTCGTGCTCTTCCGAGAGTCCGCTTCTGCAGTCGGTAAAGGTAAAGATCCGGTTGCCCACAAGCGCATTTTTCGTCATGGTTCCGCGATAAATGACATTGCGGTCCCTGTCTTCCACGATATAACCGGGCTTGAGCGTCACGCCGTCAAAGGACACATAGTACTCCGTGAGCTGCTCTTTGGGAAGCGGTTCGACCTCTGCAGGCACGGCGCCTCCGGAAGTCTCGGCGATCTTCCTGTCAAGGTCGCGCTGCTTGCGGAATGCCTTTAAAGTGAACGCTGCGGACACGGCAATGGCCAGAACACCGGCCGCGGTCATTCCCATTCCGACCAGCCTGGTATTCTTCATATTGGAAACAGATTCCGGGTTCTGCGAATCATAGTACACAGGTATCGTCTCACCCGCCGCTATCGGTTCATCGTAACCGGAAAAACTGTTTTCGTAGGACTTTCCATCTACTTCGTAGGTGAAAAAGATCTCATAATACGTAGTCTCATCCCCCTCTGAATCCGTATCGATATACGGCTCGGAAGCGGTCACCGTTCCGACAGTTTCTAAAGAATCTCCGGACATGAACGACGATGTGAAGATGCCCAGCACGATGAGGGCAATACCAAGAGGCAGCAGGAACCGGAGAGGTCCCGTCGCTCTCATTATTCTCGCTAATTTGTTTTCCACAGTCTTTACTCCTTTTCTTGTACGAAAATTGATCAACTAAAATATTCCCGATAAGCGTCGAATCCGGTATGAACGGAATTTGCCGCGTCGTAACTTAACACTCCCCAGAAAGGCTCAAGAGAAACGGAAGGATTGAAGCCCCTTTCCCTTACGCTCAGGTATTCACCGATCGTATCCTGACTTCGTGCGATAAGGATCCACTCAAAGCGTTCCTCAGCCGGAAGATCCGGGTTTTTCTCGTGATAATGGATCAGTCCGTGCCTCTCTAAAAGACTGTACGCTTCAGATGAAAAACTGTCAAAAGCTTCATGTGTAAGCGGCGGAGACAGCGCCAGTCTCTTACATCCTCCTGCCACACACTCACAGAATGCAGTGATCATGCCCATGACGAATGATCGTTTGTCCATCGTTCCTCTTCTTTACCCTACTGTTTCTCAGGAATGACCCAGGTATCGGAATCTGCGTCATATACCGCTTCCGCATCCCCGTCTTCTCCCAGAAGACCGTTATTCAGCAATTCGTTGTATTTTCTGTTATTGTACTCCGCGATCTTCTTCTGCACCCATCTGTCCCTCATCTCAGCGATGGCGAGCGCCTCATCAGCGATCTCTTCCGCGCTGGTCGGTCTGGCTCCCCTGAGATACTGGATCATCCGTGTCATCATCTTTTCCGTGCGCAGGATCCTGGCGATCTCAATGCCGAAATTCTCAGGATATCCCATGCGCATGATCTGATCCACCAGTTCCCAAAAGATCTTTTCTCTCTCCGCGTTCACTTGTCTCTCCTCGACAGATTGGTATCTCTATTATACAGCAAGCAGTTGAGCAAAAGATCTTTTTCTTTTCGCCCCAAATCCTTTACTTTCCTTCGCTTAGAAAGTAAACTTAAGATTCGGTAGTGCCTTAGGGAAGCACTTAAAATGATACGATAACAGGACAATTAAATGACACTTGATGAACTAACAATCGGAGAGCGCGGGATAGTCTCAAAAGTAGGCGGTTCCGGTGCCCTCAGACAACACTTTCTCGATATGGGAGTGATACCGGACACGGTGATCGAGATCGTTAAATTCGCTCCTACAGGTGATCCAGTGGAGATAAAACTTCACGGGTATGAACTGACGATCCGCAAGGAAGACGCGGCAAAGATCGAGATCGAGGCAGTGGATGCTGCACAGGAGGAAAGCCCGGCATCAGAGAGCCGGAGGCATCCGAGAACCATTCACCCCGGTCTGGGTGAAGGAGGCAAGTTCCATCCGAAAGGCAGCGGCGATCCTCTGCCCGACGACACCTTGCTTACTTTCGCACTTGTCGGCAACCAGAACAGCGGAAAGACCACGCTGTTCAACCGGCTCACAGGATCCAATCAGCACGTGGGAAACTTCCCCGGCGTCACGGTGGACAGAAAAGACGGAGCCATTCAGGGGCATCCCAACACATTGATCACTGACCTGCCCGGGATCTATTCCATGTCTCCTTACACCAATGAGGAGGTCGTCTCCCGCAGTTTCGTTCTCGACGAGAAGCCGAAAGCCATCATCAATATCGTGGACGCGACCAACATAGAGCGAAACCTCTACCTCACCATGCAGCTCATCGAAATGGGTATCCCCATGGTCGTTGCGCTGAACATGATGGACGAGATCAACGCCAACGGCGGAATCATCGACATCAACGCGATGGAATCCGCACTCGGTGTTCCCGTGGTTCCCATATCCGCCGCAAAAAATGAAGGCGTTGAGGAGCTTGTGGATCATGCTCTCCATGTCGCACATTATCAGGAACGTCCTTTGAGGCAGGATTTCTGCGATGAAAACGACCACGGCGGAGCAGTCCACCGCTGCATCCACGCCATCATCCATCTGATCGATGACCACGCAAAACGCGCCGGGCTTCCTGTCCGTTTTGCTGCAAACAAGGTCATCGAGGGCGACACACTCGTCATGCAGCAGCTGAAACTGGACCAGAATGAAACGGATGCTCTGGAACATATCATTGTCCAGATGGAACGCGAACGCGGCCTGGACCGCAGCGCCGCAATGGCGGACATGCGCTTCACATATATCCAGAACGTCTGCAGGGAGACAGTGAAGAAGCCGAGAGAGAGTCTTGAGCGACAGCGCAGCGAAAAGATCGACAAGATCCTCACCGGCAAATACACCGCCTTCCCCACCTTCATCCTGACCATGGGGCTGATCTTCTGGCTCACCTTCAACGTGATCGGAGCAAAACTCCAGGAACTGCTGGAAGGAGGGATCAATGCAGTCGTCGGACTCATCGACCAGGCATTTACCAATATGGGGATCAACGATGTCCTTCACGGACTGATCATCGACGGTATCCTGTCCGGTGTCGGAAGCGTTCTCAGTTTCATTCCCATCATCGTAACTCTTTTCCTCTTCCTGTCTCTCCTTGAAGACAGCGGTTACCTCGCAAGGATCGCGTTTTTCATGGATGCCGTATTGAGGAAGATCGGTCTTTCAGGACGCAGCATCGTTCCGATGCTGATGGGATTCGGATGCACCGTTCCCGCTGTCATGTCCACAAGGACCCTCCCCAGCGAGAGAGACAGGAAAATGACCATCCTGCTGACTCCGTTTATGAGCTGCACCGCGAAACTACCGATCTACGCCTTCTTCGTCAACGCGTTCTTCCCCGGCAGAGGCGGTCTGATCATGGTCGGTCTGTATCTCTTAGGCATCGTCCTGGCTATACTGATCGCTTATCTCTACAAGGGAACACTGTTCCGCGGTGAACCTGCTCCGTTTGTAATGGAACTTCCCAACTACCGCATGCCCAGTCCGAGAAACGTGCTGCAGCTGCTGTGGGAAAAAGCGAAGGATTTTATCCAGCGTGCATTTTCCGTTATTCTCGTGGCCACCGTTGTCGTCTGGTTTCTCAAGAGCTTCGACATGGGTCTGCGGCTGACTGAAGATCCTCAAAGCAGCATCCTTGCTGTCGTCTCCAGTTATTTCGTGCCTCTTCTCGCTCCTCTCGGTCTCGGAGACTGGAGGATCGTGACCTCTCTGATCTGCGGATTCATGGCAAAGGAGAGCGTAGTCTCCACCATGGAAGTGCTGTTCGGAAGCGGGATCCAGTCCGCTCTTACACCCGTTGCAGCCGCGTCCATGCTGGTCTTCTCCCTTCTCTACACACCCTGCGTCGCAGCCATCTCTTCGATCCGAAGAGAACTTGGTCCGAAGTGGTCTGTCGGAGTCGTATTCTGGCAATGTCTCGTGGCATGGATCGCCGCACTCTTGACAAGACTCCTCCTTCTATCGCTGGGGGTATAAGATGAGCATTTATGACTTTGCTCTTGCGATCCTTATCCTTGCCGCATTTGCCGCGGCACTGAAACGGATCCTGTCCGGAAAAAACAAAAGCTGCAGCGGCGACTGCTCTTCCTGCAACGCCTCCTGCAGACAATTGAACTCACATTAAAAAAATGGGCCGTACGGCCCATTTTTTAGTTGTCCTGGATCGAAGAAAAACCACCCATACGGGAGAGAGGCTCCCCTCTGCTGATCAGGTGCGACACATCCCCGAAGCACTGAGCGCGGAACATCGCAGCACGGTTGATCTGCATTTCCGCATTGAGGATGGTGACCCCGGTAGTCGGAAGGAAGATCGTCTGCTGCAGGACGAGCGGAGAGATGCCGAGCAGATACCCGACCGCTTCCAGATTCGCTCCAAGATGTCCGAAGATGACGATGGTCTTCTCCGCCTCACTCAGCGGCAGTTTCTCAGAAAAGCGATGAATTACCCCGGCTAATTCAAAGAATCAGATCGAGGTTTCCGTTCAAACGGCTACGCCGTTCTACTTGATGGGGATTCACGTCTCCCGTATCCCTTTCTACAGGGACTACATTTTTTTGGTTTTTTAGCATCTCATCCGGATGCTTTATTACTGCGATGTTTTTGAAATCAGGAACACTCTTTCCGGAGAATGCATCCGGAAATGCCTTCCTCAGGATGTTGGCTGATCCGTTCAGGTCCGCGTTGATGTTTTCTCCGTCCTTCGTCCGGTACAGCCCTCTCTGGATCCTTGTTCCGCTGAATGATGCTTCTT
>Ga0256404_1010018_pt1 | contig 13302 bp, 8 predicted proteins | sample RumenRJG_01DNA_FD_185990 | JGI IMG/M metagenome (GOLD analysis project Ga0256404, IMG submission 185990) | Bovine rumen microbial communities from Lethbridge, Alberta, Canada - RJG_01 | ecosystem: Host-associated > Mammals > Digestive system > Stomach > Rumen | place: Canada: Alberta | collected...
ACACCCATGCCTGCACACCTCAGTATGGTCTGAATGAAGCGGGGGTTATCTATGAGTGCCCTGTAGAGGGTGGTATTACCCGTTATATGGCAATCTGGCAGAAACCGGATGATTTCGACCGTATCGGCAACATCCGTTCCTGCCGTCCTTACTATGTATGGCTTGCAGCTGAATGGAATGGTGTCTATGTTCATTACGGCCAGTCCTTCCAGGGCCAGGCAGCACTTGATACCGGAATCGTTGATGACCTGAATGGTCTTTCCAGTCTTTCAAACCTTGTATTCTATCGTTCTTCCGATCGTAAAGCACCTCATAATGCTTATACCAGCACCAAGGGTATGATGGACGGCGTCGAAGCAAAATCTCTGGATATGTCCTATGATCAGGATCAGTATATTCACTGGAATTACTCCGATCCGGACGGCGCTCCTTTCGTACCGGAAGGAGATAATGTATCTGATGTACAGGTACTTGATCTCTATTACTATGACAATGATCCTTACTTCATCTATGATCCTGAGACCGGCGACTATACCCGTTATGAATTCGGTGAAAAGCAGATCGACAAGATTACCGGTGAAGATGTAACCGTTAAGAACATCATTATCGAGAATGCAGACAATGGATATTACGATGACGAGCATTATCGCGTGAAGCTTGCACTCGTTGGAGCAAATGGTGGTGAGCTTCTCACCCAGGGCAAGAGAATGCCGATCTCCTGGTCTAAGGAGAAGGATAGCAGTGTAACTCATTACTATGATATGTATGGTAATCTGATCACCTTAAATCCTGGCCGTACCTGGGTCTGCGTTCAGGAAGCAAGCAACTGTGAAGAAACTAAGGAATACGCAACTCTGGAAGAGTACCAGGGTAAGTAATTTTTGATTTGATACTAGAAAAGTGTTTTTGATTTATGACTGATTCTAAGAATCGGACAAATTCCATATTGGTTCAAGGTTCGATCCTTGCAATCGCCTCATTTATCAGCCGTCTGGTGGGACTCATTTATAGAGTCCCCCTGACGGCTATTATCGGTAAAACAGGTAATGATTATTACGGTACTGCATATTCAGTTTACAGTATCTTATTAATCATCTCTTCTTACAGTCTTCCTCTCGCTGTGTCTAAGCTGGTCTCGACCCGTGTGGCTCAGGGAGAAATGAAGAATGCCCGTAAGATGTTCCGTGGTGCCATGCTGTTCGCCCTCATTAGTGGTGGAACAGCAGGAACCATTCTTTTTGCCTTTGCAGATGTATTCGCCGGATGGCTTCAGACTCCGCTTGCAGCTATAGCATTAAGAGTTCTCGCACCGGTTCTTCTGGTGACCGCAATCGTCGGCGTTTTCCGTGGATTCTTCCAGGGTATGAGAACGATGATCCCGACTGCCGTTTCCCAGATCATCGAACAGATTGCAAATGCAGTTGTAAGTGTTCTCGCCGCATATTTCTTATTTTCTTATGGCGCAAAAGTAGGTGCTGTCCTTGGAAATAGCGAATTCGGAGCTGCTTATGGTGCTGCAGGTGGCACACTCGGTACAGCAACAGGTTGCCTTGCTGCACTGATCTTCATGTTCATCCTTTATATGATGTACAAGAAGACTTTCAATCGAAAATTAAGAAAAGACCACACCCATAAGGAAGAGAGTATTGGACAGGTCTTTCATATCATATTAATTACTGTAATTCCCGTTATTCTTAGTACGACACTCTATAACATTACATCCTTGGTAGAGATGTATATCTTCAAGAATGTCGCTGTTGCCCAGGAGTATCCGGTTCGTGAGATCTCTGAGTGGTGGGGCGTTTATAATGGTGAATTTCTGGTTCTGCAGAATGTACCAATCTCGATTGCCAGCGCAATGGCATCAACTTCGGTTCCTGCTTTGTCTGCATCTTATGCAGAAGGGGATCGTAAGGGGGTTCGTTCTCAGATTCGTTCCGTTACGCGTTTTATTATGGCAATCTCTTTCCCCTGCATGGTAGGCCTTATGGTTTTATCCCAGCCACTCATGGTTCTGCTCTTTGGCGATGCGGATCCCATCTCCGGTAAGATGTTGTTCTACGGTGCACTTGCTGTACCATTCTATTCTCTTTCCACGCTTTCAAATGGTATTCTGCAGGGTATTGATAAGATGAAGATCCCTGTTCGTAATGCAGCGCTTACGATCATTTTTCATGTTTTGATGCTTTTAGTTCTTATGGTTGTATTCCATATGAACATCTTTGCAGTTGTCATTGCGAATATCTTTAATGGACTCTTCCTTACTATTTTGAATGACCTGTCTGTGAAACGCTACAGTGGTGTTCGACTGAATATTAAGAAGACCTACCTGATACCTCTGTTATCCGCTGTGATCATGGGTGCCTTTGTATATCTTGCTTACTTTGTAGTTGATTATATTGTTGGAATTACCGCAGTTTCTGTCCTTATTGCGACCCTCGTTGGAATGTTTTCTTACTTCGTTCTGATTATCAAACTGAAGGGTATTACAGAAGATGAACTGTATCGCTTCCCTAAGGGCGGAACCCTGATCGCTCTTGCACGTAAGATGCATCTGTTGTGAGGTATTCTATGATTGATGACGAAATGTATGATCTGATTGTGATTGGAGCCGGCGCAAGCGGGCTCTTTTCTGCGATTAGCGCGAAAAATAACGGGGCAGAGAAAGTCCTGATTCTCGAAAAGACAGATAAAGCAGGACAGAAGCTGCTTCTTACTGGAGATGGTCGTTGCAACCTGTCGAATCAGGAATTTGACCTTTCAAGCTATAATTTTTATGCACAGATGTATCATAAAGAAAATACAGCTTTTTTAGATACGGCTTTTCATGCTTTTGATCCGGATAAAACCTTAGCATTTTTCAATGATATGGGACTTATGGTTTCTTATAGAAATGGCTATATTTATCCCACATCTTATCAGTCCAGGACTGTCCTTCAGGTCTTACTTAGGGAAGCAGAGAGCCTTGGTATTGTGATCGAATATAATTCGAATGTAAGAAACATAGAGCATATCGAAGATTCCACAGATTACCAGGTTATAACTCAAAGATTTAAGTATAAGTCTCATTGTGTCATTCTTGCATCAGGTGGCTCATCTTTCCCCAAAACAGGTTCTTCCGGAGACGGATATTATTACGCGAAGAAGCTGGGGCATACGATTATTAAACCGCTTCCTGCACTCACAGGTTTTATCCTGGAAGATGCAATCGTGGAGAGATTATCAGGGATTCGTATGATGGCTAAGGTATCTTATCGGAATCCTTCTCAAAAGGTCTTTTTCAATACTGGTGAAATTCAGTTTAATAAGTATGGTATTTCCGGTATTCCGATAATGAATATAAGTGGAAATATTATTCGTGATATGGATGAAAATAAGGAGCAGACTGCGGTATGCCAGCTTAATTTCTTTCCTTATTGGGATGAAGATATTTTATCCCGGCAGATTGCTTTAAATATGGCGGATTTTATTGAGAAGAGACCTTTTTGTCTCTTAGAAGAATTGTTTTACGGATATTGTAATGAAAAACTGGTAGAACTGATCCTTCAGAGTAAGGACTTTGATCCTAAGATGAGACTTTGTGACTTTCTGAACAGAAGGGAAGACAAGACGAAGGAATCTATTCTTCAGCATTATTCAAATGAGTTAGAAAGATTGTGTGATGCATTTTTGCGATTTGATCTAAAACTCATTGGATATCAGGATTTTAAGACCTGCCAGGTTACGAGTGGTGGTATCTGTTTGGATGAGATTGAGCCAGAAACGATGGAATCAACGTTAAATGATGGCCTGTATTTTGCTGGTGAGATTGTTGATGTTGATGGATCCTGTGGTGGATATAATCTACAGTGGGCATGGACATCTGCCTATCTTGCAGGCAGAGCAGCTGCGATAAAATTAAGGCATTCTAATTGAGGTTATATGTTAGAAATCAGTCAGATAAAGATTCCGGTAATGCCGGATTATACAGAGAATCTAAAGAAGAAAACGGCTTCCCTTATTTCGGTTCGTCCTGAGAAGTTTATCGAATTTGTAGTTTATAAACGCTCAATTGATGCCAGAAAAAAGCCGGAACTCTTTTACGTTTTTACTGTACTTGTAACGCTTTCCCGTGAGGATGAGAAGAGGGTTCTTTCGAACCCTAAGATCAAAAATGTTAAGTGTGCAAAAATGATTGCTTACCAGCCGCTTCGGATGGAAAAGAAAGCTCTCCGCCCTGTTGTTGTCGGCGCAGGTCCTGCTGGCCTTTTTGCCGCATATGCACTTGCTCTTGCTGGAAATCCTGCACTCCTGATTGAGAGAGGAAGGGATATAGAGTCCAGAAAGCAGGATGTAGAAAATTACTTTTCGACTGGCCTTTTGATTCCAGATTCCAATGTCCAGTTTGGTGAAGGCGGAGCCGGAACTTTCTCTGATGGTAAGCTGAATACACAGACGCATGATAAGTTAGGTCGAAATCGTTTTGTCCTGGAGACTTTTGTGAAATTTGGAGCACAAGCGGAGATCTTAATTGATCCGAAACCGCATGTAGGTACGGATCGTCTTCGCCTTGTGATCAAGAACCTTAGAGAAGAACTGATCCGGCTTGGAACCGAGGTCCGATTTGAGACAAAGCTTACGGGGCTGTCTGTTGAGAATCGAAAACTTAAGGGGATTACGGTAAATGGGAATCTTGAGATTCCCTGTCAGAACCTTATTCTTGCAATTGGACATTCTGCCAGAGATACCTTCGAGATGCTGTATACGCTTGGAGTACCTATGCAGTCCAAGGCATTTGCCGTTGGACTGCGTGTGGAACATCCTCAGGACTTCATAGATCACAGCCAGTATGGAAGAGACAGAGATTTCCTTCCTGCTGCCAATTACAAGCTTGCAACTAACCTGGAAAATGGAAGAGGGGTATATTCCTTCTGTATGTGTCCGGGAGGTTATGTTGTCAATGCTTCCTCCGAAGAAAAAATGACCGCTGTAAATGGAATGTCTTATTCCGGCAGAGATTCCCAAAATGCCAATTCTGCCATCATTGTTTCGGTGGGCGAAAATGAATATGCTCTCGACGATCCTATGGGTGCTATACGTTTCCAGAGGGAACTTGAGAGGAGAACCTATGAACTGGGCCAGGGGAAGATTCCCCAGCAGTTATTTGGGGATTATGTAGAGGGCAAAAAGAGTACGGGCTATGGTGCTATATCGCCGATTACCAAAGGCAAGACGGTACTTTCTGATCTCACAGGTATTCTGCCGTCAGATGTTCGAAGTTCCCTCATTGAAGGCATGAAGATCTTTGATCGTAAGATCAAGGGCTTTGCAAATGAGGAAGCAATTCTGTCTGGTGTGGAGAGCAGAACCTCTTCGCCGGTTCGTATTCATCGTGATGAGAATGGTATGTCCGAGATTCGTGGCCTCTATCCTTGTGGTGAAGGTGCGGGCTATGCTGGTGGAATAACCAGTGCGGCTATGGATGGTCTTAAGATGGCCGAAGCTCTGATCAAAAATAACCAAGAGATAAATTGATTAGTAAGGAACTGTAATGGGAGAGATTAATATCGACGATGTATCGCCGATGATGCAACATTATCTTCAGAAAAAAGAAGAATATCCGGATTGTATCCTCTTTTATCGCCTGGGTGATTTCTATGAGATGTTTTTCGAGGATGCGAAAACCGCTGCTAAAGAGTTAGAGCTGACACTGACGGGTAAAAACTGTGGATTAGAGGAACGCGCGCCTATGTGTGGAGTTCCTTTTCATGCTGCAGATACTTATATCTCCAGACTTGTATCGAAGGGGTATAAGGTCGCTATCTGTGAACAGCTTGAAGATCCAAAGCTTGCCAAGGGAATTGTAAAACGCGATGTAATTCGTGTGGTTACCCCTGGAACCAACCTGGATACGGCGATTCTCGATGAATCCAAGAACAACTTCCTGATGAGTGTAACCTTCCTGTCCGATCGGTTTGGAATTGCTGTCTCGGATGTTTCTACGGGCGATTTCTTCGTTACGGAAGAATATACACTGAGGGCCTTCTTGAATGAGGTGCAGAAGTATTCTCCGTCTGAGATTATCTGTAATGAAGCCTTCCTGATTAGCGGAGCTCCAATCGAGGAATTCCGTAATCGCGAGAAGATTGCTGTTTCCAAACTGGATCCTTATTACTTTGAGGAAGATCTGGCACAGGAATTACTTCTTCGCCACTTCAAGGTTCAGAGTTTAGAGGCCCTGGATCTAATGGATATGCCGGTTGCAATGACCGCTGCCGGTGCCTTATTACAGTATCTTAAAGAAACACAGAAGACCAATCTGCTTACGATTACAGAGATCAGTGTCTACCGTAATTCTAACTATATGATCATTGATTCTTCTTCCAGAAGGAATCTCGAACTGGTCGAAACCATGCGAGATAAGGAGAAGAGAGGATCTCTGCTCTGGGTTCTTGATCGTACCAAGACAGCGATGGGAGCGAGATTCCTTCGTCAGAATCTTGAGCAGCCTCTTCGCGATAAGAAGATGATCGAGGATCGATTTGATGCGATTTCAGAATTGATAGAATCTCTTGCGGATCGAGAAGAACTCCGTGAGTACCTGAATGCAGTCTATGATCTGGAACGTTTGATGACACGTATCTCTTATCGTACGGCGAATCCCAGAGACCTTGTGGCTTTCCGTAATTCTCTTCAGGTTCTGCCTGGTATTCGTAACATTCTGTCAGGGATGAAGAGCGAACTCCTTCAGAATCTCTATCAGGAACTGGATCCTCTCGATGATCTTACCAAGCTCTTGGTGGATGCAATCGATGATGATCCTCCTGTTTCTGTCCATGAAGGTGGCATCTTAAAAGAAGGCTACTCCATTGAAGTAGATGAACTTCGCATGGCTAGAAGAGATGGTAAAAGCTGGCTTTCGGATCTTGAGGCAAAAGAGAGAGAACGTACCGGTATTAAGAAACTTTGCATTAAGTATAACAAGGTTTTCGGCTATTATCTGGAAGTTACGAATTCCTTTAAGGACCTGGTTCCGGATCGTTATATTCGTAAGCAGACTCTTGCGAATGCTGAGAGATTCTATACGGAAGAACTGAAAGAGATGGAGAATAAGATCCTGGGTGCGGAAGATCGCCTTACTCACCTGGAAAATGATATCTTCCAGCAGATTCTTACAAGTATCTGCGATGAGATAGACAGAATCCATCATTCTGCCAAGGCTATTGCCTATATTGATTTCCTTCAGTCTCTGGCTGTCTGTGCCGAGAAGAATCATTACTGCAGACCCAAGATGAATGAGAATGGAAGAATTATTATTCGACATGGTCGTCATCCGGTTGTAGAGAAGATGATTCCAGAGGGCTCCTTTATCGATAATGATACGGTTCTTGATGATAATGACAATCGTATGGCAATCATTACAGGACCCAATATGGCGGGTAAATCAACCTTTATGCGTCAGACGGCACTGATCGTGCTTATGGCACAGGTTGGTTCTTTTGTACCGGCGAAAGAAGCGGATATCTCCATTGTTGATCGTATCTTCACACGTGTCGGTGCATCGGATGACCTTGGTTCCGGTCAGTCTACCTTTATGGTAGAGATGAATGAAGTCTCGAATATTCTGAAGAATGCAACCCGAGATTCCCTTCTCATCTTAGATGAAATCGGTCGTGGAACCTCAACCTATGATGGCTTGTCCATCGCCTGGTCTGTTGTGGAATATATTTCGAATCCAAAGATTATTGGAGCAAAGACGCTCTTTGCGACCCATTATCACGAACTTACGGAACTTGAAAACAAACTTCCTGGTGTACATAACTATTGCAGCGCTGTTCGAGAGAATGAGGATGGTATTGTCTTCTTACGTAAGATCGTAAATGGTGGTGCGGATCGTAGTTATGGTATCGAGGTTGCGAAACTTGCTGGGCTTCCTGAACCGGTATTGGAGAGAGCCAGAGCCATTCAGGAACAGCTTGTGAATAACGATCTGTCCGATATCGCTTCTCTTGTTGATACCGAAGTTATTCCTCCGTCGAAGAAGGCAAAATACAAGAAACCAGATGATGTGGATCGAAATCAGATGTCTCTCTTTGCAACGAATTCTGACAATGACATTATCGATACACTTCGTAATCTGGATCTTACGCATATGACACCGATTGAGGCTTTAAATCGTCTGTACGACTTACAGAGTCAGGTAAAGAATAGATGGTAAGAAAAGAAATTCAGGTATTAAGCAAAAATACGATTGATCAGATTGCAGCAGGTGAAGTTATCGAACGACCTGCTTCTGTCGTAAAGGAATTGACGGAGAATGCAATTGATGCCGGTGCAAGCGCTATCTCGGTAGAGATCAAAAAGGGTGGTATCAGTGAAATCCGTATTACGGATAATGGATGCGGTATTCCGGTAAAGCAGATCCATGCCGCCTTCCTTCGCCATGCGACCAGTAAATTAAGAGAAGCAAAGGAATTAGATTCCATACATTCTCTTGGATTCCGAGGGGAAGCTCTCTCCAGTATTGCTGCAGTATCTATGGTCACCATGATTACAAAGGCATCAGAAGAAGATTTTGGTTCTCAGTTTATGATCGAGGGCGGAGAGGAAGGTGAGTTACAGGAAATCGGTGCTCCTGATGGTACTACTTTCATTGTTCGTAACCTCTTCTATAATACGCCCGCCCGAAAGAAATTCCTTAAGTCTCAGCAGACGGAGAGCGGATATGTACAATCGATGATGGAGCATCTGGCCTTGTCTCATCCCGAGATTAGTTTTCGATTCTCTACAGATGGCAGAGAACGTCTGCAGACATCTGGAAATGGGAAAACGGAAGATGTTGTCTACCAGATTTTCGGAAGAGAAATCGTGAAAAATCTGCTCCCCATTGAACAGAAGACGGAATACTACAGTCTGAAAGGATTTCTCGGTAATTATACGGTCAATCGCGGAAACAGAGATTTCGAGAATTTCTTCGTAAATGGTAGACTGGTCGAGGATAAAATCCTTCGAAAAGCTGTAGAAGAGGGTTACAGAGGTTTCCTCATGCAGCACCAGTTCCCTTTCGCAGTGTTATTCTTCCAGTTTCCAGATGGTACCATTGATGTAAATGTCCATCCTGCCAAGAAGGAAATCCGAATGGATCATGGACCGGAGGTACTCAGCCTTTTGTCCGCTGCCGTACATGAGCGGCTGACCAGGCGGGACGATATCATTGAAGTCACTCTGACCAAGGAGAAGAAGGAAGACCATGTCACACCCAAAGTGTCAGCACTTCCCTTTGAAGAAAAGCATCTGAAACAGGTGAATCGTGCTGTTGAAGAACACGCAGCTTCCGTTCTGAAGGATACAGCCATCTCCAGATATACGGAAGAAGTGACTAAGCCGGTCCAGATGTCCTTCCTCTCGGAAAAGAGCCGTCCCTTCTATCGAATCATAGGTCAGGTTTTCGATACCTACTGGATGTTCGAATACGATGGGAAGCTCTACATTCTGGACCAGCATGCAGCTCATGAGAAGGTGAATTATGAGCGCCTGATGGCATCTCTTAAGAATAAGACCATGACATCTCAGATGGTTTCGCCCGCACTGATTATCACGCTTAGTAATCAGGAAGCAGCAGCCTTAGAAGAACATAGATCAGATATTGAGGCCCTGGGATTCGCATTCGAATCCTTTGGAGGTCATGAGTATCGTATCACTGCGACCCCAGGCAATCTCTATTCCATTGATACCAAGCATCTCTTCATGGATCTGGCTGCTCAGGCTGTCTCCTGGAAGGCAGATGAAGAATCCGCTCTGATCCGCGAACGCGTGGCAACCATAGCCTGCAAGGCGTCCATTAAGGGAAATCAGAGAATCAGTCAGATGGAACTTGAGCAGTTGCTGGATGAGCTTTTGATGTTAGATGAGCCCTTCCATTGTCCACACGGAAGACCGACCATGGTGTCGCTGACAAGAGATGAACTCGATAAGATGTTCAAACGTATTGTTTCATAAGGAAGCCTATGGAGAAGAAATTACAACCACTGATCGTGATCGCCGGACCTACCGGTGTCGGAAAATCCAAACTTGGAGTCGACCTGGCTCTCTGTATCGGTGGCGAGGTTGTATCCTGTGATTCCATGCAGGTCTACCGCCGCATGAACATCGGTACCGCTAAGGTCACTCCTTCGGAAATGAAGGGCATCCCCCATTACATGATCGATGTCCTCGAACCAGAAGAACCCTACGATGTGGTTCTCTTTCAGAAGATGGCCAAAGAGGCAATCGAGACCATATATTCTCATGGGAAGATTCCTATTCTCGTCGGTGGAACTGGTTTTTATATTCAGTCCGTTCTGAAAGATATAGATTTTACTGAAGAAGATGGGGATCCTCTCTATCGTGCAGAGTTAGAAGAACTTGCCAGAAGAAAAGGAAAAGAGAAGCTTCACGAGATGCTTCTTCAGGTGGATCCTGTATCAGCAGAGAAAATTCACTCTAACAACATTAAGAGAACCATCAGAGCACTCGAGTATTATCATAAGTCCGGGCAGGCAATCTCCTTGCATAATGAAGAAGAGAGCAGGAAGTCTAGTGTCTATGACAGTCGCTTCTTTGTCTTAACAGATGATAGAAAAGTTCTCTATGACAGAATTGATAAAAGAGTCGATCAGATGATGGCGGATGGCCTGTTAGATGAAGTAAGAAGTCTGTTAGCGGAAGGCTGTAAGGCTGATATGACCAGCATGCAGGGAATCGGATATAAGCAGTTAATTCCCTATATTGAAGGAAAATGTGATCTTAATAGCGCTGTTTTATCCATAAAGCAGGATTCGAGGCATTATGCCAAGAGGCAGCTGACCTGGTTTCGTAGAGAAGAAGACACCATATGGCTTGACAGGCAGGAGTATCCTACAGAAGAAGTTCTGCTTCAAAAGGCAATTGAAGAGATCAAGAATAAATAATAGTTAGATAAAAGGATTCGTAATGAAAATATCAGATGAAGTAATGAATGAGATGTATAAGTCCATGGGAATCTCGGAAGCTGTCCGTGCCTATGGTCAGAAGACCTTAGAGAAGTTAGAGGAACGTTTTCGTGAAATTGATCGTGTCACGGAATTCAATCAGCTTAAGGTATTAAGAGCAATGCAGGCTGCAAAGGTAGATGCAGAGTGCTTTAATGCTTCGAGTGGATATGGCTATGATGATATCGGACGTGAGAAGATTGAGCGCGTCTATGCAGAGTGCTTTCATGGAGAAGATGCCCTGGTACGCCCTCAGATCACCTGCGGAACGCATGCTTTATCTCTGGCCCTGATGTCTAACCTTCGTCCTGGTCAGGAGTTACTTTCCCCGGTAGGAAAGCCCTATGATACCTTAGACGAAGTCATTGGGATTCGTCCTTCCCAGGGATCTCTTGCGGAGTATGGAATCTCTTATGCCCAGGCAGATCTTCTTCCCAATGGTGACTTTGATTATGACGAGATTCGTCGTAAGATCAACGATAAGACCCATCTTGTAACCATCCAGAGATCAAAGGGATATGCGGTTCGTCCTACCCTCTCTGTTGAGAAGATTGGAGAGCTGATCTCCTTTATTAAGGGAATCAAACCGGATGTGATCGTCATGGTAGATAACTGCTACGGCGAATTCGTAGAAGATAGAGAACCGCTTGAGGTTGGTGCTGACATGATCGTCGGCTCACTGATCAAGAATCCTGGTGGAGGAATGGCTCCCATTGGTGGTTATATTGTCGGCAAGAAGGAATGTGTTTTGAATGCCGCTCATCGGCTGACTTCTCCCGGCCTTGGAAAGGAAGTCGGTGCAACCCTTGGTATGAATCGTAGCTTCCTGCAGGGATTCTTCCTGGCTCCGGTCATTACTTCGAATGCACTGAAGTCATCTATCTTTGCAGCGAATCTCTATGAACCTCTTGGTTTCCCCTGCCTTCCGAACGCAACAGAAGAGCGATTTGATATCATTCAGGCGATTACGCTTAAGAAACCTGAAACACTGATTGCTTTCTGTTCTGGAATTCAGGCTGGTTCCCCCGTAGATTCTTATGTCACACCGGAACCTTGGGATATGCCCGGATACGATGATCAGGTCATTATGGCAGCAGGAGCTTTTGTGCAGGGATCTTCCATTGAATTATCCGCAGATGGTCCTTTGCGTGAACCCTATGCTGTATATCTGCAGGGCGGTCTGACCTGGCCTTCTGCTAAGTTTGGAATCCTTTCTTCCTTACAAAAACTTTATGAGGCCAATCTTGTGAGCATAGATTCCTTATGCTAAAATAAATCATAAGTGTGCGGATTTCTGAGCTCTGATAGACGAAGGGCTTAGGAATGAAAACAGAAAACAGACGAATGACGCTTTGTCAGATGAAGAACCCGGATAATCCTTATGAGAAAGGATTACGTCAGGGAGTGGCTTCCCTTTCGAATCAGGAGTTACTTGCTCTCTTGATTCGAAGTGGTACAAGACAAAGGAATGCAATTGAACTTGCCGGCGACCTTTTGCAATTACATGGGGAAGGTCTCCGGAATCTCTGTGTTCTGAGTCTTGATGAACTGAAACAGATTCCTGGAATCGGTAAGATTAAGGCCCTTCAGTTAAAGGCTGTATCTGAACTTGCAAAGCGAATCTCCGAACAGGAGAGAAGAGAGAAGATTCTTCTAAAGGATCCCAAGTCAATCTCAAACTACTTTATGGAAGAGATGACCTATCTTTCCACGGAGCAGGTTCGTATCTGTTATTTTGACCACAGACTGAATATGACTGGTCAGGAAATCTTATCGATTGGCACCAATTGCAAAGCTTTTGCAGATGTCAGCGAGGTATTAAGACATGTATTTCGGGCAAATGCCGATGGCTTTGTCCTCTTACATAATCATCCAACAGGTGATCCTGAACCGTCTTACGATGACCTTATGGTGACGAAGATGATTAAAACTGCCAGTGATCTGGTCGGTTTACATTTCCATGATCATATCGTGATCGGTGATCATACATATTATAGTTTTAATGAACGTGGGGAGTTATCTTCCCGGGAGGAAATTTAATGTCCAATCAGTATGGTATTGATCTCGGAACTTTTCAGCTCAAGATCTTCGACAAGTCTTCGAATGGTGTACAGACCTGCAAGAATGCAATTGCTGTAATTCATAAGGACCAGATGTATTCTTACGGGGATGATGCTTATTCCATGTATGAGAAAGCACCTGAGTCTATCCAGGTTTCTTTTCCTATCGTGAATGGTGTTATTGCAGATTTCGATAACATGCAGACCATGCTTCTGCAGGTCTTGAATCATGATCTTGCTGCCCATCTGAAGGG
>Ga0256404_1010019_pt1 | contig 13301 bp, 21 predicted proteins | sample RumenRJG_01DNA_FD_185990 | JGI IMG/M metagenome (GOLD analysis project Ga0256404, IMG submission 185990) | Bovine rumen microbial communities from Lethbridge, Alberta, Canada - RJG_01 | ecosystem: Host-associated > Mammals > Digestive system > Stomach > Rumen | place: Canada: Alberta | collected...
CTTTGCGTTTGAAGCAACGGCGGCAAATAACGGGGCGTCCGGGTTCCGGGTTCCCCTGGTGGTTAAGTAATCGTCCAGAGCATTCCACAATTCCGCTTCAATTTTCTTGTAGGTGTCCGCTTCAAGGTGTCCTTTCCCATGAATGTAAAAGCGGCGTTCCCCGCCGTGGTTTTCTATGCTTCCAATATTCGCTCGTCCAAGTTCAATAATTCTTGTTCCGCATGAAACGCAAGTAAGGATAATGCAATAATCACGCTTTCCGGCTTCCGTGGTGGTGTCGATACTGTCAAGAATCCGCAATATGTCTTCCCTTTCCAGGGAATCCCGCTTAAATTCCTTTATTTTCGTTTGTGGGCTTCGCACATTCTTTGTAATGTCCTTATATAAGCCTTGGTCTTCCAGGAATGCGAAAAACATCTTGCACCCACGGAAATAGCGGGCGGCGGTATCGGCTGAAAAGGTGATAACTTCCCCAGTCTTCCGTGACGGGTGCGGTGTAAGAAGCCATTGCCTATAAGAAACAATATCTTCTCTTTCCGGGTGCATTATGCTTTCCTTTGCAATCCATTCAAGGAAACATTTTACAGTAACGGTATAGCCCGCCTGGGTGGTGTACGCCCGGTCTTTTATCCAAGATTCCCAGGCTTCCGCAAAGCGGGAAGAATTGAAGCCCTGGGCGGTCAATAAGGCGTTGTTTGTGGTGGTGGTTAATGCGTCCATATTGTACCTTCCTTTCCTTTCCTTGCTTGTGGGCATAGTGTCCTTATTCTTGTTACCATTATATAGTTTTTATCCGTGCTTGTCAACGGTTTTTAGAATGTCCGAAAAATAAAGAATGTTAAGGTTTGCGGCTACCTTTGCATTATAGGAAGAAGGCACGAAAAAAGAAGCCCCCCGGCGCAAAGCACGGGAAGCCCCCTTTTACGAAAGGAAGTTATTGTATGGCTTTAACCGTCCCGGCGGCTTTCCGGGTGGTAGTTAATGGTAACATTGCAACGGGGCGTTGCTGGTGTAAATGTCCGGGTTTCGTAAGGGTCTTTCCCCTGGTGCCGTTCCTGGGCTTCCTGGTGCCGTTCTACGGGCTTTTCTTTCGTCCTGGTGTTTCCCATAGCGTCCCCCTTTATTCGCCGTCTACGGCGTTACAAAATGCGGTGAAGGTGTCCCCGCCCATTCTTGCCACTTCGTAAAAGCACCCCGCCTTGTCTTCAAATAACGGGCGTTTGCGAAGTTCCGGGGCGTTCGGCGTTACGCCGTACATTCTTTCATTGTGTTCTTTAACGATCCGTGCCGCCCTGGGCGTGTCATAGTCCATAAATTCACGCACGGAAGCGTGAAGCCCCTTTATGGTGTCTTCTACATCAGAAACGGGAAGTTCCTTTGCTTCGGAATAGCCCATATAGCCCCGCATATATCCGGCGTTGTGTGCAATTTCCGTAAGCACGGAAAGGCAAGTAACATTTCCTTTTAAGGTATTCGCCGCCGCCGCAAGTTCCGCTTCCGTTGGCTTGTCCTTCATTTTCAGTAATTGAAGGGTGCGTAATTCTTCTTCCGTGGGCGGGGTCATTTTCCGGGCGGCGTTCGCCTTGCTCATAGCGTCAAGGGAAATGCGGAAATATTCGCCGTATTCACCCTTCAAGGCGGTTAAGGCTTCGTCCCTTTTGTCTTCCGCCTTCTTCGCTTCGTCCGTGAAATACTTGCTTCCTTTTGCGTCTTCAAGGGCTTTCATACGGGCTTCGTATTCGTCAACAATGCCCTTGCGCTTGTCCTGGTATTCCTTCGCCCTGGTGTAAAATAAATCAGTATTTTTAATCATAACTTTTATACCGTCCTTTCCTGGTATCAAATAATCATTCTGTCAAGTGCCGCTTCCCAGGCGTCCAATTCCGGGAAGGAAAAGTCCCCCGGCTTTAAGGTGCATTCAAAATGCAACGTGCCGGAAATATAGTTCTTTTCTATGTATTCCGCCTTTTCCAGGGTGTAGGAATCGCCGTAAATGTATTTCCAAAAACGCCGCTTTTCCGCCTGGGTCAAGGTGTCATAGTATCGCCCTATAATATCAAGGGGCGGTTCCCGTTCTTGCTTCCGTTCCGCCGTTTCAAGGCGGGCTTTAATGCTTTTCATAAGGTCACTTCCTTTTGCTTGCTGGTATGAAGTCCGCCCATTCTACACGGGCTTTTTCCGCTAATATGTCCGCCTGGTCTTCTTCAAGGGTGCTTGTGTCCGTCATTCGCATAATATTTTCAATCACGCCCGGCATAATTCCCACTTTGTAAAGGATATTCCGGTAAAAGGAATCCTTCTTCAATGCGGTTTTGAGTGCGTCCGCCTTTTCCTTTTCAATTCCCAGGGAATCAATAAATTCATTCGTTACCATTGCTTCCCCCTTCCACTTGCCGGAATGCTTCTTCCTTCATTGCCTTTAAGAATAAGTCCAGGTCTTCCAGGTTCGCCCCGGATATAACCTTTATGAAGTGCGTGTCTTCCCTTTCCAGGCATTCCCGCATTGTTATTTTGACTTCTTCGCCGTGATCCGTCCGGGCAAGCACTATTAAAGGGTCTTGCTTGTAACGTGCTTCCAGGTCTTCCAGGCGTTTTAATAGGCTTGCTTTCATACTTCCGCCCCCTTCTTTTCCCAGGGTAACGGGTACTTGTCCATAGGTTCGCCCCGTTGGAATGCCGCCGCCCGTAAAGCCCCTATTCTTTGCAATTCCTGGTATTCCGCTTCACGCTTCGCCCTTGCTTCCGGGGCGTTGTATTCTTCCTTATAGCCCATTACAATGGCTTCCACTTCTTCCACACGTTCCCGGAATTGCGCTTCCGTTAAGGGCTTTTCCTTGCGTTCTACGGGAAAATGAAGGGTTCCCAGGATAAAGCCGTTTACTTCTTCCAGGGCGTGCCGTTCGGTGCCGTGATAGGCACAATAGGCGTTCTTTTCTTCGTCCGTCAATTCGTCATAGAATGCGCCCCGGCTTATTGCCGCCGCCACTATTCCCAGGTCTTCCCCGGCGTGGGTGTTCCGCTGGGCTTTCCTTATGCGGTTTCTAATAGTTGATAATGCCATAATGTCCGCCCCCTTTTTCACTTTATATAAAGGGTTTCCCCGTCCGCCGTGGTCACAATAATAATTCCGTGTACGGTCTTTATATTTATTGTGTCCGTGGTGGTTGTGGTGTTTGCGGTTTTTACAATGTCTTCCGTTCCCTTCTTCGCCCTGGTGCGGTGCGCCGTGAAGGAATATTCCCCGCCGCCTTCCAGGTCATAAATTCGTGTTATTGCCCCTTCACGTTCGATTTTAAGGGCGTTTCCTTCGTATAGGGTCACTTTATCGCCCGTTTTCGATCCGCACGCCGTAAGGGCAAATAACAAGCCCACAAGGGCAATTAAAGCCGTTATCTTCTTCATATCGTGCCTTCCTTTACAAGTTATCATTCATTGCCTGGGCTTCTTCTATTGCTTCCAGGCGTTCAAGTATATCCGTTGTTTCCGTGAAGCGTGCGCCGTATTGAAGAATTGAAACGGCACAATTTGCCCGTGTTTGCTTCGCCGCTTCCGTATCGGTCATTATTTCCGTTAAGGTGTCTACGGCTTCGCAAAGTTTCCCTTGAAGTTTCGCCGTTGCGGTCTTCAAAATATCCGCCTTCGCCTGGGCGTATAAGTCCTTAAATTCCGGGCTTTTCATTCTATCGTATAGCGTTCTTGCGGTGCATTTAAGGGAAGCCGCCGCCCCTTTTATGCTTCCTTCCGCTATAAGTGCCGCTATTATGGCTTCATCGGTAAGGCGTTTTCTTGCCATTGCTTCAACCTTCCAGGGCTTCCGCTTCCTGGGCTTTCTTTTCCCAATAACGGCGGGTTGCGGCTTTCACTTTGTCCGGGTTTTCCTTCGCCCATTTTCTTTTATAGGCGTTCCGGGCTTCCCTTGCGGCTTCGCTCATAGTCTTTTTATTCTTCTTTGTTTCCGTCATTGTGTACCGTCCTTTCCTTCGTCTTCTTCGTCTTCGTTCGGATCATCGCCGGGAAGAAGAAGGGCGTTTGCAAGTCCTTCCAATATTCCGGCGTTGGTTCCGCCTGGGTCTTCTTCAAAGCGTTCTATTTTGTCCGCTTCGTTAAGGCTTAATAATATTGCGTCCCCTGGGTGTATTTTCCGGGTGGTGCCGTCCTTGTAATACACGGTAAACATTCCCCCGGTGCGCCCCTTTATTTCCTTTTCCAGGGCTTTTATTCGCCGTTGTAAGTAGTTCATACCTTCGCCCCTTCCTTCGCTTTTATGCGGTCTTCCTGGGCGTTTAAGAAGGCTTCCGCTTCCGCCTGGGTTTCAAAATACTTTGTGCCGCCGCACGCAATCCAGGTTCCGCCGTCTTTCGGTATATAGTGCGTTACGGAATACGGCTTCCCAGGCTTTCCCAGGTCTTCCGGGTTTCGTACCTTCCGCAATTCGTAATGTTCTTTATACATCTTCAAGTGATCCTTTCCGGGCTTCCCGTTCTTCTATTTCCTTCTTGTATCGTTCCGCCCCGTCTATCCCTTCAAAATAACGGCTTCCGCATAGTTCACGCCTTCCGGCTATGGTTTCATACTGTAAAACCTTATAGCCCCTTTCAAAGCCGTTAAAGATTGAAGGGCGCATTTTGTAAATTTCAACTTCAATCATATTTCCGCTTCCGTTTCGTACTTGCGCTTCATAATGCCGTTTATTGTGAGTTCTTCCACAACGGCACCCACAAGGAAGCCCAGGGGCGTTAATTCCCCGGCTTCGTCTTCCCTTCCGTCCAGGGCGTGCAAGGCTTCAATAATAACCTTGCAATCTTCCGGGCGTGCGTCCCGTACTTCCTTCAAGAAGTCCCGTTCAATTCCGTTTGCTTTCATAGTGCTTTACCGTCCTTTCTTTGCTGGTTTATATTGTGGTGGTTTTGGTGTCAGAAACATAAAAACAATATCTTGTGTTCTTTATGTTTCTTGTTATCATTATATAGTAAAAACACGAAAAACACAAGGAAAACAACGTGCATTTTTCGTGCAATAAATGTTCCTGGTGTTTTTGGTGTCAATGGTGTTCAATGTATAGGTATATTCAAACCTTAACATTGAAACGGCACCCCGCCGGGCGTGATCCTGGGCGGCTTCCTGGTGTCCTTGTAACGGTTACGCCCCCTTCCTGGTCTGCATTTTTCGGCGGTTTTCTGCATTTTGCCGATTTCTTCCGATTTCTTCCGGGTGAAATGCCCTTCTTTTCCTTCCAGGGAATCCGCCGGAAAGAAGGAAGGTTCCCGGCATAGCACCCCTAAAACGTATTCAAAACGTCCCCGCACGTCCCCTTTTTCCCATATCCCAGGAAAACAAGCCTTCTATTTTGCCTTCTACGGCGTTTTCCGTGCCTGGGCGGTATAAATACACCCTATAAGAAGAAAAGCCCGTAACGGGGCTTCCTGGGGCTTATACGGGCATATTGCATTTTAAGGCATAGAAAAAGGCGGTTCCCGTGAAGGTTCCGCCCGTTTCCTGGTGCTTATTCTGTTTTAATCGGCTTCAAAGGGGTTTTTCCCTTCGTAAGTAGTCCAGCCGTTCCCGGTTGTGAAGTCTTCCGGCTTGTACTTCAATTCAATTTGATTGAAGGTACTATGCTTTCCGTCAAAGATAAGGTTCGCCCGGCGTTCCGCTTCCGTGAATCGGCTTTTTAATACCTTCAAGGAAACTTCCGTACATACGGCGGGAATCTCTTTTCCGGCTTCGTATGCTTCCTTCTTCAATCGGCGTATTGTTTCCAGGTCATACGGTGCCTTCCCGGTCTTTTCGTTCCCGTTCTTGTCTTCGTAAGTGTATTCATATTCCCGGCGGTCTTCAATAGCCGTATAGGCAAGCCCTAACATGAAGTCCCCGGAATATTCTATTGCGCTGGTGTCCCTTCCACTTTCCATTTCAACGGTTCCCGTTTTATTGCTTGCCCGGTTGTTCGCAATAATCAGAAAAACAACGGTTTCTTTTTCTATTGCAAAGTCTTTAAGCCGTTTTATTGCGGTTTTAAGCCCCTTCGTTTCGTCCCCTTCGTCCGTTTCGATAATTTGCAAATAGTCCACACAAACAAGCGGGGCGGGCTTTCCCTGGGCTTTAAGGCGTGCCGTTTCGGCTTCCATAGCCGTTAAAATGGAATCTATGTTATTCTTTACCCCGTCCGGGTTATAAATGAAGTGCGGGGCAATATCCGCCTTGTACCGTGCCGCCGCTTCCGTTATGGCTTCCCTTTGTTCGTCCGTCCAGGCATAGCCCCGTAACACTTCCAGGGCGGAAAAGTCCTTCTTTTCATACTTCCAGGCAATGCGGGAAAGGCTTCTTGCAAGCAATTGTTCCCTTGCCATTTCCAGGTTGATATATAAAACATCATGCCCCGCCTGGGCTATGTTCTCAAAAATCCATTGTGCAAGGGCGGTTTTTCCCATTGCGGGCGGTGCGCCCAGGGTTACAAGGGTTTTTCTAATGAAGCCGCCTTCTAATGCCCGGTCAATGTCTGTTATTCCCGTTGGTATTGGCTCAAAGGTGCGGGCTTCCGTGTCCGTTACCGATAAAAGAAACGCTTCAAGCATTCCTTCCCCGGTGCGCTTCCTTAATTCCGCTTCCCGTTCTTCGTCCCGTCCGGCTTTCATTTCCTGGGCTTTCGTTTGAAGGTAAGCAATAACCTTTCCCAGGCGTTCCGGGTCTTTCGTGAAGGCTTCGTTTCCGTCCTTCGCTTCGCCGTATATCTTCGCCGGATCAATGCTTAACACGGCAAGCCCCGCCGCCGTCATATCTTCCGCAAGTTTCTTTTGCGCTTCCTTCCCTGGGTTGCTTCCGTCTTCCTTGTCCGGGTCATTGTCCAGGGCAAGAATAAAAACGGCTTCCGGGTGCTTTTTCGCTTCTTCAAGAAGGGTTCCGGCGTTCGTGGTGGTTCCGATCCCAACAACGGAAGCCGCCCCCGCCTGGTAAAGGCTTATTGCGTCAAGTTCCCCTTCGCAAATTATCGGCGTTTCCGCCCCGTCCAGGGCTTCCAGGTTGAAAAGGTCTTTTTGCCTTCCTTGCACTTGCTTTATATAGTTTGCTTCAAGTTCGTTTGCGGGCTTGTCTATCCGGCGGGCGGTATAGGTTCCCTTCGTCCTGGGAATAATAATTCTTCTTGTGGGTGCTACCTTTTCCCCCGCCCTGGTATGCTTCCAGGTTGCACAATAGCCCAGGTTAAACCGTTCTATTGAATCGTCCGTAATGCCCCGCCCGTGTAAGTATTCCAGGGCTTCCGGGCTTTCCTTCAAGTCCTGGTGCCATTTCCGATAAAATAAGGAATAGTCCGCCGCTTCCGGCTTGCGTTCCTGGTGTTCCGTGTTTTTCTTGTGTTCCTGGTGCGCTGGTGCCGGGGCTTCATAGTCCAGGGAATAGCCCGCACGTTTGAAGGCTTCCGTTTCGTCACATTGCCATATAATGCGAAGTGCGCCTATTGTGTCTTCCCCTTTGTCCGTAAAACAATTTCCGGCATAACAGAAAACACGGTTTGAATCCGGGTAAATATGAAGTGCGCCCGTTCCGCTTCGTCCCGATCCGCTACCACAAACCGGGCATTTATACATATTGCGCCCCGCCTTCCGGCTTAATTCCAGGGGTACAAAGTCCGTAAGCGGTCTTCCGTTAATATCTTTTCTTGCGTCTTCACGTTTCATAGTCTTTAATATCCTTTCATAATATGGTATATTGAAAGGGCTTTAATGCCCCTTTGCTGGTGGTGTTCAAGTGTCCGGGCGGTGCTTCGTGGTGGTTGCGCCGCCTTTTTTATTGTCCTTGTGCAAAGGTAGGAACAAACCTTGCCATTGAATAAGCCCCCCTTCCTGGGTGCGGTTTGAGTGCCTATAAAAAGAAGGTTCCTTCCTGGGTGCTTCCCTTCCGCCTGGTTTTCTTCTTCCAGGCTTCGCCCTTATTATAGCAAAGCCCGCCGCCGTCAAGCGGGCGGGCGTGCGTGCTTAATAATCAATTGATAATCTATTGATTATCTATTATCACAAAACGCCGCCGCTTCAAAGGTGCCAAAAAGCCTTTATTTATGCGGGTTTCCGGGCTTTTTGTTTTTATCCGTCCGCACCCTAAAATGAATGGATTGCACCCTAAAATGAATGGATTGCACCCTAAAATGATTTACACGCACCCTAAAATGATTTTTTAAGGGGCTTTCCGGCACAAAATAAAGCATTCATTTTTAACGGTAATACAATACCTTGCGCCGGAAGGGTTGCACCCTAAAATGATTTTTTAATTCTTTTTACGTCTTCCCCTGGTGCGTTTCGGTTTGTCCGCCTGGGCTTCCTTCGCTTCCGCCCGTGCGGCAATGCGGGCAAGTTCCGCTTGCTTTACCTTTTCCCATTGCACACGGTCTTTTTCCGCCTTCATTGCAAGCCGTATAAAGGTTTCCGCAAAGTCCCCCTTCAATCCTATTTCAAGGTACCCTTTCAGCCATTCGTTAATATTGCTTGTGTCCGTCCCGTAAGGGGTAATAGTGAAGCCGTATTCCTTCGCTTCCGGCACGGTTAAAAGGGCTTCTTCTACTTCTTCAATAGCCTTTTCAATCGGATCAATGATATATTGCTTATACTTTCGGTTCTTTACATCTTCAACGGAAGGCAAGCCCAGGTTTTCCCGCACGGCTTCCAGGCTTATTGTAAAGGTTCCCTTGTCCTTTATTGCCTGGGTGTTTTGCCGGGCAAGGAAGAAAATATACCGTACAAGGGAAAAGGCGTTATTGCTCAAAGCGTAAGCAAAGCGGGGAAATATAGTAAAGTAGTTCGCTATAAATTCCATATTGAAGTTTTCGTTTACGGATAACTTCACAAAGCCGTTTTCCAGGCGGTAATGATAGAACAAAACGCCGCCTTCTTCTTTAACGGTCTTCCTTCCCTTCTTAATTGTCCCGGAAAGGGTTGTTAATTTCTGTTGTGCGAAGAAGTCCTTTACGGCACGCCCGGCGTTGCTGGTGGTGCTATACATTCCCAGGTCTACAAGTTCTTGAAGGGAAAAGCCCACTTCAAGCGGGAAGTTTTGGGCGGTCATTTTTTGAAGCGTGAATAACAATACCTTCGTAAAGGTTTTATTCGTCTTGCTTAAATACCTGTCCGCCTGGTCTATTTCTACAATAGCCGTACTTCCGTTTTGCTTGTTCGTCCTGGTAAACCGTACCTTGTCCCCGTATTGCTGGGCGGTTATTTCTTCGTGACGGTTTGCCGGGTTCTTTTGTACGATCCGCCCGCCCTTGCTTGCGGAAATAACACGAAAAAGCCAATTCAAAGAATCGCCGTTCGGTATGCTTCCCAGGGGCGCAAGCGTGGTTAATTGTGCCGCCGCCGCTTCCTTTTCAAGTTCCCGCCTTATAACCGGGTCTTCAAGAAGTTCCGTTATTATTTCAGCAATTCCCGCCGCTTTTCCTTCCCCTGGGTTGTTTGAAAAGTAGGATTGAAGGGCTTTTATTATTGCTTCGTGGTATTCCCTTTGAAGGTCATAATATTTTGCGTTCACTTCTTCAAAGGCTACATCATAATAAAGTTTCTTCTTTATGCCTTCCGGCGTGGGCGTGGGCTTGCCGTCTATGGTGTCCGTGTAAACAAGTTCTTCTTTTTCGGCAATGCGTCCCCGGTATTTTTCCGGGAATTTCCCCGTTTTGTCCAGGATAGAAAAGAAGTCTTGCCATTCTTCCGGCGTTACCTTTTCGGCGGGTTCTTCCAGGTGTAAGGCTTCCAATTTTTCCCGGTATTCCCTTATTGCTTTAATGTCCTTGCTGGTTATCTTGTCCATAAAAAAGCCCCTTTCAATCGTTCAATTCGTCCAGGGAAGCAAGGATTTCCGGGTGCTTTTCCATTTCTTCCGCAACAAGCCTTTGTAATTCCGCCGTAATGGTGCTTCTTCGCTGGTAAGCAAGTTCATTAAGGAAGCGTCCATATTCGCCCGGCATTCTTGCCGTGAATCTGTATTCCTTCGGTGCTTTTTCCCTGGGGTCAAGGCGGTTATAATGCCTTGTGTTTGTGGTGGTTTCGGTGTTTTCGGTGTTCGTTGTGTCCGTGGTGTCAATTCCGCCGATAATGCCGGAATACTTGCTACGATCCGCCGCCGTGAAGTCTTTTTTCTTTGCCATTGCTATTTTGCCTTCCTTTCCTGGGTGTTTAAGCCTATACCTTCAAAATTGTAATTGCCCTTCTTAATTTCCGCTATGTCCGCTTCCTGGGCGGCTTTATAGTCCGGGCGTTGCCGTTCTTCGTCCTTGCACTTCATACATAATACATCAGTATTAAACATTGAAAGAATGCGCCCGCCTTCCAGGCTTCCGCCGCAACGGTCACACTTTGAAACGGTGTAAAACCTATCCATTCTTCCGCCCCTTTCCTTTTCCGGGTTTCTTCAATAGCCCTATTTCTTCGCAAAATGCCATATAGTCCGCCGCCGGGTTTGCCTTCGCATTGTATGTATAAAGGTTTTCCCGGCTTGCCTGGGCTTCTTGAAGGGCTATTCCCCGCCGTATTCGTGTTTCCGCAAGGTATAAGCCCATTTCCCGGCATTGTTCGGCTATAAGGTCTTCATATTGCCGTGTAAGGGTTGCCCGCTTGTCATATTGAGTAAGCAAAACGGCGGCAATCTGTAAACCGGGGTTGCAATACTTCTTTACTTCTTCAATGGTTTCCGTTACCTGGTGAAGCCCTTGTAATGCTTGCGGGTCACAAAGAAGCGGTATTATTACAATGTCCGCCGCCGTTAAGGCTTGCACAAGTGCCGTTCCAAGCCCAGGGGCGGAATCACATATAATGCAATCAAACCTTTCCTTTATAGGTTCAATTCCCGCCTTTAAGAAGGAATCCCGCCCCGGTTTATTGTTTAATTCAATGTCCAGGCGGTCAAGAAGCGGGCTTGCGGGAATGATATTTCCGGCGGGTGTTTCCTTTATAAGGTCTTCCGCCTGGGCGGTTCCCATTATCAAAGAATAGGTTCCCCCGGTTCCGCCTTCGTCCGCCCCGTAAATAAGGCTTGCGCTTCCTTGTGCGTCCAGGTCAATTAAAAGGGTACTTTTCCCTTTATAGGTCAATGCCTGGGCTATTGCCGCACAAGTGCTTGTTTTGGAAGTGCCGCCCTTTTGGCAAGCAACGGTTACAATCATACGCCCGCCCCCTTCCTTGCTTCGTGGATCTTCTTTAATACTTCGTCTTTCATTTCATCGGAAGCCCCTATACTTTCCAGGGCTTCCAGGGTGCCGCAATCCGGGCAAATTTCCGTTTTATTGTCCTTCCGGCTTATTGCGGGGCGGTCTTCGTATTCCTTCCCGCATATAGGGCATTTTGCCATAGTGTTTTTACCTTCCTTTCCTGGTATTTTTCAATGTTAAGGTTTGTAGGTACCTTTTCATTGAAGCGGTTTTTATGCCTTCAATGAATCTTTATAAATGCGCCATACGCCGGAAAGTTTCTTCCCGTTTAAGGTGCCGTCCCGCAAGCGGGCTTGTACCGTTCTAACGTGTACGCCCAGCAATTCCGCCGCTTCGTCTACGGTGTAATAGGTGCCGTTTGCCGGTTCCTGGGTAATGCCGCCGGAAAGTTCCTTCCGGGGTCTTCCGCCTGGGTGTTTGCCGTTGCTCATATTGCGCCCCCTTCCTTTATTCGTTCTATCATTTCCAGGTATTCACGCACGCCCTTTATACCTTCTTCCAGGGCTTCCGGTTTCGTGGTGCTGGTGGTGTATTCCTGGTAAAGTTCGCCTATTGTTTCTTCTTCCGCCTTTATGGTGTCTTCCAGGGCTTCAAGTTCCCCTTCGCCCGGTTCTTCTTCCGGGTGATCCCTATAAAAGGAAATGTCCCCTTGTGCGTCCGCTATGGTTTCCAGGGAATCAATAATTTCCTTCAAGGTATATTCCCCGTATTCATATAAAAGCCATTGCGTGAAGGTGCGGGAATCGTCCGGGAAGAAGTAGCCATAGCCGCAACGTTCGTAATATTGCCCGGCGTACATTCTTTCATCACTTCCCCGTGTCCGTTCCGCCCCGGTAAGGTCACATATAAAGCCTTCCAGCACTTCCGCCGGGGTTGTCCCGTCCCGGAAGCACTTTTCAATAAATGCCGCCGTTTCCGTGTCCGTCAATTCCAGGGTAAAAGCCCTTTTCTTCGTTTCGCTCATATCGTCCCTTCCTTTCACATTGCAAGGGCTTCAAGAAGTTCTAATGCCTTCGCCCGTTTGCTTGCTGGTATCTTTGCCATAAGTTCCGCCGCCTGGGTTTCCGTGTCCTTCGTGGTATCGCCGTTAAAAAGAAAATCCATTATGCGGCGTTCGTCCTTTGCGTCCGCCTTTTCTAATGCGTGGTCATATCTTTGTGTAATGGTTATTGAAGAATGCCGGGCGTGCTTGCTTGCTTCTTCCAGGGAAGCCCCCGCCTTGCGGTCAAGGGTTACGGAAGTATGCCTTAAACTATGCGCCGTGATCCGGCGGGAATCATAGCCCGCATTCTTCAAAACGGTTTTAATAATGCGTGAAATGCTGGGTTCCGTAAGCCTTCCGCCGCCTGGTTTAGCGTTTGAAGCAACGGCGGCAAATAACGGGGCTTCCTTGTCCTTCGTTCCCCTGGTGGTTAAGTAATCTTCCAGGGCTTCCCATAATTCCGCTTCAACCTTCTTGTAATCGTCCTTTTCCCGGTGCGCTTTTCCGGCAATGTAAAGGCGGCGTTCCCCGGCGTGGGTTTCAATGTCCCCTATATCCGCCCTTTGAAGTTCGATAATACGGAATCCGCAAGTGATACAAGCAAGAATTAAGGCGTAATCACGCTTCCCGGCTTCCGTGGTGCGGTCTATGCTTTCCAATATCCGCAAGCAATCTTCCCTTTCCAGGGAATCACGCTTAAATTCCCGTATTTTCGTTTTAGGGCTTCGCACGTTCTTTGAAATATCCTTGTAAAGTCCTTTTGCTTCCAGGAATGCGAAAAACATCTTGCACCCCCGGAAATACCTTGCGGCGGTATCGTCCGAAAAAGTGATAATTTCCCCGGTCTTCCGGCTTGCGTGCGGTTCAAGAAGCCATTTTTTATATTTAAGAATGTCTTCCGTTTCCGGGTGCGTTATGCCTTCCGTAACGATCCATTCAAGAAAACATTTCACGGTTACGTTATAGCCCGCCTTCGTGGTGTCCGCCCGGTCAATTATCCAGGCTTCCCAGGCTTCCGCAAAGCGGGAAGAATTGAAGCCCTGGGCGGTCAATAAGGCGTTGTTTGTGGTGGTGGTTAATGCGTCCATATTGTACCTTCCTTTCCTTTCCTTGCTTGTGGGCATAGTGTCC
>Ga0256404_1010020_pt1 | contig 13300 bp, 5 predicted proteins | sample RumenRJG_01DNA_FD_185990 | JGI IMG/M metagenome (GOLD analysis project Ga0256404, IMG submission 185990) | Bovine rumen microbial communities from Lethbridge, Alberta, Canada - RJG_01 | ecosystem: Host-associated > Mammals > Digestive system > Stomach > Rumen | place: Canada: Alberta | collected...
GGCTATGAGCTAAAGGCGGGTGTGCTGCAACAGATTGATATCTATATTGCTCAGGTTCGCAAGATTCAGGTTGGCGACAAGCTATCTGGTCGTTACGGTAACAAGGGCGTGGTCGCACGTATTTTGGACGAGGAAGACATGCCCTATCTAGAGGATGGCACCCCGGTGGACGTTCTATTGAACCCGATGGGCGTTCCGTCACGCATGAACCTTGGTCAGCTCTTTGAGGTGCACCTGGGTATGGCGGCTCGTAAGCTTGGTTACAAAGTAGCCACCCCGCCGTTCGATAGCGTGCCTAACAAGGCAATTGCTGATGAGCTAGAAAAGGCTGGTTATGACCGCAGCGGTAAATTCCAACTCTATGATGGCCGCACTGGTGAGCCATTCCAGGAAAAGACCACAGTCGGTGTCATGTATATGATTAAGCTACACCACATGGTGATTGATAAGGTACATGTCCGTTCGACTGGACCATACACCATGGTGACCCAGCAGCCACTTGGCGGTAAGGCGCACAACGGTGGTCAGCGTCTCGGCGAAATGGAAGTCTGGGCGCTCGAAGCTTACGGCGCAGCAACTACTTTACAGGAAATGCTAACGATTAAGTCGGATGACGTCAACGGTCGTACGCGGGCGTATGAGGATATCATTAAGGGCCAGCCGATCGAGGGGCCGGATATTCCAGAGGGCTTTAAGGTACTAGTTAAGGAATTGCAGGGGCTAGGTCTCCGTGTGGATCTACTAAACAACGGTGTGAGTATCGATGCTGAGAACGCGATGACTCGCGGTGGCACTGGTGGTCGCATCGAAGAGAAGGATGAGAGTCGGGCCGAGCACTTAGAGAGCGAAGATATCGCTGACCACCTAGCGCACGAGAGCGATATAGAGGCTGATATGGCACCAGATAGCTTTGACGAAGACAATATGGCGTTTAGTGCTGACGACGAACTCGCAGAAGCTGAGGATGCCGACAGTGAGCTGAATACCGTCGATGATGAAGATAACAGTGATAACGAAGAGGAGGAAGCGTAATGGCGAGACCGACCGAGACAGCAACAGTGGCCGACTTTAACGCGGTGCGTTTGTCGGTAGCTAGCGCCGACGACATCTTAAACTGGTCTTATGGGGAAGTGCTAAAGCCAGAGACCATTAACTACCGCACACAGAAGCCAGAGCGTGATGGTCTATTCTGCGAGCGTATTTTCGGGCCAGTCAAGGATATTAACCCGCACGACGCTAAACTTCGCGGTGTGCGTAGCCGCGAAGCGGCCGTGGACAAAAACGGCGAGCTCGTAACTAAGAGTAGTAGCCGCCGCGAGCGTATGGGTCACATTACCCTGGCGACTCCAGTGGCACATATCTGGTTTATGCGTGGCACACCGAGCGCCATGTCACAGGTGCTAGATATCACGGTAAAGAACCTCGAGCGTATCGCCTACTTCCAATCATACGTTATCCTAGACGTTGACGAAGAAGCGGTTGATCAGAAAAAGGCGGATGTTGAGGCCGAGCATGATGCTGGACGTGCAGCGATTAAGATGCGCTACGACAAGGCGGCCAATGCGCCAACCGATGATAGTGATAATCAAGTCGACCTACAGGCTCTGGCGAAGCAAATGGATGCTGAGCTACAGGATCTGGATGAGGATTACACGGTTAAGAAGGAAGCCCTAAACAAATTCCAAAAGGGTGCCCTCTTGGCTGAGGTTGAATATGACAACCTACCTGAAGGCTACGATGAGATGATCGAGGTTGGCATGGGCGGCGAAGCGCTATACCGTATGCTATCTGAGATTGATCTAGATGAGCTAATCGCCGAGCTTAAGGCGGAAGCCGAAACCAAGAAATCAACGAGTCTAGTCCGCAAGAAGATCCAAAAGCGACTAAAGATGATTGAGAACCTCAAAGAGGCGGACATCCGCCCCGAGTCGATGTGTATCACGGTCCTCCCAGTGATTCCGCCAGATCTACGTCCAATGGTACAGCTAACTGGCGGTCGCTTTGCGACATCCGATCTAAACGATCTATACCGCCGCGTAATTAACCGAAACAACCGTCTAAAGAAGCTGACTGAGCTTAATGCACCAGAGGTAATTACCCGCAACGAAATGCGCATGCTACAGGAAGCGGTCGATGCGCTAATTGATAACAGCGCCACGCGTGGCAATCGTGCTGCTCAGGCTACCGGCAATCGCCGTCGCCTGAAGTCGCTAGCTGACCTCTTAAAGGGCAAGCAGGGGCGCTTCCGCCAGAACCTACTAGGCAAGCGTGTCGACTACTCGGGCCGTTCGGTGATTGTGCCAGGTCCAGAGCTAAATATCGACCAGTGTGGTTTGCCAAAGCAGATGGCGCTTGAACTGTTCAAGCCGTTTGTTATCAGCAAACTAATGGAGTGGGAACAGGCGCACAACATCCACACCGCCCAGCGTCTAATTGATAGCGGTGATCCAGTAGTGTGGGACGCACTTGATGAAGTGATTAAGGGCAAATATGTGCTACTAAACCGCGCGCCAACCTTACACCGTCTATCAATTCAGGCCTTCCAGCCAAAGCTAATCGATGGTCTAGCCATTCAGCTTAATCCACTAGTGACGACTGGATTCAACGCTGACTTCGATGGCGATCAGATGGCAGTGCACCTACCATTAAGTGATGAGGCTCAGGCTGAGGCGCGCGATCTAATTTCAGCACGCAATAACATGCTGAAACCAGCTGATGGTGAACCAGTACTCTCGATTTACCAGGATATCGTTCTCGGTTGTTACTATCTATCTTACGAGAAGCCTAGCGAGCAGCTCAAGCCGGGCGAAAAGCGCAAAGTTTTCGCAAGCGAGGCTGAGGCGATTGCCGCTAAGGATGCCGGTGAGATTAAATACCAGACGCCAATTACGCTTCGTTTCCGTGGCCAGCGTCTTGATACCACTCTGGGCCGTGTGATCTTCAACGAAGTTCTGCCAGAGGACTTCCCGTTTGTCAATAAAACTTTGGCGCGCGACGACGTTCGCGCTGTGCTAGGTCGCATCTTCAACCAATATGGTTCAGATGTAGCTGCTGATACCGCTGACCGCATTAAGTGGATGGCACTCGAACACGCGACGCAGTCCGCTGTTTCGACGGGCATGGATGACTACTTTGAAGTCGATAACATCGACGATATCATCCACGAAGGTGATGAGAAGGTAGCGGAAATTGCAGAACAGTATGACGACGGTATGATTACCGACGATGAGCGACATCGCTTGACTGTTAAGGCGTGGCGTAACGCTGATGCCAAGGTGACGGAAGAAGTGACCGAGCACCTGAACGAGGTCGACTCCGCTGTTTCGATTCTCGCCAAGTCTAAGGCTCGTGGTAACGTCGATAACGTTAAGCAGGCTGGTGCGATGATCGGAATGCAGGTGGATGCAACTGGTCGCGATATCGAACTACCAGTGAAGCACCCATTCAAGCAGGGTATGACTCCGCTAGAGGCATTCGTGGTGACCCGTGGTTCACGTTATGGCTCAGTTTCGACTGCTCTAAAGACGGCAGAATCTGGCTATCTAACTCGCCGCCTGGTCAGCGTGGCACAGGATGTCTTCACGGTGCAAGATGAAGGCGCACCAGAAGATCCGGGCTTTGACGTCTACCGTAATGAGACGGATATCACAATGATTAGCTTTAGTGAGCGTCTCTTTGGCCGCTATGCTGCCGAAGATGTGCCAGGTTATGTCATGAAGGGCGACTTAATCACTGGCGACATCGCCGAGGCAATCGAGAAGGACGACAAGATCGACCACGTCAAGATTATGTCAGCATTATCAACACCAGAGCTCGACGGTATCCCGCGTAAGAGCTACGGCATCGATATGGCAACCGGCTTCCTTGTAGCGGATCGCGAGCCAATCGGCGTAATTGCTGCCCAGTCCGTCGGTGAACCAGGCACCCAGCTAACGCTAGATACAAAGCACCAGGGTGGCGTCGGTGGCTCGAACATTAGTCAGGGTCTACCACGTGTAGAAGAGCTACTCGAGAACCACAACCCGAAGGGCGAAGCGTGTCTCGCAAAGGTAGATTTGACCGTTCAGAGCGTTAAGGAGACCGAGGCGGACTATATTGTTAATGTAATGCCAGATAAGGTGACCGTAAGGGATCCACAGACTGGTGAAGAGACGCCGGTAGAATTCGGTGTTAGCGACATCACGACTGTTCCGCATGACAGTGCTGCCGAGAACCGTGCCAAGCCGGTGGTTACTCGCCGTGAAGATGGTTCATTTGACATTAAGTGGCACAACGACCAGTATCAGCTAGCTGTTGAAGCGGGCGATCACGTCGAAAAGGGAGATAAGCTCACGGTCGGATCAAAGCACCTAGGCGATCTAGTGGCCGCTAAGGGTGTGGCTGAGACTGAGCGCTATATCATTGACGAAATTCTCGCGATTTACGCCGCACAGGGCAGTGATATCTCCGCCAAGCACCTCGAAGTGATTGTCCGTCAGATGTTCAGCCGCGTCCGCATCGAAGAGTCGGGCGACAGTCAGTATCTCGACGGTGATATCGTTAGTCGCGCAGCAGTTGAAGATGTTAACAGGAAGCTCGAAGCCGAAGGAAAAGAACCGGCAGAATACACCCAATTGCTACTCGGTATCACTAAGGTGTCGGTCAACAGCGATTCATGGCTGTCCGGTGCTTCGTTCCAGGATACGACTCGCGTGCTAATCCGCGCCGCAACTAGCGGCCAGGTGGACGAGCTTAAGGGTCTGAAAGAGAACGTTATTATCGGCCGCAAGATTCCAGTTGGTACTGGTGCTATGAGTGACGAGGAGTATACCGAAGAGCTCGAAGGCAAAGAATAGGGATCTTTGTTCACCGGGCGCACTTCTCTCATTTGCAACAAAATCTCAATCATGTATAATAAAAGGTAAGCGTAGGCGAGGCGATGCTAGGTTTAATAGGCTTTCGCGTCGCAGCGCCACCGTTAACTAATTTAATAAGTAAAGGAAGGGAATAATGGCAGAGTTTGAACGCAACAAACCGCACATTAACGTGGGTACCATGGGTCACGTTGACCATGGTAAGACGACTCTAACCGCCGCTATTACTAAGGTATTGGCAGAGCGTTATCCTAGCGATGTTAACAAGTACGTTAGCTACGAAAACATCGATGCTGCTCCAGAAGAGCGCCAACGTGGTATTACTATCGCTACTTCACACCAGGAGTATGAGACACCAAAGCGCCACTACGCACACGTTGATATGCCAGGTCACGCTGACTACATTAAGAACATGATTACCGGTGCGGCTCAGGTCGATGGTGCAATCCTCGTGGTTAGCGCAGCTGATGGTCCAATGCCACAGACTCGCGAGCACGTGCTACTAGCCCACCAGGTCGGTGTGCCTCGTATCATTGTATTCCTAAACAAGATGGATCAGGCCGACCCAGAGCTAGTCGAGCTAGTCGAAGAGGATGTCCGTGATCTACTAGAAAAGAACGGTTTCGATCGTGACTGCCCAATCATCAAGGGCTCGGCTCTAAAGGCTCTAGAAGGCGACAAGACAGAGGAAGACCATGTCATGGAACTGGTTAACGCTATGGACGAGTACTTCCCGACTCCACAGCGCGATCTAGACAAGCCATTCCTAATGCCGATCGAGGATGTCTTCAGCATTAAAGGTCGTGGTACAGTCGCTACTGGTCGTATCGAGCAGGGCGTTGTCCACATGAACGACGAGGTTGAAATTGTTGGTCTAAAGCCAACTCAGAAGAGTGTTGTTATTGGTATCGAGTCCTTCAAGCGCACGCTAAAGGAAGGTGAAGCTGGTGATAACTGCGGTATTCTACTTCGCGGTATCAACCGTGATGATATCGAGCGTGGCCAGGTCGTTGCTGCTCCTGGCACTATTACTCCTCACACCGAGTTCAAGGGTCAGATTTATGTCCTAACTAAGGAAGAGGGTGGTCGTCACACTCCATTCACTCAAGGCTACAAGCCTCAGTTCTACTTCCGCACTACGGATGTAACTGGAGAGATCGAACTACCAAAGGACAAAGAAATGGTCATGCCGGGCGATAACGTCGAAATTGGCGTCAAGCTAGGCGCTCCAATCGCTATGGCCAAGGGTCAGACCTTTGCTATTCGTGAGGGTGGCCACACTGTTGGTGCCGGTCGCGTGACTGAGATCATCAAGTAACCAAACTCGTGACAGAGTGGTAGAAATAAGCCCCAGAAATGGGGCTTATTCAATATGTCTGACGGCTAGATAGCAGCCTACTCATCGCTGGTCCACTAGTTAACTTCCTGTTTAGACACATCATTGGCGCCTACAGTCGTATCAAGCAATAATGACAATGGCGCGTAAAATAATGTGCTATAATACTAGCGTATTGGGGCGTAGCCAAGCGGTAAGGCAACGGGTTTTGGTCCCGTGATGCGAGGGTTCGAATCCCCCCGCCCCAGCCAGGTAATTATTTAAATGGTGGGTATGAGACAGAATAAACAACCGAATAGTATTTCTTATGGTCTGACTAGCCGCGAAGCGCGGCGTCGCCTTAAGACCTATGGTCCAAATAAAGTTGCGACAGGCGAGAATAAGTCTAAGGTTCGTCTCTTTTTGTCTAAGTTTACTAGTCCGCTAACGCTGATATTGTTAGTATCGGCGACCATTTCACTCACGCTTGGCGAAGTGGCGAGTGGGTCGATTATCATTGCTATTGTCCTTATTAGTGGTATTCTTGACTTTACAAATAGCTATCGCTCGGCTAAAGCGGCGGAAGATTTGCAAAAGTCGGTTCGTGTCAACGCCAAGGTCATCCGCGACGGCATCACAAAATCAATTCCACTCTCGTGTATTGTGCCGGGCGATGTCGTCCGCTTGTCGGCCGGTAGCATTGTGCCGGCGGATGGTGAAACGGTCGATAGTAACGCCCTAACGATAGACGAAAGCGCCCTGACCGGTGAGTCGTACCCAGTCGAGAAAGAAGCAGGTAGTTCGCTACGAATGGGTAGCAACGCTATAAGTGGCGAAGGTCTCATGCGAGTGACGGCGACGGGCAAAAATACTGAATTTGCCAAAATGTCGGCGAGCCTCAGGCGTCAAACCTCGACTGAATTTGACACGGAAATTGCTAAATTCTCGGCCCTAGTTAGCCGGATTACACTACTGTTAGTGGTGTTCATCCTAGCCATCGATATGTTATTAAAGCATGACACGATTAATTCGCTATTATTCGCCTTAGCTCTAGCCGTGGGGCTAACGCCGGAGCTACTGCCGCTAATTATAACGGCTAACCTGACACGTGGTTCGCTCAATATGGCAAAGAAGGGCGTTATTGTCAAGAAGCTTTCCGCCATTCAGAATCTCGGGGCGATGGATGTATTCTGCACCGATAAGACAGGGACGCTAACTGAGAATAAAATTGGCGTGGCGGGTGCCAGTGACTTTTACGGTGGCGAGACGGGGCGAATTCTAGAGCTTGCGGCGGTGGTCTGTAAATACACCTCTTCATTCGAGAGCCCACTTGATGTGGCGGTGATGAAATATCGCAATTACAACTGGCGAGGCTACCGCAAGGTACAGGAAATCCCCTTTGACTTTGAGCGCAAGCGCGAGAGCGTAGTAGTGCGCACGTCAAACGGCAGGCGGCTAATCACCAAAGGTGCGAGCGAGAATCTCTTTCCGCTCCTATGTGGCTATCGGGCTAAGAATGGTGAGCGAAAGCGCCTAACGCCCAAGTCTATGCAGACAATTAAAAATATGTATCATGAGCTTTGCAGTAATGGTTATCGGGTAATCATGGTTGCTAGTCGCGAGATTGGCGACGGCGAGAAATACACGCCGAGCGACGAAACGGCGCTAACGTTCGAGGGTTATATCATGTTTACCGATCCTCCTAAGGCTTCAGCAAAGCAGTCGCTGGCGCAGCTAAAGGCGGCGAATATTGATATCAAGATTATAACGGGCGATGATCCACTCGTGGCGCAAAAAGTTGGTAGCGATTTAGGGCTCGACGTCAGTGGTGTCCTAACTGGTACAGAGATTAGTCATATGAGTCAAGCGCAATTAGCGCGAAAGGTAGAGAGGGCAACGATTTTTGCCCGCGTTGATCCTAATCAAAAACTGGCGATTATCGAGGCGCTCCGTAAACGCCACGTAGTTGGTTATATGGGTGACGGCATTAATGACGCACCAAGCCTCAGAACAGCAGATATCGGCATCTCGGTGAATAACGCCGTGGATGTGGCCAAGGATACAGCGGATATTATCTTAAAGGGCAAAAGTCTGTGCTATCTCTATGATGGTGTAATTGAAGGGCGGCGAACCTTTGCCAACACGATGAAGTATCTCAAGATGGCGCTATCCAGCAACTTTGGCAATATGTTTAGCATGGCCGGTAGCTCGATATTCTTGCCCTTTCTACCAATGACGGCGCCACAAATACTGCTAAATAATCTGCTTTATGATGCGTCACAGTTCGCCATTCCGATGGACAATGTAGACGAGAATCAGCTCCTGACGCCACAGCGGATGGAGCTAGGACAGCTAAAACGTTTTATGTTAATTTTCGGTCCATTATCGAGTTTGTTTGATATTGTTACTTTTGTAGTATTGCTGCATGTTTTCCATGCCAGTGCGAGCCTGTTCCAGACGGGCTGGTTCGTCGAGTCGATGCTGACGCAGGTTTTGGTAGTCTTTATTATTCGCACCAAAGGCTTAGCGGTAAGGTCGCGTCCGGCAAAAGCGTTAGTGTTCTCGACATTATCCGTGTGCTTGATTGCTATTGGCCTAGCATTATCTCCCATTGGTAAATATATTGGCTTTACAATCCTGCCGCTATCCATCCTCAGTGCTATCTTTGCTATCACAGCGGCATATCTACTGACGGTCGAAATCGTCAAGCATCTAACTAGGGTATGACGCGAGCCTCTTGCAATCCATAACCAATGCGTTATACTAAATTGTGGATATTCATTATCTACAATCAAGAGGTGTAAAAGTGAAGCTAACGAAGAGTTTTGAACAAGGCGTCTGCATCATGGCCATTATCGCGACACAAGAGGAGAATGTGCCGGTGTCTTCGCGTACCCTTCAGGCACGCGTGGGGTCATCAATGACCTATATGCAAAAGCTGCTTCGTAAACTCGTAGTGGCGGGGCTGATTAAGTCGGCGCCTGGCGCCAACGGAGGTTTCGTGCTGGCTAGGTCCATTACGAATATTTCCGTGTTAGACGTAGTGACTGCGCTAGATGGCGAAGTGGACAGTTATCCTTCTACGGGGCTATTTAGTGCTGTCTTTGATCGGCCGGCTGCAACCAAGACGGCTCACGCCGCCGATCGGGCAATGCATCGCATCTTCCGCGCGGCAGACAGCCTATGGGAGCAGACTCTATCTGAGGTAACGCTAGATGACATTGTCGCCCGAGTGCTCACCGCCGACATGACAACACCGAAAATTGATTGGAATAATGAAACGTTAATTGCGAGTAATTTAGCTGTTGGACGAAAGGAGCTAAAAAATGCTTAAGGCGGAATTCAAACGCATGTGGCAGCACAAAATATTACTCTTCACCATTTTGGCGATCTGTATTGTGCCGTCGCTCTATGCGGTGTCATTTCTAAGGGGTATATGGGACCCTTATGGACACTTAAATGAGCTCGGTATGGCCGTGGTCAACGAAGACCAGCCGGTCGACTATAACGGCACAACGCTAAATATTGGCCAAGAAGTCGTTGACAACTTAAAAAAGGATGATAGCTTTGATTGGCAGTTCGTCGACAAGGACGAGGCTCAGCAGGGGCTAAAGGATAACAAATACTACATGGTCGTTACCTTACCAAAGGATCTCAGCGCCAAGGCGGCAACCGTGACGAATGCCGACCCAGAACAGATGAATATTGACTACGAGACCAACGGCTCACTAAACTATCCAATCGAGACAGCCGGCGTGACGGCAATGAAGACTATCAAAGAACAGGTTAGCAGTAAGATAACGCTTGCCTATGCCAACGCCCTAGTTAGCACGATTAAATCTAGTGGCGACCAGATTCAGACGGCGGCTGACGGTGCAAAGCAGCTTGCCGATGGTTCAGAGCAACTGGACAGTGGCGTCGCACAATTACAGAGCAATATGCCGACGCTTGCGAGCGGTGTTAGTCAGCTAGCGACCGGTGGCAATCGGCTTGCTGGTGGCGTTAACACTTTGGTGAGTTCCACTCGGCAGAGCGCCTTTGCGCTAAATAGTAGTTTGCCACAGCTACAGACGCTAAATAATGGTGCAAATCAGGTATCGGCAGGTGCTAAAGAACTTGCCGCTGGTGCCAACAAAGTTAGCGCTGGCGTATCAGCGCTAAAAAAAGGCACGGACAAGATCGACACCGCTGCCATGAAGCAGCAGATCAGTGGTGCCATTACGATGATTGCTCAGAATCCTCAGATTCTACAGAATGATACTGGCAAGCAAATGATTGAGAATCTCAATAAGCAGATTGATCAGCTCGGCGCACTTAAGAACGGTGTGAATCAGCTTGATGCTAGTGTCAATGATAAGGATAACGGTCTAGTCGCTGGTGCCAACAAGGTTAGCGCTGGTGCGTCGATGGTGGCAACTGGTACACAGCAGACCTACGACGCAATGTCAAAGATGAGCGGTCAGCTAAATAGCAACCAGACCAATAATCAGCTCAATCAGCTGACTAGTGGCGCTAGCCAGCTTAATGCCGGTTTAACTTCACTAAATAATCGGGTGCCAACACTAACTAGTGGCGTAAATCAGCTAAAGAGTGGCACGTCGCAGCTCACTAGCGGTAGCTCAACACTGCAAAATGGTTTGCAAAATGGAGCTAATAAGATTAAGGAAACACCACTCAGCGACAAAACAGCAAAACAAATCGCTAGTCCAGTCAAAACGACACAACACAAGTACACTAGCGTCAAGAACTATGGGCATGGCCTCGCCTCCTTCTTCCTGTCGGTGGCCTTGTTCGTTGGTTGTCTAATGTTCAACTATGGCTATCCAGTGCGTAAGCGCTCGCAAAAGGAAGGCAGCTGGTTTAGCTGGTTCATCAGTAAGGCTGTTGTGGGCGCACTACTCGCTACAGTAATGGCAGTTGTGCTCGGTCTGGCGATGCAAGCTGTTGGCTTAGACGTACAGAACCCTGGTCGCTACTATGGCTCAATGATTCTATACACCAACGCCTTGATGGCCCTCAGCATGTTCCTAGCGATTGCCTTTGACAATCCAGGCCGCTACATTACGATGATCATCTTGATTCTATCGCTCGGCGCAGCTGGTGGTACTTTCCCAATTGCAACATCATCGCACTTCTATCAGGTTGCGAATAAATATGTGCCAACGGCACGGGAAATTCCTGTGCTTCGTAGCGCAATTACGGGTGGCATCTCGGAAGAGACAGTGGCGAATTCGTATCGCTATCTAACGATCATGTTAATTGTCTGCCTTGGGCTAGAAATGGCGACGATGTATATCCTAATGAAGCGAAAGGGCGACGAAGCGGATAAGTCCCGCGAGGATGGTAATCAAACCCTTCTAAGCACTGATTACTCTAATTGGGATTAAGCGAATTAACGTCCAAAAGCAAAAACGACGCCTCTAGATATGGAGGCGTCATTTAGTTTATGCTAAAATAGAATCATGAATCAGAGTGGGCAAAAGACACAGAATGAAGATGTGGCCGATTTTTATCGGGCAATCGACCGCACGAGTCTCATTCACAAGATTAGCGCCGATCATCCCTATGTCTATACGACAATGGAAGTTTACGATGTGGTAAATGGCATTCGTGGCGCGGGAGGCTTAGGTGTGCTAGCAGCCGACACGCGCCGTGTGGCAGAGGATTTAAATATTCCGTTTATTACCCTAACGCCCTTTTACCAGAGTGAGCGTCACCAGCAGATGGATGATAAGCTCGTGCCACATGATGCATACATTACACGCGTGCCAGAGCAAGAGGGCTTTACTCACAGTGGCAGCGTTGAGCTAAAGGTTAAGGATCAGCCCGATGCGAAGTTAGATATTTATACTAAGACGCTTGGCACGACACGCTTTTTGTGCATGACCGAACAGAATTTTGGTCCGCTCTATGCCGATAAGCCCAGTAGCGATCATCGTCTGTATCAGACGGCGTCGCTTGGTTTCGGCGGTTATCGGGCGCTCAAAATGTTACATATCAAACCTGCCGTTATTCAGCTAAACGAAACGGCGACGATCTTTACGGCGGTGGCCCGACTGGATGAACTCTGCAGTAACGGCATGAATTTGTACGAGGCGATTGTCTACGTACGAAAGCATACGCTATATACCAACCACACCCTCGTGCAGGCGGCGGAGTCGGAGTTTAGCTATGAGCAGTTCGAAAAATTCATTTTTCCAAATATTAGTTCACCAGCACTACGTCACTACGTGGCTGGTCTATTCGAGAACGGCAAGCTAAAGCTCAGCAGTCTAACGATTGAGCTTGCCGAGGCAAAAAATGGTGTATCTAAACTTCATGCGCGGGTAGCGGATTATCATGATATCAACGGCGAAAAGGTAAAGTTTGCCGCCGTCACCAATGGTATTCATTTGCAAACCTGGGTCAAGCCAGAGATTCTACGCTTTTATAAAAATAGCGGCATTATCGATAAGTTTAATATGCCGGGGTGCGTTACTGCCGATCAAGTGCGCAATATCTTTCGTGCAAATACAGGCGGATTGCGCAATCTCAAGCGGCAAGGTCGACGTTATCTAAATGACATTCTGGCAAGGCGGATGGATCAATATGGTGAGCATATTCAGATTCCCGAGAACGTTTTTCTCTATGAGTTTAAGCGGCGTTTTGTGGAGTATAAGCGCCCATGGATGCCGTTCGAGGACGTCGACGAGCTTAAAGAGATTCTCGTCGATAACAATGCGCACTATATTATGGCTGGCATGATCGCTGGTAATGTTGATCCGAATGATTCTACTTACAAGCGGCTCGAAGGAATGTTGCAGACAATTGCGGACGACCCAGTGCTTCGTGAGCGGGTACATTATATCCCCGATTATGATGAAGAGCTAGCTAAGGCGATGAGCTGGGGTAGCGATGCCAGTATTAATGTGCCAGTTGTCGGCATGGAAGCCTGTGGTACTTCATTCATGAAAGATCTCGCCAACTTAACGCTCCTCATTGCAACTAACGATGGTGGCGTAGCGGACGTTGCCCCTCCAACGGCGCTGATTGTTGAGGGCGACGACTATAGCGAAGAAGTCAAGGCGCTCTATCGCCGCATGCGCGAAGCGGCCGCGATCTGGCGGGATAATGACCGCTGGAGTGATGAGAC
>Ga0256404_1010022_pt1 | contig 13298 bp, 11 predicted proteins | sample RumenRJG_01DNA_FD_185990 | JGI IMG/M metagenome (GOLD analysis project Ga0256404, IMG submission 185990) | Bovine rumen microbial communities from Lethbridge, Alberta, Canada - RJG_01 | ecosystem: Host-associated > Mammals > Digestive system > Stomach > Rumen | place: Canada: Alberta | collected...
ATATCTTCACTCGTATGTATTTCACTAGCGATGGTGGTGTATATGAAAGAACACCATTTATGATCATCGCTCAAGGATATCAACTTATCATGCTTGCTGCTATCCTTGTTTTAGCAATATTTAATAAGACACTTAATCGTAGAGAAAAAATCGCCTTCTCTTTATATTGTCTACTTCCTTTAGTGGCAGTGATTGTTCAAGTCGTTATGGCGGGTTATGCTATTGCATACTTAACCTTGTTACTCGCGATTGAATTCTTGTTCTTATTCTTAACGATGGAAAAGAATATTCAAATCAAAGAAGACCAAGAAAAACTAAAAGAAGCAAATGTGAGAATCATGGTCAGTCAAATTCAACCACATTTTATCTATAACACTTTATCTTCAATATCCACTTTAATTCCTATTAATCAAAGACAAGCACAAAAAGCTCTCGATGATTTTGCCGAATATTTAAGAGTTAATTTCTCAACCTTAACAAGCACGAAACTCGTCTCCTTTAATGATGAACTCAAACATACCCAAACATATGTCAATTTAGAGAAGATGAGATTTGGTGATAGATTACATGTTATCTATGATATTAAAACAACCGATTTCTTCGTCCCTCCATTAAGCATCCAACCTTTAGTTGAAAACGCGATTAAACATGGAATATTAAAGAAAGAAGAAGGCGGTGTCTTACTTTTAAGAACTTATGAAGACGATAATGCCTATGTCGTTGAAGTTAAAGACGATGGAGTGGGCTTTGATTATGATAGTGTTGATTTTAAGAACAACAAGCATATCGGTTTAAATAATGTTAAACAACGTATCACAACAATGTGCAATGGTTCAGTTAACTTCATTTCAAAACCTTATCAAGGCACCCTCGTTATTGTTAAATTCTATAAAACTAAAAAGTAGTTTTAATATAAAAATAGAGTACTAAAATAGTAGTTATGAATGTTTTGCTTGTCGATGATGAAAATCTTCAATTAATAAGACTTGCTAATGAAGCCAAGAAAGTATTTCCAAAAGATACGACTATTTTTACATATTCAAGTCCAACAAAAGTTCTGAAAGAACTTAAAGATCAAAAGATCGATATTGCCCTTTTAGATATCGAACTTCCAGGAATGAATGGCATTGAACTTGCAAAAGGATTAAAGAAGATTAATCCAACCATAAATATCATATTTGTCACTGCTTATGATAATTACGCTTTGGATGCCTACAAAATCCACGCCTCTGGATATATTTCTAAACCAGTCAACGCGAGTAAGATTAAAAATGAAATCGAAAGTTTAAGATATCCTCTTGAACTTAAAGGTGAAAAGAAACTACAAATTAAATGCTTTGGTAATTTCGAAGTATTTTATAAGGGTGAACCAGTTAAATTCTCCTATCAAAAATCAAAAGAATTATTTGCTTATTTAGTCGATCGAGAAGGTTCGGCAATTAATGCAAATGAATTAAATGCTGTTCTTTGGGAAGAAGATCACCCATCATATTTAAGAAATTTAATTGCTGATATTACTCAAACTTTAAAAGCGATTGATTGCAGTGATGTCTTCATTAAAAAACATAACCAATGTTACATCGATATCAACAAAGTTGATTGTGATGCTTACGAATACAAAAATAATAACCCAGATGCGATAAGAATGTATCGTGGTGAATACATGATTCAATACTCTTGGGCAGCATTCAAGGATTAATATTTATATTATTATCTTTTTCTTGTGGCACTTTTGTGGCACATATTTCAATATAATCATGTTAACTAAAATTTAAGGAGATTTTTTTATGAAAAAAACTTATGGATTGTTGTTAGCTGGTTCATTACTCTTAGCTGGTGCTGGTGCAGCATCACTTTTATTTTCAAATAAAGCAAACGAGACTAGAGCTGCTACTTTACCTGCAGGTCACATCTTTCTTGGTGGCGTTGATCTTTCTACAAAAGCCGATTACAAAGTTACAGGTGGATCTGGATACGCTCAATTTGACGCATCGACAAACACACTAACATTTAATAACTACACTTATACTGGATGTAGTTGGTACGAAAGTCCGTTCGATGCCGCTCTTTGCGTCAAATTAAATGATGAATTTACCAAGTCCATCAATTTTAACTTAGTCGGCACTAGTACGATTACAAGTTTACATGAAACGGACAAAAATTCGCAAACAATGGGTACCTATATAGAAGGTATGGGTAGCTCCGGTGATGTTGTCAATGTTAATATTAGTGGAACCGGTACTTTAAAATCCATTGGAGGCACCAACGATAATTCAGGAAGTCCAAAAAATGGTATTACATATGGTTGGCAATCAGGCCAACGTGTCCACGTTAATATTTCAAGTGGTACCTTACAAGCAATTGGTGGAAAAGCTACTGTTGATCTTTATGGAAGCGAATCCATTGGTTTTTGGAACGAATATGGGGCCGAAGTTAATCTTTCTGGTGGCCGACTTGACGCTATTGGTGGCGAATGTTGGGATATAAGCAGAGGATTCCATAATTATTATGGCGTTAAATTTACCGGTGGAACATTCAATGCTACCGGTGGCAATGCCATAAAATCATATGGAATGACTACATTTTCAAATTTTGCCATTGATGGTGCTATTTTTACTGCGACTGGCGGTACAAACAAAACTAGAGAAGGATGGACTTCTAAAAGTTATGGTGTTTACACCGTAAATCCTAAAAATGGTCAATACTACACATTCAACGTTAATGCTGCAACCACAAGTGTGACACTCAAAGGTGAAACTACTGGTTTATTTGGACAATTATTCAATAAAATTGTCGGTTATCGATACAAAAATACAGCTGGTACAGCTGGTGAAGATACAATCGCTGTTAAGACTAAAGCAGAAAAATATGAATCAACTGAATATTTGAACCTTCAATTTAAAGCATGTCATACTTCTCAAACTAATTACACAGTAAATGCTACTTACGATAAAACCGATAAGGCTATCGCTCCAACAGTTACATATCCAACTAGCGGTGCAACTATCAAATATAGAAGTAGCACAACTGAAAGTTGGAGCACTACACGTCCAACATGCACTGATGTGGGAACATACGAATATTATTATCAAGTAAGTGCAAATAAACACACTTCTGCCGAAGGTAAAATTACTGTTAATGTTACCAAAGCTAACGCTTCTTGGGATAGCAATCCAGTCGTTGCGACAGATTTAGTCTATAACGGAACAGAACAAAATTTACTTACTGATTTAGGCGCAGCAACTGGTGGAACCATTCAATATAAAGTTGATGATGGAGAATATTCGACAGAAGCTCCAAAAGGAACTGAAGCCAAAACATATTCTCTTAGATTCCATATTGAACCAGATGATACTCATGAAGCTGTTTCCGATATTGTAGCATCAGCTACAATCGCTCCAGCTGAGATGGAAGACGTCGATGTTAATGTAAAGGCAAGTGAATTTGTTTATGATGGCGAACCAGTTGAACTTGAAGTTGAAACAGCCGGCGAGACCGTCGATGGAACCGATATTACTTTCTCATATTCATTAGACGACGTTAACTATGGTGATTTATCAGAATTAGCAATAGTTAGTGCTGGCACCCATAGAGTTTATTGGAAAGCAGAAGCTGAAAACCACGAAACAATCACCGGACATTTCGATGTGACGATTGCTAAAGGTTCTTCTATTTACGTTAGTGAACCTTCTTCAATTAGTAACTTATCTTATACAGGTAAACCACAAGAATTAGTTAAAGCTGGTGAATCTAATGATGGTGAAGTTGTCTATTCCTTAACTGGAGAAGAAGACTCATTCGTTAGTGAAATTCCAACTGCAACAGATGCTGGTACTTATACCGTTTACTATAAAATCGCTGGCGATGATAACCATAACGATTCTGAAGTTAAAACTTTAAAAGTCACAATCTCTCCAGTTGATAAAGAAGCTTTAAAAGATAAAATCAATGAAGCTGAAGTATTATATGAATCTATCAAAGATAGATATCCTGAAGTTGCAAAAGTTTTAGGCGATGCAATCGAAGAAGCTACCTATGTTTATGACAACGATAATGCAACAAAAGAAGAAGTCCTTGAAGAAATTCGCATTTTAGAAGATGCGATCAATCAAGCCTTAGAAGATTCTAGAGATGTTCTTGTTGATAAAGAAAGTGGTGTCACCATCCAAACAAAAGATGGTACAGGCATTCCAACTAACATCAACCTTAAAGTTGAAGTTAAAACTTCTGTTAAAGCTGAAGAAGGAACAAGCGAATATGAACGTATTAAGAGTTTCTTAGTTGGAAAAGAACAAATTACTAATGTCTTTGACATTAAGTTAGTTAAAACCGAAGGTGATAAAGAAGTTGAAATTCAACCTTCAGATATTAAAAAAGGCTTAGTACTTATCGTTCATGTTGAATTACCAGAAGGCATCAATACTGAAGCTTTAAAATTGCTTCACATCCATAGTAATGGTGATATTGAATTAGTTGAAGAATTCAAGATCGATGGTAATGAAGTCACCTTTGAACTCTCATCCTTATCTGAATTAGCACTTATTCAACCTGTTAACACAGCTTTGCCAGGATGGGCAATTGCTCTTATCGTCATTGGCTCAGTTATCTTATTACTCTGCTTACTTTATATCTTAATGTTCTGTGTCTTTGGTAAATGGACAGATCAAGATGGCGAAGCTAAGAGAATCGCAATCATTGGTAAACGTGATGAAACAAAGAAAGTCATGTTTATGAACCTTAAGAGCAGTTATAGAATCGAATCAAGAATCTTTAAAACAAAAGCCGAAGCTCAACAAGCGCTTAAGAAATAAGTGATCTAAATACTAAATTATGGTGGTATGTCTATGACATATCACCTTTATTTTTATAGAGACGCATATGCATCAAATATCAAAAACTATTAAAAAAATATTTTCTAATTAAAGGTAAGTATTGATATTAAATCTAGATTTAATAATATGTTTTTATATCTAAAAATATCAGCGATTTGCAAAGATTTTTTAAAATAGTCTATAGCATTTTCGAAAGTATTGTTATACAATAAAGACAATTCAGGAGGATTTCCAATGCGAAAGAATAGAAAAACCGATTTGGTATTTACAATTATCACCGGTGTCTTTTTTGTTGCGATGGCTGTTTTATTCTTCATGCTTCCAACAATCGACAACATGGTTTTAGAAAATCCACTCGGTCCAGCTTACGCTCCACTCGATTTATTTGTTGCTGGAGCTAAAGATTTAGTATCTTTCAATTTTGCTAGCAAAAAATACCTATTGGTATTTGGCGTTGGTTCAGTTGTTGGATTACTATTAATTTTCTGGTTAATAGCCATCATTGTGAAAAAGAAACCAATCAAATTAATTTATTGGGGCATCTTCTTTATAATGGCCGCTGCTACCGGAATCATTGTTACAGCCTACACAATCTCAGTCTGTAATGTAGTCAAATTAAATAATGGCAAAGAATTAAATCAAATCATTGTCATGGATTTACTCAACCAATATGCAGACTTGAGAGATGTCAATGGTAATACGCCATTCTTGTTCTATACATTTATGGGACAAATCTTAGGTATCGCTGTCTTAGGCGTTGCCGGACTTGTTGCCATCTTTGCTGTCTTAGCACCATTCATTGTTGGTTTACAATTACTCATTAGAAAACCATATGTTGCTAAAGAAAAACCAGCCGCTCAACCAGTTGAAGATGATAAGGCTGAAAAAGAAGCGCTTGCTAAAGCACAACGCGAAGCACAATTCATCGCTTATGTCGAATATAAGGCTGGTAAACCAGTTCGTGAAAAAGAATATGAAGAACTCTGCCGTGCCAATGGCATCGCTCTTCCAAACGAAGAAGAGGACGACGAAGAATATTATCGTTACACAGCTGCTCAACTTAGATGTTTACATGAACAACCAGTCGAAGAAGTTGATGAAGACGAAGAATATTACGAACAACTCGCTAAAGATCTTGCAGTCTTCCGTCTAACTAAAGCATCTCAAGATGCCAAACTTGAAAGATATTATAGAGATACAATCGAAGAACTCGACTTATTCTCTAAAGATCCAGATAAAGCAAAAGACGATGCTGCTAGTAACCTCAAACGTAAAGTAGCTGAAAGACGTGCTTATTACGAAAAGCTCATGGAAGAACTTCCATGTCTACATTATCAAAAAGATCCAGTCGAACCAGATGTTGGTGGCGACAAATAAATAAAGGAGAAAAAATATGCGTAAATATGATGAAGCCTATTATGAAAAGATGATTAACGAGCTCGGTATGTTTAAGAAAAAACAACCAGCTGAGCCAGTTAAACCTCAACCTGCACCAGCACCTGTTAAGAAAGTTGCTCCAGTTGCTGAACCAGTTGTAGAAGAAAAAGAATCCAAAAAGATTATTAGAATTCCATTCGAAACAAGAATTCATGCTGCTGATCCAGTTCTCAAAGCACACTTTAATGAATTAAAGAGTGACATCCTTGCTTATGGAGTCAAATCCCGTCTCTCCAATAGCGGTGATACCTTCCGTCTCCATACCAAGACCTATGTCAAGATGACGATCGCTGGTAAAGCCTTAAAACTCTACTTCGCTCTTGATCCAAAAGATTATGCTGATAGCAAGATGCCAATAGCAGACGTTGGTCATAAAGGAATCTATAAAGAAATCCCTCTCGTTTTCAAAGTCAAATCCGAACTCTCACTCCGTAGAGCAAAACAATTAGTCGCTGATGCAATGGCAAAAGATGGCCTTGTCCAAGGTGAAGTTGTCGCTCACGATTGGGTTAAAGAAATTGGAAAAGCTGAATAATTAACAAATCATCTTATTAAGGAGAATCAAATGGTTCTCCTTTTTTCATGATTTGATTTAAGGCGCGCATGTGATAAAATCTTTACTTGCAAGGAGATAATAATAATTAATGGATGATCCGTTGTCGTGGCTATATTTAGTCATAATAATAGTCTTAATTGTATTTAGTGCGTTTTGTTCTTCTACAGAAACTGCCTACGCTTGCTTAAATAAATTTAAAATCCGTGTTCAAGCGGATGAAGGTAATAAAAAAGCGAAATTAATCCTCAAAACCTATGAGCGTTTTGACCGCACTTTAATCATGTCGCTTCTTGGATATAACATCTCAAGTGTTATCATCTCAACTTTATCAGCGATTCTTTTTTATCAAATCCTTTCTTCAATTCAATCCGACACTTTAGTGTCCCTTATTTCAACTGCCATCATGACAGTCATCGTTTATATCTTCTGCGATATGGTCCCGAAGATGATTGCTAGAGCAATGCCAGAGAAAGTTGCCGCGAATAATGTTTATATCGCTAACGCGTTATATTACGCACTCTTCCCATTAATTTATATTTTTAATTTATTAACTAATGCGGTTACTAAATTATTTAAATCTAAACACGACAGCTTAATGACTGAAGAAGATTTTACTAATGTCGTTGAAGATTTAGAAAAGAAAGATCTTATCGAAGACAATGAATCGGACATTATTTATGCTTCTTTAGATTTTACTGATACTTCAGTCAAAGAAGTATTAACCAAAAGAAATAAAATCTTTTATATCGATGTTAAAGACTTAAGCAAAGATAAACTAAATGAAGCCATTCTATCGACCCAATTTACAAGAATCCCTGTTTGCTATGGCTCGCTTGATAAAATCATTGGTATCTTACACGTTAAATCATATATTCAACATTATTTAGAAAATCCAAACTTCCCAGTTTTAAATACTCTTCAAAAACCATATTATGTCTCGACTAAAATCAAGTTGGACGATATGCTTGAAGGATTTAAAAAGCATCACACCCACATCGCGATTGTTAAAAATGATGATAAAGTCATTGGTTTAATAACGATGGAAGATGTTCTAGAAGAATTAGTTGGTAAAATTGCAGAACCTCTTGAAGGAGGCAAGAAATAATGGCGGCTGGCTTAATTATCGCGATTATTGTTTTACTCGTCTTATCAGGCTTATTTTCTTGCTCCGATATGGTTTATGCTTCGGTCAACCAACTTCGTCTTAAAAAAGATGCGAAAAAATCAAAAGCTAGTAAGCTTGCTTTAAAACACGCTGAAAAATATAACACAACAATAACAACTATCCTTTTCTCAAATAACTTAGTTAATATTGCCGCGACCTCTCTTCTTACAGTCTTAGTTAGATTATTATTCCCATCCGATATGGATTTCATGTATGCAATTGCATCAGCTTCTTTAGTGGTCATTTTACTTATCTTTGGAGAAATATTACCTAAGGTAATTGGAAGAGCTTATTCATATCGACTCGCAAAGATATTTGCTTATCCAGTTCGTTTCTTACAAATTGTTTTTTATCCATTTATCTTTATTTCATCACATGTTGGTCGTTTCTTTGCTTCGTTCTTCATCTCTAAAAAGAAAGATAACGTTATAAGCGATGAAGAGCTTGAAGAAATGGTGGAATCGATTGAAGAAGAAGGAGTAATTGATGAAGATCAAAGCGAACTCCTTAAATCCGCGATTGCTTTTAAAGAAACCGAAGCCTATGAAATCATGACTCCTCGAGTTGATATGTTTGCAATCGATATCGAAGAAGACATAAAGAAAATCTTATCAAGCGATGAAATATTTAAACATTCTCGTATACCAATATATAAAGGAAATATTGATAACATCATCGGTATGCTTCCAACCAAAGCCGTTTTAAGAAATATGTTAGCCTCTAAACCAGTCAACATCTCTTCTTTGATGTATGAAGTTCAATTTGTTCCTTATTCAATGGGTATTTCTGAAATCTTAAAATTAATGAAAAAGACAAAGAACCACATTGTCATCGTTAAAGATGAGTTTGGTGGTACAGACGGTTTATTAACCATGGAAGATATTTTAGAAGAACTCGTTGGCAATATTTGGGATGAAACCGATAAGATTCAAGAACCATATCGTAAAATTAAACGTAGCCAATATTTAGTTGATGGTTCAATGAATATTGAAGACTTCTTTGATTTAGTCAATGTTTCCATGCCAGAAGATATTGATTATACATCCGTTGGTGGCTGGGTACTTGATGAATTACATAGATTTGCTAAAGTGGGCGATCACTTTAAATATAAAAACTTATCTGTTGAAGTAACTGATGTTACTGAATTTACCGTCGAAAAGATCATCGTCAAAGTCGGTAGAAAGAAAGTTGAATGAAATATTTAAAATATATCGATTCTCATGTGGCTAATCAAAGCGGCAAAGTTTTTGTCGTTACTGGAGCTACCGCTGGAATTGGCTTAGCTTTAAGCTATCAACTTGCATATAAAGGCGCGAAAATCATTATGGCGGTTAGAAATATTATAAAAGCTCAAAAGGCTAAAGAAGATATCTTAAAAGAAATAAAAGATGCCGATATTGAAATAATGGAATTTGATCAAGCTAATTTTGCTTCAATTGATGAATTCGTTAATAAAATTAAAGGAATGAGAATAGATTGCTTAGTATTGAATGCTGGAATATTTCATCCAACCAACAATAAAGTCACAGTTGATGGCTATCCCTTAACAATTGGAACAAATTACGTTGGACCATATTATCTAACTAAAAAACTAGAGCAATCATTTTTGGATGGTTCGATCAAAAGAGTAGTGGTTACTTCTTCTTTAGTTCACGTATTAGGTAAGACAAAACACTTTGACAAATATATTAGTGAAGTCAAAAATAAACCTAATCGCACCTATAATGTATCGAAGAGAATGGATTATCATTTAGCCGCTAATTTAAAGGTGAAATATCCTAATTTAGAAGTAGTCTTAACTCATCCAGGAATGGCAAGGACAAATATCATCAAAACCGATAATTCTTCCTTCAGATGGTGGTTTAAAGTTCTTGGTGATCGATTTATGAAAATATTCGGGAATTGCGCTGAAAAATCAGCGATTTGCAGTCTTTTAAGCGCGACGAAAAGTGATATCGATGAGCTAACTTTTATCTATCCTAAAGGCCCACTACATATTGCTGGATATCCTCACATTTCATCTAAGAAAGTAGAGAAAATAAAAAGCGAGTCACTTGAACTCGCTAGTGAGAAGCTAATCTTATCTTAAGCTATCTTTTTCTTATAGCATTCATATATTTGATCGGCAATTTGCTCAATGCTCTTGTCGGTCGTTTTTATTATGAAATCAACTTCGCCAATTTTTTCTAATGAGAAATCGACAACATCATTTGTAATGCGTTTTTGAATGTTTTCTAACTTATCGCCTCGACCAACCATTCTTTCTCTTCTTGTCTTTTCATCAGCGATAAGAAGGAAGGTAACGATATTTTTATTTTTGAGTTTTTTAAATGAATGAAGACCATTTGGATCTAAAACGACAACTTTATCATCGGCTACTTGGTCAATTCCGCATCCATAATAATTGTCATTATATAGACTTGATTCGACAAATCTATTCTCACTTAATCTTTTCTTAAATTCTTCCTTAGATATAAAGAAATACTCGACCCCATCGGTTTCGCCAATTCTTTTCTCTCTTGTTGTAGTGGTTATAGCCTTCTTTAAACCGTACTTCTTTTGAAGCTCGAGGGCTGTAACTGTCTTTCCACTAGCAGAAGCGCCACACAAAATAATCATAAAAATATTATATTAGTTAAAAACAAATATAAAAATCACTAATAAAAAAATTTTTCACATTTTTCGAACTTTTTTCGCTTTTCGACACGTATTTATTAATAGATAGACAATTCGTCGATCTAGCTTAGGAGGACTACTTTATGGGCAGAAATTCAAAAGACAATTCTCTCACTCGTTATGAGGAAATATTAAGGATTTCTATTCGCTACAACGAATTCATGAATCGACCAAAGTTTTTATTCTTACGTCCTAATTATAAATATATGGGTGTGGACGTTAATGAATACGTGAAGAAAGTGAATGGAACGCTTAAATGTCTTAGCAAAGAAGATAAGCATATCCTTTTCAAAGAATTCTTTAATGAGAAAGACAATCGCGAGTGGTGGAAGAAGTATTATTCAAAATCAACGTATTACCGAAAAAGATTCTTTGCCATTAAAAGATTTATGGAGACATATGAGCAATGAAACTTGCGATGCCACTTTTATTTGCTACTTCACTACTAACTACTGGAGCTCAAAATGTAGTTCCAGGAATTGCGACAAGCGCCTATAATCTTAAAAACAAATTCGATTATATAAGTGCTGAGCCTTTTAAAGGTGGAAAGAAATTATCACGCGTTCATGTGAAATATAGTTTTAAACTACCGACTTCATCGACATTAACCATTCAAGTTATAAGCAAAGCTTATCCTAATGGTAAACAACTATTCACTAAGACATCAAAAATTCAAAAGGTCGCTATCGATTATGACTATGATCAAACTGGTGGACTTAAAAACTATCCAAGTATTGTTCTTAGGTTTAATATGACTTCTTCATATGGAAACGATCAAGTCGACATCTCTTTAAAAATAAACCAGTATCAAGATATCAATCTTACAAGTGGTGGAACTTATGAATCAGATAAGACTCTCGCAGTTTATAGATATAACCAAGGTGTTGAATATTATTCGGAAAAGTTCACCTTTAGTAACATAAGTAATGATTTAACAATTACATCTTTAGGCGGAATTAAAATATCTGACTTCATGTTTGATTATGATGTATTTGATGGTTACCAATTAAAAGTTCGCTCATCTCACATTATGCTAATGTGCGATGCTGATGATTATCCTAATTTTGGAGAATATTTGGTTGATGGGTTAGCACGCAAGCTTTATATCACCCCATTTTATTCAGCGGTAAGGAAAGGCTATTATTTTACTAATAACGATCAATATTATGTGAATCCAATTTCTTTAGACATGTCCACGACTGAACAAGATGGTTATGTAATGACAGATTATATTTATTTCCCTTTTGTTAATCCTGAAAAGGTTTATACCCTCATTCTTGTCGCGGAAGACGTTGGCATCAATGGTAGTAGGCTTGTCTATACCAGAAATGTGAGAGTTGACAACAAATTATACGGGAATTGCGCGGATTCTTTGTTTTGTTTAAGTACGGAAGAGGCTGTTCCTGATATCGATAATGGGACGGTTATTAAACATTAATGGAAAACATATTATTTTTCTCAATTATCTTTTCTTTGTTCATTAACTTCACCTGTGGAGCGATTAACTTTTCAGGTGTGAATAGAACTTTCCTTCTTCTCTACAAAGGAGTCATTGAATCAAGCATTGCCTTTATTAATGAAGACGGTTCACCAAATGAAAATCCATATTTTTATAAAGAGACACTTGAAAGAAATGTTGATGAATATCTCTTTGATAATCTAACTCGTTATGTCACTAGTTACACAGTTTCATTTAATTTTTTTCATCGAGACAATGGCCTAACTTGTACGAGCAAGGAATGCCAGGCGGTCAAGATAACATTGGACTGCAAAATCAATTATCTTTTCTCTTATACGAAAGCTAGAAATTATTACATTAATTCGAATTATGAACCAACGTTTGATTGATTATATTGACTCATCTTTTCTAAAACCATTACTTGAGATAGAAACGATCACCGACATTTCATTTAATGGAGTTTCCATATTTTATATGGATAACATTTTAGGAAGAAAGAAATATAGTGAAGAGATAAATAAAGAACAGGCAATTGATTTTGTTAGGCAGATCGCTAATTTAGCAGAAAGACAATTCTCCTATACTTGTCCGACTTTGGATATCTCAATTGGACGATATAGGATAAATGCTCAGCACTCTTCAATCGTTAGAGTAAATGATGATAAATCAGTCTCATTCTCAATAAGAATCGCATCTAAAACGATAAGGATTAAGGATGATTCATCTTTCCTAGATAAAAAAGCATCAAAGATATTGTTCGAAGCAATTGCTAATAAAAAATCAATTGTTATCGCTGGTCCAACAGGAAGCGGAAAAACTGAATTACAAAAATATCTCATCTCTAAATTTGAAGACTATACACGCCTCATCATCATCGATAACGTTCAGGAGCTTGATTACGTTAGATTCAATCCAAATTTAGACGTCACTAGTTGGCAAATATCCCCAGCAATTTCTGGAGGAAATGCTAAAGAATTAATTAGAAATGCTTTAAGAAATAACCCTGATTGGCTCGTTGTAGCAGAGTCGCGTGGAGAAGAGATGATCGATGCCTTAAATGCGGTTATGACAGGTCATCCAATAATAACAACACTTCACGCTAAATCTATCGAAGCTATCCCTCACCGCATGATGCGCATGATTCAAAGCGGTAATTCCATTGAATCACCTGAA
>Ga0256404_1010023_pt1 | contig 13297 bp, 8 predicted proteins | sample RumenRJG_01DNA_FD_185990 | JGI IMG/M metagenome (GOLD analysis project Ga0256404, IMG submission 185990) | Bovine rumen microbial communities from Lethbridge, Alberta, Canada - RJG_01 | ecosystem: Host-associated > Mammals > Digestive system > Stomach > Rumen | place: Canada: Alberta | collected...
AAGACTATATGCATTTCCTGCTGGAAGAGAGGATCTGGCAGAAATATCTGGACCGGAATATTCTGAGTCTGTACGTGGAGTATTATCAGAACCGGGGCGGCGCACGGCCTAACATCGATATTTCTTGCTACAACCTTGCCCCGGTTACCGGCGAATTCATTACACTGGATGATGTGCTGGCTTCCGGAAAGCGGAACGAGTTCCGGGAAAATTATGTGAAGACTGCCTTGGAAAAATTCAAGAATGATCGGCAGCTGTTTTATTACGACAACTATAAGACCATTGTAGACGAGCTGTTCCGGCTAGATTACGCCGGGGAACCGCCTCTGACATGGACATGGGGTTACGAAGGAATCACCATGTACTTCCCGCCGGGCGCCCTTGGCCCTGCCGTCATTGGACCCGTTGAAGCGTTTATTCCTTTTAGGGGAAACGAGGCTCTATTCAACAAAAAGTTCCTGAAATAAATTTCGCTTTTTCTTAATGCAGTTTGCTTTTACAACAGACTGCATTTTTCTTTTTGCTCAGAAAGTTATTCTTGACAATCCTTTTTCTTTGTTCTATAATATTCCAGTAACACGTTATGGTCCACTAGCTCAGCTGGCAGAGCAACTGACTCTTAATCAGTGGGTCCGGGGTTCGAGCCCCCGGTGGATCACCATGTGGGCGCTTAGCTCAGCTGGGAGAGCGTCTGCCTTACAAGCAGAATGTCAGCGGTTCGATCCCGTTAGCGCCCACCATTTTTTTATATGCGGCCCGGTGGTTCAGTTGGTTAGAATGCCGCCCTGTCACGGCGGAGGTCACGAGTTCGAGTCTCGTCCGGGTCGCCATGATGCCTCGGTAGCTCAGTTGGTAGAGCAAGGGACTGAAAATCCCTGTGTCCACAGTTCGATTCTGTGCTGAGGCACCATTCTGAAAATTATTTACCCACGGGAATTGTTCCGTGGGTAATTTTGTAATTTAAGAAATTTTTTGAGAAGTTATGTTCTCTGTGATTTTCTACAGCTTTTAATTATTGTACAAGAAGGTGTTGTTATGTTTCCTGGCGGAGAAAATACTACTACTTCGTTGATTTTTATCTGGGGCCTTATCTTCCTTTGCAGCATCCGCGGCTGCTACCGTAATTTCCAGACGGGCGATTTTGCCTGGGGCGCCGGCTTTGGCGTGCTGATTCCCGCTTCGGCGTATTTTCTCGCGGACCTTCTGGGCCTGTTGCCCGCAGGGGCTCCCCATGTTTTTATGTAAAAATCCTTGACAAATGAAACTTTTTAAGGTAATATAAAGATGGTTAGCGAAGGCTAACCATCTTTTAAGTGTCATAGTTAGCTTACGCTAACTGTGATCTCTTTTCTGATGATTCCTCTTCAACTTTTTTTTGCTTTGTGGAATCTGGTTGAAAAACATCATGCGGATTTGCATTACCGGTAAAGGATAATGTAAATCCGCGTGATAAAGATTCCGTTTGTTTTCTTTTGTGGCGGCTGGAACGTTCCGGTCGCTTTTTTATTTGTGCAAAATAATCGACTGTCTGTAAAAACTGGCGTAAAAAACTACTGGACAGGTTTTTGTTTGTGCACAAATTGCATATAAAAAATGCGCTGCCTTCGCAACGCATTTTTCAGAGGCTCTGTAATTTTTTACATCTGGTACAGGTCCAGTGGCACTAAGGTGCGTATTCCTTCCGAAGTAAATACGTCTTCCGCTTTTACACGGAACACTTCTTTCAAAAGGGGGACGGTGATTACGTCCGCCGGGTTTCCGCTGGTGACCAGCGTTCCCTTTTTCATTACCACTACGTGATGGGCAAACTGCACGGCCTGGTTCAGGTCGTGGAGCACTAAGGCTACGGTCAGGTCCAGCTCACGGTTGAGACGGTCCAGCAGTTTCATGACTTCCAGCTGGTGGCAGATGTCAAGATAGGTAGTGGGTTCGTCTAACAGCAGCACCTGTGGCTTTTGTGCCAGGGCCATAGCGATCCACGCCCGCTGCCGTTCGCCCCCGGAAAGTGTCTGAAGGATCCGGTGCTGGTAGGGCACAAGGCTGGTTTCTTCCAGGGCCCACTCGATGCACTCTTTGTCTTCCGCCGTAGCTTTCCCGAAGAAACTGCGGTAGGGGAAACGGCCCATGGACACCAGGTCGCGTACTGTCATGTCCGCCGGGGCCTGGGGAGACTGGGTTAGGATGGCAAGTTTTTGCGCGAATTCTTTATAGCTGTAGTCCCGGACGTTTTTGCCCAAAAGTGTGATCTGTCCCTGGGAGATGGGGTTGATGCGGCAGATGGCTTTTAAGGTAGTGCTTTTTCCGCAGCCGTTGGGCCCGATGATGGCGGTGATCTTTCCTTTGGGAATATCAGCGTCCATGTGCTGTACGATGGTTTTGCCTGCCAGTGTCACCTGCAGGTCGCGAACTTCGATCATGTTTTCCATCATAATTCCCTCCTTAACAGGAACAGGAAGAAGGGCGCGCCGATAAAGGCCATAATGATACCTACCGGCAGTTCGATGGGGGCGAAGGCCACCCGGGCGAAGGTGTCGCTGAAGGTAACAATGGCGATGCCGAGAAGGGCGGCTCCCGGAACCAGGAAACGGTAGTCGGAACCCAGTATGAGCCGGGCAACGTGGGGAATTACCAGTCCCACAAAGCCTAACAGGCCGGCTACGCTGACGGCGCTTGCTGCCAGTAAAGCGGCGATGGCGGTTAGGACGATGCGGGTGATTTCCACATTGACGCCCAGGCCTTTGGCCATTTCATCTCCCAGCTGCAATATGTTCAGGTAATGGGCGCTGGCAATGGCTAGCAGCAGGCCGATGAGGGCATAGGGAAAGATAATGGTAACATGGGGCCAGCTGCGTGCAGCCAGGCCGCCTACCATCCACATCAGCGCTCCGTTTACCCGGTCACTGTAAAATACCAGCAGACCGGAAATGCCGGCGCTTAAAAAAGCGGAAACGGCTACGCCTGCTAAAATAATACGCACGGGCTTGATGCCGTTTTTCCAGGCCAGTATGTAAATGGCAATGGCCGCCGCCATGGCGCCGATAAAAGCAACCGGCGTAATGAGATATTCCAGCGCAGGGAATAAGATCATGATGATAATGCCTGCGATGCCGGCGCCGGAGGAGATACCGATAATGTGAGGGTCTGCCAGGGGGTTCCGCATGACGGCCTGTAAGATTGCCCCTGATAGGGCCAGGTTCAGGCCGACCATGGCGCCCACGAGGGTTCGGGGGAGCCGGATGTTCCAGATGATCTGGTCCTGTGGGGTTGCCTGAGGGTGAAGCAGTATTTCTATTACCTGTGAAACAGAAATATCCGCGGCCCCTAAGGCGATAGATAACAGGCAGCCGATGACGGCCAGCGCGGTAAACAGCAGCAGCATGGAAATACGCCAGATGCTGCGGTCGATGCCAAAACGCTGAACCTGTTCCGATGCGTCAGGCAGTTTTTCTGTCATAGTAGTCTCCGTTCCGCCGCCGTTGGCGGGCGGCAAATATAATGAGAGTTTTTTCTGCTCGTTAAATCTTCAGACGGTTTCTTCCTTTAATAATTTATCAGCAGTTTCCCGGGGGAATTTATTTAAAGCTTTCCGGGAAAACGTCTTTGGCCATCAGCTCTACTGCTTCCGGATAACGAAGGCCGGGGGCCAGCAGGAACAAATCTTCGGGCAGAACATACACTTTATTGTTCTTTACGGCACTAAGTGCGGCGTAAGCAGGGTTTCCTTTTACGTCTGCCTGTAGCCGTTTTTCGATTTTATCTTTTGCGCCCATGGAGGTGATGAAGATGATGTCGGGATTTTTTTCTACCAGTACTTCCATGCTGTAAGGTGCTTTTTCAGGTTTTCCCTGTATGGCTGCGCTGCCTGCGGCGATATTGGTGAAGCCGATTTTTTTCGCTACATTTCCGGCGATGCTGTTTTCCAGTTCAACGGTTACGGTGGAAGGCGTTGCGTGAAGGATTACGATTTTTTTCGGCTGGTCCTTGGGAACTTTGGAAAGGACGGCGCTGATTTTTTCGTCCATTTCTTTTGCTTTTTTGGCAGCTTCCGCTTCTTTTCCGTACACCTTTCCTACCGTCATCAAGGCGTTTTTGATTTCTTCGTAGGTTTTCGGCTGGAGAACGATGGCGTTGATGTGGTTGGTTTCCAGCATTTTGATGAATTTATCGTGGAGCTGGTCGTTGATGAATACAAGGTCCGGTTTCAGGCTTACTACTTTTTCCATGTTAATGTTAAACACGTGCCCTACTTCTTCTACCTTTTTCATGGAGGCTGGAATTTCCGCTTCGTGCCGGGAGGAAGGACGGCCTACCACTGTGCCGCCTACTGCGTCGATATAATTCAGCACCGAGGGAACCAGGGCTACCACCCGTTCCGGTTTTTTTGTAAGGGTTACTTTCCGGTTTTCGAAATCGGTAATTTCCGCGAAGGCCGCAGTGGAACTTTGGGCCTGTTTTGTGCCGGCATTGGTGGCTGCGTTATCCGGTTTGCAGCCCAACGCGGAAAATGCCAATACACATGCAAAAATGGAAACAAAAAGAAATTTTTTCATACTATGCACCGCTTTCTTGGAATATGCTGAGTAAATTATTTTTTAAATTTGTCTGCAGAGACGCAGGCAAACACGTAAGGTCAGATAAAATCAGCTACGAAAAATCAATTGCGTGAGATCGATTATGTAAATTCAGTCCCGCAATTTAATAAAAGCGCGGCCGCCGATAAAAAATACAACGATGAGATACACTGCCAAAACCGCCACAGACCACAGGGACACTTCGGCGCCGCTGCCAATGCCCCGCAGCAGATAGCTGGTGTGGGTGAGGGGCAGGCATTCGATAAAGATCCGCAGGGCGTCGGGCAGGGCCCGGGTGGAAAAGAAGGTACCGCATAAAAAGGACATGGGCAGCAGGATGTAGGTGTTGACCTGTCCCATCTGCTCGTAGGTGCTGAGGAACATGGCCGCCGCAAAACCGATTTCGGCGAAAATGGCGCAGTTCAGTACAAGTACCAGTAAAAAGAGGGGCGTAATGGTAAAGTGCGCGCCGAAGGCGTAGGCCAGGATAATGATAATGGCCGAGGAGATCAGCCCCCGCAGCACTGCCGCCAGCACTTTACCTGTAATGTACGCGTAAGGCCGGATGGGCGCGATGATATATTCTTCAATGCTTTTATGGTAAACCCGCTCCGCATGAACCGGCGTGACGCTGTTGAAGCTGATGTTCATGGAATTCAGCGCCAGGATGCCGGGCACCAGGAAGTCAATATACGATGCACCGTTAGCCGTCTGGATGCTGCGTCCCAGCCCCCAGCCGAAGGCGACCAGGTAAAGCAGCGGCGCTACCATCCGGGAAAGGATGAAGGCGGTCATGCGATGTTTCAGCACCACCCAGTCCCGCCAGAATACGGTCCAGATATCTGTCAGCATCAGAGTCCCTCCTTCCGTCCCGTCAATTCAATAAATACGTCTTCCAGATTGGCTTTCCGGACAGAGGCCGCCGCATCGATTGTACCGATAAACTGGCGGGCTTCTTCGCGGGAATTGAAGAAACGGAAATCCCGGTGCACGTCATCCCGCCATTCCGCCACAAACCGGCCGAACCGGGCGATGAAATTCCGGGGCGTGTCCACATCGACAAGCCTGCCTTTGTTCATGATGGCCACACGGTCGCAAAGTTCTTCGGCTTCTTCGATGTAGTGGGTTGTGATCAGAACCGTTGCGCCCTCATTGGCAAGCCGCCGAACCAGTTCCCAGATACGCCAGCGGACCTGGGGATCCAGGGCAACTGTGGGTTCGTCCAGGAACAGGATCTCCGGCCGGTGGATCAGGGCCCGGGCAATGAGCAGCCGGCGTTTCATGCCGCCGGAAAGCTGGCGGACCCCGTCGTTGATTACGTTTTGCAGTTCCACGTATTCTAAAAGTTCGCGGATACGGGCTTCCCTTGCTTCCCGGTCCATATGATAGAGTCGGGCATGGAGCTCCAGGTTTTCTCCTACAGTCAGGTCCTGGTCAAAGTTCAGGTTCTGGGGGACTACGCCGATCATCTGCCGGATCACTCTTGCGTCGTCATCATCGGTGATACGTTTTCCGTCGTACAGAATTTCTCCGGCGGTTGGGCGTGTCAGCATGGTCAGCATCCGGATAGTGGTGGTCTTGCCGGCTCCGTTGGGGCCCAGCAGACCGAAGATCTCACCGGTGTTGATGGTCAGCGACAGATTTTCCACGGCCACCTTTTCCGCTTTTTTGTTTTGTACGTTTTTATGGGGAAATGTTTTTCGAAGATTTTTTATTTCAATCATTACCCGCGGATCCTTTCCCGTTGTTTTGCGGTTATATTATAACGTACATTAATTATAACGCACATTAAAAGATTTTGCGCTTTTTGGCGGGACATTCCGGGAAAAAATTAAACGCAAAAAAGTAAATTTGGAATTTCCCGGTTTATGTTCCCATTTTCCGCCAGATGTGCAGCAGGCTGTCTTCCGAAAGCTTATCGATTTTGAAATAGGAAGCTTCCATTTTGCGGGCCAGCTTTTTGGCAAGCCCCAGTTTGATAAAACCGTTTTCCGTATCAATGACGGCAATAGGGATCTTCCGCTTGGCAATACGCCCCGCTTCCATCATGGCGTCTTCCACCGGGTTTGTACCGTTGTCCAGAGGCAGGGTGGCGTGCCCGTCCGTGATCAGGATCAGCACGGGGTCCTGCAGCGGGTCCTGGCGGTACAGCATGTCCAGTACGTCTTCAGCTTTGGAAAGGCCTTTGGCCAGAGGCGTTTTTCCGCCAGTGGGCATGGCGGCCAGTTTTTTCTGGGCGAAGTCTACGCTTTTGGTTACCGGCAGCAGCACTTCCGCCTGATTTTTCCGGAAGGCGATCATGCCGACCCGGTCCCGTTTCTGGTAGGCTTCCAGCAAGATTTTCAGGATGACGCCTTTTACGGTTTTCATCCGTTCCCTGGCTCCCATGGAACCGCTGGCGTCTACGGCGAAGAGGAAAATGTTGCCGGTTCGTTTCTCCCGGACTTTGGTGCGCAGGTCTTCTTCTTTGATGACTAACGCGCAGCCGTTGGACTCGCGCCATTTCTGGTATGGCGCTGCGGCCCGCAGGGTGGCGTCGAAAGCAATGTCGGAGGATTTGGAATGGGGAATCTCGGCCCGGACATAACGTCCCTGCCGTTCGTCGGTACGGGTAGCGCTCCGTTTGCCGCTGCCTTTGCGTTTCTGTTTTCCCTTTACCGGCTCTACCCAGACCGGCGGCAGCTTCACCCGCATATCCGCTGCGTCGATACGGTCGTTGCTGCCTGCGTTGGGGTTGGCCATGGATTCGTCTTCCCGATGGTCTTCCTCGTTTCCTTCGTGTGATTCTGTATTGGTTTCTTCCGGTTCCGGCGCGTCCGGCATGGAAAACAGTTCGTCCTGTTCTTCCTGTTGGGGCGGCGGATTCTGCTGTTTGTTTTCCGGTTCTTTTGTTTCCTGTTGCCGGGGTTCCTGCTGCTGTTCCGGCGGCAGCTGGCGCATACGGTGGGGCAGCACAAATTCCGCAGCCTTTTCCAGATCTTTGGGCAGCACATAGTTTCGTCCGGCTAAGGCGGCTTCCGCTTTTGCCGTTTCAATCAGGTAAATATCGGCCCGGTGTCCGGCCACGTTGGCTTTTAATGTGTACACGGATGAAAGCCGGATCATGGTGTCGGAAACTTCTACCTGGGGCAGCAGGGCCCGGGCTTCGGCAATTTTTTTTGCAAGCCTTTCTGTTTCTTCCGCCCATTTTGTGCGGAATGCTCCATTATCTTTTTCAAATTCCGTAACCCGCCGGATGATTTCCATCCGCCCTTCTTCATTCGCTTCCGGGTCTACCGATACGAACAGGCCGAACCGGTCCAGGGCGGAGGAAGGAAGGGTGCCGCTTTCCGGGGCCATGACCGCAAGCACTGTGTAATTTGTATTTCTGTGTTGGGAAAGGCCGTCCCGTTCCAGCTGGTAACCGCCGGCTTCTTCGATGCTCAGCACGGCAGATAAAATGTCGTCCCGTAACAGGTTGGCATCGTCCAGATAAATTACGCCTCCGTCCGCTTCATCGATCAGGCCGGGCTGCAGCCGGCGTTTTCCGTATTTTACGGCTGCTTCGGCGTCGATGCTGCCGAACAGCCGGTCCTCTGTAACACTTACGGGAATTTCAACCCAGGGCCTTTGGATCAGTTCCCGGGCTCCACGGACCAGGGTCGATTTCCCGGTTCCTTTTTCACCGCTTACCAGAAGTCCGCCTGCGTGTGGATTCACAAGGGCCAGTGTGATGGCTTCCTTTGCCTTATCCATACCGAAGACAGCGGCAAACGGGTATCCCTGCCGCTTCATCCGTCGATCACCTTATCCACGTTTTCCCAGTCCAGCTTCTGTTCCTCGAAGGGACGGCGGCGCATACGGTGGGGCAGTGCCAGGTGAGCGGCTTCCCGCAGGTCTTCTTTGGTGACTTCCGTATGCCCGGCGACAGCGGCTAAGGTTTCTGCCGTCTTGATCAGCACGATGTCGGCCCGGTGTCCGTCCACGCCTAATGTAATGGAGATCTGCGCGGCCATCCGCAAAATTTCGTTGGAAGTGGTCACCTGGGGCAGTAACTTCATGGCCCGCTGGATACGGTGCACTTCGTTCTGCTGTTCTTCATCCCATTTTTTTATAAATCCTTCCGGATCGTCTTCGTATTCCAGGCGGCGTTTAATGACTTCCGCCCGTTTGTCCAGGTCTTTTTCCCCGGCTACATAAACGGAAAGGGCAAAGCGGTCCAGCAGCTGGGGACGGATATCCCCTTCTTCCGGGTTCATGGTGCCTACCAGGGAGAAGCGGGCGGGGTGCGAATAGGAAATGCCTTCCCGTTCCACCGTGTTGATGCCCATGGCGGCGGAGTCCAGCAGCACGTCTACCACATGGTCGTCCAGCAGGTTGATTTCGTCCACGTATAAAATGTTGCGGTTGGCGTCTGCCAGGATGCCGGTCTCGAAGGAACGTTTCCCTTCCTTAATGGCAGCTTCGATATCCAGGGTTCCTACGACCCGGTCTTCTGTGGCGCTGACGGGAAGTTCTACCACCTTCATGGGCAGTTCTTCCGTTTCCGGCTGGGCGTTGTCGTATTTTTCATGGCATTCGTCGCACCAGTTGGATTTGTCGTTGGGGTCGTCGTGGAAACGGCAGCCTTTGATGCACAGGCGGGGCGGCAGCAAATCTGCCAGGGCGCGGACGGCAGTGGATTTGGCCGTACCCTTTTCGCCGGTGATAAGAACACCGCCAAGTTTTGGGTTTACTACGTTCAGCACCAGCGCTTTTTTCATTTCTTCCTGCCCGATAATGGCAGTAAACGGAAAGGTTCCCTGACGTTTCATAATCGTTTCGTCCTCCAATAATTTTTTGATTTATTCATCGTCTTCTTCGATTTCCCCTTCTACGGAAAGGTACAGCTCCTGCAGTTTTTCTTTGGTTTCGTCATCTGCGTTCCACATCTGGCGTTGCTCTGCTTCCAGAAGGGTCTCCGCAATATTCTGCAGGGCCCAGGGATTTACTTTTTTCATCCACTGCTGTACTTTTGGGTCAAAGGCGTATTTCTCAGCGTAATCGTTATACATCCAGTCTTCCATTACGTTGCTGGTGGCATCCCACTGGAAGCTGATGTTCAACCGGTTGGCCATGTCCATGGCGCCTTTGTAGCCGTGCTGCATCAGGCCTTCGATGTATTTTGGGTTCAGTGATTCAGCCCGCACCACCCGTTTCATTTCTTCCGCAACAGTGCGCATTTTCGGAGCGCTGCGGTTGGCGCTGTCCCCAACATAAGAAACCGGTTCTTTCTGGCCGAAGCTCTTTACCGCGGCGATCATGCCGCCGTGGAACCCGTTGTAATCGTCGGAACTGAGGATGTTCATGTCGTGGCTGTCTTCGTTTTTTACGGTAAGTTCCATCTGGGCCAGCCGTTTTTTAAACAGCTCCGGCTGGTATTCGCCACGGCGCCCGCCGCCGAAAGCGTGGCCGCCCCAGCGTACGTAAATATCGGCCAGATCTTTTTCGGATTCCCAGTTTTTGGAATCCAGCACGATGTTGATACCGGATCCGTAGGTGCCGGGTGCGTCGCCGAAGACACGGAAGGCTGCGCTGCGCCATGCGTCGTCTGCAGAAGCGCCGCTGGCTTTCAGGGCTTTGCTCTCTTCCCGGATATGCTTGCGGATAAAATTGTCTTCGTCTGGTTCATCAAGTTTTGCCGCCAGCAGCACTGCGCTGTCCATCAATTCGGCCAGATGGGGGAGGGTATCCCGGAACAGGCCGCTGATGCGTGCGGTTACGTCGATACGTGGACGCTTCAGTTCGTTTAGCGGAATCACTTCCAGTCCGGTGACCCGGAGGCTGCCTTTCTGCCAAACGGGCCGGATGCCCAGCAGGTAAAGGAATTCCGCAATGTCCTGTCCGCTGCTGCGCATGTTGGGGCCGGACCAGAGGACCATGCCGATATTTTCCGGGTACTTTCCTTCATCGCCGATGTATTTGTCGATCATGCGGTCTCCCAGTTTCATGCCGGCGATCCAGCCTGCCTGGGAAGGAAGCGCTCTGGGGTCCACGCCGTAAAAATTCCGGCCGGAGGGAAGCAGGTCCACGCCGCCGGCGCTGGGGGAACCGGATGGCCCGGGGGGAACGTATTTGCCGGAAAGGGCGGCCAGGGTATGTTCCATTTCGTTTTTAGTATCCATAAGCCGCGGGTAAATTTCTTTTATAATGTATTCTGCCAGGAAAGAAATTTTCTGTTGCCATTCTTCCGGCCCGGCAGTTATCAAGGACAGCTTCATGGTTTCGGCTGCTGCTTCTTCCGAGAAACCGCCGGCGGCAAGGGATGCAATAAATTCACGGCTTTCGCTGCGGATTTTTCGTAACAGTTCACCGCCGGTAAGATGAAGGGGATCAATGATGGCGGAAGGATTTTTTTCGATTTCGGAAAAATCCGCGCCGTATTTTTCCGCCCACAGGCTGTACAGGGAGGGCACGTCACCGTTGGACAGCCGCAGAAGGTGCAGGATCTCGCTGATCAGTACGTCCCCCTCCGGGGCCTGGCCCAACACATGGAGGCCAACATGGATCTCGCTGTCCTGCAGGTCTTCCATGTATGCGTGGAGATCCGCCAGATACTCGCTGAAGGGTTTGGTTCCATCCCTGGGGATGGACTCGTCAATTTTTGTGCTGTGGGCCAGCTCCAGAATTTTTTCTTCCAGGGCGGCGGCCTGTTCGGAATCTTCTTTTTGGAAATGGCTATATTCGTCTGCCATTTTTTCCAGTTCCGCCAGTTCGTCAAAAGCGCCGGCTTCTTCCACGGGGGCCGGCAGGTAGCCGATAAGGCAGGCGCTGCTTCTGCGTTTGGCGATGACCCCTTCTCCGGAAATGGTCATAAGGTACGGATAAATGTTGGGCAGGGAACCCAGGGCAATGTCCGGGTAGCTGGCTTCGTCTAGGCCGGTGGCTTTTCCCGGCAGCCATTCCAGATTGCCGTGGGTGCCTAAATGGATTACCGCGTCGGCCTGAAAGATTTCCCGCAGCCAGTAGTAAAAGGCAAGGTATTGGTGGGTGGGGGCGATCATGGGATCGTGGTAGGCCCGGGAGGGATCCATGCCGTAATGCCGGGCCGGCTGTACGGTCATAAAAACATTCCCGTTCATGGTGCCCGGAATCAGGATATTCCCTTCATCAGAAAGCATAACGCTGCCCGGCGCCTCGCCCCATTGTTCGATCATCTTCTGCCGGGCTTCTTCCGGCAGGGTGTTGAAAAATGTTGTGTATTCTTTAGCGGAAAGCTTCTGGCATTCTTCCGCCTGTTTATCGGTGAGCAGGCTCAGGTCGTTAGTGGCGTGGGAGGTCATGATGCGGATGAATTCTTCCGCCGATGCCGGTAAAAAATCCACCCGGTAGCCGTCTTCCTTCATGCGGGCTAACAGCCGTGTGGCGCTTTCCATGGAGTCAAGGCCTGAAGCGCTGCCGATGTTGTAATTTTTGGGTGGGTAATTATGGAAGATCAGGGCGATCTTTTTGTCTTCGTTCTTCATCTTATGCAGGTTCGCCCATTTTTTTGCTTTTGCCGCCATGGCCGTCATGCGCTGGGGCAGGGGGATGTATTCGATGGCGCCGTCGGGCAGTTCACGCCGTCCCGCAATGGGGATGCCATGGATGGCACCGTCAAATTCCGGCAGGGCTACGGCGATGGAAGTTTCCACCGGGTTGAGGCCTTCCGGATTTTTTCGCCAGTCTTCTTCCGGAGTAAGTAACGTATAGGCTGTTAAGACAGGTACGCCCAGTGTTTCCAGTTCGTCAACGGTCAGGCTGCCGTTGCCCACATGGGAGAATTTCATGGTGGTGACCAGGGCGTCGATGACGGTTTTGCCTTCCGCCGTAAAGAAATCTTCAAATACTTTGCGGATGCCGGGCATGCCCAGGGCTTCGTCCGGCAACTGGTTGGTAAACACGGCGATCACGCTGCATCCCTGGCGTTCCGCTTCCCGGATAAATGCTGCGGGATAGGCCAAATCTTCCCAGATCCACTCTTCCCGGTAAAACAGCAGGCCGATGACGGGCTGTTCCGGTTTGCAATATGTTTCCCGGTAAGCCGCAAGATCAGTCATATATCCTTCCGGCATATCGGGATGATAGATGCCGGCCCAGCAGCGGGGCTTCGGTCCTTCCGGCGCGGGGATGGAAGAGTCTGCCAGGGATGAAGCGTAGAACCAGAAGTTCCGGAAATTTTCGCTGCCGCCGTAGAAGGTATAACCTTTCAATTTGTCGGCGATTTCTTTTTCCACGCCGGCTTCTTCTCCGTCCAGGGCGGATTCCACCGCGTCCAGCATGTAGGGGATGTGGTTGGCGGTCAGGAAGCTGCGGCAGGCTTCCCAGAATTTTGATTTAAAAACGTTTTTAAAAAAACGGGCTACTACCAGGCTGCTGCCCCGGAGCTTCCGTTCCCATACGTAGTTCCACTCACTGGAACGTTCCAGCTTGACTGCCATGCACAGATCGGAAATTTTTCCTTCGTCCTGCAACTGGAGGCAGGCGTTTTTCATGCCGGCGTACCGCCGGCTGTCATTGGTCAGGTAAATAATTTTTATATCCATTAAGATTCTGTGCCTCCTTCGGATGCAACGTTTTAAAAAATATTAATAAAAGATAATCAATCTCAATACTGAAAGTATATCATCATTGTATGACACAGAAACGTGAAAAGCAAGAATCAGAAAAAACAAAACGTGTTTTACTGAACAAAACGAAACCTTTTGTCTGAAAACACATTTGAGGGG
>Ga0256404_1010024_pt1 | contig 13297 bp, 18 predicted proteins | sample RumenRJG_01DNA_FD_185990 | JGI IMG/M metagenome (GOLD analysis project Ga0256404, IMG submission 185990) | Bovine rumen microbial communities from Lethbridge, Alberta, Canada - RJG_01 | ecosystem: Host-associated > Mammals > Digestive system > Stomach > Rumen | place: Canada: Alberta | collected...
GCGTTTGCTTCGTTCAGTATTCTTTCTTTGATGGGGCGGCTTGTGTTCTGTGAATTCATTTTGATACCTTGACCTTTAATTCGCGCACGATCCTCTCCGGGGCTGCGCAGAACAGGTGTGCCATTTTAGCTATACACAAGTATACCACATCGAACATATATTCGCAAACATATGTTTTGTTTTCTAGACCTCTGGGGTATTCGACACCTCCAGGGTATCCGACAACCATGGTATCCGACACCTCCAGGGTATCCGACACTACTTACACACATCCACCCATTTTCGGGCGTTCACCAGTTCTGCCAGTTCGTCCAGTGAAAGTCTCACCGCGCTGTTAGCACTGCCCGCTGCCGGATACACCACATCCCATTTCTCAAGGCTCTTATCCAAGTAGATCTCGACATTATCCTTTACTCCGAACGGACAGACGCCTCCCGCCTCGTGCCCGATGTACTCTTCCACTTCACCGCGGTTGATCATCTTTGCTTTTTTGCCAAACTCAGCCTTGTACTTTTTGTTGTCTACCCTCGCCATTCCTTCCGCCAGAATCAGGATTGGCCTCTCATCGATCAAAAAAGAGAGCGACTTGCAGATTCTGCCGGGCTCTACGCCGATCGCAGCAGCCGCCAATTCTACCGTTGCTGTTGACACATCGGGCTCAATGACCCGATCCAGGTATCCTCTTTCTTCCAGATACTTTTTTGCTCTTTCTACTGACATCTTGTTTCCTTTCACGACCTCCAGGGTATTGGACACCCTAAAGGTATCCTCTGTAGCACACCTTTAGGGTATTGGACACCTCCAGGGTATTGCACACCTTTAGGGTATTGCACACCTTTAGGGTATTGCACACCTTCAGGGTATTGGACACCTTCAGGGTATTGGACACCCAGGGTATTCCATGACCTCTTGGTCATACCTCATTCTGTTCCGGGATCTCTGCTTTATCATTCTTCCACTTTCTGTTCCAGAGTTCCCGCATCTCCTCATTATTAGCCGCACGCAAAATATAGAGCGCAACAGCAGCCATCACAATTGCCAATACCATCTCAAGGCCATCTGTCCAACTGAGCTTCGCTCCGGTTATTACCCCATCTTCCGAGACATTACCAGAGGCTGCAATCGCGATAATATCATGGATCGTATGATAGAACATACACGGGAGAAGACTCCCGCCCCGCATGTATATTGCAGAGAAAATAATGCCAACACTCATGGAACCGACCACCTGCAGCATTGTACGCACGGGATCAGCGCCCACGAACAGATTCGTCGCGTGAACCAGTCCAAAAATAGTCCCCGAAATCACAGCGGCATTTCTGAACTTATTCTGATTCTTCCACTCACGCATCAAAGTACTGATGAATACGCCCCTGAAAGCGAGCTCCTCCCCCATCCCCGCCATCAGAGAAACGCTAAAGATTGTCAGCGAAATCGGCTTTATTTGAATCTTTTCTCCGGCAAGAAGTCCGGCGGCAAAAGGAATCAGCACATAGCCAAGTTCGACCAATCCAAGAAGAAAGCCCAATGGCAGATTTCCCTTCAGCATTCCTTCAAACTCGGGTCTGAACCACCATCTGTAAACGCCCATCATGAGTATGGTGCTTATGACAACTCCAATCGTTCCGAACTTCGCATCATATCCGCTTATCATCATCGAGAACGGTAAATTGATGACAACTTCCAGCAGCTGAAATACGACAAACCACAAAAAGCACATGACGGCTGCTGCAAGTACCGGTGACTTCTCCAAAAATCTGTGCTGCCTTGTTTTTTGACTGTTCATTGCCTGTTTTCCCTAACCTTGTTGGATTTCAGTATTTTGCCCAAATTAAACTGCCCAAATTGAACCACCCCAAAGTTGAACCACCCCAGAGGTCGAGGAAAGTTGGAACCACCCCAAAGTTGAACCACCCCAGTGGTCGAGGAAGTTTGTACCACCCTAGAGGTCGAGGGATAACTACCCTAAAGGTCTAACCACAGAGATAACTACCCAACTACCCTAAAGGTCTGACTACGCCATCATCCAACGACCTTCAGGGTACCTCACTCCCCACATCTGTCAGCCAGCCCAAGTTCCTCCGCGTGTTCCTGCATCCCCCGGATGCAAATCTCCGCAACGTCTCGGATCTCCATTCCCAGCATCCCGCAGCCGCGAAGGATCACTTCCCTGTTGCAGCCCGCAGCAAACCGCTTGTCCTTCCACTTCTTCATGAAGCTCTTCAGGTTCATGCCCTCAATGCCCGTCGGCCGCATCCTCGCCGCCGCCTGAATGATGCCGCTAAGCTCATCCACCGTGAAGAGGCTCTTCTCCATTTCGGTGCGCGGCTCCACATCTGTGCAGATCGAATACCCATGGCTCATGATCGCCCGTATGTCCTCTTCGGGAACGCCCGCCGCGCGCAGCGGCTCCTCCGTGTGCGCCAGATGCTCTTCCGGGTACTTTTCGTAGTCGTAATCGTGCAGATAGCCTACTGCTTCCCAGTGTTCTTTATCTGCGCCAAAATATTCCGCCATCGCCCCCATGCACGCAGCCACATTGGCTGCGTGGAGCTTCAGGTGCTCCTCCGTCACCATGGTGTCATTCAGTCTCTTTGCTTCAGAAATTGTTAATTTGTCCATTTTTTGCCTCTTTTTTGCGCTCGGACACGGCGGTGCCTGAGCAGCCAATTATCCTTCCGATTGCTTCCTAAGTATTGCCAGTGTTCTCTGATCCTTCTTCCCGCCGTAATACTTTTCCAAAACATTGCGAAACTCCACGCATTTCGGGTCCGCCTCCAGAAACAGAGTCATGCAGGACCGGAGTTTTCTGTGGTCAATTGGTCCCATAACATGCCTCGCATCGCTCGTCTCCAATGAGAGCAGCGCTTCACAGATTTCCAGCAAATGCGACCTGAGCGTCTCGTTCTGCAAAAAGGCTTTTGCCTCACCGATACTGCTGATTGCATAATGCTGCGAGGTGTAGGAGCTGCCAAGTCCGGTGATCTGCGGAATCTCCCACCAGGACCAGTGTGTCAATTTCATTCCGTTTCTCAGTTCGCGCACAGCTGCCGTGTGGGTTCCTTCCTGCGCCCTTACGAACCTGGATACATCATACTTGCTCATATAGTTTCTCCATATCTGCGTACACACTACCCCATATACATTACCCCAGAGGTCGGAACCAAGCCTCCAAGGTGTCGGACACCTTCAAGGTATCGGACACCTCCAGGGTGTCGGACACCTTCAGGGTACCGGAGACCTCCAGGGTGTCCCGACCTCCAGGGTACTTCGGCCCCGACCTCCAGGGTACCGGAGACCTCCAGGGTGTCCCAACCTCCAGGGTACTCCGCTCCCCCAAAAATGTGTCAGCGGATACGTCCCCCTGACACACTACTGAAAGCTCTCCACCAACTCCTGCAGCTCAATATACCGCTCGAGCTTTTCCTCCAGCTCCGCGTCAATCGCCTGCTTTTCTTCCGAAAGCTGCTGGAGCCTGACATAGTCCGTAGTGACCTGCGCCATCTCCTCCTCCAGCTTCTGCGACTTTTCTGTCAGCTCATCGATCACACCCTCGATCGTCTCGTACTCCCGCTGCTGCGAGAAAGTCAGCCGCTTGCGGGGCTCCGGTGCTCTGTACTTCTTGCTCTTTTTTGGCGGCTCAGGTGCAGGCACTGCCCCGGCATTCCCCGAGGATTCTTCGAGATCCAGGCCTTCTTTGCGCGCCAGATACTCCTCGTAGCCGCCCTCGCTCTGGTGCAGCAGCCCGTCCCCCTCGAAGCTGAAGATGCGGTTGACGACCCTGTCCAGAAAATACCGGTCATGGGAGACCGCGATCACGATCCCCGAGAAGTGGTCCAGATAGTCCTCCAAGATCTGCAGCGTCTGGATGTCAAGGTCATTGGTGGGCTCGTCCAGAATTAGCACGTTGGGCGCCTCCATCAGCACGCGCAGCAGATACAGCCGCCGCTTCTCCCCGCCCGACAGCTTGGCGATGGGCGTGTACTGCTTGCTCCCCACGAACAGGAACCGCTCGCACATGGCCGAAGCCGTAATCAGCCCGTCGGCAGTGCGCACATATTCTCCGTGGTCTTTGACCATCTCGATCACGGTGCCGGAGTCGGGCAGCTCCTCATTTTCCTGGCCAAAATAGCTAATCCGAATCGTCTGTCCCTTCTCCACAGTGCCTTCATCCGGCAGGATCTCGCCGATCAGGATCTTCAGAAGCGTCGATTTTCCGCAGCCGTTCGGCCCGATGATTCCGATCCTGTCATTTTTCAGAAACGTGTAGGAAAAATCCCGGAACAGGCACTTGTCCCCGTAACTTTTGGCGAGATGCTGCACTTCGATGGTCTTGTTTCCCATCCTGGACGGCAGCGATTCCAGAAGAACATTCCTCTCCTCGGCGATCTTCTCCCTGTCCCGGAGTGCCTCGAACCGCTTGATGTGCGCTTTCTGCTTGGTCGACCGCGCCCGCGCCCCGCGCATCATCCACGCCAGGTCCTGCTTGTAGAGCGCCGCCATCTTTCTCTCCGCAGCCAGTGCGAAATCCAGCCTCTCCTGCTTTGTCTGCAGATATTTCTCATAGTTTCCAGGATAACTGTAAACGCTTGCCCGGTCGATCTCCCAGATGGTGGTCGTCACTTCATCGAGAAAATACCGGTCATGCGTGATCATGAGCAGCGCGCCCTTGTAGCCGGCCAGTTGCTCCTGCAGCCACTCGATCATCTCGTGATCCAGGTGGTTGGTCGGCTCATCCAGGATCAAAAGATCGCTCGGCGTAAGCAGTGCCGCCGCCAGCGCGGCTCTTTTGCGCTGCCCGCCGGACAGCGTATCCGGCATTACTGAGGGATCTTCGATCCCGAGCTTTAGCAGCATGGCGGCTGCTTCTCCTTGCACATTCCAGAACTCCCGGTCTTGGTCTATATTTTGCACCACATTTTCCAGAACGGTTTTCCTTACATCAAAGACCGGATTCTGCGGCAGATAGGAAATCTTCAGGCCGTTCCTCGTGATAATCTTCCCCTCGTCCGGCTGCAGTGCGCCTGCGATTATGGCCAGGAGGGTGGACTTTCCCGTTCCGTTTATGCCGATCACGCCGATCCTGTCGCGATCTTCTATTCCCTGCGTTACATTCCGCAGCAGTTCTGTGTCTCCGAAGGATATTCCTATTCCTTCCAGTGTCATTATGATCATCTATGCTTCTCCTTGTGTCAGGTGTGTCACGGGGACGTATCTACTGACACATTTTTTGTTTGACCTTTAGGGTGTCGGACACCTTCAGGGTATCGGACACCTTCAGGGTATCGGACACCTTCAGGGTATCGGACACCTTTAGGGTATCGGACACCTCTAGGGTGTCCTCACTGGGTGCCCTCACTTAATAAATCCCAGCTTCTTAGCCTGCTCCGTGTACTTGGGGAGATCCTCCAGCGAAACTTTCACATTGTGCTTTCTGGCAAAATGCATGAATTCCATGATTGTAATCTTGCCGTCCGCCACGATGTCCGCTACCTCTTTTCGAAGCGCCTCATCTGTCTCATACTGCTTTACGAGTTCATCTACAGTTGCCATGGCCGTTTCTCCTTTCTATAGTTCCCTGTTTATTTCGTGATTTAATGCAGTTTCCGGAATTTCCGGCTGACCTGATTTCCGTCAAGGAGTCTTCTCAACCGAGCGGAACCTTCCGACCAGCCTGACTTCCTCGATCCCGCTGATCCTGTCGATCTGCTCCTGCGTGATCCCCGCCTCGCTCTCGACCTCGATCACGTAATAATAGGACCCCAGCGCGCCGCCCTCGGGCCGATCATGGATCGTGACCAGCTCAACTCCCGATTCATGGATCTCCACAATGATATCGTCGATCCGGTTGGCCTCGCACGTCGCCACAAAGACCGCTCTGGGAAAAGCATCCCCCTCCGGCTCCTTGGCCGCCAAAACATAGAACCTGGTCTTATTCGCATCCGTGATCTGCACATTTTCCGCCAAAATATTGAGCCCATAAAGCGCAGCCGCCCCCGGCGCGGCGATCGCCGCAATCGACTTATCCTGCTGCTGCGCGACATACTCTGCCGCCGCGGCAGTACTGGCCATCTCCTCTGTGGCGACACCCGGAAGGTGTTCTTTGCGCCAGGTCTCGCTCTGCTTGATTCCCTGGGCGTGGGAACAAACTGTCTTTATATCCTCTATTTTGGCACCGGGCACGCCCATGAGCGTCTGACTGATCGGCAAAATCACCTCCCCGATCACATAGACGTCTTTCTGCTTAATCAGCGCGTCGACATAATTTGTCACGGCACCGCCCAGTGTATTCTCCTGCGGGATCACCGCGTAATCCGCTCTGCCTTCCACAACATCTGCGATCGCTTCATCCACAGTTCCTTTCGGCATCATGTTTTCAGTCTCCGGAAAGAAAAACTGCGCCGCCTCCTCGGTATAGGTTCCCGCCGGTCCGAGGTAGCTGACTGCAGCGTCTGCGGCATTAATTGCCTGGGTGACCTCCTCTGGGGTGACCTCAGAGGTCGCGGGGCTCTCAGCCTGAGCGCTCTCAGTGGCTACAGCGCTTTCAGTAGGTGAACTCTCTGCGGGCGCGGTGCCTTTCTGATCAGGCGCGGAGCTCTCGGCCTGGGGGCTCTCGTTCTGGGGGCTCTCAGCAGCCACTGTGCTTTCGGCCGGTGAACTTTCAGGGGCACTGTTTTGGCCGCATCCCGAAAGTGCGAGGCTTGCAACGCTCAGAATCAGTACAAGTGATTTTCTTATCATTTTATTGTCCTTTCGTGAATTAGGGCATGTGGTTCGGACACCTCGTTCGGACACCTCTAGGGTATTGGCGACCTCTGGGGTATCGAGACCTCGAGACCTCTAGGGTATCAGAGACCTTGGTATTGGAGACCTTTAGGGTATTGGAGACCTTTAGGGTATTGGAGACCTTTAGGGTATTGGAGACCTTTAGGGTATTGGAGACCTTTAGGGTATTGGAGACCTTTTGTCATAGGGTATGTCAAAGACTATAATCCTGAATGCATTTCTTCAGTCCATCAATAGTATTACAAAAGTTGATTCCGTGGTTTTTGATCTTAGAGCAATCCATCCAAAGGTTGTGGCGCGGGCCGACGTCCCGGATCGTTACAGGAAGATTCAATGTTTCCTTAAGCCACTCGGCTGTTTCCAGCATCGTAAGCGTATTCTCACTTCCGTAATTGTATGCTCCTCCGGGGAGAAGAGCCGCATGTCTGATCAAGCAAGATACTTCACGCACGTATGTAACTGCCCGATGCTGCGAAGCGGAGAAGGAAATCTCAGATTGGCGCAACATATTTACCAGGAAATTTCCGCGGTTGGGGACGCTATATTTTGGCATATCATACATCCATGTCGCACGCAGATGGACTGTTTCCGAATTGATATCCAGCGTCCGCTGCTCCATCTCCAGCTTGTGGCGGGAATAGAGATTGGCCGACATGATCTCATCTTCCGTATAGGGGCCCTCCCCGGCGCACCCGCTGTAAACCTGGTCAGTGCTGAACATGACACACTTAATCCCGGTTCGGGCCAGCCACACAGGAATTTTCACGTTGGCAAAATAGGAACCCTCCGGATCGTTTTCGCATGTGGGAATATCCGACATGGCCGCTGTATGGATGATCAAATCAGGCTGCGCTGCATCTACCATACGCTTAATGCCTTCTTCATCCACAGACCGCAGAGAAAGTGCAGGGATTGCATCTTTGCCAAGCTCGTCCATAATTCTCGCTCCGACAAAGCCTTTGGGGCCTGTTACCAGTATTCTCATAAAATTTTCTCCTTTCACGCTGCCTACCCTGCACGCTGCCTACCCTGGAGGTCGGTGGGTATCGGAGACCTTTTATCGGAGACCTTTTATCGGAGACCTTTAGGGTATCGAAGACCTCTAGGGTACTGGAGCCCCCGATATCCCGGAGACCTCTAGGGTATCGAAGACCTCCGAGCCCCCGGAGACCTCTAGGGTATCGGAGACCTCCCGGAGACCCGAGCTCCTCCAAAGTAACTTCACCATCAACTTCTACAGCACTTCTCCACAAACTCTTCCAGCCTTTTCTCAAGCGGCGGGATATGAGCATCCATCCAATGCTGCCTGGACAAGTAATACATAAACGATGGTCCCATCTCACCTTCATCAATCTTCAGCGGAAGAAATCTCACGCCTTTCTGTATCTGGCTGAACGCAAGATCGATCTCATTGAGCACATGATCTGATTTGACGCTATTTTGACTCAGAATCACAATAAACTGCGTACATCTGGTAATTGCATCAACGATAGCCCCGGCATAGTCGCCCGAAATAATGTCTCGCGGCGCATACCAGACTTTGATCCCCCGGGACTCTAGTTTGGCGCAAAGATTATCCGCTATGTTCTTATCCTTTGACGAATAGCTTATAAATGCCAGTTGTGACTGTGCTTTTGTCACTTCGTTCTTTTGGCTGATCGCTGCTTCGTTTCGGAAAGAGTAGGAATTTTCCAGCGCCATCGCGAATTTAAAAGCAATTTGATGATTGTGCGTCACAATCATGATATGTTTGGCGGCACCATTGTTCTTAAGAAAGCGGATGCATTCGTTGAGCAGCGGGGTAATGATTAAATCAGCAGAAATGTTTTGATTTCCCGTACCAATAGCCGGCAGAACAATCCGTTCAATGCGGATTCCCATGATTGAAGCAATCTCCAGCATCCGAAAGTAAGCCTGAATGGAGGACAACAATAAAGCTTCCTGTTTTAGCCGGCTGTTCCGGTCAGCAGCATAAAGACTGGTTTCGATGCAGCCAATCCGCTTTATTGGAAGCGTTGCATCTCCTGAAGTCTCTTTGGACAGCCATATGTTGCACTGCTTGCGAAGATCGATCTCCGGATTTTGAGCCAAAATAGAGATATCAATGTTTTGGCTGAACAGCGCATAAAACAGGGTTCCCCTTATATTAGCGTAATTTCGATAAAAAGCTGATACTGTCATGATATCCACATCGATATCGAGTTCTCTGATATCGCATGCGTGTACAGAAATCGTCTTCTCTCCGTGCTGAGTAGATATAGTTTTTCTAGTGAGAGCTTGCATGAGGCCTCTTTCATATTGGAGTGTATCGTTGAGAGCGAGGGATAGGAAGCAGCCTACCCTAGAGGTCGGCATCCATGACTAGTATAACGCAAGGGGACACCTCTAGGGTAGTTTGTTTTAACGCAAAGGGACACCTCTGGGGTGCTCTCGTTCGCAGACCTAAATAGAGGGTCTGTGACTTCAAAATCACAGACCCTCCGGCCGTATGATGATTTTTTTTCTGCTCGGTCATAATGAGAGTAATATCTTCGTCATCCATAGGTATGATTGTGTCACCGCTGACGAGATATGTGCCGCTGACTTCTAATTCTTTCTCTATTAAACTACCCCAGAGGTCGATTCCGGTCCCAGAGATCGCTTCCGGTCAGGAAACCCGACCTCGAAACCTGACCTCTAGGGTGTCCCACTCGGACCCCCGACCTCTAGGGTGTCTCGCTCAGGCGAAAACCGACCTCTAGGGTGTCCCACTCGCGGAATCCCGACCTCTAGGGTGCCCCACTCACTTCATCATATCCGCCAGCTCATCCATCGCCGCCGGATCAATGGTTAACACATTCGCCGAGAAGATCGTCCGCACAAGCCAGACCAGGAAAAGAAAAACCAGCAGCGGAATCACGCATGATGTCACGATCATCACGGCCAGAGACTCCATCAGGTTGTCAATAAAATCTGTAATCTTGTCGATAGTTTCCGATGTGATAGTTGTAAACTCGTTGAACAGCCCGCTGTCCGAGTCCCCTTCAACTTCAAGATTGTTGTACTCCTCAATTGTTTCGTTGACCTTCGCCGCCTGCGTCTGATACACCATGTCGGAGAGCTTCACGCTCGCCGGAACAATGAGAAAAATGATGATCCCAATGACTCCGACCTTACCTGCAATCCTCGAAAAGTTCTTTTTACCGGTAATCACATTGATGCACATGAGAACACACGCAAACGGTATAAGGAACATGAAAGTTATATATCCCGAGAGGCTTATGAGGAATTTCTCAAGGTACAGGGAACTGAGGATCAGGAGGAAATATTTTGCCAGCTCAGCAAGCTGCTCCGCAAGCGGGGTACACATATCCCCGGGCAAAAGAGACAATGTTGCCGAGGTCGCCGCCGCCCCTCCCGACAGCGTCATTACTGAAGCGATCTTGTTGTCTGTCTGCTCGATCGAGTGCCTGTGGGTCTCCGGGTCCGCTGCCCAGGGCGCTATTTTGGTAAAAGAAATGACTGCCAGAAGCACCAGCACCGCAATGATCATGATCTTCTTATATTTCAAAATATAGACCTCCTCACTTGAATTCAATCGCATACTCTGAGGTATTGGGAAGGCTGACAATGAACTTGCGGACCAGGTTCCGGGCCTGCTCGTCCGATCTCTTGAGAATCCCGCTCGCCAAAGCCTTTCCCTTCGCCGCGTTTTCAAATTCGACCAGCGAAACATTGTAGTCTTCGAGTTTTAAAGGATTCCAGAGCGACTCCTTCTCCGAATAGATCTTAAAGGTATCCTTGTCGATCGTGACGGCAATAATGTCGGACGCGGGCATGGTCACGATGATTTTCTTCTGCTCCTCATCCTTCGCAATCTGGATCTTCTCAAAATCCACCCCTGCCATAACAGAGCCATCATAGCTGTACATGAACTCAGAGGACGAAGTTATAAACTTCAAAAAAGTCTTCTCTTTCGTGTATCGCTCAACTTGCGTGAAATAATACTCCTGCGTCACCAGGATTCCCATATTTGCAAGACCATCCTGGATAGTTTCCGTGCTCACAGAAATATAAACCTTGTCTTTCCTCTCTTTTTCCGCTATGGTCGTTGCCGTTTGCGCGCTCTCTGACTTCTCTGCCTTCCGGCTCATTCCGTAATCAACACAGAGCACGATGGCAATCAGAACGGCCGCCGCAGCCACTCCGAGATATATTTTATTGAGATTCTTTTTGATGGATTCCATTTGGGGTATCCTCCTTTATTATTTTAGATTGACCTGCCTCTGGCCGACCTCTGGGGTGTCTCGGCCGACCTCCCTCTGGCCGACCTCTAGGGTGTCGCTCCCGCAGCCCACCCTCCAACCTCGACCTCTAGGATGTCGTTTCCCCCGTCTGATCTCCCGGCCGACCTCCGGGGTATCATTTCCCCATTTTCAAAAAAAGCACACCTGCAAAAATGCCGATGTGCTTTTTCCTAATCAACTCTCAATCAGCTCTCAACTACCTTCGCACCAAAGGGCGCGAGTGAAAGCTTTGCAATTTTGAAGAACTGCTTTCCGAACGGAATTCCAATGATTGTGACACACCACAGGCAGCCGATCAGGAAATTTCCCAAAGCCATCCACCAACCGTTCAGGAATAACCAGATGACATTCACCAGAAAATCTACTGCCCCACTACTGTAGACAATCTCTTTGCCAAATGGGAAGAACGACAGCTCAGCAAACTTAAAGCACTGCAAACCATAAGGGATTCCAATGATCGTGATGCACCACAAAAAGCCTGAGATGATCCATCCCAAACCACTGAACAAACCGCCAAAAACAAACCACAGAAAATTGCCCAATCCTCTCATATAATCATTCTCCTTCTCAAGCCAAAATATCGACTTGTCCGCTCTATTCAATTGCAATAGAGCATTTCCCATGCAAATCAGGATGTCACCATAACCCAATATCCAGACAGAAGTCTTCCCTTAAAATCAGTTTTCATTTTAAACCAGCCTTCACTCAAATATACGATTGTGACCAGCAAATCCACCAGCGCCCCGGACCTAAGACCTCAGAGGTATCACATAGCCTCTGTCCCGAAGACCTCAGAGGTATCACATCCGCGATAGACCTCTATCAGCGGGAGACCTCTAAGGTGTCATCATCGTGGGCCAACCTTTAAGGTGTCATAAGACCTCTTGTCATAAGACCTCTGAGGTACCAAATACCCCTCATGAGCCGACCTTAAGGGTAGATCATAGCCTGAGTGGATCAATCCCTGCTTCAATTTCAGCTCAGCCAACCTCCAGGGCGGATCTCATTCAAAGTAGATCTCATTATCTACAACGTCATGGTTTCCACACAAATAACCCTTCTGCTCCCGCAATAAGTCGCAGCAACACCAGCAGGTGCTCTGTAGGATTGTAGATAGTCATGTAAGTATCATCTTCATTTGAAACGATCAGCGCATTTTCACTTTCCACAACTACCATTACGCTTTTCGCTGCATTCTCTCCAACGAATAAGCTACCCAGCACTTCCGGGCGAGGATTTAGCTCAGCCGCCTCCTCATCCTCAGGATTTGTCAAAACAGAGATATCGTAATAACAATTCAACTTGAGAATTATTTCAAAGAACTTCTTTCGTAATATAGACAGCTGCGGCTCTCTCAAATAATACTGTTCAACCGCCGAATACTGGCCATCCGAGTATTCAGGCACCTGTTCCGGCAAAATATCAACAACCCAATAAGGTTTTGTAAACAGCTCATCTAAATTCATTGTATCAGGGACCTCCATTATGGACCTATGGTGCCATATAGACCTCTAGGGTATTATGACAAGACCATCTGATTAATAAGACGAATGTATTCTGTAATTCTTTCAGCAGACAATATGAATTGCTCCACCTGCTCGACCTCTCAGCTGCTTGACCTCTGAGGTGGTTCCCCGGCCTCTGAGGTAGTTCCCGCCACGGCCACCGACCTCTCGGCCTACCGACCTCTAAGGTAGTTCCCCCGCCACGCCTCACAGACCTCTGAGGTAGGTTCAACGGAGGTGGGTTCAACGAAGCATTTTTTCGATATTGCGCCCCCAACACAGCTATGCTAATATATCTTCATCTGAAACGGCGCTATTCCCTATCTGACGCAGCGTTGTTTCCCAATCTCAGGTGCCGACACCGACATTTAGTTACCAAAATATAGATTTATTCAAGTTCGACGGCACCTCATATCATCAAGTTTCTGTGGATTTCCCGCAAAACTCCAATTATGTTTTGTTCAAATCACCCACACACATGGTTGTCTGCACATCTCTATGACAACTGTCTTTAGTTGCATTTTAATCATTTCTAAACGCAAAGAAAGGACAAAAAGATCACATCTATGACACCCAAACGTAAAATCTCCCCCACCGGCATCTACCACGTCACTGTACGCGGCATCAACAAACAGGATATCTTCGAAACCAAAGAAGACTTTGAAAAGTTTCTGGAAATCCTCCGCAAATACGAGTCCATCTGCGACTTCAAGCTCCTCG
>Ga0256404_1010026_pt1 | contig 13295 bp, 7 predicted proteins | sample RumenRJG_01DNA_FD_185990 | JGI IMG/M metagenome (GOLD analysis project Ga0256404, IMG submission 185990) | Bovine rumen microbial communities from Lethbridge, Alberta, Canada - RJG_01 | ecosystem: Host-associated > Mammals > Digestive system > Stomach > Rumen | place: Canada: Alberta | collected...
GTCCAGGAGAAAGACAAGGACAGCCAGTGGGTCAAAGACATCGCGGATGCCTATCATTCCGAGGAGTTCAAGGAATATCTGAAGAAAAACAACAACGGCCTCTGGTATGTGCCGGAGGAGAAATGAAGTCATAAACAGGGAAGAAACCATCCCAATTTGAGAGAAGGCTGTTGCAGTCACATGCAGCAGCCTTCTTTTTGTGCATAACACGACAAAAATTTTTAATACCCCTTTACCCCCCCCCTAAACGCGATATAATGATGGGCGACAAAACAGCAGGAATATTTCACTGAGAACAGCATGCAATTTCAAAAAGGAGGGGACGGCGTGGCAGACATCGACATCGTCCTGCCGTGGCTGGATGATACGGACCCTGCCTGGCGGCGGGAATTTGCGACGAGCCGGGAACGGTATCCCGTCGAGACGGGCGCGGATACGAACATTCATTTCGAGAGCTGGCAGAACCTTCATCTCTGGTTCCGTGCCGTGGAAAAATACCTGCCGTGGGTGTGCCACATCGTGCTCGTGACCTGGGGGCATGTGCCATCCTTCCTGCGACTCGATCATCCGAAGCTCCGCATCGTGCGGCATGAGGATTACATACCGCAAGCATACCTGCCGACGTACAACTCGAATGTCATCGAGCTCAACCTCCACCGCATCGAGGGGCTCACCGAGGACTTCGTGCTCTTCAACGACGACACGTTCCCGTTGCAGCCGCTGCCGGAAACGTACTATTTCCAGGACGGCTTGCCGTGCGACGAAGCCGTCGAGGGCATCATCATCCCGAAAGAAGAGGGCGCCGTCGCCCACATGGCGCGCTACACGCAGGTCAATAACCTCATGGTCATCAACCGCCATTTCGACAAGCGCGAGATGCAGGCAGCGCACCACGGCAAATGGTATAACGACGCCTATGGCAATCTGCTTGAGCGCACGAAATCTCTCGCGTATTGGAACACGCTTGGCGGCATCCACGACCCGCACATGGCGAACCCACTGAAGAAATCGACGCTCGCAAAGCTTTGGGAGCTCGAGTCCGCCGTGCTCGACCGCTGTTCGCGCAACCATTTCCGTGCGCACACCGACGTCACGCAGTACCTCATCCGCTACTGGCAGCTCTGCGAGGGCGCTTTCATCCCGCGTCGCACACTCGGCAAGATGTGCCTGATTGACCTGTCGAACTATCAGGAATACGCCGACGGCATTCGCAACCACAGCTATCCGATGGCCAGCCTGAACGAGAGCTGCCGCGCCGAGGACTTCCCCATCATCCGCGATACCATCAACCGTGCACTCGAAAGCGTTCTGCCCGAGAAATCTTCGTTTGAGAAATAAAAAAATAGAGTCGTCGAACAATAAGATGCAGAAAGGATTGAGAGATGCAGGAACCAGACATCACGGTCATCATCCCGGCCTGCAACGCAGAGCGGTATCTGCCCGCCTGCCTTGACAGCCTGTGGTCGCAGCAGATGGGAAGTGCGTGCGAAGTCCTCTGTATCGACGACGGTTCGTGTGATGCGACGGCGGACATCCTCGCCAAAGCAGCCGCCGCGCACGAAAACCTCCGCGTGCTGCACCAGAAACATGCGGGCCCCGGCGTCGCGCGAAATCTCGGCATCCGCGAGGCGAAAGGAAAATATATCGCCTTCCTCGACAGCGACGACGCATGGGCGACGGAGCATGCGCTTGCCATGATGGTTGATGCAATAAAAACAGACCAGCTCGACATTTTGTGCTTTGGCGCGGAGGTGGTCTTTGAAAGCAAGGCTTTGCAGGAACACCGGTACAAAGAAAGCCAGCGCTACCGCAGGCGGGACTCCATCGGAATCTGCCCGTCCGGGCGGGAGCTCCTGTGCCGGATGATTCGTCAGGATGCCTTTCTCGGGAGTGTCTGCCTGATGTGCTTCCGCAGGGACTTCCTCGTGACGCAGGACATCCAGTTCCCAGCACTGCGTCATTGTGAAGATGAAGTTTTCTGCCTGAAGGCGCTGCTTTCGGCAGGGAAGGCTGGACACATCGCTGACCAGTTCTACCAGCGCAGAGTGCGGCAGGGGTCGCTGACGGCAAGTGCGGACAGCTTTGCAGCCTATCTGGAGCGCGTGGAGGCCACACGGGAGATGCTCGATTTTGTGCAGGAGCAGGTTGCTGACACAACGGACATCCTGCTCCCTTACATTGCGCGCTTCGCAGCGGACGTCTGCCGTCGCTTCGCGCGGTTGCCAGAGACAGAACGCCAGCAGATGGCGGCGCTTTCGCCTCTGGAGCGGTCGTATCACCATCTGCTCACACGATGGTCGGAAGCGGTCTGCGAGAGCCAAGCATCCTACATTTTCCCATACCACCTTTTCCGCCGCGGCGAGCGCGTCGTCATCTACGGCGCAGGCAACGTTGGCAGAGACTTCGTCCGCCAGCTCGCATCGCAGGACTACGTCCGTCTCGTCGCCATCGCCGACAAGCGCTGGCAGACGGCGAACATCCCCCGCGTCCACGTTCTCGCGCCTGAGCAGCTCCGAGGAGTCGAAGCCGACGCTATTTTGATTGCTGTGCAGGACAAAGCCCTCTCCGACAGCATCCGCGCCGACCTCGCAAACCTCGGCATCCCCGAAGAAAAACTCCGCTGGGATGGCTCGCACTACCTCAGAAAAGATTTCTACGACGGTTGGTACTTTCCATTGTTAGAGCATCAAAACAACTAATCAAGGAGCATTATCACATGACAACAGAACCTCAGAAAAGCATGGAAGTCTGCGTCATCGGCATGGGCTACATCGGCCTGCCGACGGCGCTCATGCTGGCAAGTCACGGCATCCGCGTCAAAGGCGTGGACTATAACAAAGACGTCGTCGCCAAGCTGCAGGCCGGACACGTTACCTTCAAGGAGGAAGGCCTTTCTGAGCTTTTTGATGAGGCGGTCCGAGGCGGCATCACGTTCCATACGGACTACCCGAGCAGCGGCTTTTACATCATCGCCGTTCCGACGCCGTACAACGTATCGGACAAGAAAATCGATCCATCGTTCGTCGTGAATGCGCTCAAAGATGTGCTCGCCGTAGCGAAGGACGAAGCCGTCATCACCATCGAATCTACCATCTCCCCGGGCACGGTAGACAAATACCTGCGCCCCGTCGTGGCCGCGAGCGGCAAGCACGTCCACCTCGCCCATGCGCCCGAGCGCATCATCCCGGGCCGCATGCTGAAAGAACTGCGTACGAACGCCCGCACCATCGGCGCAGACGAGCCGGGTATCGCGAAGCTCGTGCAGCTCGTCTACCAGTCGTTCTGCGAAGGCGAAATCGTGCTGACCGACATCCGCACGGCCGAGATGAGCAAGGTCGTGGAGAACACGTTCCGTGACATCAACATCGCTTACGCAAACGAACTTGCAAAAATCTGCCGCAAGAACGGCATGGATGTCTACGAAGTCATCCGCATCGCGAACAAGCACCCGCGCGTCAACATCCTCCAGCCGGGCCCCGGCGTCGGCGGCCACTGCATCTCCGTCGATCCGTGGTTCCTCGTCGGCGACTTCCCCGAGGAAGCGAAACTCATCCGCCAGGCCCGCGAAGTCAACAGCCACATGCCGGACTTCGTGTTGCAGCGCATCAAAGACATCATGAAAGAGCACGGCCTCGCGGACTGGTCGCGCGTTGGCCTCTATGGCCTGACGTACAAAGAAGACGTCGATGACACGCGCGAGAGCCCGACGCTGCAGCTTTTGCAGGTCATGAAGCAGAACCATCTGCCAGCACCTGCCGTCTTCGACCCGATGGTGGAAAGAGACCTCGTGCCGCGGCAGAGCCATGATTTCGAGGCGTTCTTGCGAGGAATCGACCTCATGGTCATCCTCGTCGGGCATAGCCATATCCGAGAGCATTTGCAAGAGCTTGGCGATATGGTCGTGCTGGATACGCGCAAAGTGGATGCAGAGGCGGAGCGCCTGTGATGGAGGAATATCGATGACACAAGAGAAAGAAACGGGGATTGCCGTCCAAGCGCTGAAAAGCATCTTGCAGGAGCAGAATCAGCAGGAGAAATTCCTGAAGCAGCTGGAACAGCAGATCTGGCAGGAACGGACGGAACAGCACGGGAAACTGCAGGAAACGTTCTTTGGGACGAAGCCGAAACATACTGCATTTCGAAGAGTTCGGCCCACACAAGGGACGGTTCCCAAACCTGATACGGGAGACATCTGGTCCAAAGTCACAAATCCGAACTATTCCTTCCAGGTGCACGAAGACATCTATGACAGGTTTATCTTTCCTTGGGCATCAATTGCGGCGGGAACGAAACTCGTGATTTATGGTGGCGGCATTGTTGGGAAAATCTTTTTGCAGCAGCTGCAGCGTGCTTCGTACTGCACGGTAGTTGCCATCTGCGACAGGGAGCCTGAAACTACAGGCATCGTAGAGGCTCCACTCATTACAATCAAGCAATTGGCAGGGCTTTCTCCCGCATCCTATGACAAAGTCCTGATTGCCATTGAGAAAAAGCAGATTGCAACAGAAATCCGACAGGACTTGGAACTGGCGGGACTGCCCGGAGAGAAGCTGCTCTGGGTCGATCCAGTGCGAGAAGATTATTATATCTGAACGAGGAGAGAGCAAGATGTCAGTCATCCGAACGCTGAAAGAACAGCGAAAGCAAGTTCAAAAGAGGAAACAGGAAATCCGGTCGCTGCTCCAGGACATGGGCGAGAAGATTACGGACTTGGAAGCCGATGGCATCGAAGTACGACCGCTGCAGGCAGAGAATCTGAAAGACCTTCGCGTCGCCGCTATTATGGATGAATTCACGTTGGCGTGCTTTGCACCCGAATGTCAGCTGACGCAGCTCACGCCGGAGAACTGGTTGGCAGAGATGGAGTCAGCGGATCCGGAGCTGCTGTTTATCGAATCGGCCTGGCAGGGAAAAGATCGGAAATGGTATGGTAAGATCAATCGCTGCGCGCCGGAAGTGCGAGCTCTGATTGCCTATGCCCATGAGCATCATATCCCTGTCGTATTCTGGTGCAAGGAAGACCCCGTTCACACGGATACGTTCATGGTGATTGCCCGGTTCGCTGACATAGTCTTCACGACAGATGCGGAATGCATCGCAAAGTATAAGCGGGAACTCGGTCATAGCCGCGTCTATCATCTCCATTTCGGGGCCCAGCCGCGGGTGCACAATCCGATTGAAAAATATGAGCGCAAGGACAAGTTTTGTTTCGCTGGTTCGTACTACCATCGCTACGAGGACCGTTGCAGGGTATTCGATGCCTTTGCCGATGTCTTTGCAGAGGGACGGGGGCTCGACATCTATGACCGCAACTATGGGAAGCCAGGCCCGATGACGGCTTTTCCAAAGAAATATGCGCCGATGATTCTCGGCAAACTGGAACCCGAAGATATTGATGTGGCATATAAAGGCTATCGTTTCGGGCTCAACATGAGCAGCGTCACGCAGAGTCAGACGATGTTCGCGCGGCGCGTGTTCGAACTCATGGCTTCGAATACGCTCGTCGTGAGCAATTTCTGCCGTGGCATCAAGAACTATTTCGGAGACCTCGTCATCTGCACGGATGATGCTGCCTCCTTGAAAGCGGCTCTGGAACAGCGTTGCCAGAATCCCATCATGGAGGACAAGCTGCGTCTTGCGGCCCTTCGTGCCGTGCTCCGCGAGCATCTCTGCGAAGACCGGCTCGACGAGGTCGTGGAGCGCGTTTTTGGCAAGAGCATCAAGCGACAGCTGCCGACCATCGTCGTCTGCTCGCATGTCCACACCCAGCAGGAAGCGGACAGGGTCGCAAAGATGTTTGCAGATCAGAGCTATCAGAAAAAGCATCTGGTTTTCTTTGCAGATGATGCTTCCATCCATGCAGATGGAGCCACGGTCCTCTTGGCGACGGCACTGCTGCCGGCAGTGCAGGAAGTTTTGAACAGCGCAGAGTATCTGTCGTATTTTCAGCCAGAGGACTGGTATGGAGAGAACTATCTGCTCGATTTCGCCCTGTCTGCACGCTATGGCGATTTTGACGGGATGGGAAAAGGCGGCTATTTCGCGGCGGTCGATGGAGAGGCGCAGCGGCAGCAGGCGGACAAGGCGTATCATTTCGTGGACGAGCTGCCCGCCCGTCGTTCCATGATTCGCTGCAGCTTGCTGGAAGCATCCGTCGTTCCATCCCTTGCAGGAGGAACGGTGTTTCGTGGTGGCCGGATGCTGTCGGTGGATACATTCAATTATTGCGAGAACTGGCCGGAAGCAGTATGCCCGGCGGCAGCCGACATGGTCATCGCAGACCAGGGGCTCACGATGGATGAAATTCGCCATGTCGTGGACCATATCGAGGTCGGTGCGGCCTACGAGGCGGATGCCTATGAAATCGCGGCAGCACGGTCGGCGACGGCACAGGCAGAGGTCACAACGACTGTTGTCAATGGCACTGTCGTCATCGACAGCCATCTGCAGGAGAAGCAGCATGTCTATTTCTACCTGCCAGAGCGTCTGCCAGTGCAGGAGGTTTCCGATGCTGCAGGCAGGTTCACGCTTCAGTGCCTCTGGCATGGCGAGCTCTCCATCCTCTGCGGATGCACGTTTTATGATGATGGAGGGGAGAAACTGGATGCTTGTTTCGCTCATGGGCGCATGGGAACGTTCCAGGTGCCGAAGGGCGCAGCGTCGTTGCAGCTCTTTTATCGCGTCAAGGGCACGGGAACGGGGACGCTCCGCCGCATCCTGCTCTGCCCAGGGATGAAAGCGGGGAATGATTTTCTGCTCGACCGCAGCAAGACCCTGCTCCTGACGAATTTCTATCCGGCATCGGACGACCTTTATCGCCACATGTTCGTTCACAAGCGGGTGCTTGCCTACAAGGAAAGCGGCACAAATCTCGATGTCATGCTCCTGCGCTCTCGGCAGGAACTGGCATCATTCCGCGAGTTCGGCGGTATCAACATCGTGACGGGGAGCCGCGCGCTCCTCGCCTCGGCTTTGGAGCGCGGCGCGTATCCGACTATCTGCGTCCATTTCATGAACCGGGCAATGTGGGAGACACTGAAGCCGTATCTTGGTACGCGGCGGCTCCTGATCTGGTGTCATGGCAGTGACATCCAGCCGTGGCAGCGACGTGCCTACAACTATAAGACGGAAGCTGAGCAAGAAAAGGCCGAGGCGAAAAGCGATGAGCGCATGAAGCTCTGGCGGGAAATCTTTGCGGCCTCCGAGAAGCAGGACATCCACTTTATTTTCGTTTCCGAACATTTCGCACAGGAAGTCCTCGGAGACTACGGCTATGCGATGGAACGGTCCCGCTATTCGGTCATCCACAACTTCATCGACGGGGAGTTCTTCGCTTATCATCCCAAAACGGCGGACGACCGGCTGCGACTTCTTACCATCAAGTCCTTTGATGATGAGAAGTATGCCAATGACATCACGACGAAGGCCATCGTGGCGCTGTCGAAGCGTCCGTGCTTTGCACACCTGACGTTTTCTATCTATGGTCATGGCAAGGATTTTGACGCTATCAATGCGCCGCTGCGCGAGTTCCCGAATGTGGAGCTCCATGAGAGATTCTTGACGCAGCAGGAGATTGCTGCCTTGCATCGTGCACATGGAGCGTATATAGGTACAACAAGAATGGACACACAAGGCGTCTCCCGCGATGAAGCGATGGCGAGCGGGCTCGTTCCCGTCGCCAACGCCGTTGCCGCTGTGCCGGAATTCGTCGATGAGAACTGCGGCCTCCTTGTGCCGGGCGAAGATGCTGAAGCTGTCGCTGATGCCATCGAACGGCTGTATCAGGAGCCGGAGCTCTTTTTGAAACTGTCGAAGAATGCAGCGGCCAGAGTGCGGCGGCAGTCCGGCAGGAAGGAGACCATCGAGCGAGAACTGGCGCTGATTCGTGGGGAGCAGGTGTGAGACTGGAATACGAGATGCGAAAGGATGGTAAGCATGGGAGACGTTATCTGTCCGATTTGTCATGACAAGAGCGGGCAATTTGATGATTATGGCAAGCGGAAGCGCGTTCTTTGCCATCATTGCCACAGCTTGGAGCGCACGCGGGCGATGGCGGATATGTGGACTAGGTATATCGGGGGGGCGTTTGGATTAAGAGGGAAGAAGGGCCTAATCGTTTCTCCGAGCTCTTCGGAACGGATGTTCTTTCGGAACCAGGGGCTCTCCGACATCACGACATTGGACATCCGAGCAGAAGTAGAGCCGGACATCCAGGGCGATTTGTGTGAAGCGGATTTCCTTCCCGATGATACGTATCATTTCATTTATGCGAGCTACGTATTTCCCTTTTTGCATGATTATCAGAAGGCCTTGTGGCATATACGGAGAGTGCTGAAGACGGATGGAATCTTTGTGAACTTCGTCCCCGTGCACAACAGAAGGCCGACCATTCATCATCAAGTCGGGGCTGAGAACAGCGGATGGTATGGCAAGGAGAATTTCGAGAAGTACAACATTGGCGAATATACGACGTTTGGAGATCTGGGGGTCATCGAAGACCATGCTAGATTCTTCATTGTCAAGACGCTCTATGGCAGGGACATCGTGTCGGGGAAGGAGTTCTGCTTCCTTTGCTGCTATCCAAAGGAAGCGGCACGGATGATTCGGGCTGATTGAGAGCGAGTTTGTGGAGGTTTCGGTGTGAACACGCTTTTTTTGATTATTTCCATTGATACCGAGGAAAGCTATACGAACACGCCCCGCATGATTGAGTGCGATTTCGGGGAGCAGGGGAGCTGCGGCGTCAACTATATCATGCAGGAACTGGAGAAACGGCAGATGCGCGGATGTTTCTTCACGGCCTTGTATGGGCATGAGAAGTATACTGGTGAATATGACGGGTATATGGAAAAGCTCTTGCAGCGGATTCATGGTCGTGGTCATGAAATCGGCCTCCACACGCATCCGTATCATGGAAAGAATTCCAGCTTTCCGATTGGCTTGCATCGATTGGATTTTGCAGCTCAGAAGAAAGTTCTTTCCGAAGGCATGGAATTCATCTATGATGCGACGGGCAGGTTTCCCATCGCGCATCGTGGCGGGGCATACAGCTGCAATGAAGAGACATTCCAGGCGCTGGCGGAGCTCGGGTTCCGTGTGGATTCTTCCGTCTATTATGGAACGAATGACAGCGTTCTCAATGGATTCCCCTCATACTTTACCATCAACCAGACGAGGATGCATCAAGGCATCTTGGAAGTGCCGGTCATCAACTTTTTCAATGAGAAGGGCGAGCTTACGAAATTCGACCCGAACAGCATGACGGAAGGAGAATTCGTTGCAGTACTGGAGGCGATGAAGCAGAGGGGAGATTTCCCTGTCGCGCAGATGATGCTGCACAGCTTCAGCTTCCTCGACCAGCAGTGGAAAGCCGACCGCCCGGGGAAGAAGCCGGTCTATGTGGCTGGCGCGCATCACGTTTACGGCATCAATCGGAACATCATGGCGAAATTCGAGCATATTCTGGACTACCTGACGGCGGATTCCGGGGTGCAGGTCGTGACGTTCGAGGAGTATCTCTCGTTGCGCCAGCCAGCGCCTTCGTTCTGGGGTGAGGGCATCTTTTCAGCGAATTCAGATGCGGCGAAAACGGCTGCACGAGATTTCCGTGCGATTCGAACGAACCATAAAGCGGCAGTGCAGGAGGCTTATCACGCAGAAGAGCATCAGGACGAGCTCGCCTTTGATACGTTGCCTCCTTGGGGACGGCGTACCTACTATGGCGATTCGGAGATTCCAAAGATTGCCGATGAAATTTTGTCTGGAACCATGCACGTCTATCCGAAAATCGAAGGATTGCCGTATCAGTTAAACAGCTTTGACTGGGGCAAGCAGCATTCACGAATCGCGGCGACGTTCCAGCTGTATCTGCAAGCGCTGAATCCAGTTATCGTTCTGGCTCGGGCATATGAGCTGACGCGGAAACGAGCGTATCTTGCGTATGGTGTAAAACTGATTCGTTCTTGGAAGCAGTATCGGCAGAGGACGCCGCAGTCCAAGAACCGGTATCTCTTCAATGACCATAGTGTTGCTTTGCGTGCGAACAATCTCATGTATTTTGGGAAGGCCTGCAACGATGCTGGGTTCTGGAATCGAGGACTTGACGCGCTTCTTGGAGGCATCATCAAGGAATGTGGCGCATGGCTGTTTGATGACCGCCATTATACGCGGAACCATAATCATGGCATCATGCAGGATGAAGCACTGCTGCATGTTGGCAGGCTGCTGAGACGCATGGAGTATATCCGCCATGCGAAGGAGCGGCTGAAGGAACAGTGGGAAAATGCATTCAATGTAGAGGGCGTGCATCAGGAAAATTCACCAGAGTATCATTCCATCGTCTCCACATTGTTTACGCATGTGGCAGACTATCTTTCGCGTCTCGGCGACCAAGAAGGCGCCATGCTTCGGAAAAAATTGGAACCCACGAAAGCGTACGCGGCTTGGTGCCGGCTTCCGAATGGCTTTCGCGCCCAGTTCGGTGATACGAACAGCATTCCTGGGCGGAAGTATGCGGAAAAGTCGCTGCAGGCGCGCGAGATGACGCAATCATCCATCTGTTATCCAGATGCGCGCATGTATTTTTATCGTTCGTCACAGGATGCAGACCCCAAAGATGATACCTGGAAGATGTTCAAGTGTGGTTATCAGCGTTTGACGCACAAGCATGCGGATGACGGCTCTTTTATGCTGTACAGCAAGGGATACGAGATTTTCACGGATGGTGGCATTTATGGGTACACTAACGATGATTTCCGCAAATATTTCGTGTCGGCATTGGCGCATAATGTCGTCGTAGTGGATGGAGCGTCGTATCCTCTGACCGCTGAGAATGCGGCGAAGGCAGGGTTCTCCGGCTTCCGTCAGAAGGGGAACGTCGATTATGTCCGGTCGTTTCATCGTGCGTATGATGGCGTGGTGTGGGAGCGTGATTTTGTGTCAGCAGATGATTTGACGATTCTGCGGGATTGCCTGATTTCTAAAAGTCGGCACGAATATGCACAGGTGTTCCATCTCGGCGAGGATATTCGCGTTTTGTCGGCGGACCATCAGGAAGTGCTATTGCAGCTGGCGGATACAGGTTATCATGTCCGTCTTCGCCAATATGGAGAGCCTGCTGAGCTGGAAGTCGTCAGGAGCGATTTGCAGCATCCGGGATATGGCATGATGAGCAGGGGGAAAAATCATATCGAAGCGTCCACAGACTTGGTATTTCGGTGCAAAGACAGGTGTGCGACGTTCCTGACGGTGATTACGATTGAAAATGATGAGGGTATGGTTCGCCTGTTTGATCAGGAGGCCTCCGTTTCGGACATGGAGTATGACTTGGATGCGGACAGCATTACTTTGGGCGATGTGAAGGTGTCGCTGGATGATTTCGAGGAGAATCTGAAGCCGGACATGGAGCCAGAAAATGACGCTGTGGTACCGGAGAAAGAGGCGGTGGGTGCGCTGCAAGTCCATTCCGACCCAATGGAGAATTTTCCTTGGGACATCTACTGGTCGCAGGTCTACCACGATACAATCATCGGTAGCAAGTGGCTTTTGGATGCTGCCATCTCGCCGGGCGGGCCGTACCGCTGGGCGGCGGGGTATAACTTGCTTTATCCGCTGTACCGCATCCTGAACGAGTTCCACCCAATGCACATTCTGGAGCTCGGCCTCGGGCAGAGCACGAAGCTGACGGCGCAGTATATGAGGGCTTTCCATGCGCGGCACTTGGTTGTGGAGCATGACCGGGAATGGGCAGAGTTCTTCCGAAAGGGCTGGCCGCAGGTTACGGAGAGCGGAACGTTGCTCTGCATAACGGATTTGCAGAAGGAGAGCTATCAGGGCGCGGAGTATGTCAGTTATCAGCACTTCGAGCAGATTCCCAGCCTCATGGGGCATACGGCAGAGCTTATCCTTATCGACGGCCCGTTCGGCGGCAATAGCGAGCGGGCGCGGCGGGATATTGTGAAGCTCCTGCCGGAGTTCCTTTCGCCAGACTTTGCCATCCTCGTAGACGATTGCGGCCGGAAAGGGGAGCAGAATCTGGTAGAAGAATTGAAAGGCATCCTGCGCAGCCACAAGATTGCGTTTGCTGAAGGAAAATATCAGGCTGGAGCAGGGCAGTATGTACAGGTATTGGCGTCAGCAAGCTGGAAGTTTGCGACGACGCTTTGAAGAGGAATTTCGCAGCATGAAACAAATCATCATCAACATAGGTTTTCAGAATCTCGTCCATAATCGGTAGACAACTCGGGACATCCCCGAAAAATCACTTTGAAACCGGCGAATCTGCGTCAGCAGAGAGCCGTGCATGGGGTTTCCTTGAATACAACCGAAAAAAGCGCATGGCAAACAGGCCGTCGAAGATTAAAAATTTTAATCAAGGCGGCTGGGCAATGCTTATGGAATTCAGGCGGCAACGTCCTCGGGCAAAAGGCTTGCATCCAGAAGGCCAGCGGTATCCCAAGCATCCATATGGATTGCCATCAAGATCAGGTAGAGCCGGAAATACCACATCATGCTGGAGCGGTGGCGGCCGTCTTCCAACTTGTAATCTTCCTTGATCCTCTTGTTGTCCCGCTCGGACGACGTGCGCTTCTCGTATTCCTTTTCCCATGCCTTGCTCCCGCGCGCAACGGAGCAGAAAATCCGTGGATTGTCCGCCACTGGCACATGCACGACAGGGCCGTAAGGCGAGTCCGCGCACGGATGCTCGCAGCCGCAGACGAACTTCTTCGAGCTCCCTTTCTCGTGCTTCAGGCACGGGCAACGGAACTTCCTGCGCATGCGGCTCTTCTCCATGCCGTCTGAGTGCATCGCCTTGCCCTCAGGGCAGATGGGATGGCCGTTCTTGTCCACCTCCATGTCGTTCCAGTCGTACTTCGATTTAGCCGAATGGAGGTCGATGAACGCCGTGACCTTGTCCTCGAGCAGCATCTGGTAGATGGGCATCGCGTCATGCGCGGAATCGAGTTGCATCCGCTCCGTATGGAAGTCCGGGCAGAACGCCCGGAACTTCGCATACGTCTCGACGAACGCGCGGCTGTCGTGCCGCGAGGCCGGGAGGAGGAGCGGGAAGAGCGGAAGGTCGCTCCTGGAATCAGAAGCCGTCAGGAGATACAGATTGTATCCGACGTACCAGCATTCCCGCGAGGAATCCCATCCCCAGAAGCAATCCGGCTGAGAATACCAGCGGCAGCAGTCGCAATGCTCGATGCCCTTTTCATGGCAGTCGCAGACGCGGTGCGAACGCTCGCGGTGCATGGTCACGACAGGCGTGCCGTCGCCCGAGACGGCGAGATGGT
>Ga0256404_1010027_pt1 | contig 13294 bp, 12 predicted proteins | sample RumenRJG_01DNA_FD_185990 | JGI IMG/M metagenome (GOLD analysis project Ga0256404, IMG submission 185990) | Bovine rumen microbial communities from Lethbridge, Alberta, Canada - RJG_01 | ecosystem: Host-associated > Mammals > Digestive system > Stomach > Rumen | place: Canada: Alberta | collected...
TACCACGAAAGCCGTATCAAAGGCTCTGAAAAACGGCTATTACTTCATTACGACCACCACGGGAACCGTAGTAACGATCGACAGCACCAATCCGGACGTAACAGTTGATGATAAGAACTCCGTTCCAGAAGTTGATAAAAAGATCACCAAAGCAAGCTCCGTTGATGAAGACGGAAAGCAAGCTCTGGCGCAGCTTGGCACGAAAGTATTCTTCGAGGCGGAGGTCACTGTCGGAAAAGGCGCGATCAACTACGTTTTCCACGATAAGATGAGCAAGGGCCTTTCCTATAACAAAGACGTGGAAGTGCTGCTCGACGAAGAAGCAGTCAGTGCCCAGAATTACAGAATAGATGATCCGGAAGATGCTCTGGATGACGACACACTGACCATCTCTTTTAAGAACGAGTACATCAGCACACTTGAAGCCGGCACGAAGCTGGTGATCAGCTACTCGGCGACAGTCACAGAGGCCGCCCTGACCCAGGATCCGGCGAAGAACACCGCACATGTGAGCTACGGCGACAAAAAGGGCAGCAACAATACTCCGGTCAGCGAGACCGAGATCTACAACGCGAAGTTCACCATCACAAAGCAGGACGGCGAAGAGAAGCCTCTTGCAGGCGCCGGATTCGTGATCAAAAACGCTGAAGGAAAATATTACCGGTTCAATGAAGCAACAGAAGCCGCACAGGCCCAGGGAACAGAGGGTGGAGAGGATTACGTCCCCGCAAAAGAAGCAGCAGAGGCATCCGTCAGCTGGGTAGAGGACATCAAGGACGCGACAGAATATGTTTCTGACGACGCAGGCATGGTCCCCGCGTTTACAGGACTCGCGAACGGCACCTACACCGTGATCGAGAATACCGTTCCCGCAGGATACAACAAGGCAGAGGACAGCACCTTTACGATCGAGGAGCATGATTACACGGACGAAAACCTGAATCAGAAAGCTACCGTGATCAACAAAGCGGGAATCATTCTTCCCCACACCGGCGGCATCGGCACCACGATCTTCAACATCATCGGTACGATCCTTGTGATCGGGGCAGGCGTGATGCTGGTCGCGAGAAGAAGAATGGAGATCATCTGAACCCTGTAACAGGAACCCCGTAACAAAATACTTACAGCCCTGGCTTTAAAAGCCAGGGCTTCCTGAAACCATCACTTCGAACACTCCGGTGACAAGAAAGGCGGAAAGAAAATGGAAGAAAACAGAATCCTGCGGCTGATGGATATGACAGTAGCCGGCTCCGCTCAGGCAGCCGGAGAAGCTGTAACCAAAGAAAAAGGAAAAGCCAAAGCAAAGAAACGCAGTCTCAGCAACATTCTGATGGGGATCGCACTTGCGGTCGGGACGATGCTTCTGGTCTATCCGAAAGCTTCCGATTACTGGAACTCCTTTACCCAGTCCCGTTCCATCATGGGCTACGCGGAGCAGGTGGCGCAGATGAGCGCCGCTGAATACGCGAAGTTCATCTCCGAAGCGGAAGAATATAACGCAAAGCTTGCGGAGAACGGAAACGAGTGGCACATGACCCAGGGTCAGAAAAAGGTGTATGAATCCCGCCTTACTTTCGACAGCACGGGCGTCATGGGATACATCGACATCCCGAAGATCAGCACCAAGCTCCCGATCTACCACGGCACTTCGGACGCGGTGCTTCAGACTTCTATCGGACATCTGGCAGAGTCCAGCCTTCCGGTGGGAGGCAAAGGAAGCCACTGCGTGCTGTCCGGACACCGCGGACTTCCCAGCGCGAAGCTGTTCTCCGATCTGGACAAGATGGTGCAGGGAGATACCTTTACACTTTCTGTTCTGAATGAGACCTATACCTACCAGGTGGACCAGATCCGCGTGGTGGAGCCGACCGATCTCAGGGAACTGACGATCCGCCCGGGTATGGACCTCTGCACGCTGGTGACCTGCACGCCTTACGGCGTCAATTCCCACAGACTTCTGGTCAGGGGACACCGGGTGAAAAACATCAACGGCGACGCAAAGGTCGTGGCGGACGCTCTGCAGATCCAGCCGGTCCATGTGGCTCCGTTCATCATGATATTCATCATCGCCGGGCTTCTGGTAAAATTTATGGTGATCCCCGGAAAAAGGAGCTTCTAAATAAGAGACAAAATCACAACTTTGTTTTATAATATCTCTGTCACAGTTATTTTTTGACGACATGAACGGGGATAGAAATGAAGGAACAGGAAAATACGCTTTATGTGCAGATGCTGGGCGGCTTTTCCATGACGTGGAACGGGACCCGCATGGAGGCGGATCCCAAAGGAAGGGATTCCCAGTCGGTCCGCCTTCTTGAGGCGATCATCCACAGCGGGAAAAAAGGCGTGCGCCGGGTACAGCTGGAGAATATCCTGTTTGAGGAACGGGAGATCGACGACGTGGCGCACGCGATGCGCACCGCCATCTACAACACCAAGAAGAAACTGGAGAAGCGAGGACTTCCAAAGGTCAACTACTTTGAAAACCGGGGCGGGGAATATTTCTGGACGGACCAGATCCCGGTGGTGGTAGACGCCTGGGAGTTCGAGCGTCTTTACAACGAAGCCGAAGAGGAAAAGGATCCGGACGTACGTCTGCGTCTTTACCTGGAGGCCTGCGAAAAGTATACGGGCGAGTTCCTTCCGCTTCAGACCAGCATGATCTGGGTGGCGCAGGAAGACCGGCACTACAGGGATATTTTTACGAAGTGCACGGAGAATGCGGCCGCCCTGCTTCGCATGAACAAGGACTACAACCAGCTGGAGGCTCTGGGCACCAGGGCTTCCAGACTGCAGCCGCTGAATGAGTGGGAAGCTATCACGATGGAAGCGCTGATCGAACTCGGGCGGGAGGAAGAAGCACGCCGGCTCTATGAGCAGACGGAGAAGTACTATATCGACGAGATGGGCTTCAAGCCGACCTTCAGCACCATGAACATGCTTCAGCGTCTCAGCAATCAGATGGAACACCAGCATGCGCTGCTTGACGAGATCCAGGACGCTCTGTCAGGATCGAAGCTGGATATGCCCGGCGGATATGTCTGCACCTACCCGGTGTTCCAGGGAGTATACCGCATGATAGAGCGGATGCTGGAGCGCGGAGGCCAGTCTGTCTACCTGATGCTTTGCACTATCGTGGACAAGAGAGGCGTTCCCATGCGGGAGAGTCCCGCGCTGGACAGGCTTTCCAGGAAGCTCGGCGACGCTCTCTCCCATTCCGTCCGCCGGTCGGATGCCATCTGCCGCTACGGAAAAGGCCAGTATCTGGCGCTGCTGATGAACACGACCAGAGAAGACTGCGGCATCGTACAGAAGAGAGTCAACTATTATTTCCTTGCGGGGACGCAGCGCGCAGGGGTAGAATATTATGTGAACAGCGTATTTTTCACGCGGGAAGGAGATCGGCTGAAGAATGCATGACCAGATTTACATTGGAGCCCCGAACGGAGTGGTAGTCTGTGTGGACGGCCTGTGCAGCAAGGGATGCATCGGGTCCTTTTATCATTCCTATCAGAAGGATCCGGTCAGCTTCGGCGGACTGGGCGAGATGATCTTCCGGATGGAAGAGTTCTACGACAGCCTCAATTTTCCGCGTCGATCCAACAATGTGCGGAACTTTACCGAGGAGCGTGCGGAGCATGCCCACGAAAAGGAAAAGGAGAAGGAGAAGATCATGGCGGATCAGGAGTTACTGGGACACCGGGGAAAACAGGAGACATTTATCGTGCGTGTGCAGCACCGCCAGAACAATACCTGGCAGGGGCGCATCACCTGGGCGGACAAGAACAAGACTCTGAATTTCCGGTCGATCTGGGAAATGGTGCACCTGATGGAGAACGCGCTCTACGAGAATGCGTCCCCGGAAGAGATGCCCCATGTGGAATCCTGGGAGGATGAGAAGAAATGAACAAAAAGCAGCTCCGGCAGTCCGGCCGGGGCTGTATTTTTTACATCATTTTTTATCTCCTTTTCCCATGTCATTTGTTCACTTCAGTGAAAACTGTGATATACTAAAATAGATTTAACGTCTACAGGTACAGGAAACTATAATTTACTGCGAGGTGATATCGTGATTAAGAAGGAAATGATTGCCATGCTTCTTGCAGGCGGTCAGGGCAGCCGTCTCGGTGTTCTGACTCAGAAGGTCGCTAAGCCGGCAGTTTCTTTCGGCGGAAAGTACCGTATTATTGACTTTCCGCTGAGCAACTGCATCAATTCCGGTGTCGACACGGTCGGTGTTCTTACACAGTACCAGCCGCTGCGCCTGAACGCGCATATCGGTATCGGTATTCCGTGGGATCTGGACCGCAATGTCGGCGGTGTAGCTCTGCTGGCTCCCTATGAGAGCGCGAAGGGAAGCGACTGGTACAGCGGTACCGCAAACGCCATCTTCCAGAACATTGAATTCATTGATACTTACAATCCGGACTATGTCCTCATTCTTTCCGGCGACCATATCTACAAGATGGACTATGAGGTCATGCTGGACTATCACAAAGCCAACAAAGCAGATGTCACTATCGCCGTCATGCCCGTTCCCATGGAAGAAGCCAGCCGCTTCGGCATCATGATCACGGATGAGACGAACCGCATCGTCGACTTCGAGGAGAAGCCGGCTCACCCGAGAAGCAACCTTGCTTCCATGGGTATCTACATCTTCTCCTGGCCGGTCCTGAGAGAAGCGCTCATGAAGCTGAAGGATGTCCCGAACTGCGACTTCGGTATGCACGTCATCCCGGACTGCCGCGACACCGGAAAGCGTCTCTTCGCCTATGAGTTCAACGGCTACTGGAAGGATGTCGGAACCCTGTCCTCCTACTGGGAAGCAAACATGGAGCTCATCGACATCATCCCCGAGTTCAACCTCTATGAGGAATACTGGAGGATCTTTACAAAGAGCGACATCATTCCGCCGCAGTATATTTCCGAAAAGTCCCACATTGAGAGAAGCATCATCGGTGAGGGAACGGAGATCTACGGCACTGTCGTGAATTCCGTGATCGGTTCCGGCGTCACCATCGAGGAAGGCGCGGAGGTCCGCGACTCCATCATTATGAGAGAGTCCGTCATCGGCGCGGGAACAAAGATCACCAAGGCGATCGTGGCAGAGGATGTGACGATCGGCAAGAACTGCGAGCTTGGTATCGGCGAGTTCAAGGAGAGCACCTACAACAAGAAGGTCTACAATGCGGACCTGGTGACGATCGGCGAGCACACGGTTATTCCTGACGGAGTGAAGGTTGGCAAGAATACTGCGATCTGGGGCAACACGGAGGCAGCAGACTATCCGGACGGCATGCTTCAGAGCGGCGACGCTATTGTAAAGGCAGGTGTTTAATATGAGAGCAGTCGGAATCGTACTTGCAGGCGGTAATTCCAAGAGAATGAAGGAGCTCTCCAACAAGAGAGCCATTGCGGCAATGCCGATCGCGGGCAGCTACCGCAGCATTGACTTTGCACTGAGCAACATGACCAACTCCAGGATCCAGAAGGTGGCAGTGTTCACGCAGTACAACTCCCGTTCTCTGAATGAACATTTAAGCTCCTCCAAGTGGTGGGATTTCGGAAGAAAGCAGGGCGGTATGTACGTGTTCACGCCCACGATCACCGCACAGTCCAACGACTGGTACCGCGGCACGGCGGACGCTCTGTACCAGAACCTGACCTTCCTGAAGAACTGCCATGAGCCGTACGTTGTCATCGCGTCAGGCGACGGCGTTTACAAGCTGGATTACAACAAGGTACTGGAGTATCACATCGAGAAGAAGGCCGACATCACCGTTGTCTGCAGAGACGCTGCAGCCGGCGAGGATGTGACCCGCTTTGGTGTGGTGGAGCTGAACGAGGACGGACGCATCATCCAGTTCGATGAAAAGCCGATGGTTGCTGAGTCCAACGTGTATTCCTGCGGTATCTATGTGGTCCGCAGACGTCTGCTGATCGAGCTCATCGAGCGCTGCGCAGCAGAGGACCGTTATGATTTCGTAAGGGACATCCTTGTTCGCTACAAGAGCCTGAAGCGCATCTATGCCTATAAGATGGAGGGCTACTGGTCCAACATCGCCAGCGTAGAATCCTACTACAAGACAAACATGGACTTCCTGGATAAGGATATCCGCAACTTCTTCTTCCGTGAGCATCCGGAGATCTATACCAAGGTGGATGATCTGCCTCCGGCAAAGTACAACCCCGGAGCTAACGTGAAGAACTCTCTGGTTTCGAGTGGATGCATCATCAATGGAGCAGTGGAGAACTCTGTCCTGTTCAAGAAGGTTTACGTCGGCAACAACTGCGTCATCAAGAATTCCATTATCCTGAATGATGTATATATCGGCGACAACACCGTTATTGAAAACTGTATTGTTGAGAGCCGCGACACGATCAGAGCAAATACCACGTATATCGGCAAACCGGACGATGTGAAGATTGTGATCGAAAAGAACGAGAGATATACAATTTAAGATTCAGGCAGTATCGAATCGTCACCGTCCCGCTGCCGTGCCGAGAGGAGGCACTATGCAGATTACGGACGTACGGATCAGACGAATTGAGAAAGAGGGCTCGATGAAAGCCGTGGTGTCGATCACGATCGACAACGAATTTGTGATCCATGACATTAAAGTCATCCAGGGCGAAAAAGGGTATTTCATCGCTATGCCGAGCCGCATGGCAGCGGACGGTGAGTACAGGGATATTGCTCATCCAATCAATGCCCGCACGCGGGAAATGATCCAGGGCGTGATTCTGGAGAAGTATTTTATGGTAATTGAGTCCGAGACATAAGGGAAAACGCTCCGGGTGCTTTGCGGCGCCCGGAGCTGTTTTGTGAGGAGCACCAGAATATGGACCAGACAAGTTATATTGTATTTGACCTGGAATGGAACCAGAGCGCAGAAGGGAAACAGGGAGAAGTGCGGGAGCTTCCCTTTGAGATCCTGGAGATCGGTGCGGTGAAACTGAACAGCAGCCTGGAACCAGTGGGAGAATTCTCCTGCGTGATCAGGCCGGTGGTGTACACCCGGCTCCACTACAAGGTCCTTGAGATCACCCATGTGGGCATGGAGGAACTGAAAAAACGGGGCGTACCTTTCGCGGAAGCGGTGCGCAGCTTCCTTGCGTGGTGCGAGGATACAGGGGAGGAGACAGAGAACCGTCCCCTGTCTCCTCCGGTGTTCTGCACCTGGGGGAACATGGATCTCACAGAGCTGCAGCGGAATATGGCGTTTCACGGTGTGGAGAATCCTTTTCCGTATCCGCTCCTTTATTATGATGTCCAGAAGCTGTACAACCGCCTGTATCTCGATAACTCCAAGAACCGTCTGCCGCTGGAAAAGGCGGTGGAACAGTTGGGACTTCCTCCGGCGGAACAGTTCCACCGGGCGCTGGATGATGCCAGGTGTACTGCGGAGGTCATGAAAAAAATGAACTTCCGGGCGGTGGAGGAGTACCTTTCTCTGGATTACTACCGTCTGCCGGAGAGCAGCGAAGAAGAGATCTATCTGGTCTTCCCGGACTACTCAAAATTCGTCTCCCGAAAGTTCCCGACCAGGGAGGATGCCATTGCCGACAAAACGGTGACGGACCTTCTCTGTTACCGCTGCCGGCGGATGCTCAGAAAAAAGATCCGCTGGTTCACGGGAAACCAGCGCTATTACTACTGCCTGGGTGAGTGTCCGGAACACGGATATGTCAAAGGAAAGATCCGCATGAAACACACGCCGGGAGGGGAAGTATACGCCATCAAGACGATCAAACTGACGGATGATGCCGGCGCAGAGCTGATCCGCCGCAGGAAGGAAGAGACGATGGACCGCCGCCGGGTGAAAAACCGGCTGAAGCACACAGGGAACACGGGAAGACAGAGCGGCCTGTAAGAGAAATGGCCGTATTGCGCTCAGCGGGAATTCATTGTAGAATCAGCGGAAAGAACATTGAGACATGCAATAAGGGAAAGAGATGATCGAAAGAAGAAAAACCGGCCTGATCCGCCAGACAGCGCTCCTCTTTGCGGCAGGCATTATCATTACGGGCATATTTACATTCTGCAGTCAGCGCTATCTGTCCGAGACAGCCGTCAAACGTCAGACGGAGGTCCTCGCCGGGGCGGTGGCTGAAGAAGTGAGCCTTTCCGTCAGGGAGTACGCGGCCTACCGCTGGCTGCTCCGCTACTGGTGCAGCCACAGTGACACCATGGAGATCGAATACGACGCGGAATATGTGCCCGGGACAGAAACGGAAAGAAAGAGCCGCATACTTACGGCCCGCCATCCGGGGCTGATGCTGAAATATGCTTCCGAAGCGGAGGTTGAAGCTCTGCCGGAGAGGGACCAGAAGCTGTACGCCGAGATCGTCTATTCCTGGCTCATCACCCGCGTGAATCAGATCAAGAGGACTTATCAGATCGATTACCTTTTCTGCGTGCTGACGGACGAAAGCTTCCAGACCCAGTTCTTTGTGTTCAGCGCCGCGGACAAGGGTTCCGTGCGTGGAACGAACTATCTGGAGGTCTACCCGCTGGGCACAGTGGTCACAGTCGGGGAGAGCCAGCAGGAAGCCATGCGCAGTGCCCGGCAGAATTCCTCGCATCTCGCTGAGGCGGGGGCGTACGAGGACTATTACGCGCTCTTTGAGGATATGGACGGCGGGACTGTCCTGATCGGCATGACATACAACCTGTCGGAGCTGATTCAGGATATCCGCAGCCAGACCCTGCGGGGCTCAGCTTTCGCCGCGGCGTGCCAGCTCGTTCTTTCCTTCATCTGCCTGGGACTGGTATCTTTCTTTGTGCTTCGCCCGCTGAAAAAGGTGGAGAGGAGCATCCGGCTCTATAAGAAAACGAAGGACAGCAGCATCGTCGAACAGAACCTGTCCAGCATCCGCATGAAAAACGAGATCGGGCAGCTTTCGACGGACGTCATCGGCCTGTCGAAGGAGATCGACGAATACCTGGGACGTATCGAGACCATTACGGCGGAGAAAGAACGCATCGGCACGGAACTTTCACTGGCCATGCGTATTCAGACAGCGATGCTGCCCAGTGTTTTTCCGGCGTTTCCGAGCCGTCCGGAGCTGGATATTTATGCTGTTATGGACCCGGCGAAGGAAGTGGGAGGCGACTTCTATGATTTCTTCTTTATTGACGAGGACCATCTGTGCCTGGTCATAGCGGATGTCTCGGGCAAGGGCATTCCCGCCGCGCTGTTCATGATGGCTGCAAAGATCATCCTGGCAAATTACGCGAAGATGGGCGTGGATCCGGCCGGGATCCTGCGGGAGACGAACCGGGCTATCTGCGCCAACAACCGGGAGGAAATGTTTGTCACAGTGTGGCTCGGCATCCTGACCATTTCCACAGGGAAGCTCACGGCCGCCAACGCGGGGCATGAGTACCCGTGCATCAGAAAGGCGGACGGGCAGTTTGAACTGCTTCGTGACAAGCACGGATTTGTGATCGGCGGAATGGAAGACGTGGAATACACGGATTATGAACTCATTCTGGAACCCGGTTCGAAGCTGTTCCTCTACACCGACGGCGTCGCGGAGGCTACGGACGAGGAGGACCAGCTCTTCGGGGAGGAGCGGATGCTGGAAGCGCTGAATGAAGATCCTGAAGCTTCTCCGGAACAGCTCCTTAAGAATGTGAGGAGCGCAGTGGACGGTTTTGTCAAAGGCGCAGAGCAGTTTGATGATATCACGATGCTGTGTGTGGAGTATAAAGGTCCCAAGGGGACCGGCAGGTCCTGACGGCGCACAGGAGAGAAAGGAACGTATGGCGAACAGGATGCAGTATGTGACCCACCAGAGGAAGGATATGCTGGATTATTTCCAGAGTGTCGAGGGAAAGCATGTCACTGCGGCGGATATCTGCGAATGCTTCCGGCAGAGCGGGAAGAAGATCGGCATGACGACGGTGTACCGGCATCTGGAAAAGATGGTCGATGAGGGCATCGTAAAAAAATATATCATCGACGGGAACAGCCCCGCCTGCTTTGAGTATGTGGGGGACGGCGAAGCATGCCAGGATCCGGTCTGCTTCCACTGCAAGTGCGAAAAATGCGGAAAACTGATCCACCTGCACTGCGATGAACTGGAAGGCATCGGCGCCCATCTTCTGGAGCACCATCATTTCGCGCTGAACGCGATGCGCACGGTGTTTTACGGACTGTGCGAGGAGTGCATGCAGCAGGAGAGCGAATGATCCGGCACCACAGCTGTTCATAATCTGTTCATAAATCGTTCAGAGAAGGTTTACGATTGCGCTAAGAAACGGCAATTTCTGTCCTATATGATAATATCACAGCAGGCAATCAGAGCAGCTGCCAATACTTTTTTTCATATACTTTGGCCAGGTACGCAGGTACCTGGCCTCCTCCCATGTTAGGGGGAAAAGAAAAACCACAGAACCAGGAGCTGCAGAAGCAGCATCACAGGAACCCCGATATAAAACCGGGGCTTTTTTGTTTTGTGGTGAAAAAAACGCATCCCGAGAAGGGCGCCCCCGCTCCCGCCGGCGGCAGCCATAAAGAGCAGCACTGATTCGGGAATGCGCCAGAGACCGCGGCGGGCCCTGAATTTATCGACCCCGTACAGCAAAAAAGCAGCCAGGTTGACCGCTGCGAGATATCCATACATAATCTGAACCTTTCTGGGCAGGAGGGGTTATGTTACAATAAAACAGGCTGATCCTTTAAAGATCATAATAGAGAGACTGCGAAAAGGAAAGGATATTCCGCTCATGGCGAAGAAGAAACTGGTGATTCTGCATTCCAACGATCTGCACGGTGATTTTCTCCCGAAAGAAAAAGACGGGGTCGAGACCGGAGGTCTGGTCCGTCTTTCCGGATATGTCAAAAAAGTACGCGCAGAGGAAGAAAACGTGATCTACCTGAATGCGGGAGATATGTTCCGGGGATCCATCATCGATTCCGAGTACCTGGGACTTTCCACGATCAACCTGATGAACATGCTGCGTCCGGACGTGACAGCAGTAGGAAATCATGAAGTTGATTACGGGATCGCCCACCTTCTGTTCCTGGAGAAGTGCGCCAGATTTCCCATCGTGAACGCGGATCTTTACGTGACCTTGAACAATGCGAGACTCTTCCAGCCGTACCTCAATCTGGAGAGAAGCGGAATCCGCGTCATGGTGATCGGACTCCTGACCCCGGAGGTCCTTGCGAGCACCAAGGGCGAGAAGGTCGTCGGAGGCGTGATCGATCTGGAAAGGGCTGTACGTGAGGTCGGAGTGATCTGCGATAACTACCGCACGAAAAAAACAGACCTGGTGATCCTGCTGACCCACATCGGCATAGAAAACGACCGGAAGCTGGCGGAGGCGCTGAATCCCGACTGGGGCGTGGACATGATCGTCGGCGGGCACTCCCACACACTGATGGAGGAGCCGGAGGTGGTGAACGGGGTCCCGATCGTGCAGGCTGGGACCGGCAGCGGACAGATCGGCCGCTTCGACATCGAGTACGATACATTGTGGAACAAGATCCTGGATCTTCGCTGGACCTGTGTTCCGATCAACGACGAGACCGCACCGAAGGATGAAGTGATGGCGATGCTCCTGGAGGATTACAGGGGCGAGACAGACGCGAAGTACCGCCGCGTGGTCACGAACTTCGCGAGGAAGCTCACACACCCCACCCGCATTCAGGAGACGGAGATGGGGAACCTCTACGCGGATCTGGTGCAGTGGGAATCCAGCTTTGACATCATGATGATGGGGACCGGAGCCATCCGCAAAAAGGAGATGGGACCTGTCGTGGAGTATCAGGACATGCTGGAGAACACTCCCTTCGACGACGTGCTGTGGATGCTGAAGGTGACAGGGGCGCAGTTCCGCACCATGCTTCTCCACATTTTCAGGGATGAAGCCTGGGAAGGGCATACGGAATTCTATAATTTTTCGAAGGGCTGCCGCTTCGTCTACAGGAAAAGCACCCACACCCTGGAGGAGTTCCGTTTCAACGGGAAGGAGATCCAGGATGATCAGACGCTCCTGATCGCCATGCAGTCCTATCACTACAATAATTTTGACGAATTCCTGGGCGTCCCGCTGGAAGAAGTCAAAAGGAACATGAAGCCGCGCGTCGTTGCGACTTCTGTGAACAATCTGGTGGAGGAATATTTCGCGACGCACCAGGATATCGATTCCCATGTGGAAGGAAGGATCGTGATCCTGGAGTAACCTACAGGATCATGCTGCCGGAGTGGCAGATATCACCGGCGTAAGCCAGGACATGAGGAGGGAAAATGGAAAAGATACTGGAACAGATCAGAGCGATGTGTCTGGAACTGAACAGGAAATACCCGAAGTATTATAAAACAGAACGGGACCCGAAGCTGTGTGAACATCTTCAGGTCCCGGACGGGGAAACTGTATTGTTATGTCATGACGACACGCTTTTCCGTTCGGGAAAAGACGGTTTTGTCATCACGGAAAAAGGCTTCTATACGGATCTCATGATGGAGCATGTGACCTATTTCACGCCCTTTGAAAAACTGGCCGCCGCGGAACAGATCTATGAGACGGAGTATGTGATCTACGCGGATAATACTCCTCTGATGTACAGTTCCGTCGGTGGCGCGGAAGCGGGTGAGAGTCTGATCGATCTCGCAATGTCAGTGAAGCGTCTTATGACAGAGCTGTGATCTCCGGGACCTCGAAGGGGACGCCGGTTTCGGCATCGGCGCTGGCCATGGCTGCGCCGTTGTGCCCGGCGATCCCGACGAAGCGGACCTGCATCTCCGGGTCAACTTCGAAGAGGTAGGTGCGGGAAGCCTGGATCGTCTGATCGAAGGGACGCTGATACATGAAGGTGACCTTTGCGCTGCCGCTGTGCTTCGGGACCAGACGGTAATTCTGGATCCCGCCTGCGCCGAGCAGACCATTTTCAGAGGAAGCAGTGAATCTGTCCTGGATATCGAAGACATCATTGTCTGCTACCGCGACCCAGGTGTAGCCGGTGGTGGGATTGGACTCGAAGGCGAGCTTCACTTCCTGCGCCTTTCCTTCCTGTGCTTCCGCTTCCGCCGGGGCAGCTTCCGCTTCCGCCGGGGCAGCTTCCGTGACTGCCGCAGCGACGGCGGCTGGCGCCTCGGGGGCCGGAGCGGCCTGATGACGGATGTCCGCGACACCGCCTGCGAAATAAAGGACTGCAGCTGCCATAATAGCAAATGTGATAACATTGTTCTTTTTCATAGTTTTATTCTCCTCTCTTCTGCCGCAGATCTTCTGCGGCACTGCTTGTTTTTGTTTTATGTCCGCAGTATAAACCGTGGAATC
>Ga0256404_1010028_pt1 | contig 13292 bp, 12 predicted proteins | sample RumenRJG_01DNA_FD_185990 | JGI IMG/M metagenome (GOLD analysis project Ga0256404, IMG submission 185990) | Bovine rumen microbial communities from Lethbridge, Alberta, Canada - RJG_01 | ecosystem: Host-associated > Mammals > Digestive system > Stomach > Rumen | place: Canada: Alberta | collected...
CCGGGCGGGGATTCACGGTCCACGGCTTGAATAGCGGCCGGATCAAAGTTGTGAGATAGCTCCTTCGGCCCGGGAAAGTGGAACTATAGCGCGAGTTTTTGCATTTGTCCACTACATAAGCAACAAAACAGCACGCACTGCGTGCCACTAGTTTCAGGCGCTGGAACTATAGGCAGGAATTTTGCATTTATCCCCTATGGGAGAATCCTCATCATCCCGCCGGCCTGAGAAAATGGAACTATAGCGCGAGTTTTTGCATTTGCCCCCTACATAAGCAGCAGAGCAGCACGCACTGCGTGTCACTAGTTTCAGGCGCTGGAACTATAGGTGGGAATTTTGCATTTGTCCTCTATAGAAGAAGCCTCATCATTCCGTCGGCCTGGAAAAGTGGAACTATAGCGCGAGTTTTTGCATTTGTCCCCTATTAGCGCTTCGCCGAGAGCACAAACAAGCCTTTTCAGGATTTTGAAACCATGACAACTGACAGCAAGAAAAAAACAACACACATCTTCTGTATCATGGGAAAATCCTCCTGCGGGAAGGACACCATCTTCCGCCGCCTGACCGGGGACGAGTCCCTGGGCCTTACGAAGCTGGTAACCTACACGACCCGCCCGATCCGGGCCGGAGAGACAGAAGGAATCGAATACCACTTCACGGATTCTGCCGGGGAAGCGGCTCTGGAGGCGGCCGGCAAGATCATTGAAAAGCGGACCTACCACACGGTGGCCGGGCCCTGGGACTATTTCACGGCAGACGACGGACAGGTCGAAGAGGGCGGGAACTATATTATTATCGCGACGATTGAGTCCTTCGTGAAGCTGCGGGATTTCTACAGCAATTGCGCCGTCTGTCCGATATATATTTATGTAGAGGACGGAGAGCGGCTCGCGCGGGCGCTCGCCCGGGAACGGCAGCAGGAGAAGCCCCGCTACGCCGAGCTTTGCAGGCGCTTCCTGGCGGACAGCGAGGACTTTTCGGATGAGAAGCTTGCCGCCGCCGGAATTACAGAAGCGGATTCCTACGAAAATATCGACCTGGCCCGGACCACGGCAGAGATAGCGGAACGGATTCGAAAGACATCAGAGACTTAATTCTCTGTCCATGTAGATAGATTCGGACTTCGATGAAAGACCTGTGTGCATTCAATGGACAAACGCTAGTGTCAGTGGCACTCGCCTTTCCGGCCAGCCGAAACGAAGTATATACCGCTTTCGGGCAGACCGGGACGAAGCGTCCTGTGCATGGCTGAGGGGTTGTTTTTTAGTTTATATTGGTGAAATCATGGATGTAAACAAAGTCACAAACGTCGACAAGACCCAGCCTACGGCGGCGCCCGACAAAGTCGAAAAGACCGACGAGACCTTCAAGTTCACCCTGGCCTCGAAGATCGACGACGCCGACTTCCGCGAAAAAGTCGACTCCATGATGAAGGAAATCGACGAGCAGGGGAAGAAGATTGCCGAGCATATGGACATCCGGGACATGAAGAAGTACCGGTCCCTGGTCAAGGACTTCATCAACGAGGTCGTGAACCGGTCCCATTCCTTCACCCGGGAGAACTTCCTCGACCGCAGGGGCCGCCACCGGGTCTATGGCATGATTCACCTCGTCGACAAGAATCTCGACGACCTGGCCCAGGAGCTTGTGAAGGACGAGAAGGACCACATGTCCATTCTTGGCCACGTGGACGAAATTCGAGGTCTATTAATAGATATTTCGACATAACTATTTATAGTAATTGTCTCTGAGACAATTCAACTCCTGCCTGACGCCTTCGTATTTGCTGCCGATTCTTTTTTCATCGGCGCTGAGATTTGTTACAGATTATTTTTGAAATGAAGTTTGCAGACATTATCGGCCAGACGGCCGTCAAGAAGCATCTGATCACAGCGGTGGAGCAGGGGAAGGTCTCCCAGGCCTATATCATCAGCGGGGAAAAGGGTTCGGGCAAGAAGATGATGGCGGAAGCTTTTGCCGCTTACCTCCTCTGCCAACATGAGCCCAGAGGCGGGGATGCCTGCGGCGAGTGCCCCTCCTGCAGGAAACTCGAGCACGGGAACCATCCCGACGTCATATATGTGACCCACGAGAAGACCCAGATCACAGTCGACGATATCCGGGAGCAGGTGACCGGGACCGTGGACATCCGCCCCTACGAGAGCGAAAAAAAGGTCTACATCATCGACGAGGCTCAGAAGATGAATATCGAGGCCCAGAATGCGATCCTGAAGACCCTTGAAAATCCGCCGGATTATGTCGTAATTCTCCTTTTGACCGAGAATGCATGGGCTTTTCTGCCCACAATCCTCTCCAGATGTGTCCGTCTGGACCTGAAACCCCTGCCGGAAAAGACCATCGAAAAGTATCTGATGTCGCAGAACCAGCTGCCGGACTACATGGCCCGTCTTTATGCCATGTTTGCCCAGGGAAATCTGGGGAAGGCGGTCACGGCGGCCACGGACGAAGAGTTTCGTTCCCGGCGGGCGGCCGTAGTCGATTTGGCAAAAGGGATAGCCGGCGAACCATATTATTCATATGCCCAGAAGGCCGAAAATGTCGCAGCCGACAAAGAGGGGGCGGACGAATACCTGGACCTGCTTTCGCTTTGGTACCGGGATGTGCTATTATATAAGGCGGTCGGCGCTGACGACCGCCTGTGCTACAGCGACGAGGCCTTTACAATTCGCCGGATCGCGGGTTCCATGAGCTACGAGCGCCTGAACCGCCTGTTTGAGGCCGTCGACACGAGCCGATCCAAGCTCAAAGCCAATGTCCGCGCGGACCTGGTCTTCACGGACCTATTCGGACTCATGGCGGGAAAATAAGAATAAAGGATACTAAATACATGGATTTTGAAAAAGATGCCGAAGTTTTGACGGAAGACATCGAAGTGCTGCAGGAAGCAGCGGATAATGAAAGCGTCGGGGAACTTGCTCTTTTAGACGGGGCTGAAAATACGGATGCAGAAGCCGCCGAAGAATTAGAAGCCCTCGACGAGGCCGAGGGAAAAGAGCCCGGACCTGATGCTGTAGACGGAGACATAGAAGAGGGCGTTTTACCGGAAAGCGACATAGAATTCAGGGCCGATACTGGAATTGAGACAGAAAGTGATGTCTCTGAATCGGGCGAAACCTCGCTCGCCATCCAGCAATCCGCCGGAGCCCCTTCTTCTGAAGAAACTCCGGTCATAAAGCCTACGGAAAATATCTTTGCCGGGAAGGGCGGACAGTCCGCTCCGAAGGCAGCCGAGGAAGAAAACGAAGATACGGAATCCGGTGAAAAGAAGGTCAAGATGGTCAGCGTCGGCTTCCGCAATGCCGGAAAGAAGCTCTATTACCGGACCGGAGGCTACGACCTCCACATCGGGGACAAGGTTATCGTCGAGACTGTCCGCGGAATCGAAATGGGCAGCGTCGTCATGCCGCCCATGCTGATGGATCCGGACAAGCTGCACATCCGCCCTGACGCCATCATCCGTCCGGCCAATGAAATCGATTTGAATCAGGCCGCGGAAAACCGGGCCCGGGAGCGGGAAGCCTATCACGTCTGCCGACAGAAGATCGGGGAGCACGGGCTGGACATGAAGCTGGTCCAGGCCGAGTACACCTTCGACCGCAGCAAGCTGATCTTCTACTTCACGGCCGACGGCCGCGTGGACTTCCGTGGACTTCTGAAGGACCTGGCATCCACCTTCCACACAAGAATTGAACTCCGCCAGATCGGGGTCCGGGACGAGACCCGGGTCCTGGGCGGCATTGGGGTCTGCGGCCGGGAGGTCTGCTGCAAGACCTACCTCCGTTCCTTCGCCCCGGTTTCGGTCAAAATGGCGAAGGAGCAGAATCTCTCCCTCAACCCGACAAAAATCTCCGGCCTCTGCGGCCGCCTCATGTGTTGTCTCAAGAACGAGGAAGAGACATATGAATACCTGAATCGGGCCATGCCGAGACTGGGTTCCCGTGTCCAGACCAAGGAAGGGGAAACCGGCGTCGTCAAGAATATCGACATCCTGAAGCAGAAAGCATCTGTCCTTTTCGAGGAAAACGACGAGCGCGAGATGCGGGTCTACAATGTCTCCGACCTCGTCTTCCGTTCCTACCGCGGGAAGCGGGAGGAGGGAGCCGAAGGCGGGGACATGCCTGTGTCCGGCCTTTCGGATGAGAATAATGTAGAACAGGTTTCTTCCGGCGAAGATCCCATTATCGACTCAGGCTTTGATGAGGGGGCGGAAGGCGGCGAGCCGCGTGCGAGCCGCAGTGACGGCCGCCGCAATGGCTCCGGGGACCGGAATGGCTCTGGAGACCGCAGCGGGGACCGGAAGAATGGTGGAAACCGCGGCGGCCGGGGCCGTCGGTCCGACAATCGCCACGGAGACCGTTCCTCCGAAGGCCGAGCCAACGGCGGTTACAGCCGGGGTTACCGGGACGACTTTTCAAAAGACGGAGACGGTGAGCACAAGTCCGGTGACGGTGAGCGCAGGTCCGGCGACCACCGGAACAATCGCGGCCGGAATCACAGAAACGACAGGAATTCAGGCCGGGGCCGGTCCGGCAGCAGGAGCCGCGATGGAAGTGACACTCAGAGAAACGGAGAGAATAGACGACCTGCAGAGGAACGGCCTCAGAATCATCCAGAATCCGTCTAAGTTCTGCTTCGGCATGGATGCGGTCCTCCTCTCCGGTTTCGCTTCGGTGAAGGAAGGGGAGAAAGCCATCGATCTGGGGACAGGGACAGGAATTATCCCCTTATTGTTGTCCGCGAAGACGGATGGAGACCATTTCACCGGTCTTGAAATCCAGTCGGACATGGCGGAGATGGCGTCCAGAAGTGTCGAAATGAATGATCTTGCTTCCCGCATCACAATCGACTGCGGGGATATCCGGGAGGCTTCGGCAAAGTATGGGGCCTCCTCTTTTGATGTCGTGACGTCGAATCCCCCTTATATGATCGGGGGCCACGGCCTGACCAATCCGGACTCCGCCAAGGCCATCGCCCGCCACGAGGTCAAGTGCACCCTGGACGACATCGTCCGTGAAACCGCGTCATTGCTGGTTCCCCACGGCCGCTGCTACTTCGTCCACCGCCCCTTCCGCCTGGTGGACCTCTTTACATCCATGCGAAACTATGGCGTTGAGCCCAAGCGCATGCGTCTGGTCTACCCTTATGCTGATCGGGAACCCAATATGGTCCTGGTCGAAGGGGCCCGGGGCGGCAACCCGCGCCTTACCGTGGAGAAGCCCCTGGTCGTATACAAGTCCGACGGAAGCTATACCGACGAAATTGTCAATATCTATAGCTTTTGACACTCCGCCCCGCATTTCGCAGGCAAGGAAGGAGAAGAAATTTTCCCAACAGGACAAATTTCTCCTTTTTTCCGTTTGTTAGCAGCATTGAGACAGGTCGAAGAGAGAAAAATCTTCGTTGGAAGCTGAAATTTCTCCTTTTCTTGGCTCTGGCTTCAGCCTTGGCCGCCCGGAAGGGAGAAGAATCTTCTTTTAAAGCCGAAAATTCTTCTTTTCCCGGCTCTTGCTCCAGTCTTGGACGGCCGGAAGGGAGAAGAATTTTCTTCGAAAGCCGAAAATTCTCCTTTTCCCGGCTCTTGCTCCAGTCTTGGACGGCCGGAAGGGAGAAGAATTTTCTTCGAAAGCCGAAAATTCTCCTTTTCCCGGCTCTGGCTCCAGACACGAGCAGCCGAAAGGGAGAAGAATCTTCTTAGAAAATTGAATTTTCCCCTTTTCTCTGTTTGCCTGTTGCTTTGGTGCTTGAAAAAGGAAATCAAGTCGCAGGAACCTGCATTTAGGACAAATCCCGCCCATGGCTGCGTCGTCTCAAAGCTCAAAATTGAAAATCAAGTCGCAGGAGTTGGCGTATAGAGCAAATGCCGCCCATAAAGCTAAAATACGTTTTACAAAAATGGCCCCGTATGGGCGGTATTTGTGCGAATCCGCCGCGTGAGCGACTCAGGTGGGCGGCATTTGCCGAATCTCTGCCACCCAGAGCCTCAATCCACTCCGAAAGGAAAATATATGCCCGGAAAACTCTATCTCGTCGCAACCCCCATAGGAAATCTTGATGATATGTCGTATCGGGCAATAGAGACATTGAAAAATGTCTCTATAATTGCCTGCGAGGATACCCGGACCAGCCGGAAGCTCCTCGACCACTTCGACATTCATACCCCCACGACTTCCTATCATGAGTTCAACAAGTACGACAAAGCGGACTTCCTCGTTGAGAAGCTTCTTTCCGGAGAGGACATCGCGGAGATCACGGACGCGGGAACGCCGGGCATTTCGGATCCGGGAGAAGTCCTTGTGGAGAAATGCTACGAGGCCGGCATCGAAGTCTATTCGACCCCCGGTCCGGCGGCTTTTGTGAACGCCCTTGTTTCCTCGGGCCTGCCGACCCGAAGAGTGGCCTTCGAGGCCTTCCTGCCCCAGGAGAAGAAGGAAAAGGAGCGGATTCTGTCCGAGCTGCAGAATGAGACAAGGACTATTGTCCTTTATGAGGCTCCGCACCGCCTGAAGAAGACCCTGCAGGACCTCGCCACATGGCTCGGTCCTGCCCGTCGCCTCACCGTCTGCCGCGAGCTTACAAAAAAGTTCGAGGAAAAAGTGCAGACGACGCTTGAGGGGGCTTTACATTATTATGAAGAAAACGAACCCCGGGGGGAGTATGTCCTGGTCATCGCCGGCAAGGCTCCGGAGGAAATCGCCGCGGAAAAGGCCGCTTCCTGGGCGGATATGAGCATCGCCGACCATGTCGCATATTACGAAAACGACAAGGGACTTTCCCACAAGGAGGCCATGAAGGCCGCCGCGACAGATCGTGGTGTCTCCAAGCGGGACATCTATGCCGCCCTGCTTGCTCAAAATGGTGACAAAAGCGAAGAAGACTGACTCTTCTGTCCGCCGGGGAAGGAAAAACAAATTTTGAACAATCTGTGAAAACTTTAACAAATACACAAAAAGTGCCGGTTTTACGGGCTTTTTACGTTGCAGAATGCCCTTGTGGATACAAAAGTTTTGTTGTAAACTATTGCCCGAATGCGAATGTGGCCGTTGCTCAATAGGCGGCGGCTGGGCAGGCGTGTATCGGCGGAGCATAGGCTTTGCGGAGCACGTGCCGCGGCGGGCTGCTTTTCCGCCGGGCCGCAGAAGGCGAAAGGTGCGCGGGTGCTGGGCATCCAGCGCGGCAATCCGTATCTGCGCTGGGGTATATATTATTATCATGGAGGTATGAAATGGCAGCAGTTGATCTGACCAAGTACGGAATCACCGGCACGACCGAAGTTCTGTACAATCCCACCTACGAAGTTCTCTTCAATGAGGAGACAAAGCCCGGCCTTACAGGCTACGACAAGGGCCAGGAGACAGAGCTCGGCGCAATCAATGTCATGACAGGCGAGTTCACCGGCCGGTCTCCTAAGGACAAGTACATCGTGGACGATGCCACATCCCACGACACTGTTTGGTGGGATTCCGAGGAATATCACAACGACAACCACCGCGCTACGCCCGAGATGTGGGACGCAGTGAAGGAAATCGCCAAGAAGGAGCTCTCCAACAAGAAGCTTTATGTCGTTGACGGTTTCTGCGGCGCCAACAAGGACACCCGCATGAAGGTCCGCTTCATCATGGAGGTCGCTTGGCAGGCCCATTTCGTTACGAATATGTTCATCCGTCCTCAGACCCAGGAGGAGTTCGACCAGGAGCCCGATTTCATCGTTTACAACGCGTCCAAGGGCAAGGTTGAGAACTACAAGGAACTCGGCTTCCGGTCCGAGACAGCTGTGGTATTCAACGTTACAAGTCACGAGCAGGTCATCGTCAACACCTGGTACGGCGGCGAGATGAAGAAGGGTATGTTCTCCATGATGAACTATTACCTTCCTCTGAAGGGCATCGCTTCCATGCACTGCTCCGCGAATACCGATATGAACGGCGAGAACACCGCTGTATTTTTCGGCCTGTCCGGAACCGGAAAAACGACACTTTCTACTGACCCCAAGCGGAAGCTTATCGGCGATGACGAGCACGGCTGGGACGACAACGGCGTCTTCAACTTCGAGGGCGGCTGCTACGCAAAGGTCATCGACCTGGACGGCGAGGCTGAGCCCGACATCTACAACGCAATCCGCCGCGACGCCCTCCTTGAGAACGTTACGGTAGACGACAAGGGTGTAATCGATTTCCACGACAAGAGCGTTACCGAGAACACCCGTGTTTCCTACCCGATCTATCACATCAAGAATATTGTCCGCCCGATTTCCCACGGCCCCGCTGCAAAGCAGGTCATCTTCCTGTCGGCCGACGCATTCGGCGTTCTGCCTCCGGTTTCCATCCTGACACCCGAGCAGACCAAGTATTACTTCCTTTCCGGCTTCACGGCAAAGCTGGCCGGCACCGAGCGCGGCATTACCGAGCCCACCCCGACCTTTTCTGCATGCTTCGGCCAGGCCTTCCTGGAGCTGCATCCCACGAAGTACGCAGAAGAGCTCGTTAAGCGCATGGAGGCATCCGGCGCCAAGGCTTACCTCGTAAACACCGGCTGGAACGGAACGGGCAAGCGTATCTCCATCAAGGACACCAGAGGCATCATCGACGCCATCCTGAACGGCGCCATCCTGAAAGCTCCCACCAAGAAGATTCCTTACTTCGACTTCGAGGTTCCTACAGAGCTGGAAGGCGTTGACACCGGCATCCTGGATCCCCGCGACACCTACAAGGACGCATCCGAGTGGGATACCAAGGCGAAAGACCTCGCAGGCCGCTTCATCAAGAACTTCGTCAAGTACGAGTCGAACGCAGCCGGAAAAGCCCTGGTTGCCGCTGGTCCCCAGCTTTAATTAGAATAATATAAACCGCGTCAGGGCCCGTGGAAGCTATCGCTTCCACGGGCCCTTTTGTAGTATAATGCCGGAAGAAAGGGGATCATTTCTATGGATGTCAAAGAATTAGAGGAAAAGATTGCGAAGCTGCAGGAGATGATCGACGCCTCGAAGCACATCGTCTTCTTCGGCGGGGCCGGGGTTTCGACGGAGTCAGGCGTTCCGGACTTTCGGTCCGAGGACGGCCTATATCATCAGAAGTTCGACTATCCGCCTGAGACCATGTTGTCCCACTCCTTCTATGTGACTCACAAAAAGGACTTCTTCAGGTTTTATTACGACAAGATTCTTGTCGAATCCATCGAAAAGGACGGGAAAGAGTGTCCCATTGAGCCAAATGCCGCCCACAAGAAGCTGGCGGAGCTGGAAGCGGCCGGGAAGCTTTCGGCTGTCGTGACCCAGAATATCGACGGTCTCCACCAGAAGGCCGGGTCGAAGAAGGTCCTCGAGCTGCACGGCACGGTCATGCGAAACTACTGCCTGAAGTGCGGGGCCGAATACGGCCTGGACTTCATGCTGGACAAAAAACACGCAGGCGACCTTGAGCCCAAGTGTCCGAAATGCGGCGGCGACGTGAAGCCGGATGTCGTCTTATATGAAGAAAGCCTAAACATGGCGACCATGGAGGAAGCCGTCCGGGAAATTTCGACTGCCGACATGCTGATCATCGGTGGCACCTCCCTGGTGGTTTACCCGGCCGCCGGAATGGTGGATTACTATAGAGGAAACCGGCTCGTCCTCATCAACAAGTCCTCGACAAAGGAGGACCGGAACGCCGACCTCATCATAGCCGCCCCCATCGGCCAGGTCCTCTCCCACATTGGGGTCAGGAACCACTCATGAGACAGCCCTCCCGCCCAGTATTCATAGGACTTTGAGGGTTCCTGTCCCCCTAAACGCCAGCATTGGTGCGGGCGGCAGGAGTTATTCACAGGGAGGTGTGGCACCGGGCGAAATGAAATTGTAAACAAAAGTTTATAATTCTGAAATTTGTATTAAATGTGCGAAAAACTCCTTGCAAAAGGCGGGGCCGCGTGGTACCATGCAACAGCGTGGTAAATTTCAGAGTTGCAGGGCGGAAGGAGTTGATGCTTCCCGTCCCGTGGCAGCGAATGAATTTACTCCTTGTTCCCGGGTTTTCCGGGGACCGAATATGGGCGCGTGACGCAAGTCAACAAGAACAGGGAAAACGGTCGGCTGAATGAGATTCGGCCGGCGGAATCTGTTTACAGACACTGAGTCACAGGCCCGGCAGTACAGTCCATAAGGAGGAAACAAAACACATGAAAAAGTACGAATTGGCGCTCGTTCTTTCCGAGAAGATCGACGACGATGCCAGAGCAGCGCTTCTGGACCGGGCGAAGGAATACATCACCCGTGCAGGCGGCACTGTGACCGGCGTTGACGACTGGGGCAAGAAGCAGCTTGCTTACGAGATCCAGAAGATGACGGAAGCTTACTATTACTTCGTCAAGTTTGACGCAGAGCCCACAGCTCCCGCGAAGATCGAGGAGAATGTCCGGATCATGGACAATGTTCTCCGCTTCCTCGTAGTCAGCGCAGAAGAAGACTGAGAAAGCCCTTCCCGACGCCCGGTGAGAGCCGGGACAGTCGATATTCGGAAACGTTGAATGACGAGCCCGATTCCTTATTATTCTGATAAGGAGAAAACTATATGAACAGAGTCATACTCATGGGGAGACTGACAAGAGATCCGGAAGTCCGCTACGGAGCCAACGAAATGGCCATAGCCCGCTTCTCCATCGCCGTTGACCGCCGCTTCAAGCGGGAGGGTCAGCCCGAGGCGGATTTCTTCAACTGCACCGCATTCCGGAAAACCGCCGAGTTCATCGAGAAGTACCTGAAAAAGGGTACGAAGGTTGTTGTCGAGGGCCAGGTCCAGAACGACAATTACACGAACAAGGACGGACAGAAGGTATACGGAACCGTGATCATGGTCGACAATATCGAGTTTGCCGAGAGCAAGGCGGCATCTGCTTCTTCGAGCAGCGCACCCCTTCCCGCAGGCGGACCCGCCCCTTCGTCGGCTGACGCAGGAGCTGCTCCTGCCGGAGACGGTTTCATGAGCATTCCGGACGGAGTGGACGACGAGCTCCCCTTCGCGTGAAACAGTATGACCTCATTTTCAGGAGGTAAATGAAAATGGCATTTGCAAAGACAAGTGAGAACGGTGCTGACAGCAGACGTACAAGACGGCCCATCCACAGACGGAGAAAGGTCTGCGTCTTCTGCGGCAAGAATGCAAAGGTAGATTACAAGGACGTAGCACTTCTGAAGAAGTACGTTTCCGAGCGTGGAAAGATTCTTCCCCGCCGTGTGACCGGGACCTGCGCCCGTCACCAGCGTGCCCTGACAACCGCCATCAAGCGTGCCCGTCATCTGGCTATGATGCCTTACGTAGTAGACTGATCTAGAAATTTTATTTGGACTGCAATTGCTATAAACGCACAAAGGCCCGCCCCGCCAGGGGCGGGCCTTTGGTTAAATTAACGAAGAAACTCCAAAAATTTTGTATGCTTTGGCCGTGGCGTTGGGCAGTTTTTACAGGTATACTCGTTGACAGTTGAGGTGATGGGAAAGCTACGCGCTTTACATTATTCTCATGAAGTACAAATCTTTTTGGAGGTTATGAAATGGCAGGAATCAAGCTTGACAATGTCTGCAAGGTTTATCCGAACGGTTTCGAAGCCGTAAAGAACTTCAACCTTGACGTACAGGACAAGGAATTCATCATTTTCGTCGGCCCTTCAGGCTGCGGAAAATCCACCACCCTCCGTATGATTGCAGGTCTCGAGGACATCTCCTCCGGTACCCTGACAATCGACGGAAAGGTCATGAACGATGTAGAGCCCAAGGACCGTGATATCGCAATGGTATTCCAGAACTACGCTCTGTATCCCCACATGACAGTTTACGACAATATGGCCTTTGGTCTGAAGCTTCGTAAGCTTCCCAAGGACGAGATCGACAAGAAGGTCCGCGAGGCCGCAAAGATCCTCGACCTGGACAAGCTCCTTGACCGCAAGCCCAAGGCTCTGTCCGGTGGCCAGCGGCAGCGTGTTGCCATGGGCCGTGCCATCGTCCGGAACCCCAAGGTCTTCCTCATGGACGAGCCTCTGTCAAACCTCGATGCAAAGCTCCGTGTTCAGATGCGTATCGAGATTTCCAAGCTCCATGACAGACTCGGCGCTACGATGATTTACGTTACACATGATCAGACCGAGGCTATGACCCTTGGTACCCGGATCGTCGTAATGAAGGACGGCGTCGTTCAGCAGGTTGATTCTCCTCAGAACCTCTATGACAACCCTTGCAACCAGTTCGTTGCAGGCTTCATCGGCTCTCCTGAGATGAACTTCCTGGATGCGAAGATCGAGAAGAACGGCGACCAGGTCGTTGCAAATCTCGGCACCCACACCCTGACCATCCCTCCCGCAAAGGCAAAGGCTCTGGTAGACAAGGGCTATGTAGGAAAGACCGTTGTCTTCGGTATCCGTCCCGAGAACATCTCCGATTCCCAGATGGTCATCGATGCGCATCCCGAGAACGTCATCGAGGCGAAGATTCACGTATACGAGCTCCTCGGCGCAGAAGTATTCCTGTACTTCGATTACAACAACACCGAGATCACGGCCCGTGTCAACCCTCGTACGACCGCTCGTACCGGCGATACCGTCAAGTTCTGCCTCGACATGGAGAAGGCTCACTTCTTCGACAAGGAGACAGAGCAGGTCATCACGAACTGAAGCAACGCTATAAAACTTCTTTTTCATCCCCTTACTTACAAATACCCCCTGCCGGACCTCCTTCCCGGCAGGGGGATCTTTGTTTATTACTAATGTAAACCGCGCAGGCGGAACCGGCCTTTCGTCTTGCAGCCCACCAAAGAGAAGAATCTTCTTGCAATCCGAAAATTTCTCCTTTCCCTGGCTTTGGTCATCTACACAATGCCGTCGCTTGTGCTATACTTACAAAAATTTGAGATTTGTCAGGTGTATGCCTGACAAATGCCGGGTAAAATGAATGAAAAATGTCGGGCGCGGAAGCAGCTAAGGGGAGTGCCTATGAAACGTATGGACGGATATTTGCGGGGTATTTCCATATTGCTCTTTGCCGTGCTCGGGGCAATTGCTGTCCTCTGGGCAGGGGTTTCCCTGAGCGGGTGGCCGGCGCCGGACCTGCTGGGCAAAGAGCGCTGCGAAGTGCTGCCGGCGGACTGGGCGCAGGTCCTGCCCGACGGGAGCCGGAAGGACGTGGAGATTCCGGGAACTTTTGAAGTGGATGAGCATTCCACGGCCGTGATCGAGGCGGCCCTGCCTGCGTCCATACCGGAAGATGCTTACATTTCCCTCCGGAGTGCCACGGCCGAAGTGAAGGTCTT
>Ga0256404_1010029_pt1 | contig 13292 bp, 4 predicted proteins | sample RumenRJG_01DNA_FD_185990 | JGI IMG/M metagenome (GOLD analysis project Ga0256404, IMG submission 185990) | Bovine rumen microbial communities from Lethbridge, Alberta, Canada - RJG_01 | ecosystem: Host-associated > Mammals > Digestive system > Stomach > Rumen | place: Canada: Alberta | collected...
GCTCAGCAATACTGTAAACTACTCTGTGACTGTTCCGGAAGGTAAAGAGGGCGAACAGTTCCAGTTTGTTTTCTACGGGTTCGGGACCTCCACAAATACAGGGTATTCAAACACCACATGGACTTATGAATGGACGGAGGCGTCTGCAGCAAAAGGCCGCTGGGTGCTTTCGGACACCAATCTGTACAAGTCAGAGGATGCCTGGGGACAGGAATTCATGTATTCACAGGCATACTGGACCTATGAGGCAGGTACTACGTCCCATACTGTATCATTCGAGTCTTACTATATAGGCGATGACAACAAGGTCGATAAAAACAGGATAGTGGAATCCGGCAAGGGCACGGTCACCTGCGATGTACCCCCCGGCGTCCTGTATGCCGGTGAAACATACAGATTGGGCGGTACGGCCAAAATAACGGATTATACACTGGAACGCATCATTTTCAATCAGGAGATCTTTTATTCCGACTTTGGAATCGCGGCCGGGGCGCGCGAAAAAGACCCTGATCGCGTGAGCGCAAAAGTGGTCGCAAGAGCGACTGAAAGCCCGCAGTCCGACCGCCACGAGCACGAGGCATCAGGGAGCTTTGAGTTTAAACCATATGAAGGCAGTCCGGGCGATGTGTTTGCTGTATATTTCGCCGGAAACGGCGCGACGACGGAGTGGCTCTACGAGTGGACTGAGGATGCAAACGCTGTTCCCGGCGGTAATACTGATCCGGGTCCTATAGACCAGGAAATAATAACCCCCGGCGGAGATCAGCCCGGTGAGGACAGCGGTACAGACATCATCTCTGAAATAGTGGAAGGCAGCAAAGATCCGAAGCCCGTAAAGAATGTCGGTATTGCCATGGGCGGAGCGCTTGTGGCAGGAGGCGCCGCGGCTTTAATAAACGGCAAAGGTGACAAAGGCGGCGGAGACGACGATAAGAAGAAAAAGAAGCCGTCCGGCTACCGCATGTATGTAAATAAGAACTTCGGAAACATGCTCAAGCGCGGTGAGGAGGCAAAGTTCGTATATGCCCGCATCGCGGAGCTTCCCTCCGGAGGAGGAGAGTTCTCCAGAGACGATCTCTCAAGGAAGATAGAAGTGTTCTCCGGAGACGGAGTCCTGGAAGTTACGGACGGAGGCTTTACTTCGAACGGCTACAGAGCAGCCCGGGTAAAAGTTCCGGATGACTGTACCGCAGCCACAGGGCAGGTTTCTTTCCGTTACGCCGGAGAAGGCGGGACATTTACCCGCCACGTGGTGTTCGCGCTTACAGCAGCACAGATCATCTTCCCGCAGGACAATCTCGGACTTCCGGCCGGGAAGCTGAAATATGTTAAAAAGGCGCCCGGCAAAGACGGCCGCATAGGGGACGGCACATATATCCTGCCGTTCGCAGTAAAAGACATGCCGCAGGGCTCCAGGGTCAAAGCAGTCATAGAACGCGTTGGCTCCACGACCGTAAACGGACATTATATCAGCAGCTCCAAGATCGACAAGCCTATGCCTTATATGGTCGAGGCCGAGCCCGATAAAGAGTACGCGGATAAGGGCATATATAACGCGGTCATTAAAGAGACCGAGGACTACGAGCTCGAGGCCGGCATCAACGAAGGGTTCATCCTCAGAGTCACCGCGGAGTACGGGAAAGCCGGCAGCAGGGAATACGAGAAGGCGGAAGGTGAGCTTCCGATCTTCCGCATACACCTTGGACTGGCGCTGACAGTGGAGGCTAAGAGCATCCCGTGTTACGTTAAGCTAAAGCCCGGAAGGGAGAAAAAGAACAGGGAAGACATTACCGGAGAAGACCTCGAGGTCCAGTACGCGAACGCCTCTCTTATGCTGCTTCTGTGTGACGAATCGGATCTTTCCATCATTCGCGTCGCAGTAAATCCGGAGATGGATGCCGGCGGAAAGAGGCCGAAGAGGCTCAAAGTAACGCCGACACAGGTGGGCAACGACCGCTACTGCAAGACGGGTGACGCGAACGAAAGTCACCAGAAGATATGTGACGCTCTTGGCATTACAGCCTTCCCGACAGGCGTGGTGAACGAGATCGGCGCGCATAAGCTCAAGATATGCATCACGGACGGCATTATGGATCCGCCCACGCGCATGCTCGCGGACATCGAGTTAAGCGCAGTCTATGAGGGCAAGACGTATACGGCAAAGAAGAACGTGCTCCTGCGTTCCCAGGAGTTCAGGATCGCTCAGAACGCGGACGATGACAGGAAGTTCCTCGAAAGGGACAAGCACGTGACCGAGCAGCTTCTTCGGATAAGCGAAAAGATAGAGCACGAATACCCGCAGCAGCTGTTCTCCCTTGCTAATATGATTGACCGCATGCTGGAGGGCTTCGACCCGCGCTTCGGCTTCGACGAAAACCAACTCAACAATGTCATGGGCATGTGGACCGGCTTCCTGGAGGGAAGCTTCGCAGGCGCCAACGGGACCCCGCAGGGCGTTACATTCGCGGACGAGCTCGCTGCTGTCTACGCTTTCATGCAGGGCCTGAGAGACAACACGGGCTTCCTCGGGCGTGTCGCTATGGGCGTCATGACTTCCGGCGTATCCGAGTATATTTTCACGACCATGACTGTCGCGGAAAAGATGCGCGATGCGGTCTTTAAATGCAAGGGCGATAAGGACTTCGGCTTCTGGGACGGAGTTGAGATAGGCGTTACCGAGTTCGGAAAGCAGATACTCCTTGAGGTAACGATGGGCGCGGCCATTAAAAAGCTGGGGAACACCAACCTTGGATATAAGATTGGAGAAAAGCTCGGCGATATGGCTTCCAAGTACCGCTCCGCAATGGATGCGATGGACAGCACTCTTAAGAACAACATTAAGCTGTATAAGATGGCAGACGATGCCTTTACAGGCTGCAAGAACTTCTTCAACAGCTCCGCCAAGGCTGCCAAAGCAGGGATAGATGAGACCATAAAGTCTGCTGATGACGCGCTGGATTACGGCGATATGCTGATGAAGAAGGCCAGAAATGAGCTTTCTCCCCAGGAGCTTAAGGCTCTCGAAAGGTTCGAGAGGGGCATGGAAAAGGGCATGGAGAAGGTCAGGAAGCTTCAGAAGGCCCAGCAGGAACTCGAGTCCATCACGGATCCTGCAAAGCTTAAAGAGGCTAAGGCCAATTACCGCAAGATTGCCGACGAGGTCTGGACCGACAAGAACGCCCTTAAGGCTCTTCAGCGCGTTAAAGGCGAACCCGCAGCCCGCCTGAAGGCTCAGTTCAACGAGTATAGGGAGACCCTTCTTGACGAAGTGCAGCTCGAGGCTCTCTCTGACATCTCCAGGGAGACAGGCATCCCAAGAGAAAACCTGTACGTGATGAACGCTTCAAACGGCAGTAAGCTTACGTACAAGCAGGGCAAGAAAGTCCCGAGCGACAGGGACATCTCCTTTAAGCAAAAGGTGCTCTCCGACCGCACGAAGGATCTTACCATAGACCAGAGCTTAGGCAAAAGAGCCGTTGCAAGAAGGCTCTATAAAAAGATGAACGGCAGGGAGGCAGACACCATAGAAGAGGCGCTGCAGTTTATGAAAGACAAGGACGTCACCTACGTCAGTCCTGAAAAGAGCGGCCCGGGCAGCTTTGAATTCGAGCACAATCTTGAGGCTTACGAGGATCTTGCCGGAATGATAGGCATCAAGCCCGACGGAACGATGGATAAGTCCCTTATGAAGAACGATCTTCACAACCTTCAGATCAACAGGGCGTCCGTGGAGCACAAGGGCGTTGAATGGTTCAGCCGCTCAAGGCAGACTGTCGATACGGCAAAGAGTCTGGAACAGGAGGCCGCAAACCTTACCGGAGAAGCCAGGGAGGCTCTGTTCAAGCGTGCTGAGGATCTTATGGATATGTCTCAGGGGCAGATGGTGGAGGGCGTCTACCAGATAAGCAAACAGGTGGAAAACATAATCATCCCGCGCGGAATACTGCGCACGGGAAGATGCCCGCTTAGCAGGGAAGCCATGATCATCCACCAGCAGGCGCTGAAGGTCGCCAACTGCGAAGTGCCCCCGGCAGTATTTGAGCGCTTCCTGAAGAACAACCACGGCATGGATATAGACGGCTACGCTAAATACATGAGCCAGTTCCTTGAATAATCCCTGACCGATACGGCCACGGGACTCCCTGTCGAGGAGATAGTCGGAACATGTGTTCTTAAAGGAGAAGCCTCTGTCATTCAAGGAATGACGGACCGGTTCAGTTTGAATCAATAAGAACTGATGAGGGGTAAGCATCATGTGTAAGGTAATGGAAGATATGAGAAAGAGGATCGGATTCACTGCGTCATCCTCCTTTCCGTATCGGTTAACAATTTAGTACAAATCAGTAGTACACTTTTTTGCGGCTTCTAAAAGCCCCATTTCATGCGCGTTTCAGGGATTGTCCTTTTTCGTCTTCGCTCCGCTCCGGTCGGCGCTGAACGCGTGCCACTGGCACGCAGCGCCCCCGTCTCGCGCTTATTTTATTTCCATGAGGAGTTCGGTTTTCCGGACTCCTCTTTACGCTTTTCTTCAAAAATCAAAAGATACTAAAAGACAGGTATCGAGGGCTATTTGACGCTAAAATATCTGCATGATATGATGTACTGTAAAAATGAGATTCTTTATCGGCAATCAGGGAAAGGAGGGCGGAATGGACTGGGGGAGAAGTAGCTGACTATATAGACTGGTATGCGTTTATCATTGAAGGCCATTTCACAATTGAAGTAACTGCATTAGCAGATAAAATAATAGTCGGATTTATGCAGCTTATCGACACCGATAAATATGCGCTTGCATTTCAGGAAGAACTGGATAAAGTGGGTGTTTCCTGCAAAGCAGAAGGCCCTTATCCGAAACAGCTGCCGAAGCATGAGCTGCCGCTGTCTGCAAAGCTTTGATCTATTTTATTTAGAAATAAACAGACGAGGAATTGACGATGAGAGTTTTAGGCAAAGGATCCGCAAAACCGTTGATTTTGGTCCTGCTTGCAGCAGCGCTGCTCGGCGGCTGTGTGCCAAAGCAGTATTCCGATAAGCAGGAAAAGGAGTTGGTCGAGACCTGTCAGCCCGCCATAGAAAAATTTCTGGCAGACCGGTATGGCGAATATGAACTGGGTGAGGTTCATCTGCTGAAAGCCCTGATTGAGCCGGAAAAGCCTCTGCTTGGGAATTATGGGAGCAATATCGTCAGGGGAAGCTATACCGTTGGCGGCAACACCTGTGTTCTGGTTTATGACAGTGAGACCGGGCAGTTTTATACCGACGAACTGCTGGAAATGCTTATGGAGCAGGAAACGGCGCGGATTCTGGAATATCTGAAAGCTGAGCTGCCGGAGGAAGATCTCAGGGAGTTTCGTCTGACAGTTTTCGATTTATATTACATGGCGCAGTCTCACAATATCATAATCGATAATCATAAGAATACGGCAGATACCTATGTATATATCAATAACGTCCTGCCGGCCGGAATCACCGCGGAAGATCTGCCGGCATTTGCCGAAAGAGGGTTTGACGGCGGCAGCGTCAGCTGGATACGATGCCATTATTTCAGTGATAGGAAAAATGCATTGACAGAGGAGGCTTTTCAAAGTTTCTTTGCCGACAATCCTGCTTATCAGGCGGGCCTGAATCTCACAATCGACAACGACAACCCTTCCGCTAAAGAAGAGAGCGGGGGCGGGAGCGAAAACAGCAGCGAAGCAGATGTGAATGATGTGCAGGAAAACACTGTTCCTGTGAAATCAGGTTCTGAGGAGGCGGAGCGGCAGTCCGGAGACCCCCTGCAGGGGCTGGCTGCGGAAGATATCCTGACAGGCTTTCGTGCGGCGCAGCCTCCTGTACAGGATAACGGGATCCCTGAAGAAGCGTACCGTCTGGGTGTCTGGGTACAGGATTCGATCGGCATGGACCGCCTGCCGGCAGATGTCCGGGCTCTGGAAGAAAAAATCGGGCAGAAGTATGAATTCTGGTTCGGGTCAGACATCAGCAATAATCCGGAAAGCAATTTCCCGAAAATCTATGAGGCATATTATACATTGAAGGACTATTATACTTCCGGCGGGAGCGCTGCATTCTATGAGGAAGTATTGGATGAAAATGAGTTCTTTGGGAATGGGGACCCGGAAACGATCCGGATGATGTATAACGACATGCAGGAGTTCATAACAGCCTGCAACAACGTCATAAGGGAAAAGATGCGTTAAGCATGTATTAGAATAAATACAAAGCGAATTGACTTACATCTCGTGTTCAATCCCCGTCTCACGCTTTTTTCTATTGATGGCGGAAATGCCCTCTAGTTGGGTGTTTCCGCCGTTTCTCTTTTCTTCAAAAATCAAAAGATACTAACCAATAGGTCAGCCTGCTGCTGTTACTGTTGCCGATCCGGATCAGGATCGCGGTGCGGGGCAATACGGACTCATTCCCGGGCAAAATGCTTAGTCTATCCTCGCACCGGTCTCATCGAGACGGTGACCGTCGGGAGTCACCGTATCTGCCCACATATGACCCAGATTCTTTCCTTCTTCCGGTTCCAGGTAGTACCACTTTTCGCCAATGTACTGCCAACCCGTAAGCACGTAGCCGTCCTTATCGAAGTAATACCAGTAGTTAAAATCATTCCATGGGAAGTAGCCCCAGGAATCCTTAAAGTATTCGTCTTTGCCAACTATGTAGCGCCAGCCTTTTTGGTCTTTGATCCATCCTTCTGTCCATTCCTCCAGCTCTTTGGGCGCCTCATGGTACTTGCTGTTATTGTCCGGAGCGGCCTTGTGTTCTTCCTCCGGCTTCACTTCCTTTGCCTTTTTATCTACCTTGACGATATTTTCAGTGATTTCCTGCAGATTGATTTCGCTGGTGATCGCCTTGATAATCGCTTCAATGTCAAGGTCAATGCTGCCGACCGGGGTCACCTCCAGGCTCCAGGTCACTCCACCTGCAGTAGAGGTCTCCTTCACCAGTTTTACAGTCGCATCATACCCCAGTTCATCAACGATCTTCAGCTTATCCAGATCAAGCTCATAAGCTGTCCTTTCAGTCCATGTCTTTCTCGTAACAGGTGTCGTTGTAGTGGTAATGATCTCCGTATCCGTCTCTTCTGTCTTCACCTCAGACGTTCCTGTGACTTTCTCTTCCCTATCTTTATCGACGTATCCATTTTTCACTTTAACATCGATCAGGATCTTGTCTCCGGCCTTCGCCACATAAGCGGTGGAACCGTCATAGCGGAGCTCTTTCTTTTCCAGGTCCTTGCCGTCATACTGGGTAATGGTAATAGTGCCCAGGCTGTCATCCTCCGCGCCGGTTTCATCCGTCACCTTCGTGGTGTAATTGACCGTATAGAAGGTCATCTCCGCCAGAGCTTCCAACGCAGCTTTTTCATTATCGGCATTATCGCTTTTCATCACAGCCTTGATACTGCCGTTCTTAAGCTCATGGGTCACGATCTCCGGAAGAGACCCGGAAAGGGCCGTCTTCACATCCTCCGCTGTCATGGGTTCTCCTGGTTCTTCATGGAACCCCATTGTGGGATCATCAGGATGATCATCGACCCGTTCCACATTACAGTCAGTTACCCGGATGAGGAGATCATTGCCATCAGCGCCGCCGTTCACGGTGCCCAGAACTTCTATACGTACCGGTTCTTTGTTCGACGTACCTGTGCTGCCGGAATCAGCCGTGCCTTCCTCATTATCTTTGGGAGTGATGTCGAGGTTCATCATAATGCCGTTGCTGTCCGCGCCGGAAGCTGTGGCATTCCCGCCCACCAGGACATCTCCTGCGCCACTGGATTGACCTATCTCAGCGAAGATGGCAACAGCAGATCCTTCCGTTCCTGTTGCTGTGGCAGTGACATCCCTGCCGACTTTTATTTCAGCGGTTCCGTTGTCAGTCGTTTTCACAGCGCTGAGTCCTGTTGCTTCTGAAACAGCCTCCGCTGCGACATCCCCGCCGACGTGAATGTCCAGATTGCCGGCCATTTCACTCTCCACTCTGTCTACGCCTTTTACGAAAGACTCCCTGCCGTCACTCTTTACAGTCAAGTCTTCCTTGATATCGATCTTGGCCGATGTCTCCCCATTGGCAGACATCATGTGACCGATCCGTACTCCATCGGAACTGTATCCCTTTCCGTCCACGGCAACACTGCCGCCCACACTGATATTCACGGAGTTGTCATTGGCACCGCCTTGAGATAGGTTTATGCCGGTTACAGTCTGGCCTTCCCGTCCGCTCACGTTGATATCGCCCTTCACGTCCACGGTGACATCATGGACTGCATGATCCGACCCGGCATTGATATATAGCCCGGTGGCGGTGCTTTCCGAGCCGCCTTCCACGGTCACGCTGCCCGCTGTCACCGTCGTGGTCATGTTATGAATATCGGATGGCGCTTCGGGAGCCTCTTCCCCATCATCATTTTCATGAGAGGTAACGATCTCGACCCCGGTAACGTTGTTCCCAAAGGCCCCGTCCGAAGCCTTCACGTTACCGTCCGCGGTGACAGTGACAGACTGATCCTGGCTCTGCCCGCCGAGAGCATTAATACTCATGCCCGTGATATGACCGCCGTTATCGATGGTCCCCTTGGCAGAGACATCCCCGGTGACCTCCAGTTTCGTATCCGTGACAGAGCCGGCTCTGTTGTTCGGCTCAGGAACAGTAACTACCACACCGGTCACAGGATAATCTCCGTACCGGTATCCCTCATAGGAAGGATACCCATCAGGGCCTCCGTCATCGGGAGCACTCTCCACAAGGGTGACTGCGCTGTTGTCGGAGCTTACATTTCCGTCCACGGTAAAGGATAAAGACTCCTTCCCGTCCTGGTCTTCTGTAATGCCGGTGACGGTGACTGCCGCCCCGCCTTCGGTATTGGTCACGGAACCGGATGCCCCCTCGAGCACCTTAATCGCTTCGGAATTACCTCCCCAGGCTTCGTCTCCGTTGACATTTACCTTTCCATTAACGTCTGACGCCGCGAATACTGCCGTCGTGATCTGGGCCACGGCCAGAACCGAAGCAGCCAGAATTGCCGGATATCTGTTTTTCTTCATCTTTGACTCTCCTTTATGAAGCCGGAAGCAGATATGGTCTAGGCCTGTCGATCCGCATTGATACATTACAGAAATATTACTATGAAAGTCAGCGAAAGCGAGCCGAAGGCGATGCTTAAGCGCTACCTTTCATGTATACGTGCTCGCTTAGCGAGCAAAGACCGAAGGTCAAAGCGAGCTTAGCGATGACAGTTATAATACAATCGATGCCTGGTTCGCGGAAGTGTCCATTTGATGGGCACTTCCGCTTTTATCATTTTAAATTTTTTTCATGAGCTCCCTGGCATAATGCAGGAAGGCCCGGCACACGAGCGGATGCCGGAAGCTGAAGGAAAATCCAGGATGTTCTGCGGAAATGACTCCTGCCATATCAGAGGCCAGCAGCAGCTTCATTTCCGGAAATGGCGCCTCCGGGATCTTTCGGAAATGATAGGCAGGGTGCTCCTCCTCAAGGGACGCAATGTGTTTCAAATGCAGGGCATATTGTTCTGCAGTGTATGGAAATCTTCCTGCGCCTTCGAGGCTCCCGGTCATGACAGCACCCGCGAGCAATTCCGCTCCGGAGGCGACAGGGATGCACTCGGTCACAGAATGTGTTCTCAGCTGATCCAGGAGGTTTTGCTGCTCTCTCTCCCAGCGGGCGGTAAACGTGTCATTTCCAAAGCTTTCCGCAAGCTCCCGCGGCATGGTCGCGACAGAAAGCGTACTCTGGAGAACGATCAGATCATTTTCCCCTTCATAAAACGGTACGGGACTGGCCTTCAGCAGAGGATCCGCTGTCCGAAGCAGAGACAGATATTCCTGCTCGAGGATATTCACCTGGTCCGGATCTGTATAGTAATGGTAGATGCCATCTGCTTCCTTTCCCGCCGCATGGAATGCCGCGATCCCTTCCATTCCCGGAGCGAGGAAGAGGGTGTGCGAAAAACGGGGACCCTTCAGCCTCCCAAGATAGAAGGATTCGACCATTCCGGAAAGGTATAGGGGCAGCCATCCGCGGATCGCCTGGTTCATTTCGGTAAGGCTCCGGTCAATGTTGTGAATGATCCGGATGCGTGTTCCATTCTGTACTACGGAGGTCATGAGCGCTGCCCAGGTTCCGAAGAAGCCAGGGTCAGAAACCATCCAGTCCTGCGATTCATCAGAGTATAGCAGGAGCTCAGGTGCTTTTGCGGTCAATGCATTGCCAAGAAACCGCAGCACGGCATCCCGGAAGCCGGAGGTCCTTAAGTAGATCGACGGGGCGCTGCTAAAAGCGGATGGGACAGAACGGGGAGCCTCTGCTGCTGTACCTGTCGGAAGGAAAGACGAAACTGCTTTACTGCCGGAGGACGGGTCTCCTTTAGATTCGGCCTTTGAAAGCCGAATGTCAGAAGATGATGCCGAAGTCTGTCCGGCTTCTGAAAAGGAGGAAATACTTTCGAGCAGAAGCTCGACTTCGCGAAGATTCCCGGACGGAAGGACCTTCTGGTCAAAGAGCCAGTCATGGAAATCCGCGGAATCGATCTCTTCCGCTATCTGATCCATCAGATCGGCCAGGCCCTCTGCCTGGCCGTTTTTCTGTATCCTCTCAAAGAGGATAACGGAAAGCAGCTCGGCGGTTCTTGAATCAGGATCCGGCGTGCGCAGGCCTCTTTTGTACCTGCTGATGAGGGACGGATCTACATAGAGGAGCTGTCCGAGACGGGCATTGCTAAGACCGGCAAGCTCCATGGCCCGGCTGAACCGCTCACCGAAGGAACGTGCAGCCCGGTCTTTGTCTCTTACCTGGGGCAGGCCAGGTGCCTCAGCATTTTCCCGGCCTGCAAAGAGCCAGTCGGAAACAGATTGCATGAGAGTGCTAAGCTCCGACGCCGGGTCGGCGCCGGTCAGGGTACAGAGCTCCGACAGACGGCCATTGCTTTCCGCATAGAGACAGATCCCGCGGATCAGCCTGCGCGTGAGTGTGCTCTCAGGAGAGGGGGACTTCTGTCCGTTTCGTAAGTGGCTGATATTGGATCGGTCAAAGCCGGCGTATTCTGCTGCTGCTTTGTCGCTCGCTCCGACGGTCTGGAGCAATTCATTGAGTCTTGAACGGAACATGCGGGCACCTCCTGAAAAAACACTGTTGGCTGTCCGGGATGTTCCCGGTTGTCGGGGGACGTTGAAGCAAACAACACTTCCTGAAAGAAAAATAATTGTACAATTCTCCAGTTTCATTATAAAAGATAAACTCTGGTGTGACCCTGAAACATCCGTGACAAAATGGGGTCACATATGGAATCCCCGGGTTCTTTATGAAATTATGAAAGATGACGAAGCAGGTCCGCCTGCATGACAATCCTGTCTTTCTGAAAAGAAATTGTGTTTTCGGGGGTGTCGGAATGATAGTAAAAAAGAAGAAAGAACTGAAGAAGATCCTGGCAGCAGCGCTGGTACTGACGCTTCTGGGCGCGGTCCCGGGTACGGGTGCATTGACCGCAATGACCAAAGCACATGCGGCTGCAGGAATCGCTACACCCGGAAATATCTCCCGCGAGGAAAGCGGCAGGAGCCGAAAGTCCCGGGTGAGGGAGGAAGATCCGGAAGAAACGGGTCTTATGAAAGCTACACCCGGCAACGCTAAGCGGGATGAGGATCTGTCATACGAAGAGCCTGCTTCCTGGGGCAACTATATCAGCGAGGACGGGTATGTGGTCTCTCCTGCGGAGGAGCTCGTGGTAAGCCCTGCAGAGGCAGAGTATCCTGCATTTGAAATGTCTGAGACCATCGACGGCATCCGGATCACGGTCACCGCGGAGGAGGGAGCATTCCCAGCGGACGCGGTGCTCGTGGTGGAGCGCGTCCCCGTGGTGAGAGCCGCTCAGGCGGAGGAAGCCGTTTCCGAACAGCGCCCCGAGGGGCAGAACGTTGCTGTTTCCTATACCTTTGACATTCGGGTCGAGGATCAGGAGGGCACGGAGCTGCAGCCCGCGGACGGCAGCAGGGTCAATGTTGCCTTCGCTGCGGCCCTGGTCGCGGACAGCAACCTCGAGACCAATGTATACCACATCACGGAAGAAGGCAGCGGTGAGAAGGCGGCGGAAGGCTTGCCGGAAAGTGAAGCCGGGCCGTCAGAAGGCACCGGCAGCTCTTTTGGAGAAGGGATAGAGACGGCACCGGACGCTTCCTCTGATACGTATGGGCAGAGCGGACCGGAGGGCAGTCTGACTGCTGAGAAGCTCGAAGTTGAGCTCGATGAAGCAGGGGAGACCGCTGTCGTGGAGACTGACGGCTTCTCCCTCTATACCGTGGAATTTACCTATAACAGCCTGCAGTATGTGATGCCGGGCGGGACCTATGTGCCCCTTGCGGACGTCCTTGATACCGTCGGCCTTTCCGGCACCGCCAGTGCTGTGGAGGTCAGCGACAGCACGCTCTTTTCCGCATCGGATGAGAGCGGGGAGTGGGTGATCACATCCCATCAGCCCTTTGGCTCCACCGAGTGGATGAAGGTCACGATCGGCGGCATCGTTTACGAGATCACGGTGACGGATGCCACAACGGTCACGACCTGGAGCGGGCTTAAGGAAGCTCTGGGGAATGGAGGCGAGATCACTCTTGGGAACGATATCACGATATCGCAGCAGGAATCCAGCGATGGAAAATACCTTTTCGTTGTCGGCGGTAAGACCGCGGTACTTGACCTGAACGGAAAGACCCTGACCGGCGGCGGATCCAACGCGGTGATCACTGTCAACAGCGGCGGAAAATTGACGATCAAAGACAGCAGTGAGAAAACCGGCAAGATCACAGGCGCCGACCGTTACGGAGCCGGAGGGGCGCTCGAGGTCAGGGGCGAGTGTACCCTGCAAAGCGGAACGCTGAGCGGGAACAAAGCCTACAATGGCGGCGGCGTGCAGGTCTACGGCAAATTTACGATGAATGGCGGCACCATCAGCAATAACAGCGGCGCCAAAAACAATGATTACAGTGGAGACGGCGGCGGTGTGTGTGTTTCCGACGGCGGCACATTTATCATGAATAACGGCACCATCACCGGCAACGACTGCGGATCCGGCCAGGACGGCGGCGGCGTGGCCGTCGAAAGCGGCGGTTCCTTTACCATGAACAACGGCACCATCAGCAATAATCAGGCACCCGGATCCGTTGCATGGGGCGGCGGTGTGTGCAATAAAGGCACGTTTACAATGAACGGAGGCAGTATTACCGGCAATGTCTCTGAAGGGTCCGGGGGCGGTGTTTTAGTGGCATCCGATG
>Ga0256404_1010030_pt1 | contig 13291 bp, 14 predicted proteins | sample RumenRJG_01DNA_FD_185990 | JGI IMG/M metagenome (GOLD analysis project Ga0256404, IMG submission 185990) | Bovine rumen microbial communities from Lethbridge, Alberta, Canada - RJG_01 | ecosystem: Host-associated > Mammals > Digestive system > Stomach > Rumen | place: Canada: Alberta | collected...
ACAGGTGAAATTAGGTACAGGCGCTCACGTAATAGCACTGTCGTGAGCGCTCAATTTTAGCATCACTTAGTTCAATATATGATTGAGACGCTACACTAGATTCCCGCTCACCCCACATCCCTTTGAGCCGGAGGTCACCATCAACGAGAAGGAGGCAACGCTGCAGGCGGGAGAACTTTCCGTCCATGTCGATCGCAAGACCTGCGCGCTGTCCTTTTACGGAGATGGAAAGTTCCTGACTGGAACCAAGTTCAGGAACATCGGCTACATGCGGGTCAACAAGAAGCCCTCCAAGCTTCGCATGGATCTGAATTACTTTGCACAGGTCTATGATCCCTATATGCTGACGGAACTCTCTGTGCGGCCGGGAGAGACCATTTACGGCTTTGGAGAGAGATTTTCTCCCTTTGTCAAGAATGGGCAGACCGTCAACATCTGGAATGAGGATGGCGGTACCGCCAGTGACATTGGGTACAAGAACATTCCCTTCTACACAAGCAGTGAGGGATACGGTGTCTTCTGTGACCACACGGGACCTGTGAGCTATGAGGTCTGCTCGGAAAAGACGGGATTCGTGGGCTGCTCCGTTCCCGGAGAACAGCTGCGGCTCCATATCCTCTATGGAAGTACACCGAAGGATCTGATGCGGGTCTACACGGATCTTACCGGAAAGCCTGCACTTGTCCCCGCCTGGAGCTTTGGCCTGTGGCTCACGACAAGCTTCAAGCCGTCCTATGACGAGGCAACCACCGATAAGCTGATCGGCGGCATGCAGGAGCGGCACATCCCTCTCCGGGTCTTTCACTTTGACTGCTACTGGCTCCGCGCACTGCATTGGTGTGACTTCACCTGGGATCCGGATGTGTTCCCGGATGTGAAGGGGATGATCCAGCGCTATCATGACAAGGGTCTCAAGCTTTGCTGCTGGATCAATCCTTATGTTGCGCAGGACACGGACATGTTCCGGGAGGGCGCAGAGAAGGGCTACTTCCTGCTCCGGGCGGACGGAAAGGGCATCAAGCAGGTGGACAACTGGCAGCCTGGGATGGCCCTGGTGGATTTCACCAATCCTGACGCCTGCCGCTGGTATGCGGATAAAGTCAGAGGCCTTCTGTCTGCAGGAATCGACGCTCTCAAGACGGATTTCGGTGAGAGGATTCCGATCGATGTGAAGTACTACGACGGGAGCGATCCTCTGCGGATGCATAACTACTACACGTATCTCTACAACAAGACTGTTTTTACGGTTCTGGAGGAAGAGAAGGGAAAAGGCAATGCGGTGCTCTTTGCAAGAAGTGCTACTGCAGGAAGCCAGCAGTTCCCGATCCATTGGGGCGGAGACTGCGAGGCAACCTATGGGTCCATGGCGGAGTCCCTGCACGGCGGTCTCTCCTTCATGATGAGCGGCTTCTCCTTCTGGAGCCATGACATCTCCGGATTTGAGAAGACGGCAACGCCGGATCTTTATAAGAGATGGGCACAGTTCGGCCTGTTCTCCACGCACTCCAGACTTCATGGTTCCGATACCTATCGGGTGCCGTGGCTCTTTGATGACGAGGCCTGCGATGTGGTGAAGTACTTTGCAGAACTCAAGAACACCATGATGCCCTACTACTTTGCTCTTGCAGTGGAAGCACACAAAGAAGGAACTCCGGTTATGCGGCCGATGCCATTTGTATTCCCGGAAGATCTCGCCTGCCGGTATCTGGATCTGCAGTACATGCTGGGAGACAAGGTCCTGGTCGCACCGATCTTCAACGAGAACAGCCTTGGATCGTTCTATCTGCCCGGACTTCAGAAGGGAGAGGAAAACACAAACCGCACTGGAAAATGGATCAGCCTTATCGATGGAGAGATCAAGGAAGGCGGCCGTTGGTACGAGGAGAAGTACAGCTATTTTGACTTCCCTGTCTATGTGAGAGAGGGATCCCTTCTCGCCTTCGGCGCACGAAATGATGTCCCGGACTATGACTACACGAAGCAGCCGATCCTTCGCCTGTACCTCCCGGCAGAGGGCATGGAGATGAAGACCGTCATCCCGGATCTTGCAGGAAATATTGCTGCTACCGTTACCGCAGTGCGTGAGGGAAATACCGTGACCTTCCATGTGGATGGAACTCTTACGGATCCCACGTATGAGATCTTTGCGGAAAGTGGAGAGAAGAGAAGCGGAGCACTTCGGGATGGAGAACAGATCTCCATTTCGTAATTCAGTTGGTGTATGAAAGTCGAAAGGAAGCGGAGAGAGGTGATTGGCCTTTTCTCCGCTTCCTTTTTTGACTGCCTATGTCGATTGAGATCGATGGACTTGATAATTTCGTCAATATGCCAAAGGGCATATGCCAAAGGGCATATGCTGCCTATCACCTCGTCCCTCTTTTGAAGTCACAATTTGTGACCTCAAAGATCGCTGTTCGTCCTGCGTGAATTGAAACCGGATTTCCACAGGATATTTGATTTGAAATTTCTTACATAATAAAAGACATTACCCATATACTAAAATTGCCTATGTTGAAGTTTGTGCGAAATTTGTTCTCACTTCTGGATCACTGAAAGAAATACCGAAAGAATACGGGGTGAGTCATCCGACAATCCGGCTCCGCCTGGAGCTGTTCCTGAGATTCGGCCGTGAGAACCGAAATCAGGCTTTCCTGAAGAAGAGTTCGGAAAGCATCCTCCCGGTCGGCAGAAAGTAACTGAAGAATTTCGTCTTGATTCAATGTAATATTGAGTTGTGCCATTGGCTCTTTTGAATTATTGAATTTATACCATGAAGTGGACTCTATCCTGGGGTGCGGTGCGCATCTACAAGTACAGCTACAGGCACACGCACGTCATGAGGTAAGCGTTCGGGCGAATTCGGCAGGGGGAGAGGGACATCCATCCTCTCCCTGCCGGCAGGACAGACCAGGATGCAGTGGGAAGGTGAGGATATCCATATGGACACTCCGGATTTCAGATTCGGGAATATGGCGCAGCTCTACTATGATCTTGTCGGCACGAAGCTGCCGAAGCAGCTGGATCTGATCGATGCCTGGTTTCCCGGGCTGATCATCACGGAAGATGACTCCGATGGGGAGCGCAAGACAGAGGCGTTCTATGCCGACCAGGAATACATGATCCACGCGGTGCGGTATCACGGCAAACTGTATGCCGGCAGCAGTACGAGGGTATCTCAGATCTGCGGGCGTCTGATTGGGACGGCATCCGGAAATAAGGAGAAGGAGCGGAAGGCGGCAGAGCTGATTCAGAAGCATGTGGCGGAATGCTTTATCCGGGACATGACGCTGACCCCGAGACTCCAGGAGAATACGGCACGCCTTCTGGGGGGACTGACGCAGGAACAGCAGCGTGCGCTACATCAGCAGCTGACGGATCTGGTCTATGCTCTGGCAAGGCAGCGGGCGGCAACGGATGATTATGATCGGAAAACAGAGCTGTTTGCCATGGATGATGAGACCTTTGACGGAGTGATCTATAACTGTGCCTACCAGCTGGATCTGGGCGCGTTCAGAAACCTGTGCAATGCCTATCTGTGGCTGCTGACGGGAAGCCTTCTGCGCAATGAAATTGGCCGTGTCATCCGCCTGTATGACAGCGCATTCCTGGCGGTCAGAAGGCAGATCAGCGAGACCGGAGAGCTGAAGGACAAACTGGATAACCTGTTCCATCATGAGGCGTATTCCTATACGTTTGATGGGGATGAGGAGGATCTCCAAAACCGCTTCCCGAATATCGAATGGTACTGTGACGGCTGCGGGGCGCATCTGAATGAGCAGGAGGGCTTTGATGATCACCTGCCTGTGTGGACATGCAGGGCATGCGGACAGGTGAACAAGCTGGACCTGACAGAATGCTATGAAAATGATGAAGACTGGAAGAATCATACCCGCCCGCTGGATCGGGACAAGTTTGAGGATGCCCTGAGAAGGAGAAAGCTGGAACTGGACAGGAAACGGCAGGAGGGGCAGGGAGACGGATGCCGCTGAAAGAAGCGGCACACCAAGTAAGTTCATAAGAGCAGCAGGAAGAGCAGCCTCTGGGGTCTGAAGGATGACCTCGCGGCTGCTCTCGTTTTTTTGGAAGTTTTTTGGGCATTAAAAATACCGTTCCCTGCAGGTACGCTTATCTCAGAAACGAGGTGAGCCAGGATGGCAGAGCAAAAGAGTGTGCGCAGCGCTATGGACGCGACAGATGGCAGGGAACAGCTCTATTCCGTGGGGGAGGTCTGTGACCTGGTCGGTACCACCAGAAAGACGCTTTTCTATTATGATCGGATCGGCCTGCTGAAACCGACGCAGAGAGAGGGAATACAGAATTACAAGCAGTATGACGGCAGCAGGATTGCAAGACTCAGACAGATCCTGAAGTATCGGGAAGCGGGTCTGCACATCGCGGAGATCCGGGAACTTCTGGATGAGAGGCCCTCCGAGCGGCTGGAAGTACTGCAGGAGGCACTGGACCGCATGCTGACGGAGAGGGCAGAGACGGATGAGAAGATCAGGAACCTCGAAAAACTGATCGAGGAAGAGAAATCCGGTGAGAAAGAGTGAGGCGGATCCGCCTTTTCTCTTGACCGTTCCCCGGGGAACGGAATTAGGCTGAGAGCAGATGCCGCTCTCGGACCGGAATCTACAATCGGCGGCATCGGATAGGAGGATGTTATGAAGTATTGCAGGAACTGTGGGGCACAGATGGAGGACGAGGCAGCGTTCTGTCCGAAGTGCGGCGCTGCCGCTGCGGATGCGCAGGGGACCGGGGAGGAGAACACTCCTGTCTCGGAGAGCAGCACAGCAGGTGAAACCACTGCACTGCCGCTGCCAGAGACGAAGAAAAAGAAGAGCCACAGGAAGCTGCTGCTTATTCCGATTGCCGCGGCGGCTGTCCTGGTTCTGCTGGTGCTGATTGGATTCCTGGGAGGGGAACCTGCCGATCAGAAGATCGTGTATGAGGGGATCGAATTCCATGTGCCTGCGAAGTGGAAGCTGAGTGAGGACGCAAGCTCTGATGCCGGGCTGTACTTCTACACGAACAGCAGCAAAACCAGTGGGGAGATGCTGTGTATGACGGCGGTTCCGGATGTCAGCTCCATCCTCAGTCTCTTTGGTGCGGACTATCTTGCGGACTGGCTCACCGAATACGTGCAGGAGAGTACCGGCGGCGACACGGTGAACGCGCAGAAAATCACCACGGCAGGGTATGAGACCTATCTGTTCGATGTGACCGGTGTTGATACCGATGCAGAGGGGGATTCTGTTCAGGGCGGTTACAGGATGGCATACATCATCAACACGGACAAGTCCGAGATGATCCTGGTGTATGCGGTGGGACTCTCCACCGGGGAGAATGACCAGAAGGTCCTGTCGGATATCGACGATATCCTCGGCAATGCGGTGGCGACGACAGCAGCAAATTCGTATTGAGGCAGCAATCTGAGGTTCGCCTCCAGGCGGACGCGAATTTCAGCAAGAAGGCAAACAGCCGATTCCATTTCAGAGGGAGGTAACGAAAAATGGCATTTTGTTCAAAGTGTGGTGCGGAGATTCCAGAGGGATCCAGGTTCTGTACGAAGTGCGGAGCCCCGGTGAACGGGGATCCTTCCGGAAAGAGTCAGCAGACGATGGAGGGAGAAACATCCACCGCTCAGAAGCTGGAACGGCAGAGTGGTACGCAGCCCTTCGGAAGCAAGGGCCAGTCCGGTGCCGATAACGGGCACGGTCTCGCGGTTGGGAGCCTCGTCTGCGGCATCATTGCAGTTGTCTGCTGGTTTTTCGGGTACGGGTCATTCCTGTCGATTGTGCTCGGAATTGTCGGCCTGGTACTGGCGGGCAATGCGAAGAAGGCTGGGAATGATGAGGGGATGCGGACGGCAGGATTTGTCCTCTCTCTGCTTGGCCTGATCGGCGGGATCATTGTGTTCTTCTACCTGGTGATTGTACTGGCATTTGTCGGCGCTACGGCGCAGGGGTTATTCAACTTGCTGAGGTGAGGTTTGGAGAACAATATTTTATGGACAAAATGCCCATGTAAGGGCTTGAAGAACGGACATATTACACATATATGATTCGCACGTCAATTGTCTGGGCGCTGACAGCCTGCTATCGTCCATTAGTCGAAGTTCTGTAAAAGCGAATGCGTGTGGCAGGCGGACAGCACCTGTGAATCACACAGTAGAGAGCGGGGTATCAATCCCCGCTTTTCTTGCCTGCTCCTCCTGGTCCTTCCGGCCGATATGGTAGATCCGGTTCCCACGCTTGAAGCGACTGCCGGTCTGGTGGAAGTGGAACGGCACGCCGAATTTGTCACATTGCATCCTGGTGAGGATGATCCAGCCGTAGTCGCAGAGTCTTGCACCTTCCCCGGATTCACCGCCGCAGGAGACACATTCGATCTGATCGTGATACTGCTCCAGATACTTTTCGATGTGGATTTCCTGGAGCATCGGCTCGTGGAGGATCTCCTTGTGACGGATCGGAAGATTCAGGAAGACTGGGAGACGCCGGTCGGTCTGATATTGGTTCTCACAAGTGCAGCAGATATGAACGTTCTCATACCCATCACCCCAATCCGCGGGGAGTCCTTCGTAGAATCGTTCCGGGCGCTTTGTGACAAAGTAGAAGGCAAGGTCGGAGCGCTCTCTCATCATCTGCCAGACTTTGGGGCGCCATGCATCGGCATCTGGATGAAAGAAGTCGGAGGTAAAGCAGGTCATCACCGTGCCGTCCTCCGGCTTAAGCTTGTAGACTCCCTTCCGGTCCTTTCTGACCGGCAGATCGAAGGAGGCAGTTTTCTTTACGATAGAGGCGTCCTTGCCGAATTCGGCATCACGCCGGTAAACATAGCAGTTTTGACAGCCGGGACTGCATTTGGTGCAGCCATGCCAGGGATTCCAGAATGGCATAAGCGCCTCCGTTTCTCTCATCCAAGCCCGCCCTGTGGCGGAAACAATTCTGGAACGGTCCGGTGGTAATATTCAGAGAGCCGCATCGCCACATACACATTTGGACACTGCTTTCCGTTTTCATATCGATAAAGCGTTTTTGGATCCACCTTGAGATCCTCCGCGACCTTGCTCCGGGAAAGCCCTGCAGAATGTCGGACTTCCAGCAGGTTGTTCGGCCTTTCTTTCACGTCTTTTCACCTCCCAACACAGGATCCTGACGGACATAAACGGAGATCATCGGTCAGCTCTGCAAACCTTCCCGAAGATGCGGAAGTCATCATGGTCGAGGTCAACCGGAATCGGCTGATATTTCTGATTCAGGGAGAGGAGAAACGTCCCGTCACCGTCATTCTTCAGTTTCTTGATATACGCATTCTCATTGAGGGAGAAGATCCCGATCTCCCCGTCGTCCAGCGTTTCCTGCTGGTGCACGTAGACCATGTCGTGGTCGTGGAACATCGGCTCCATGCTGTCTCCGCTGACCGTGACGGCAAAATCCGCGCCTCTGGCGTCTCTGGCGGGCACATCGATGAGCGTGTAATAATCGGAATCGAGGAAGTTTCCGCGCCCGGCGGATACTCTTGCATCGTAGAGCCGAAGGCGTGTTAAAGCGGTGCTGCTCACAGGGACTTCGGGGTACGGAATCATGCTCGTCTTCTTGATGTAGCTGACTGGGTGAACCAGCATTTCGATATAGGAGAGCGCCTTCTGCTTCCCCTCGTCATTCAGCATGGCCAGAGGATCCTTTGGGTTGCTCCCGAAGTATTCCTCCAGGCAGTCCGGGATCTCCAGAATCCGGCAAATGTGCAGGAAGGTCCGCGCAGAGACCTCATTCCGTCCGGTTTCCCAGGCGGAAATGCTCTTCTGGGTGACTTCGATTCCCTCCAACTGGAGCCTTTCTGCAAGTTCGGTCTGCGACAGGTGCGCCTTTTTCCGGTAGGCGGTGATGATTGCGCCGATATTTTCCATATAACACCTCTTTCTGTCCTCGCTGGCTGTGATCCGCAGCGGATGTCTGGCTGTGTTAATCGTCCTGTTTCCTCTCCTGAAGCATACCATCCAATCCCGCAAAGGGCAAGTATAATACTACAATGAAAAGTAAAACGGGCCAAAGTGTCCATTTAAAACTTTATATAATAGCATTATACTGGCCGTATAGAGAGAAGCCACGATGCCTTGTCTCTTCCTGCGGCCCTTTGAGCAGCAGGGGAGGAAACAGCCGCCGGAGGGACATCCGGCGGCTGACGAGGACTCTTTTTTGGGTTTGGTTCCCTTCGGAAGGAAACAGAGTGAAGGAAAGAGAGCGTGGGCATGGCGATGAACAGGAAAAGGTCCTGCAGAGGGTGACAGCAGGGGCTTGTGATGCTGCTAAAAGGAGGCATGGTGGGTGCCGTCCCCAAGCGCGGAACGGACCGGGAAGCATGCATCCGGGGAGACAGGATCGTGATCGATGCGCTGACAGCGCTGCCGGGCGAGGGGCATTCGGAGTCTGGCAGGCTGCAAAGCGCATGGAGATGAGGTTTGAAGGCCCCGCATCAGCAGGACTTTCAAACAGCAGCAGCGGTGCTGGCGCACCGGCTGCCGCATTCGGCAAACCCGCATTCGCGGATTTCGCCTCAGTGGGGGTACAGAGATGTCTGATCGGATCATACTGCACGTGGACTGCAACTGCTTTTACGCATCGGTGGAGATGCTGTATCACCCGGAGCTTGCCGGCAAGCCGCTGGCGGTTGGCGGAGATCCGGAACAGCGCCATGGCATCGTCCTCACAGCCAATTACATTGCAAAGCGCCGCGGCGTAAAGACCGGGATGGCGCTCTGGGAGGCGAGGCAGGCCTGCCCGGATGTGATCTTTGTGCCTCCCAGAATGTATCTGTATCTTCGCTTCTCCCGGATGGCCAGGGCCATCTATCAGGAGTACTCGGACAAGGTGGAGAGCTTCGGTCTGGACGAGTGCTGGATCGATCTCTCAGACAGCTGCCGGGTGCTGGGTGATCACACACGGACCATAGAGAACGGATATCGGATTGCACAGGAGATCAGCGGCAGGGTCCGGAAGGAGCTCGGCATCACGGTCAGCATCGGTGTCTCCTGGAACAAGATCTATGCAAAGCTCGGAAGTGACTACAAGAAGCCGGATGCCATCACGGTGTTTGACCGGGACAACTACAGGAAGCTGATTGATCCGCTCCCGGTGTCGGATCTTCTGTATGTCGGCAGAAGGACGGATAAAAAGCTGGAGAAGTACGGGATCCGCACCATCGGGGAGCTTGCGGAAGCGGATCCCCGCTATCTCCAGAACTGGTTCGGCAAGATCGGGCTGATGCTCTCGGTCTTTGCAAGGGGCGAGGATCAGACGCCGGTGAACGATCTCGGCGTGGAGGCCCCAATCAAAAGTGTCGGAAACAGCACGACCACGCCCCGGGACCTGGTGGATGATGAGGACGTGCGGCTTGTGCTCTATCTCCTCGCGGAGAGCGTATCAGAGCGCCTCCGGGAGAACCACTTTGAGGGACAGGTAATCTCCGTGTACGTGCGCAATACAGACCTCTGGGGATTTCACCAGCAGAAGAAGATCGCTGCGCCGACGAATATCTCCGGGGAGATCGAGGAGACGGCGTTTTCCATCTTTCAGAGGCTGTACCGCTGGGAGAAGCCGATCCGGAGCATTGGAATCAGTGTCGGGGACCTCAGGCCGGAAAACCAGCCGAGACAGCTGAGTCTCTTTGTGGATGAACAGCACCGGGAGCGGCAGAAGCGGGCGGACCGGATGGTGACGATGATCCGCGGGCGGTTCGGGTATGCCGCCATTCAGCGGGGCATCATGCACGAAGACCGGTATCTCTCCTCCCTGAACGCGACGGCTGAGGATCACATGATCCATCCGCACTCCTATCTGGAGCACGGGAACCGGAGCGGGTGTGAGACAGCACTGCTTACGAAAGGCAGGTGATTTGATTGGGCGTTTATGACTATCACCATGATTCCGGCCGCTCGGACCGGCCGCAGGTGCAGGAGGATGCGCCGCTGTGTGAAAACGCGCAGGAGACACTCACAGTCAGTCCGTACAAGGCCTATGTCGAGGTGATCGCGGATTTCTCCTCCGACGGGAGGATGAAACCGCTGCGCCTCATCTGGGAGGATGGACGAAAATACGATATCGACCGTATCCTCCGTGTGGACCGGTGCGCCAGTCTCCGGGCAGGGGGCGCCGGGATTCGGTATGTCTGCCGGATTCTCGGGAAGAAAGTCGAATTGTACTATGAGGAGAACGGCTTCTGGTTTGTGAACCGGAAGACGCCGAGAACATAGGAAGCCGCGTGGCGCTCCCTGACAGATCCGGGAATGGATGGGACAGAGCACTCCGCGGAAGCGCTGGCGAAGGAAGACCTTTCTGAGATTACCAAGAGACTTCTTGAACATGACAATCCAACAAAGTTGCTGAATGGCCTGTATCAGGAATTGCCAGCATAAAAGGACATGTGCGCGTCAAGGTGGTTGGATATTCAGAATTGATGACCTGTATTTCATATTGAACGAAATATCTGTAAGCTGTAAACTACAATCATAACTTATATAAGAAATCCGCCTGTTCAGCCGTAATGTATCCTGCAGACAGCTGACCTTCGATGACCGGGTGAAGGCTGTCTCGGACATCCTGTTCTGCATGTCGATCGGAAGCTTCAGGGGGAATGTCCGAAAAAATCGATGGACACTGTGGTAAGAGTGTAAACCGCACTGTTACCTTGACAACGATCCTGTCTGCGGCGATCATCCCGCTGCTCTCGCATTTATACTGAGGAGATCATGAAAAGCAGAAATCTGAAAGCAAAAGTTCATGAACTGCATGGTATGTATACGGTCAGGATGATTGCCGCGGTGATGCTCATTCAGATAACAACCTGCGTGTTGGCACTTGCCTTCAGCATTCTCGTCCTACGGCAAGGCACGAGAGAGATCAGGGAGAATGGGAAGAGTACGCTGGAGGTTTATGGAAACCTGGCGGATGTGAACTTGAAGAGGGCACAAGCCCAGATCAATTCTTTCGCCTTTGACAGCCTGGAAGTGGCTGTGCTCAATTCCCATCCGGACGGAACGGAAAAGGACTATTACAGAGCGATCAGCCATGTGGCAAAGCTCTCCCACGATATGGAAAATCTGGTCACATCCAATCCCTGGGTCGGCGCTTTTTACTGCTATTTCCCAGAAAGGAATTTGTTTGTATGCAAGGAAAACGGCGGAAGCTACGCAGACAACAAGAACGCAATTGATGCCTTTATGGAGAAGGCGGCAGAGGATGAGACAAGCCGCGACAGCACGAAATGGTCCTGTGTCCTGATCGGAAAGAAGCACTATCTCATATATTTTCATGGATTTCGAAATTATTGCTGCGGCTGTTGGATGGAGTTGGATACCCTTGCGAATAACCTTAGTTTGAAAGACGATTCGCAGGGCTTCTATATTCTCTGCGACGGAAACGGAAACGTCCTGTGGCCTGATGCGGAGGAAGAAAACGCCGTGGATCTTTCGGAGCATTACTGGAGGAGGGGCGCTCAGACCTGCTACATACTCTCGAAAAGGTCGGAGCAGAGTGACCTTGCAATTGTACGGGGAATGTCCAATGCGGCAATGCTCGGAAATATCCCCGCAGCCATCTGGATTCTTCTTGCCTGCACGGTACTTTCTTTTGTGATGATCCCCCTGCTTTACCGGGCACTCCGGCGCTGGGTCATAAAGCCAGTCGCAAAGCTCAACGACGCCATGGACAGGGTGAGTGCAGGAGAGGTGGACTACCGCATACCGGAGCAGACCACGGGCTCGGAGTTTGAAAAGATGAACCAGCACTTCAACAGAACTCTGGATGAAGTGCAGAACCTCAAGAACAGCTACTATGAGGAACAGATCAAGGAGCAGAAGATCCGCATGCAGTTTCTTTCGCAGCAAATTCAGCCCCATTTCATTCTGAATACTCTGAACATCCTATACAGCTATGAAAAGGATGAGTACCCGCTTATCAAGAAGATGATTCTGAACCTCTCCAAGTATTTTCGCTATATTGTGAACGCAAATGCGAACGAGGTGCCCCTGAAGGCGGAGATGGAACACATCAGGACCTACTTTAAAATTCAGCAGACAAGGTTTCCCGATACTTTCTTTGCGTTCGTGGAGTATGATAAGGAAATCGGAAACTGTATGGTTCCCCCGCTTCTAATACAGAACTTTGCCGAAAACTCCATCAAGCACAGCATCAGCATAGGAAACCATATCGATATCTTTGTGATTGCCCAGAAACTGGAGGAGGATAAAATCCTTGTCCGGATGCTCGATACCGGGAAGGGAATAGACCAGGCTCTGCTTCGGAAGATCCATGCCTTCCAGGAGACAGGGACCCGGCAGGAGGGACTTGGTGTGGGAATCCAGAACGCAATCGAGAGGCTGCAGGTGCTTTACGGCGCAAAGACAAGCTTTGAGATTCGTCAGGACCCTCCGCACGGAACCAGGATAGAGATTATCCTGCCCTTAAAGCGCGGGGAGAACGATGAGGAAGATGAGGAGGAAGACGAGGAGGAAGACGAATAGGAGGGGAAGATGTTCAATGCGCTTCTTGTAGATGACGAACCTGTTGCGGTGAACGCACTGAAAAACCGTGTGGATTGGAAAAAGTACGGGGTGGATGAGGTATTCACAGCCGGTTCCATGGAACAGGCGGAGACTATTTTTAAGACCAAGAGGGTGGACTTTATGCTCTCCGATGTGGAAATGCCGCAGGGGAGCGGAATCGAACTGTTTGAGTGGGTAAAGAGCTACTACCCGAAGGTGGAATGTATCTATGTGACCTGCCATCCGGAATACGATTATATGCGTGATGCCCTGCGCCTTGGAAGCGCCGACTATCTCTTAAAGCCTATTGACTACGAAGAGCTCGACAATGTCCTTGTAAAATTGGTCAAAAGACTGCAGGCGACAAAGGTAATAAGACAGGCCCCACAGGAGATCGTCCGGCACATGGTGGAAGAGGAGCTGCAGGAATCCTACTGCAGCCCGGTGGACGAGGCCAGGAAATACATTCTGGTCCACATTCAGGAGAGCATGTCAATCGATGACATTGCACAGGAGGTACACTTAAATCCCCAGTATCTGATGCGGCTCTTCAAAAAGGAAACGGGGTACTCAATCTTGGAGTATATCACCGATGAGAGGATCCGCATGGCAAAGGAACTCCTTCTGAAGACAGAGTATCGTTACTATTCACGGGGTAAAGTGCCTCGTGCTGCAAAGTCACGACCTCCATGCCGGGAGATTGCAACAATCCCCCAGCTCTTATCAAGATGATCATGAGAGGTGCGC
>Ga0256404_1010033_pt1 | contig 13287 bp, 14 predicted proteins | sample RumenRJG_01DNA_FD_185990 | JGI IMG/M metagenome (GOLD analysis project Ga0256404, IMG submission 185990) | Bovine rumen microbial communities from Lethbridge, Alberta, Canada - RJG_01 | ecosystem: Host-associated > Mammals > Digestive system > Stomach > Rumen | place: Canada: Alberta | collected...
CCGATAATCACCCGATAAGGCTATGCCTCACCGAGCTCCGCTCCCATTTGCACTGCCAAAGAACGCGTGAGGCCATTGAGGTTCCAGTTCTTTCCTTCTGCCAACGTGACTTCCTCGCCGCTGTCAAACTTTGCAACGACAGTGTTCCTGCCGAAGTCAAGACGCGCCTGTGTCAGCTCGAAATATCCCGGATGCGGATAGATGACCGGTCGTATCTTTCTCAGAAACCTCACCTGTTCATCAGCCAGGTCCCCCATCATCCTCAGGTAGTCGATGAACTGCTGCAGCGATGCGACGCTGTCCTCCTCGAACGCCGTCGAGAGGATGTCGAACTCCCCGAAGTCCCGAATCTGAATGCTGTACCCACTCTGACGCAGTACATCCAGTCCGTAGCCGTTGATGAACATCCAGCTCACCGGTCCTGTCGTAGCCTCCACGTGTCCCGTCTGCCAGCCGAAGACCTCGAAAAGCCGGTCGGCATCCTGCCCGATGGCCGCCCAGCGCTTGGCATTCGGCTTGCCACACGGGAAGATGACGATATGCACATCCTCCTCACGCTGCGTCGCCTTGAGCAGAATGTCCACCAGCTCCCGGTTCCACTGTACCGTCTCCGTCCACTTTTCCGGGTTGAAGCCCAGCTTCCATCTGATGAAGACAGACAAGATCTTGTCGTTGGCACCCTCGGCATAGTCGTCGAGAACACCCAATAGATTACCTTTTTGTGTAATCCCCTCCACATCCGTGAACGACAGTCCATAGTCTTTCAGCAGCTTTCTCCACTGCTTGAACTCCTCCACGCTCGTTACCGACAGCAACGTCTGATAAGCCTTCAGAAGCTCTTTGTCATCGAGGAGCTGCTTGTTTCCGGCGTAGAAGTCCAGGATGTCGAGGTACTGCTTTCTGAGCAGATTCACCCATGTCATGTTCAATGTTTCCATAGTAGATTCTTGCTTGTTTGTTATATCATTCATAATATAATAAGGTGTTAAAAGTTACGGTATCGGCAGTTCAAAAGCTTTGTACACCTGCTTGCCCTCCTTGTCGATGAAGCACCACCGCTCGGAGCGGTACGGCAGTCCGGCGGCATCGACACAGGCATAGTCGATTTTCACCTTCCATCCGCTGAACTCCCCCTTCCTGTCGCCCTTCATGATGAGCGACCGTATGTCCGCTATGCTCCGCATCTGCCTTTCTGCCAGACTGACAACATAGTGGTCGGACGGGTTGAACCGGTTCATGTTGTCCGTGCGCTTCATGATCGTGTCCGTGACAACCTGCATCGTTCTGAGCATCCCCTTCACCTCATCCTTCGTGAAGTAACCCGTTCCAAATGCCGAGTCCGGCTCCGACACCGCCAGCACACGCAGCTGCTTGGGATAGTCCACACTGAGCTCCAGGTTCTCCTTTGCCAGCCGCTTCATCTTCTCACCCGAGTTGCCGCACGATACCATCAGTGCGGCACCCATCATTAGTAATAATGACTTCTTCATGTCCTAAAGGCTTTATCGTCCGTACTTCAATGTGTAGTTGATCACGTTACCGAAGGCCTTGAACTTTACCTTCTTCATCGGCGGCGCAACGAACTTCTCCCCCGTCTGCGGATTACGGCAAACACGCTCATCGCGCCGGTAGATGTAGAACTTCCCGAAGTCCGGGATGATGACCTCCCCGTCCTCACGGAGGATATCCGACACCGCGCAGAGGAAGGCATCCACCGCCTTCTCCACGTCCTTGACAGAAAGTCCCGACTCAAAAGCCGCCTTTCTCAACAGTTTCTTCTTGTTCACAGTACTCATGGTTAATGGTTTGAATGGTTGATAATCAATAGAATAGTACAAAGTAGAAAACGTTTAGTTTAACCTGTTATAATCCGCCACGATCCGTTTCCGGTCATCCGACAGCCGCAGGTACGCCTTCGACAGCGATCCCTTGTCGTCAATTAGCGTCACCTCATTCTTCGTGACACCATACTCCAACAGCTCTTTCAGTTCATCGAGCGTCACCTCATGCCCACGGATATGCCGCCATAAAGTAAGGTGGTACGGCTCCCCGAGTTTCTCATGACAGGAACAGTTGAACGCCACGGGACTCACCAGCACGTCCTCGCCGCATACCGGGCATTTGCCCACCACCGAGCTCAGCGACATGCCATAGACCTCACTTTCCACCAGTACGGCCGAGAAGATCCGTCCCTGCGAGTTGAAACAGCCGTCGAGCACCGTTGGATGCCCGTCGAGGAAGGCCTCAATCTCATGCGGCAGGATAAAGCGGTGCGAGAGGATACCGTTGCAGTGCCATTTGCAAGCATCACCTTTGTCAAAGTAATGCTCACAGAAGTACCCCTTCGAGGTAATCTTGATACGTCCACCACAGTGCGGACAGCGGTGCTCCAGATACTTGCCCTCCGGCACTACCGCCAGTTTGCCGTCCTGTATCTCGATGTGTGCCATGTACTGTTTCCCCTTCTTGTCCTTGAATGTCAGCACACGGCTTCTGCCCGTGTCCTCCAGTTCTTTGTTGATAGCGTCCGTGATCTGTACGCCACGGATAGATTTCTTGATTTCCATAGTTGATAAAGTTAATAGTTGATGATTAATAATGATTCGTAGTTATTGATTAATGAAAGCTTGTTTATAGTTGATAGTTAATAAGTTAATAAGTTGCCGAAAGCGTTTAAAGTATCTTGCGGCTACAGATACTTCCAGTCCAGTATCAGCCCGTCCACGACCGCCTTGCCCGACATCACCGTCGCCCATCCGTCCGGATCAAGTCCGAACCACAGGTCATTCCACGACAGCGTACGGATCTGCCAGGCCAGCAGCCACAAGTCCGTGTTGATGCTCTCCAGCCGCGTGACAATCTCATTGGCAACATAGTACCGCTCCGCCGAGTTCAGCAGGTTGACCTTGTGCTTCTCCGTCTTGCCGTCCGCATTGGTCACGTTGTACGACCCACTTGTCACCAGCTGTTTCATGAACGGATAGAGCGATAGCATCTGCGCCGAGGCATCAACAAGCTCTTCCGAGACCATCACCGCAATGGCAGTACCCTTCAGATTGCCCGGCAACGACTTGCGGAGCAAAGCCATATTTTGGGGTATCTCCATACTCACGAGCTCTGCGGCACGTTTGATCTGATAGATATTCTGCATGGCACCCTGCGCGTTCTGCAGATAGCCCAACATCTTATCCTCCAAATGGTGCATTCGCTCCATGGCCAGCGTGACCCCGGCTTCCGTTGCGATGATCGCCTCCTGCGTCTTCTCACGCTTCTTGAAGAGCTTCTTCAGTATTTCCGTCTGTGTGGCCACCGCCCCTGTCAGGGCCGGGTCTGTCTGCTGTGCGAAGCCGCAGACTGAGCAGGACATGACCAAAATCAGACAAAAGATTTTTCTTTTCATGGTTCTTCGGTTGTTATGGCCACGGACATCCCTTACGGTACGGACTTGAAAAGTTGGTGCCGGAAGGATGTACCGTGGCCTCGTTCATACTCTCCCATATACATTGATACGGGACTTCACATCTTAAAACCGCTCTTACATTCGTTCCGCTCCCTGAGCTCCGTCCTTATCCTCGCAAGATTCTCATCCCTTTGGAACTTTGTCTTGAGCTGCAGGGCCTCCAGAGGCATTCCCCGGACGACATCATTCCAGTCCTTGTAGTTCACCGGCGGCTTCATCACCTCAATGCGGTCAGAGAGCCTGACGTGCTTACCGAGTTCTTCCACCGAAGCCTTACCCACCGGCATGTCGATGGACTTCCCGTCCATTTCCAGCCTGAGGTTGTCCCCCATCTGAAAGACGCTGAGCCGCTTTCCGTCGAGCAGCGCCGCCATACGCATACCGTAGATCCGCCCCGGCAGGTCATTGTCGAAACAGTCCACCGCCTTGGCCATGCAGTAGTGCTTCATCAGTCCCGACACCTGTCCGTTGGACAGCGCGCCGCCCACAGAAACGAAAGCCGAGTGTGGAAGGTCAATCTTCGCCCGGTTCGCCTGATAGAACGACATGGTATCGTAAGCCGACTCACAGAAATAAACATGCCTGACCATCTGCGGATTGTTCAGTGCCGAGTGGATGCCCGCCGTCCACATCGCCGTCGTTGAGTTCGTCCCGGCTGCCTTGCCCTTGAAACCACGGTCTCCCCGCAGCTCATAGCCAGCCAGATCCGAGCTGAACCCCGGCTCACGGTAAGGAAAGCCAATCATCGGAAGACCGTTCTTGTTCTTCTGATCCGTGACGATGGCAATGTGCCGCTCGAAAAGCCGCACCGTCTCCGGACTCAGCCCACGGCCCTCAAAGATCCCCATGGCATAGTCCATGTTGCCTTGCAGCGACTGCGCCGTGTAGCGTTTGGGATTGAACACCGGATTAAGGCTTCCCAGTCCCCCGGCATAGCCACGGTCATGGTTGTCAATGATGGGCATGTTGGCAAAGTCCGCCATCACCTTACCGATGACCTCCCACTGGTTCCGTCCGTATTTGTTAAAACGATTAAGGTTCTCACCGATGAAGTCCACCACGTCGCCCCGTTTGCCGGTGTTTCGGTGGAAGTATCGCTGCCGGTCCTTCTCCTGCGGATGCGAGATGACGATGGTGTCAAGCTTCTCACCCCTTCCGTCGGGCAGGATCAGCTCTATGTACCGTCCCACGCCTGCCTGCCTGTTGAGCTTGTAGCCGAGCGAGAACGCCACATCATCGATACCCACCCTCGGCTTCATTTCCTGAAAAGATACGTAAGACATAGCATTAGTAGTTAGAAGTTAGAAACAATGATTGACTTATAGTAAATGTTTCCTAATTTGGCATAACATTCATAGTTTCAATCCTTTATTCTCTTTATTCTGCTGCTTTTGCTCTCGTATCTCACGCACCTCTCCGACGAACTTTCTTGCCACCGTGTCGTGCAGCATCTGGTCCTTCAGCGCACCCGTCGGCATCATCTCATATCTGATACCCGTAATCTTGCTGATAGGCTTCACACCAAGGTCCTGCCCCTCAAAAGTCGCTCGCACCGCATAGCCGCCATCCATCCGCTTGTAGATGGAGGCACTGTCGAACTTTGCCGACAGCGCGATGTCATGCGGCTGCTGCCACTCCTTCTTTGCCGCTTCGACGCCCTTATCAAGCCCCACCTTACATTGGTTCTCCGTGAGAATAGGCGTCTCACCGAGAGCAATCTTCTGCTCGTCAATCTTCTCAAGGATCATCTTCGAGGCCTTGTTCACGTCCGCCATGACCGATACGATGAACTTTGGCTCCTCACGCAGCGCGTTTATCCATCCGTCCATGTAGGCAGCGTTGTTGTTAAGAATGCGCTTGTCAAAGCCCATGGCATTGCCCACCATGGCAGCGGTGAGCTCCGCCACAAGCTCCTCCTTGGCGTACTTCGCGTCTCCGAACTTGGCACCCTTGTCACGGTTCAATCGGTTGGCCGTTCCCGTGGAGTGTGTCATCTCGTGGAGAGCAGAGGAGTAATACTCCATGCCATCCTTGAAGATTTCCTCAGCGTTCTTGCCGATGTTAAATTGCTCCTTTTTCGGAACGATGACGATGTCACGTGCCGGAGAGTAGAACGCCCCGTCCACAATCTTGTCAGTCTGCACACGGCATATCCACTCCTGCCGCTCGAACATACGGTCAAGGGCACGATTCTCGTACATACCTGCCGTGTCACGCAGCTGTGGGCCCCTGAATCGGCCCACGATGGCATCGTACTTCTCCTTGTTGACCTCCTCAAGATTGGTCTGATCCACATTGAACACGGAGAAGGCACGGAGGAACGGACGAACCTCGCACTTCTTCTGCTCACCACGGCTCATCTGTCTGTAGTCAGCCTCGGAGACACGTTTGCCCCGGTCATCCTTGATATTGAGGTCCCAGTAGATGACCGGCATTGACTGCGCCCCCTTCTTGATACGTATGTTCTCCTTCTGTGCCTGCATGAAAGTAAGATACACCGGTGTGCGATAAGCGTTCATCGCCGTATCCATCTGCAGAAAAAACGAGTTCGAGCCGGAATAGTTGCGTCCACTGAGGTTCTGCGGCATGCCGAGCATCGTGCCCTTGCCGTTCGTCCATCCCTGCCGCCAGTCAGATGCCTTCATCGCCTTCATACGGTCGATCATTGCGGAGCAAAATCTCTCAATGGCCCTATCTCCACTGCTCTTGTAATCCTGTCCGTTCTTGAACTTGGAATCTTTGTTTTCCATAGTGTCAGTAGCTAAATAGTTAGGTTATAGCCCCCACAGTCCGAAGGCACATCCTTCGGACTGCGGAAGGCATAAGTTTGTGCTTTTCAAGGTAATACTACGGATATGCTACACGATAGCTTCAGCGAAAGCGTCCGCAAACTCGCTGCCGTCGTCATAGATACGGCTCTCTGTCTCTTCGAGGTAGAGCTCAGCATTGTTATCGTCGGGCTCCACACCGTGGTCGTCGCACCACTGGAGGTAGGCCGTGCCATGGTCACTGCGTAGTGCGAGCTCGCACCATCCTATCTTGCCGTCCTGCTTGAGTTGAATGAGTTCTTCGATTGTATTGTTCTTCATAGTTGTAACGTGTTAATGATTGATGATTGGAATAGTTGATAGCTAAAATGTAAGCTGTGATGGATGAGAGACAACTCATATTTATATCAGAGCTGAGTTCTGGCACTAACGTTTGAACGACTGCTTGGCACTGACCTTCTCGCTCATCTCCTTGATTTCAGTGTTGAGATAGCGTGCGGCCAGCTGCTCCTTCGTTGCCGTCTTTGACGTGAAAAGCGCCTGCTTGTCGTGCCATGAGAGTACCGCCTTGCTTGTCATTCTGTCGTCTGCAAGCTTTGCCGACACCGTCCAGTCGCCCTGCTGACTCTTGGCGATGCGTACCTCCTTGACACCCTCCTCCAGCTTGAACTGGTTGTAGAAGGAAGCAAGGTGCAGCTGTTCCCCGAAGTTCTTCTCTACGAGCTTAGAAGGCGTTGTCACGCGGTCGAAGTAAGCGTTCAGGTCCTCCTTTGACATCGTGCGAGACATCTTCTGCTCGCCCACCTGCGTGTAGAGCTTGTACTTTCCCACGTCCTGACGGTGCTCGTCGTGTTCCTTATAGACCACCATCTTGTCGATGACGCGTCCGTCAGAGAGCTTGTTGTCCGCCTTGTACTCCTCTGGCGTGACCTTCTTGGCCAACTTCGAGGGATAGTAAGTCTGCATCAATGACTCTACTGTGGTTGAACGCTCCTGGTACGCCTTGACATCCTCCGGCTTCATGAGCTGCGGGCGGAGTTGCTGTCCGTCGAGACGTGCGGTAAAATACCACTTGTTAGGATCCTGGTTGCTTTGGAAGGCGTGTCCGTGGGAAACTTTCTCACCGTTGACCGTCACCATCTGCGGCTCTCGCGGCTTGTGAACCTTTTGGTCAGCGGACTGTTCCACGGACTTTTCGGCCTTTTTGGTCTCAGCATTGTCAACCTTGGCAGTCTCAGTTTTTTTTGCCTCGTTCTCAGTCTTCTCAACCTTGGCTTCCTTAGCCTTGGTTTTCTTTTTCTCTGTTTTCTTTTCCATAGCATCTGTTTGGTTTTGGTTCTTGTCTTGTTTCTGGTTTATTGCAGGCATATCGGCTATGGCGACCCGATGGCCCGCGCGAATGAGTTTTGGCAGGTAGACGTCGAGAGCGTGATGCGGAAACTCCGCTATCAGCTCCCCGTCCTTCTTGAACTTCGGCTTCTGTGCTGGGATGCGCAGTGTGTCCGACAATTTCTGTGCATCTTCATTCAGTGATCGGTAGAAATCACCGTTGCGCATAAGGATTAGCGCGTCGGGATGCTTGCTCTTAAGCCGCTGGTACACCACTAACGGTGTGTCCGTCTTGTTCTTTACCTGCTTCTTCGTAGAGTCAGCAGATTGCTTCTTGTCAGAAGACCGTTCTTGCATCTTCTTTTCCATGTTAGTAGGAATTTGGTTAAACTGAAAGTTCTTGTTTGTCAGATGGTTTTTTGTATGTCCGAGGACAGCGAGCATCGTGTTCGGATGTCCTACAGCCTTGATGGCGGCCCCTGCAGTATAGCCGGTGTCCAGCACATTGTCTATGACGATTGGCGTGAACTGCTCCGGCACTTGTCTGTACAGATTGAGTTTCAGGTATATGCCCTCCGGCTTAAGGTCATTCTTCTTTGCGTAGTGCAGTGGCATGTGCGGGCGGCAGGAAAGGATGTCCCAAGTCGGGATGCCCGTCCTTCGGGAAATCTCATTGGCGAGCGTCTTTGTATATACCGCCCTCCCGTGGTGGTTCGGGATAGGCACCAGCACACAGTTGCGTCCTGCCGCCATCCCCCTTATCCCGTCCGCCATCATATCCGCAGCCCTGCAGATACTCGCGTAGTCACCGTCCTTGAGTCCGTGCGCCAGTTGACGCACCTTTGGGTATGGAGCTACGGAGGTGAACGCACATTCTTGTTTGTTTGACATAGTGAATTAAGTCTCATAAGGTATTAGTAGAATAGATTCCCAGGACAACGGGCTCAGAGTGAAAGACCTCTCTTCTTGTCCTCTTTCCTGTCTGTCTTTTCCCTCTCGGTCAGCCGGACGCTCTCCTCGTGGCGAAGTCTGTCAACAACCTGCTTATACTCCCAGCGGTTCTCATCGGTCTGCACATAGCCCATGTAGCCCTCGTTGGCATCATCATATCGGATAGCCTGCTGACGCTTCCATTCCTCCATGTCTCCATTCATGACCTTGAAGCCCACGGGCTCACGGAGGTCAACGCCCACGACGACCTTCTGGTCACCCACCTCAAGCTCCACTGGCTTGCCCGAGGCGAGAGCTTCCTTTTGGCCAATTCCGAGTCCGATGTCCTTGATTTTGTCAACTTCCCGAAGTTTTTCCTCAAATTTAACAGTTGCCACATCACGGTACATCAGGGAGTTGGTCTCCTTGTCCAACTGTACGTAACGCATCTTGCGCTTGCCGTCCTCCTGAAACTCCTTCTGTATGACACTGCCCTTGCGTACGCGTTCCAGTTCGGTGTCGTTCAGCTTTAGGTTGTTGTCAAGATCACGATGTATCTGATACGTAAGCAGTTGCAGCTTTCCGTGCTTGTCATAAGCAAGCTGAATTTTCATTGGAATGGACACCGCAGAGTTGTCGCCTACGGGTACGTTGACACGCATGAGCGGCGAGAGCTCACCGCTCAAGATAGAGTCACGCAAGTCTTTTGGCATGCGCATAAGATCCTTAGGATAGATGCCGATTTTGGCAAATTTGTCGAATGGTACTGGTTCTGTTTTCATAGTTGATGGTTTGGTTATTCTACTGGTTTATACTAACTTTGTGGTGAAAATCCATGTCAAACTAAACATACTACTACCATGAAACACACTTTGAAGTGCGCTGTGGTCCTTATGTTCTCGATGAATGTATTGGAATCACCGGCACAGTTTTACACTGCTGAGAAAGTCGGTCCGGCTGCCGACACGTTATCCATTTCCACGGACCCTTACGTCCGTGACGTACTCCACGAAACAAAGTCAAAGTCCAAGGTTGAGACTAAGAAAGAGTCCGTCTTCCCTCTGTCTTTGCCTTCGTTTCTGACCGCAAAGTTAGGAAACAAACCGCCAACTTCCAACACCGGCCAAGGAAAAGTGCAAGAAAAAGGCGAAAAAAGTTTGGAGAAATCTTCCAAGAAGGTTGCAAAACAGCCCGTTTTACCCTTTTTCAGTGCCTCTGACAGCATGCTTTTAAGCATCCTTGAAAAACGGCTAAATATCTGTATGCCACTTGATTACTTAACCGTTACCTCGCCTTACGGCTACCGCCTTGACCCCTTCACCAAGTGCCGGAAGTTCCATGACGGCATAGATGCCATTGGTGTAAACGGATTTACCTATAGCATGCTCCCGGGCAGGGTAGCTGCCGTACACCATGGCAACACCGGCTACGGCAACTATGTCATCATCGATTATGGCAACCTCCGCTGTCTCTATGGTCACCTCGGTGAGATCTACGCAAAGGAGGGAACGATGTTACAAGCGGGCACGGTTATCGGAATCGTGGGCTCCACTGGCCGTTCCACCGGCCCGCACCTACATTTGCAGCTGCAACGATTGTCAACCAACAATGTGTGGACGAGCGTTGACCCACTGCCATTCATCCATGCGCTGAACCAGCAAGTGGAGTCCTTCAATGAGCGTCTTGCAGAAATTACCGGTAAGGACTCTCCTATATATAATAATGTGGAACCGAACGGCAAGGAACTGACCATTGAGAACCTTTACGCCGCCTTAAAGAGACACGGCATCAAATATCCTAAGATTGTCCTTGCCCAGGCCATCCTTGAAACAGGACGCTTCCGTTCCCGTGTCTGCAACGAGCATAACAATCTCTTCGGACTCAGGCACTCAAAGGGCTACTATAGCTTCAGTAACTGGGAGGAAAGTGTTATAGCCTATAGGGACAAAGTGCAGTACAAACATCGTGACGGAGAAGGCTACTACTCTTTCCTTAAACGTATTGGTTATGCCAGTGCCCCTGACTATATAAATAAGGTAAGGGAGATTGCCAGCCAGTTATAGAATGACATGATAGTAAAATCTAATCCCGGCAAAGGAACCTATCTTTTCTTCTTCCTGTATTTCTCTTTGACTATCGAGTAAGAATTTGAGATAAGTTCCTTTGCTGTATCATCCGGTACACCACTTAAACGCATTCCAAGCCAATACTTGTTGTTCATGTGTGAAGCTTTGCCGGCCCATTCACAATGCTCCCGTAAATCAACTATTCGCTCCGGCTGGCACTTTATGTTAACAATGTCGCTGTCATCCAAGTCGACCATAGCAAACATATGATTGCAGACATAAAACACCAGCACACTCTCGCCTCCTTTAATCTTGGCGAAAGGAAACTTTTCCTCGACGGTCTCCAACGACAGACAATAAGTTCGCAATTCTTCTATATTCATTTGAAATCAGTTTAAAGGGAAAATGAAAACATCGGTTTGCTTTTACAAAAGTACTGAAATTGCGAATAATATCAGTATGTTTCAGCCCATTTAACCATAATGTATAATGCCATACGTGTTTTATCCATGCAATAGCAAGAACTCCGAATGCAAAATGTCCATTTAGTCCGTCCTATTGTCTTTGGGACATTGTTAAAGGTAACATCGTTTGTACGAAAATGCCTTTTATTGAAGAAAATCGACTTTTTTCATCAAATTTGGCGGTAAATCAGCAGTTTACATATGGCTACTGTTGCGGTAATGCAGAATAGTTCTTATCTTTGCAGCAGAAAATCATACCGCAAGCACCTGAAAGCTTGCAGGGCCAAGCTCCCTTGGAATACAGGCCTGCCAAAAAGGAGCGCGTCTTTTACCGTCACACGGAAATATCTTATGCCGCCATGAGGCGGACATAACAGAGGTGACCAATACTCCATGACACGAGTTACCAACAACCAACCTTATGAACATACCATTCTTTAACATCGGAAAGTCTCCAGAGAAGAGACGCAACAAGATTTTCGTCGTCGCCAATCAGAAGGGCGGCTGCGGCAAGACTACTCTCGGCGTGCTTCTTGCCAACCAACTCGTTCTTAAACATCACTGCCGTCTCGTCGTACTCGATGCTGACCCGCAGCGCAGCATCGTCAAGAAGCACGAGCAGGACAGAGAGCGCTGGCCGCAGCTTCAGCCCCTTTATCAGGTTGTACCCTGTACCCAGCTTGGCAGTGAGAAGGATACCCTCAACCTTATCCGAGCCATGCGCAACGAGGACTTCGACTTCATCATCGACACTCCGGGCAGTCTCACCCTTCAAGGTTTGCTCCCATTGGTGTTCGAGGCCGATGCCATCATCACCCCCATCCAGTTGGAGAAGACCAGCATCAACGGCACGACAGGCTTCATTGATATGACCGCTATGGTTGCCAAGGAGAACGGCCTTGACAAGTTGCCTCCGTTCTTCTTCCTGCCCAACCAGTTCAACAAGAACTGGGGCCGTAAGGACGAGCTTGTCGAGCAGCAGAAGTTCCTCGACTACTTCGCTAAGCTGGGCACCGTCCTGCCGAAGATACCCAACAGCGCCGAGATCCAGCGTTACAGCACGCTCTACCTCACCGATAAGCAACATGAGATTGTTGACAAGTGCTATGACACGCTCTATGACTGCATCTATAACGAAAAATCCAAATCCGCATGACTGACGGCACTTCTCGACCAATGGTTTTCGGGGATATTCACGAACTTCTCCGTAAAGTCAACGGTGAGAGCGAGCCAGCATATATGTGGCAGAGTGACAAGCCCAAGGAAGAGATAACGGGGGACGAGGCACAGAGAGTCGATGAAGAGCAGTCCCGCGAGGCACGCGTAAAGCCTGCAAAGGAGCCTTCTCTCAAGGAGTCTTCTCTCAGTTCCACAGAGGAAACCGCTGATAACAAGCCATCCGAGAGCACTGGGCAAAAACTTTCACAAAAGGTACAGCGCAAGCCACGTCCGTCCATGCCTGTCAGGAAGAAAGAATCCAAGGAGGCTGAACGAAACGGTAAAAAAGAGTCTTTGTCCAATGGAAGCCGTACACCATTCTCAAAAGACGACATCCTCTCGCAGATAGAAGACTTCTCCTGTGATTCCGACACCGGACGACGGCACTGGGTGTTCCTGCCCGACGATATAGTGGCCACCCTTGAGGCAGTCTATGGCAGCCATCGCATCTCCGCCATCATCACAGCCCTTGCCAGGTCTTTCATAGATGCCAACAAGGATGATCTTCGACGGCTCGTCACCCACCGCAGCGGCCTGTTTTGAGCAGGGCAGGCAAAAGAGATAATAAAACCGATTAAGAACCAAAAGAATGAACTGAACACTATGAATACAACCTTCCAACCTAAGACAAAACGAATATTCTGGACACCGGAGCATGACGACATACTTAAGGAACGCTTTCAAACAGACTATCTCCACAATATAGCCACCCATCTTGGCTTCTCGCTTAGTTCTGTTGCCAAGCATGCCCGCGAACTCGGTCTCCGCAAGGATAATCCGACTGGCCGCAACCGTGATGCACGTGCCTTTGTGGAGATGGAATACACCAATTTGTCCTATCAGGAAATGGCGGAGCGCACAGGACTGCATAGGTTCACGATAGTGAAGATAGCCCGTGAGCTCGGACTGTCACGAACCCCGGAGCAGCTCCGCACTATCCGGAGCCGCCGACGCAAGGAACTCATCCAGAAGGAGCGCCGCCGCATCATCTTCGGTCTCGACCAGCGTACAAATATAAAGGTAGTGAGTAACAACCAGAAGATCCGTCTTCG
>Ga0256404_1010034_pt1 | contig 13287 bp, 12 predicted proteins | sample RumenRJG_01DNA_FD_185990 | JGI IMG/M metagenome (GOLD analysis project Ga0256404, IMG submission 185990) | Bovine rumen microbial communities from Lethbridge, Alberta, Canada - RJG_01 | ecosystem: Host-associated > Mammals > Digestive system > Stomach > Rumen | place: Canada: Alberta | collected...
AAAAGTGCATAATGCTCGTTCATCCGATGACGCTGCGCAAAGGCAAGAGCCTTCTCAGCACGAGCTTCAATGGTCTTATACTCCCTGCGGTCGGGCAGTTCGGGCAGCCCATAGTATTTCCATGCCCATTGCAGACCGAACAGGCTGGCGGCCGCCACCACCGCCAGCACAACCAAGGCGCAGCCATATTTCTTTTTCCTACTCATCCTTCCTTGTTGTTTTGTGCTGCCATGAACACCGCGATGGTAGCACACAGCAGCACGATTTAAAGATTAAAAGTGATCATATACTCTTTTACTGCATTTCTCACATAGCGTGGATTTGTTAGAGAAGTCGGCGTGTCCTTTTGCATCCTTCATCAGGCATTTCGGATTGTCGTCAGGACAATGCTGGTATTCGAAACAGGTGTGGATGAACTCATGGCTGACGACCTTCCACAAATCTTTCCGATTCCTAACGCGGAAAGTTGAAACCATACACGCCTTCTTGGGAATCAAGCTGAGACCTAAGACACCCCAATCAGGCTTGCCTTTGTAACTCACCGAGATGTCCTTGTGCGTGAGTGCGATGATAACGTGCTGTCCATTGGCATTCTTCGCCAGCGAGTTGATGATCTTGTCGGCGCGATAGCGGGTGCCGGCATCGTTCAGCAACTCTTCAGCCAACGGTTTGTTGGGAAAGACTTCGAACTGAAGTCCGACCTCACCAATCAGCATGCCCAGGTGCTTTTCCAAATCACGCTTCAGCTGCAAGGCTTCCTTCTGTGTGAAGTCAGCATAGGACTGAAGCGAAACCTTCACGTAGGGACAAGTGCAGAGCGTGTCCGCATGTTCCGTGCCGGCATCGCCCGTGGGACAGTCCACTTGTGATCCGGACCATAACAAAAACGCCACTGCCAGCAGCACGGCAAGAAATACCGAGCCTACAATGAACGGTAATACTCTTCTACTCATGTTTGCAATAATTAAAATGTTTCCTTCTGTGTAGATAGTTCAGGTCGCTTTGATGACGATAGGCCTCCTTCTCAAACAGGATATGGGCATAGGCCTGCAGCCAATCTTTATACTTGAAATACAAAGCTATCCATTCGATGCCATACCAGATGAAGAACGGAATGTACAACAGCTCCCTCTGCTGGGCCGCATGAATCAGTTCATGGTTCAGTTCATCAGCATCGAGCGGTCTTATTGACAACACGAAGCCAAATAGGCATATCGCAAGAAAATTCTTGCCCATTGGATGTTTCCTCACAAGATACACCCGATGATTGTGGTTCCTTATTACTTGCATATAGAAGGATTTATAATGCGGCTTTATTAAAAAACGACTGGCGGATTGATGGCCTCGATGGTTTCTTGGTCTTCGTATTGGCCAACAAAGACTCCAGAACGGGGAGCATGCGGTTCAGCTGACCATACCGAATCATGAAGTTCCAGAACGGCTCGAACTTCTTCCAGCCGCCCATATAGAATAGGTGGGCCAGCTGCTGCTTCAGATTGTCGTGGCCAAAACTGGCGCGGAAGATGTTGCTCCATGAATAGAACTCTTTATAGGCCCAGTCGTAGCCCTGCTTCAGTTCCTCGGCAGTGAGTCCGACGGTCTTGTAGACGACAGTTCGCGTGTCGTACTTGCTCCAGTCGTATGAGGTGATGCGGCCGTCCCGCTCCATCTGCTGAAACAGGCGTGTGCCGGGATAGGGTGTGAGGATGTGGAAGGTAGCCGTGGTGATGCTGTGCTCGATGCCCCAGTCGACAGTACGGCGGAACACATCCTTGTCGTCGTGGTCAAGGCCGAACACAAAGCTGCCGTTGATCATGATGCCCAGACTGTGCAGTCGCTCGACGGCTGCCACATAGTCCTTCGAGAGATTCTGCAGCTTGTTGCTCGAGCGCAGGTTCTCCGGCGAGAAGGTCTCGAAACCGAGGAACACGCTGCGCAGCCCTGCCTCGGCAGCTTTCTCAATCAGGTCGCCCTTCAGCACGGAGGCCACTGTGGCTGCACTCTGGAAGACACGCCCCATTCCACGCATGCCGTCAAACAGGCCCTCCGCAAAGCGTGGACTGCCCAGCAGGTGGTCGTCAAGGAAATAGAGGTGGCGGCCTGGCAGTCGGTCTATCTCGGCCAAGGCTTCGTCGACGCGTTGCGTATAGAACGACTTGCCCTCGCCATAGAAGGCATCTTTATAGCAGAAGTCGCAGTGGTGCGGACAGCCGCGCGACACTACGAGCGAGTTAGGCACAAAGTATTTCTCGCGCTTGATAAGGTCGCGTCTGACGGGCGGGATGTTCTCTATCGACCGCCAACGTGCCACATAGCGTTTCTGAGGATGTCCGGCCCGCAGGTCGCTGATAAACCGTGGGAAAGCCTCCTCGCCCGGACCAAGAAGTATCGTGTCGGCATGCTGAGCTGCTTCATCGGGCAGCGACGTGACGTGCAGGCCGCCCATGGCCACATAGGTTCCCTTTTGCCGATAGTGGTCGGCAATGCGATAGGCTCGGTAGGCATTCGTAACATACACTTGTATGCACACCAAATCCGGATCGTCGTCGAGCGTCAGCCGCTCCACATGCTGGTCAACGATCTCCACTTCATCGTCGTCGCCAAAATAGGCTGCCAACGTGGCTAATCCGAGCGGAGGGAACAGCGAGTACTTGATAGGCCGCCAGTAGGGGCTCTCGGCTTCCTGCAAGGCAGGCAGAATCATTTTTACTTTCATGGGCTTAGTTAATCAGATTATTTGATTTCTATGATGCAAAATTACTATTCTTTCCATCTCCAGCCAAAGCAAACAGATGACGTTGTATCAATTGCCCGTTTTTTTGTATAAGATTCGCAGTAGGCAACTCGCAACAAGGATGTTACCTAATGTGAGAACCAGAAACAGAAAGATGAAAATCAGGTAGTTCACGTTGTTATATGTAGTATGCCAGTCCGAAGCTAAGACTATTAGCTCGTGATAGCAGAGATCAAATGCTTTTTCCAATGGCATGGCATAGTGGCTGCATATCATCCAAAAGCCTATTAGGTTGATCAAACCATATAAGATGCCAGCAGACATAAGCAACCCACTTGATACTGTTCTTCTTTGTCTGAAAATCTTTATCGTGCTCCAGGTGAGCCAAAGGGCAGACAGAAGACATAATCCTGCCTCCATGTAGATATTTCCTATGACACATATTTCTTTATATGTCAGTCCCCAGGCAACGCCTCCGGCTCCCATCACTCCACAGCAAGCTGCAAAGAAGCCTTGATCGAAAGAACAGCCTGTTGCCATGCTAATGGCAATTCCTAACAGCACAATCACTAACAGAAACAATACGAATGCTCCAAGAATCCATTTCCAAACATATTGCTTTTCAATGAATCTTACGGTTGCGAACATCATCAAGCTAAAGATGATACATCCCGATAGTGACGCAAAGCAGATATAGTTCTGATAGCCGTGGATAGATTGCCCATACTTGTCAAACAGCGACATCATATAGTCTGCGTGGAAAAAGGCACTGATAAATGTTGCTTCCAACATACCACACAGGAAGACCAAAGTAAAGGAAAGCAGGTCTTTTTCCCGGAAAAACCTGCCCACACTTGCGATAAGGGCAGGAAGCATACTGGCTGCTGCCAGAAGGATAGTAGTTGTTATCGACATTAGAATTTGATTTTTTTGTATCCTTTCACTAAAGATTCAATCCATGAGTACCAATCAGCCGGTGACTTACTCTGGCAAACCGTTGCCTGACATCTCATCATTAATTTAGAAATGTCTTAGCTCGCTGGCTTTATAGTGAAAGACGGCGAGCAGCAGGTTCTCGGCATCCTCGTCGAGCGTAAACCATGGCGAGCTGAAGGGATTCGTGAAATTGCGCATCACGTGGATATCGCGGGCAGGCGTGTTACCTTCAGCCAGCAGGAAAGCTTTCCGTCTGTGCTTGTCCTGAGCCACGTCGACCACCATCACCGCATGACCATACTTGTGGTTGCCGGGACGGTCGGCAGCTGCATAGACGAAAACGTCGCCTGGCTTCAGGTCCTTCAGCTGCCGCCTCTCCAGTTCTCGGCTAAGCGAAAACGTGCTGGCCACGCCATACACATTCCGAAGATAGCGTTCGAAGGCCTTGCGCGAAGAGCCACCGCCATAGTGCATAGTCTTGCCGTTGCCGTTCTTGAAATGAATCTTGCTGTATTGTCCTGTATTGAACAGATACTCCGCCCGTAGGCGCATACATACATCAGCGCACTGCTCAGCATTCGACAGCAGCGGTAGGTCGACTACAGCATAGCTGAGCGACTGGAAGCGGGCCTCACCACCAGTAAATAGCTGTACCGTTGTCCCTCTCTTCTTCAGCGGCAATGAGCGCAAATACTGGCTGTATGCTGCATCGTCGCCATCGATTCGCTCATAGCCCCACGGCGTTGGGATGTCGCCCACTGTTGCATAGTTGTGTGGATTACTCGTCTTGCTTCCGTAAAGGATCCAGATGCCCGCGCAGGTACCTGCAACGAACAATAGCAGTACAAACAAAACTATCCTTTTTACGATTTTCATTCTTTACTTTATTTGGTTAGACAGTGCAAAAGTAGTATGCCATTTTCGACTGAGCAAATAACGGAGAGTCCGTTGTATAAACTCCCCGCTTTCTTGTACGAATCAAGTGGCATTATCTTTTCAATAGCACAGACAATAGGCCAAGCAGATGTTCAGCCCCAATAGAATGAGGTATAACAGGATGAAAATCAGCAGGTTCACTATCTGATAGGTTGTATGCCATTTGGCTGCCAACCCTTCCAGGTCCTTCACGCAAAGGTCGAAAGCATCATCGAATGGCAGATGATAGTGGCGCAACATCTTTATGAACGCATACACATATATCATTCCATAGCAAGAGAAGAACAGAGCCAGCAACAGCCAACCCGTTGAAAAATGCTCAGTCAACCGATAGACGATGACCCCAAGTGGAGCGAGTCCAGACAACATCAGGACAGCTCCCTGCACCCAAAGGTTAAACACTACGGAGATCTGCTTGTAGGTCAGTCCGAAGAGCTTGCCCAACAAATGCAGGAACAATACACACAATCCGAATGGCAGTAATGCCAGATAAAACATTGCTTTCTTTAGCATACGAATAAGTTTAGTGAAAAAATGCGAGTTAGCGAGCGTAGAGTAAAGCTTGCTTAAACTCTGCCGAGCGTTAGCATTTTATGCAAAACGCCTCAGGACTTTCCTGAATGGCGGGTGCAAAGGTACGGAATTATTTTGAATCCTGCAAATCGCTTGCAACGTTATAAATACCAATAAGTTATAATTCTGGCACGCTTTTTGTAGTATTGCGCCCCCTGCTGTTCGTTATTATTCGATATGATAATACTCTTGTTGTTCATGCGTACTTGGGGATGTCTGAAACGGCTTCTATGGCAGCTGGAAACTTACCATTTGTATTTATTGACAACTTGTTTGAATACTTTGATGTCTGAGACAGACGCGAAGAGGAGCATGCAGGAACGGAGCTTCAATATACCTAAGTTGCTGAAGATTTCATGGAGAGGTTTTTCGAGATTTAGTATTACCTCTGCAGCATCAATCAGTCTTTCTCTTAGGATAGGGTGCTCTATATAAGCCTTAGCTTCTTCGCGATCTCTGATTCCGTAAAACTCCGTCAGTTTACTGGTTCCCGATCTTTTTAGCTGAGGGTAGACATACCTCATCCAACATTCAAATCCAAGCTTCCCTTTTTGAATCTCTATCAGAGCTTGTTCATACAACGTGTTCGCAAAGATGGTCTTACCATCTTATGCTCTTAAAAAACGCCCTAAGTCTTCCATCATAGATTTATACAATTATTTTAGCGCTGCAAAAGTAATCATATCGCCCGGAAAAGCCAAAACTTTTCCGCACCGTTGTATGAATCGTGCCGTTTGCTGTACGAAACGGCATCTCACTTCTTCCCCAGCAGCGTCTTTAGGATGGCATTCCCGATCTTCCTCTCAAGCTTGATCTTCTCGCCTTCTTTGAGAAACCTGCCACGGCGAAGCTGGTTCGAGAGGTCGCTGTTGCTCTCATAGGAGGTCGTCATGTCAACTTACCTTGTGCGGGGGAGGATCTGTCAGTAGCGAGACTGGTTGGGACGGCCGCAAGAAAGACGAGGAGAACGAGGACTTCCGACTACGTTGTTGGCTTCATTCAGCAAAGACCGTCAAGGCTTCGCGATATGTGCCAACAAAGAGGAAAGGGTTTGGTCTTTGACGTATTGCCGCCATCGTAACATTGTATCAGCAAATAACGGAGCGCCCACATCTGTAACTTCAGGTGTGGGCGCTTGCTTTTAGTGGTGATTTCTGATAAATCGGGACTGCTTTTATATGATTCCGATAAAATTTCTGTTAAAACGCATTGATTTTTGCCATTTATTGATGTTATTTCAAATTATATTTGTAATTTTGTGTACAAAATATGACAATCTCAAACAAGGAAAGCCAGTGTTAGAATGAATAATCCATATATATCACAAGTTCTTTCTATTCAGGAAGAGGTCAAGAAGCAACTTCCCTATGGTCTTGAGACTACAGGAGAATTGATGCTGGAGTTTATGAGCAGGAGCAAGGATGAACAGCAGAGAGACACTGCTGCCTTCATCAAGGCATCTAAGAAAATGCCAGAAATGGTCATGGTTTTCGATTTCGCCATGTCTTTGTTAAAACACGATGTCATTCCTATTCGCGAATCCATTTATGACACAGGCATAGATGGAATAAAAGAGTTGAATGACCATTGGGCAGACAAGTATGGAATAGATGAAAGCCATAGGGGTAATGCAAAAGCATACAATTTATTCAATTGGTTGGTTCTAAGATTGCCTGCGAAAGAGGAGATGAAAAAGTTCGGACTAATCTATTAAATCTATAAATAATGATAGAACATTATTCACATAAAATACAGAATGCTATTCAGAAAGAACTATTTAAGGCTAATAGTTCTATAAAAATAGCTGTCGCATGGTTTACGAACGATTTGCTTTTCCAGCCTTTGTTGCTTAAACTTGGTACTGGTGTTAGTGTTGAGCTCATACTGAATAAGGATGATATTAATTGTTCAGATGACAATGAAGTAGATTATGATGAGTTTGTTAAAGCTGGAGGTATATTGCGATGGAATGACACCAAGCAACTGATGCATGAGAAGTTTTGCATTATTGATGATAATGTTGTAATATATGGTTCATATAATTGGACAAATAAGGCAGAATATAATGAGGAATCAATTGCTATTGCGAGACAAGAAAAGGGTACTATAGATTTTTATAGTGATAAGTTTGAAAAGTTGTCTGAAAAATATAGCGCGGTAATTTATACTGGAAAATCTTATGATAACGATTCATACAAAATCTCAGAACAGTTTCACGAAAGTCACACAGACAATTCTACTATAAATTCTATCAATCAATCTTTTATAGATACAGTCTACAATAAGGGGAAATTTCCTTCTCATATGTTTAATATTAGTAAAGCAAGATTATACCCTACTATTTATTTAGAATTTCCCAAATTGTATTTTTATGATGAGTTAATGACTCTTCCTTATAGCTACGACTATAATACAGCTTGTAATTTCGTAGGTAAAAACGGTGATGTACTTTTTTTGCTTGAAGCACAAAACTTTACGCCTATCAATGATTTTTTCTTTACCGACTATAGATGTGTGGGTGACAGCCTGAGAGGGGTATATCCAGATGGGATTATATGGTTGAAAGTAAATAGAAAATGGGGACTTTTTGATAAAGAAAAAAGAATTTTTTGCATACCCCCAATATGTGATGATTTCATGTATTCCACACAAGACTTTACACAATTTGTTATTATTATTAAAGACAAATATGGTGTGGCAGATATAAATGGTAATATTGTATTAGATTGGGTGTTTGATGATATAAATATTGATGGTCATGACATATTTCGGGTAAAGATCGATAACAAAAGAGCAATAATAGAAAATGGTCACTTGAAATAAAACTCCTTTATATAATTGAATTATGAAAAGAGAATACGTAGATGAAAGATATCCTAGTCTCGAGGAGCAGATTTCTGAAAGGAAAAAACTTCTTGAACATTACAAATTAGACATGGTATATGGACAAGAGGCTCTAAGTCTTCTTGCAAATAGAAAACGAGTTGAGGCAGATAATTATATTCAAGGTAAAGTTGGAACTGAACAGTACAAAGAAGATGTAATTAATTATCTAGTTGATATAAAAAATCATTTGTTGAGATACACAAATTCGGCGGGTTCGCAACTAATTACCGTAGGAACAGAAATATTTATAGATGATAATATCAATAATGTTTTTGCGAGTAAAGTGGATAATACGCTTTCTGGTGTTTTCGCTTTTTATAATAATCATCTTGGTGATAAGCAATTGGTGGTCTTTACATTTGAATATCTTAATTTGGCTCTTCCTGAATATAGTGTTAATACTAAACCTAGTGTTGATACTTTTGCCCCAACAGGAAAATTTGTCTATCCTTATAATGAGGAGTTTCATGATGTGTACGATAAGGCAAAGAAATGCGATACGCACCTTGACTTATGGAATACATTAAAAAATTCGTGTATTAAAGTATGCGAAGTAAAACCATACCATGATAGCATTTATTGGAAAGATGAAGTATCAAAGCGTAGTTCAACTCCCTCTCTACGGCGTAAACGCTCAGTTCCTTTGTTCGTATTTTGCTTTGCTCATAAGGAACGTCAATCAATAGCCCATTATATGAATAATCGACACTTATATCGCGGAAATTATAGGGCATATAAAGGTGAAAATGGAAAATGGGGTATTTGTATTGATAAAACGGGAGAGGGAATAGTCGATTGCTTTTTCGATAAAATCGTATGGTGGAAGAAACATGTTCAATTCTACAAAGACGGAAAAATCGCGATTTGTAGAATTGAGCAAATAGAAAATCTTAAGTGATGATTTATGAATATCGATATTGGAGAACAGACAATTACAAAAAATCTGTAAGATTCCATACGAAACGGGATGGGTAGGAATTCAAGTATAATAATGGTAAGCCGCACATGATTGGTGAAGACATCAGTGCGATGGATAATATCTTATAGAAACAAAACGTTATAGAGATATGGACAAGAACGACATAAAGAAATTGTTACAAAAGGGTGAGCGGCTGACGCTGGAGGCAAAACAGGCTAAAACGGATGTGCCTAAGTCGGTTTGGGAGAGTTACTCCGCTTTCGCAAATACGATGGGCGGAACCATTCTGTTGGGGGTCTTCGAGGATTTGAAGGAAAAAGACCCGGCAAAGAGGTTTCGGATAGAAGGTGTTGATGATGCCGAAAAGATTCGTAAGGACTTCTGGAACACCATCAATAGTAATAAAGTGAGCGACAATATCCTGACGGATAGTGATGTAGAAGTGGTGGATGTGGACGGCAATGACGTGGTTTGCATCCATGTACCGATGGCGGATTGGCATGTAAAACCTGTCTATCTGAATGAGAATGTCTATAAGAACACGTACAAACGTAACCACGAGGGAGACTACCATTGCACGGAACAACAAGTGAGGGCAATGATTCGTGACTCCTACGAGGGAGGAAACGACGGAGCTCTGATGGAGCATTACGGTATGGATGATGTTGATCCTGACACGCTGCGTAGATACCGTACATTGTTTCAATTCAGAAATGAAGGACATGTTTGGAATGAAGTAGATGACAAGACCTTCCTGAAGAACCTTGGTGGTTATATCGTTGATCGTGAGACAGGCAAAGAGGGCTTGACGATGGCAGGCCTAATGATGTTTGGCAAAGGACTGTCGATACAAGAGCGATTTGCCAACTTCAGGATGGACTATATTGACTTCTGCAATCTGATAGGTGAAGAGCGTTATAGCGACCGATTGACCTACGATGGACGCTGGGAGAACAACTTGTACCAGTTCTTTAGTCGTGTGATTCCCAAAGTGACCTTCGACCTTCCGCGTCCATTCCGCATGGAAGGTATTCAGCGAATAGATGACACGCCCCTGCATAAAGCAGTGCGCGAGGCATTTACGAACGCCATTATCCATGCTGATATTATGCTGGAAGCGGGGGTGCTGCGGATTGAGAAACATGAAGACCGTCTGGTTTTCCGCAATCCTGGATTGTTGATGCTGCCCCTGAAGGACATCTATGAGGGCGGTGTGTCAAAAGCCCGTAACCCCAAGATGCAGAATATGCTAAGGATGATTGGCTATGGTGAAAACCTCGGTTCTGGCTTCCCGATGATACTTAGTGCTTGGAAAGAAGCTGGTTGGGGGAAGCCTATTTTGGATAACCGCTTGGATGTGGATGAGGTCGCCTTGGTGCTCCCAATTAAACGAATAGAGGTTAGTGCTCTTAAAAGTGACCTCAAAAGTGACCTCAAAAGTGACCCCAAAAGTGACCCCAAAAATAGGAAAAGTGTCCCCAAAAAGTTGTCTCCGCAAGAACGGCTTGATATGATTATTGCTCATATCAAAGGAAATCCGTCGATTACTCGCGAAGAAATCGCTGAAATGATAGGTGTTGGTCGTACTACAATATTGAAAGATCTTCGAATCCTGAAAGAGCAATATGGTGTACGCTACGAAGGGCCTAGTAAAACCGGCAAATGGGTAATAGATAAGTGAATTATAACCGAACTCGAACTTCATCAATACCTGCTCCGCGAGTACCCACAAGAAAATGCTCGGTGTGAGTGGAAGGAAATTAAGAATCTGAAGAACTCGATCTGTGGGGACGAGAAAGACGACGTGATTTCCTACGTGTCGGCTATCGCCAACATGGAGGGTGGTTTTCTTGTGGTGGATGTGCATGACAAGACACTGGAGATTGTCGGCACAGATACCTATAACTATGACCGGCAGAAGGCAATACTCCGATTGACGGAACGATGCACGAACCTGTCAAGCGAGGGTCTGGACATCGAGGAGTATGTTACAGACGACACCAAGAAGGTGGTGTGGGTGATTCATATTCCTAAACATCTGCCCAAGCGTCCTGTCTATGCACACGACAAAGCATGGCAACGGATTGAGGACTCTTTGGTGGAGCTGACACAGGAACGCTTGAATGCCATTTTGGATGAGCCTTTGTTCACAGATACCGACTGGTCTGCCGTAATCGTGCCCAATGCCACGATCGATGATTTGGATGAGGTGGCCATTGCCAAGGCAAAGGTGATGTTTAAGAAGGTACATAGTCGTATTCCTGCAGCAGAGGTGAATGCATGGTCGGTAGAAGAGTTCTTGAGTAATGCCGGAGTAATGATTGATGGAGGAATAACTCGTGCCGCTATCATTCTGCTGGGCAAGCCTGTTTCTGTGTTCAAACTCCGTCCTGCCGTAGTGAGAGTTACTTGGTCACTACGTGATGAACATGAAGATGTTGTTGACTATGAACACTTCACGGCTCCATTCATCTTGACAGTTGACCAAATACTTGCCAAAGTGCATAACCTGACGATGCGTGAGATGCCAGGCGGCACGATGTTCCCTGATGTAATGCAGCAATATGATGACTATTCCATGCGTGAAGTGCTTCATAACTGCATCGCATATCAGGACTATACCCTGCAAGAGAGAATCAATCTTGTGGAGAATCCTGGATTCCTATATTATGCCAATGGTGGCAGCTTTATTCCTGGTTCCCTGCAAAAGGCTCTGGCTACACATGGGCCGCAACGTCACTACCGCAATGAGTGTCTTTGTAATGCGATGGTGAACTTCAATATGATTGACATCGTTGGTCGTGGCATCCGTAAGATATTCAATGAGCAGTGGAAACGCCATTTCCCCATGCCGGATTATGAGATTGACGCAGCCAATAAGGAGGTTGCAGTCCGTCTGTATGGTAACGCCATTAATGAGAAGTACACCAAACTTCTGAAAGAGAACAAAGACTTGTCGTTGGAAGACTGTATCTTGCTTGATGCTGTGCAGAAAGGGCACCGACTGAATGAAAGTGATGCCAAGAGTCTCATGGAGCGCGGATTGGTAGAGGGTGAATATCCAGACCTGACTATATCCCTGAGTATTGCAAGGCAAACGAAACAATTGCCTGAATATACCAAGGTGAAAGGACTTGAACGCGACAAGATAAAACAGATGGCTTTGCAGTTCATCCAGAATGCTGGAGAGGAAGGCACAAAAAAGAACTCCTTATTAGATTATCTCAAAGAGGTACTTCCCCAAAGAAATAGCCAAGAGCAAAACCTTCGTTTACTCGGTAATATCCTTAGTGAAATGAATACTGAAGGCTCTGTCGTTCTCAGAGGAAAGTTATGGTTTGCATGTAAATGACTAGAAAATGACTAAAGAATGACTAGTAAAAGGATAAATGACTAGAAAAAGACTAATAACAACTTGGAAATGACTAATTGAAGGCTTTTAGTCGTAAAAGTAGTCATTTTTTGATAGTTTAGTCGAACTTTTAGTCGAAGTATAAGACGAAAAGAAACAAAATATGATATTCGGAAAGAAAATAAGAGAGCTCAGAGATGAGCAAGGAGTGCTGCAACGACAGTTGGCTGCACTATTAGAGATTGATACGCCTATGTTTAGCAAGATAGAGCGAGGTGACAGACGGGCAAAGCGCGAACATGTAATCAAGCTCGCAGAATACTTGCATCAGGACGAGAAGGAAATGCTGACGTTGTGGTTAGCTGATAAAGTTCTTGATGCAGTAGGCGATGATGAACTGAGTAATGCTGCTATCACAGTTGCACAAGAACAGATTCAAAAGTGATAACTACAAGACGGCAATTCGATGTGTCAACAACTGCAAATTGCCGTTCCGTCGCAAAAAGCTCTCATTGTAGCCCCTTGAACATCAATTGCCAAAGGTGTTATAGTTTGGGAACATTGTGGTATCAGTATATCAAATGAGCATCTGTAACATATTGATAATCAATAAAAGCAGAATGTTATTCTGGCTCAAACGTGGAGCCGTTCCGAGCCCGGTCCACGCTTTGAAGGCCTTCGCTACGCCCTGTCCGTCCAACCGAGCAACGTGAAAGCCCCACATTGATGTATGTATATTCCACACATAGATTATATGCCTATTTATATATATACACCACACCAGCCACCAATGGTGGTTGATGTGGGGGACGTGTGATAATCGACAGTAAGCGTCCGAACCTTGGACCTAGTCGAATTTGGTTGAGATAAAATATTTTTCTAACTTTGCGCAAGATTTTATTCATTAAGGTTAAGCGCAATATGGAAATAAAAGATTATGTGAAGCAGTTC
>Ga0256404_1010035_pt1 | contig 13285 bp, 13 predicted proteins | sample RumenRJG_01DNA_FD_185990 | JGI IMG/M metagenome (GOLD analysis project Ga0256404, IMG submission 185990) | Bovine rumen microbial communities from Lethbridge, Alberta, Canada - RJG_01 | ecosystem: Host-associated > Mammals > Digestive system > Stomach > Rumen | place: Canada: Alberta | collected...
CAACCAACCTCTAGAAGTTTAAGCTTTTTCTCTTTTCTAAAATCAAATCCTAATTATCGAGCTGATATTGATGGTTTACGTGCAATTGCATGTTTAGCTGTAGTTTTATACCATGCTTTTCCAAATAGATTACCTGGTGGATTTATTGGTGTTGATATTTTCTTTGTAATCTCAGGCTATCTAATCTCATCTATTCTGTACCGTCATTTATTTAATCAAGAAGCTCCAGGTAAATACATATCATAGATTTCTATTCAAGACGTGTAAGACGTATTTTTCCTGCCTTGATATTAGTTTTAGTGACAACTTTTGTACTTGGAACCGTTCTTTTATACCCAAGTGAGTTTAAATTAGTACTAAAACATATCATAGGCGGTAGTACCTATGTATCTAACTTTATTCTTTATAAAGAAGCTGGGGACTACTTTGATGTAGCTTCAAAGTTCAAGCCTTTATTACACCTATGGACTTTAGGTGTAGAAGAGCAGTTCTACCTTGTATTTCCAATCTTTTTATGGGTAATTTATAAGTTAAATTTAAACTTCGTACTATCATTAGCTTTGTTCTCAATAGTTTCATTTTTTATAAATTACAATGCAGTAAAGCATGGTTTCGTTTCAAAAGCCTTCTTTATGCCATGGTCAAGATTCTGGGAGTTATCTTTAGGAGCTGTACTAGCTTATGTAGAGTTTGAGTATGCAAAGCAACTTTATCAATTTAAGGATAGCAAATTCTATAAGACAGTATTAGCAATTATCTTTAGAAATCCAAGTGATAGTTATAATCAGAAATTACTTAAAAACATCCTTTCCTTTATAGGTTTAGTACTTATTGTAGTAGGCTTAATCTCAATTAAGAGTAATGGTGTTTATCCTGGCAAGAAAGCTCTAATTCCGGTCTTTGGTGCAATCTTTATTATTGCTGCAGGTAAAGATGCTTTTATCAACCGAAAATTACTTTCAAATAAAGTAATGGTGTTTTTAGGTTTAATCAGCTATCCATTGTACTTGTGGCACTGGCCTTTATTGTCATATTTATTCTTTATTGAAGGTGAGAATCAATTAACATCTTTTAGAATAGCTGTTATCGGCGTTTCTTTAATTCTTGCAACAATTACATTCTTATTTATAGAGCCTAAATTAAGATATGGTAAACATGGTGGTTTAAAGGCTATTGGACTCTTTATCGTCATGATCCTAATAACAGTAGCAGCTACAATAAAGTATCAACAATATAAATCAACAGAAGTCATAAGCACGGTGGAATTTCATAGAAAGTACTATGGTGGACAGAATACACCACAGTTGTTTGTAAAAGGTTCTAGTGCAGGTGTTCCTCAATTATTAGTTATTGGTGATAGCTATGCTCGTCAATATGCACCTTATTTTGATAAGGCTATCCCTTATGAAGGTTTCTATACTGATGGCAACATGTGCTATCAAAAGCTTAATCCTATAGCCTGCTCATGGGGTAATCCTAATTATCAAAAAATGGTTTTTGATATTGAAAATACTATACAAAAATCAAACTCTAAAAAGGTGATGTATGCACATAACTTTTCTGCATATGCAGGTAGATACCCTCAAGGAATGCAGAATAATTTTTTAACTGAATTAAAAGAGCAACTTATTTATTTTGCGGATAAATTTAAGGATAAGGATTTTTATATTCTAGAGCAAAATTACCAAGTACCAAATCTAATGCAGTGTTTTTACAATAAGGAATTTAATTATGTTCCAAGTAAATTCTTACAGTCTTTAAGACACGAGGTAAATAATTGCTCTGATCTTGATAATTTCAGAATAAAAAAAGATCAAAGTGAACAATTTACACTTAAAGTAAATGAACTAATGGCACAAGTATCAAAAGACCGCGATAACTTACATTTTATAAAAATGAGAGATATTACTTGTAATAAGAATGGCTGTAAATTGTTTGATAAGAACAATCACCCAATATTCTCTGATATAGGTCATTTATCAATATGGGGAAGAGATATTGTTGCACCTATACTTCTCAATAGAATAGGAATAAATCCAAACATATAATTTATGCAATAAGTCACTAAATTTTTCTTACAAAGTTTTTAAATACGCTTTTGTAGCTTACATAGCAGAGTTTTTGCATTTAAATGTAAAATCCTTGCTATGTGTGGTAAAATGCACGCATTAATTTAGTAGGTTAAAGTTATCTTTAACTTTTAACAGAATTATTTCAATAGGATTGAATATGAGCTGGCTTGAGAATTTATTACATAAAACCACATCATCTATTAGCGGTGGTGCAAAACACGAGATCCCTGAAGGTGTTTGGACTAAGTGTTCTGCCTGTGATCAAGTTTTATATAGAGCTGAGCTAGAGCGTAATTTAAATGTATGTCCAAAGTGTGGACATCACATGCACATTAAAGCCCGTGTGCGTTTAGACAATTTCTTAGATAAAGACGGCAGAGAAGAATTAGCTGGCGATTTAGAGCCAAAAGATATTTTAAAGTTTAAAGATCTTAAAAAGTATCGTGATAGATTTTTAGCAGCACAAAAGAAATCTGGTGAAAAGGATGGCTTAGTAGTAATTAAGGGTACTTTAAAAGGTTTACCTGTAGTTGCTTGTGCTTTTGAGTTTGAGTTTATGGCAGGCTCTATGGGCTCTGTAGTAGGTGCTCGTTTCTGTGCAGCTGTTGAAGAATGTTTAAAGACTCACCGCGCTTTAATTTGTTTTGCTACCTCTGGTGGCGCTCGTATGCAAGAGTCTCTATTCTCTCTAATGCAAATGGCTAAAACCTCTGCTGCTTTAGCACGTTTAGCAAAAGCTCACTTACCATTTATCAGCGTTATGACTGATCCTACTATGGGTGGTGTGAGTGCATCTTTAGCAATGCTAGGTGATATCAACGTAGCAGAGCCTAATGCTTTAATTGGTTTTGCTGGTCCTCGTGTTATTGAGCAAACTGTACGTGAGAAATTACCTGAAGGCTTCCAAAGAGCTGAGTTCTTAGTTGAAAAGGGTGCTATCGATATGATTATCCCTCGCGCTAAGATGAGAGATGAATTAGCTGATTTAGTTGCTTTATTATTAGGTAGTGCTGATCCTAATGTTCAGTTAATTGGTGTTTCACGTTCAACTAAAACACACAATACTGTAGTAAATAGCTCAGGTGTAGCAAGCACTGCAAGTAGCGTTTCAAAAACAGGAAATAGCGTTCAAATTTAGACAATATAATAATGGACAAAGCTATTAGTATTACTAAGCCAGGCTCTTTGAAGACCTGGCTTGATTATCTTGAAGGGATCAATCCAAACAAGATTGAGTTAGGTCTTAGTCGAGTTAAAACAGTATTTGATAGACTTAACTTAGATCACATTAAACAAGCCAAAATTGTTGAAGTTGCTGGTACTAATGGAAAAGGATCATCAGCAGCTTTAATTGCAACCTCTTTAAATCTCTCTGGTATTAAAACAGGTCTATACACTTCACCTCATTTACATTCCTTTACAGAACGCGTAAATATCGGCGGTGTAGATGTTAATGAAGAAACTTTATGTAAAGCCTTTGCAATTGTACATAATGCAGCTAAAGAGGTAAGTTTAACTTACTTTGAATACACTACTTTAGCAGCCTTTGTGTGCTTTGAGCTTGAGAAAGTTGATGCCTTAGTTTTAGAGATTGGTTTAGGTGGCAGACTAGATGCTGTAAATGTATTAGATGCTGATATTGCACTAATCTGTTCAATAGGTCTTGATCATACTCATATCTTAGGTAATACCATTGAAAAAATTGCTTATGAAAAAGCAGGTATCATCAAAGATCATAGCTATGTAGTTACTGGCTTAATCAGTAATGAAGCTAAAAAAGTAATTCTAGAAACTGCTAAAGCACATCAAAGTAATGTTTATTTTGAAGGTGAGGCTTTTACTGGTAATTTTGAGGATGGCTTTACCTATACTCAAAAGAACGAGAGTATTCTTGAGTCTTATGTTTACCCTTACCCTAAAGTACCATATTGTGTAGCACCTTCAGTATTAAGAGTACTAACTTTATTAAAGGAATTAGGTCTTAAAATAACTTCAAGTGCGGTAACCCAAGCAATTAAAACTGTTTCTTTGCCTGGTAGAATGCAACTTGTAAAGGTAAATCCAACCATTTACTTAGATGTTGCACATAATCCACCGGCAGCGCAAAATCTTGTGAAAACGGTAGCTAAAAGACAAAAGCTTGCTAAAAGAATTGCCGTAATTGGTATGCTAAAGGATAAAGATATTGAATCTGTTTTATCCATCATAAAAGATTCTTTTGACGAGTTTTATGTAGCAAGTTTACACACTGAGCGTGGTGAAAACTGTGAGCGTTTAAAAAAAGCTTTATTAGCATGCAATATCAAAGAACCTTTGATAAAATCATTTGATAATGTTGATAGTGCAATAAATGCAGTCTTAAAAGTTGCAAAAAGACTTGATGAGATCATAGTATTAGGATCCTTTGTTACTGTAAGTGAAGCAATGGATAGCCTTAAGAAATTAGGCATTTAAGGAAAAAGGAAAACATGGCTATAACAAAGAGCATTAGAAATCGTTTAGTGGGAGTTTTAGTAATATTATCCCTTATTCTTATTCTTGTACCACTATTAAATCCAAGTAAGTCTCAAGATGGTGCTCAAAATGAGGTAGATAAGGAAGCTATTGCTATTACCTCAAAGGGTGCTGTAACCGACGATAATGGTCAATTAGTATCTGTAGGTGAAAAGGATTATTCTGATTTATTAGATCCTGTAGATGACACTAAATCAGCACTTGTAAGTAATAATGATAAGTCTCCTTTTGATGCAATCAATAAGGATAACTTACCATCAGCTCAAGAGTTACCTGCTCAAAATCAGCTAGAAACCACAGCTCCTATTACACAGGAACCTGCAAAACCTAATACTTATGTAGAGCCAACACAGACTGTTAAGACCGAAGTTTTAACTTCAAACCGTACTAATAACGGTAAAACAACTAATACCCAAGCCAGCAGAAACGTAGTTAAGAACACTCAAAAAACTAGTATTGCAACAGGCTCTTATGCAGCTCAAGTAGGTGCATTTACTCAAAAAGAGAAAATTCAAGCTGTAATGGCTAAGCTTACAAAGGCTGGTTTTAAACCAGTAAGTCACAATATTAATGTAAATGGTAAAGCTCTAGTTCGTATTTATGCTGGCTCTGCTAAAGATAGAAATGGTGCTTTAGCTATTTGCAATAAAGTAAAAGCTAAGTCTTTAGGACTTGAATGCCAAGTATCCCAGCTATAATAGGTGATTTATGTTACAGCAAGAGCTTGTTTCCTATTTAAATGACTATTTGCAAGTATCCTTATTTAATGATCCTTCATTAAATGGTTTGCAAGTTGAAGGCTTTAAAGAGTGCACTAAGATTGCAACAGCTTGCACAGCTTCTTTAGAAGCTATTGATGCTGCTATTGAGGAAGGTGTCGATACTTTAATTGTACATCATGGTCTGTTCTGGAAAGGGGCTCTAACTCCTGTCATCGGTCCATATAAAGATAGATTAAATGCTATTTTAGAGTCAAATATCAATTTGCTAGCATATCACTTACCACTAGATGCTCATAATGTAGTAGGTAATAACAGATATTTAGCAGATTTATTAAATCTTGCTGAAGTGGATTACCTACAAAAGGGTGATCCTCGCTCTGTAGCTATGCAAGGAACTTTACCTGAGCCACTAACTATTAAGCAAGTAGGTCAGTGTTTATCTCAAGCTTTACAAACTCCTGTAACCGTACTTGGCGATTGTGATGAGAATATTCTTTTATCAGAAATAGCCATTTGCTCAGGCTCTGGCACCTTCCTAATTGATAATGTAATGAAGCCAAGATTCCATGCTCTAATTACAGGTGATGTCAATGAGCAGACTTACCATATGGCAAAAGAAACCGGTACAGCTGTATTTGTTCTAGGTCATCACGCCTCAGAGCAGGGTGGTATTAAAAGATTAGGTGATCATCTAGCTCGTAAATTTGGTTTAGAGCATCACCACTTGCATTTTAATCTTGAAAAGGAAGCTTTAGTTTATGACAGCTACAATGAATGATAATGAGCTTTCTCCTGAAGCTATCTTAGTTAGAAATGCTTTAATTGAGCATGGTCTTGAAACTCCATGGCATGATAATGGTTTATCATCAGAGGAGAAAAAAGAGATCATCCAAGAGCATATGAGCTCAATAATGCAGACTCTAGGTCTTGATTTATCAGACGATTCTTTAACTCAAACTCCTCACCGTGTGGCAAGAATGTTTGTAGATGAGATCTTTTCAGGTCTTGATTACAAGAATTTTCCAAAGGTAAGTGTCTTTGAGAATAAGATGCATTTTGATGAAATGGTAAAGGTTTGCAATATTACTATTACCTCTACCTGCGAACACCATTTTGTAGTGATGGACGGTATTGCAAAAGTTGCTTACATGCCATCAGATAAAATCATTGGTTTATCAAAAGTTAATCGTATCGTGCAGTTTTTTGGACACCGTCCTCAAGTGCAAGAGAGATTAACTCAGCAAATCAAAGTAGCACTTCAAACCCTACTTAATACTAAAAATGTAGCGGTAAGTATTACTGCTACCCACTATTGTGTAAAGTCCCGCGGTGTTAAAGATCAAACCTCTGTAACTACCACGACAGCTTTAGGCGGACTATTTAAAAATAATCCATCTTCACGTCATGAGTTCTTAACTGACTAAGAAGGCAATATGAGAAAGAAAGATTATAAAGTTGCTTTAGTTGTTCCTGTTTATAATGAGGAAGAAACTGTAGAAACTTTTGTGAAAACAGTTTTTGAAAAACTAGCTTCTGAAAAAGAGCATCTTGAAATTGTTTTTATTGATGACGGTTCAAAAGATCACACTGTAAGCATTATTGAAAAGCTTCAGCAAGAGCATAGTTGTATAAGTCTCATCAAGTTATCAAGAAACTTTGGTAAGGAAGCTGCTATGAGTGCAGCTATTGATTTAGTAACAGCAGATGCTATCGTGCCTATTGATGTTGATTTACAAGATCCACCAGAGTTAGTACTAGATTTTATTAAGATCTGGCGTGATGAAGGTGTAGATAATGTTTATGGCGTACGTGAGGACAGATCGTCAGATACTAATACTAAAAGAGTATCCTCAGAAGGCTTTTACTATGTCTTCAACAAGTTATCTAACAGAATTCAAATTCCTTCAAATGTAGGTGATTTTAGACTTATCGATAGAAAGATTATCGATATTCTAAAACAGTTAAAAGAGCGTAATCGCTTTATGAAAGCTTTATACGCTTGGCCTGGTTTCACCTCAAAAGGTGTCGGTTATGTAAGACCTAAGAGAGTAGCTGGTACCACTAAGTGGAATTACTGGAAACTTTGGAATTTTGCGCTAGATGGTATTTTTGCCTTCTCCTCAATGCCACTTAGAGTATGGTCCTATATTGGTGGTTGTATCGGTTTCTTATCCTTAATCTATATGGTTTGGAACTTTGTAAAGACCATGATTTTTGGTAACGATACCCCAGGTTACACCACTTTAATCTGCGTTATTTTGTTCTTAGGTGCTATTCAGCTTATCGGCATTGGTGTCTTAGGTGAGTATATAGGAAGACTTACCCTAGAGGTAAAAGGTCGTCCTGTTTATATTGCCTCAAAGGTTACAGGACCTTTGGCAAATAGTGTTCCACAAGGATTAAATTCTACTTGTGTAGGTGTGTCTTATAATGAAAAAACAGCTACTGTTAAAAAGGTTGCTAAAGACGCAGGTGCTACACAGGATAATAAGCTAAAGACTCAAACTAAAAACTCATGAAATTATTACAAGCAATAAACACTAAGAATTATTTTGAGTTAATTCGCTTTGTTATCGTAGGTGGACTTGCTACTGTAGTGGATTTAGTTATGACTACAGTGCTTGTTTTTACCACCAGTTTTCATGAGAACCTCATTACCTCAATTGCATTTATTACTGCATTTTGGGTATCTTTTTTTGGTCACAGATACTTTACTTTTAAGGCTAAAGGATCTCCAGTAGCCTTTTTTGCCTTAGCCTTAAGTACCTTAGCTATCCGTAATCTAATTGTTTATCTATTAGTTATAGCTAATATTCGTGGTTTTACCGCTTTAATTATTGCTATGGCTGTAGTGACAGTTATTACATACGTAGTAGCCAAATTTAAAATCTTTAAAAAATCATAGGGGGAGATGTGCGCATTGCCTTAGGTGTTGAATATGAAGGCTCTAATTATGCTGGTTTTCAAAGACAATCAACTTTGTCCACCGTACAAGGAGAGCTTGAAAAAGCTCTATCTATTATTGCTGATGAGCCTATCTTATTACAATGTGCAGGTCGAACTGATGCTGGCGTAAATGCTACAGGTCAAGTAGTACATTTTGATGTAACTAAAGAGCGCCCTGATAGAGGTTGGGTGATGGGTACTAATGTCAATTTACCTAATGACATTGCTATTACCTGGGCAAAACATGTTGATGATAGCTTCCATGCTCGTTTTTCAGCCCGTGCTCGCAGATACCGTTATATTATTCAAAATACCCTAAACAGACCAGGCATTCTTTGCAAAGGTGTATCCATTTATCAAGGCGAATACGATATCGATTTAATGCAGCAAGCTGCAAGTTACATCATCGGAGAGCACGACTTTAGCTCCTTTAGAGCTGCTGAGGATGAAACAAAAAGCTCAAATCGTTGTGTACATTTTGTAAATGTCTCAAGAATTGGTCAATACATCATTTTTGATATTGCAGCTAATGCCTTTTTAATGCATATGGTACGTAATATCGTAGGATCTTTACTCTTAGTGGGTAATGGCACTAAAACTGTTGATTGGTTCAAACAAATGTTTGATGCAAAAGATAGAACTAAAGCAGGACCTACTGCCAAGCCTTATGGTCTATATTTAGTGGATGTTACCTACCCACAGGAATTTAATCTTCCAAAAAGAGAGTGTATAGGTCCAATTTGGATGCCTTAAGAATTGATAAAAATTTTTTAAGTAATAAAATAACAATAAAATATTCACCTAGGGATCGTTATGTTAAATCTTCCAAATGTACTTACCTTAATAAGATTAGGTTTAATCCCAGTCTTTATTATCCTTTTCTATTGGCCAACTGATATGTCAAACTTCTATGCTGCTGTTGTCTTTGTTGTTGCAGCACTTACAGATTTATTAGATGGCTACTTAGCTCGTAAATTAAAACTTACCACTAAATTTGGTGCTTTCTTAGATCCTGTGGCAGATAAAATCATTGTATGTGTAGCTTTAGTTTTAATTGTTGAGCATTATTCACTTTACAGAGATGTGTTATATCCACACCTAGGTAAGTTTATTACTATTCCAGCTATGATTATCATTGCAAGAGAAATTACCGTATCAGCCCTAAGAGAGTGGATGGCAGAACTTGGTAAAAGAGCCAATGTAGCTGTAAGTTGGATTGGAAAATGGAAGACTACCATTCAATTAGTTGCTATTGCAGGTTTAATTTGGCGTCAAAGCGAAGTTATGATTTACACAGGTGTAGTACTTTTAGGTGTAGCAACAATTCTTACCATCTGGTCTATGATCATGTATTTAAAAGCAGGTGCTAAATACATGAAAGAAGAGAAGTCAGAGTAACTTTTTTTAGACTAGCAAGTTCTACTTGCTAGTCTTTTAACAGATCCTATTTACAATTTACCTTTCTTTAACTTTTAATTACTTCTATCTTACAAATTACCACTTCATAAACAATAAGACTTTACATGAAATTTCTACTATGACCGTGTGCATTAAAGAGCACGTAATAGAAATTTTTGAGAGTTTATTTTTATGAAAAAATCATTATTAGCATTAGTTATTGCTGCATGTGCAAGTCAATCAGTTATGGCAGCTACAGTTTACGATAAAGACGGTACTTCATTAAAAGTTGGTGGTCGTGTTCAAGCCGTTTTATACAAATGAATATTACGAACTATTGGAGCACTGTCTAGGATCATTGGAGCAAGTAAAGTCCAAAGGTTGGAGCAGGACCGAGCCTGCCCCAATTTTTTAAATTTCCTCCTTACTTATTTGCTATTTTGTCAAAGGCACCTTTCAGATCTTTAATTGAAGTCTCTTGAGCCTTAACACGTTCTTGTAACATACCAATCTCGAAATTCTTCTTGTTAAGCTCCTCTTTGAAATTCTCATTAGCAGCATGAAGCTCATTGTTTTTCTCAGAAGCTTCTTGCAACCTAGAGCTTAATTCTTGATTAGTACGCTTGAGCAACTCGTTATTGTCTAAAGCATCATCTCTAGCACTACGAGCTTCCTTTAGGCGTTCCTCAAACTCTTTTTCTAGCTTTTTCTCCTGCTCGTTAAAGTGCTGGCAGAGGGTAGCCCATTGTAAGGTAACCATTGAATCAACTTGAGACTTAAGCTCAGGAGGCATTGGCATTGCATTGTTTTCGATAAATGCCTGCTGATCTTTAAATGCATCAAAAGCCTTTGTATAGTCTCGATTTGAATGGTTTGGCATCTGCTCCTTTAAGGATTTTATGGTGCAATTTTTACCCTGAGCGTTTAACTTGCAGATGTACTCATAAAGTTCTCTGACAACTGGAGGAAGTGAATTTACATCGACCATATTAAGCCTCCTCATGAGGTACTTTTGGTACGATACCATCGGTACCGCCAGGTGGTACGGTACCATCGATACCGCCCGTACCACTTGTACCAGCTCCTGATAAAGTCTCGATATTTTCGGTAGTTAGCTCTGTTTTACGAGGTCTACCTCTTTTTCTCTTAGTGGTACATGTGGTACCTTCTGACGATGTAATGGGGCTTTGAGAAGCTACCACTGGTACTTCAGATGGTACCTCATTGGTGGAGGTTGTTGGAGTTGTGATTTTTACTTGAGCTTCTCTTAAAGATGGACCATTGATATGGAACTTTATTGCAGGTTTATAGATCCGGTCACAAAAAGCTTCAGCAATTTCTGCATCTATAAAGTAATTATTAATCCAACTTTGCACATCGTTTTGAGAGGTTAACAGAAAGGATGCCTTTCCAAAGCATTTATCTGCAAGCTCAGCAAGTATGGCTTGATTTTGCTCAGTTAAAGCACCTATACCAAAGTCATCTAAGTAGATGAGATCGTAGCTTTGCATGCTTTTGTAGAAATCCCTCATTTGAGCTGCACTTGTAATGTCTTTGATTTCAGCCAAAAAGTAAGGAGCTCTGCGGTAAAACACTTTAAAGCCTGCAGTTATAGCACTAACTGCTAAACAATCTGCCAAGTAAGTCTTACCAGCACCAGTAGGTCCTATGAATATCATAGACTGCTTAGCTCTAATCCAATCACAAGTGTTGTATTCTGTAACTTCCCTTGAGGTGATGCCAGTTCTGTCAACATCCCATCTAATACTGTTAATACAAGCGTTAGGATGGTGGATATCCATCGTCTTTAAGAGAGTGTTCACCTTCTTGTTCTCACGACTTGCTTTAACATTCTCTAGCAAATCAATTACAAGCTCTTCAAAAGAGAACTTTGGATTAACTAACAAGCCTTCTTTTTTCAGATCTACTAAACGCTCAAACAAAGGGGTAATTCTCAATGCTTTGGCAAGCTCTTGTACACGTGCTAAATTTTTACTTAATTCAATTTGTTCCATAATTTATTTACCCCTTAAAAGCTTCTACACCACGTAAGTTTTTACCTTCATTTGACCTACGATCTTTTTGCTTAGTTTGTTTTGATTTATTGCTAGAAGCACCAACAGCAGGAGCTGTTGTAGCTGTAGCATTGGCTTTTTCTTGCTTAAGAGAGTTAATTCTCTGTATGGAAGTGTGAATAATCTCCTTGATATAGTCGTAATCAGTTGCACGTTCAAAATCAGCTGCTATAGTACAAGCTTCGCTAACCATTTTGATGCCATACTGTCGGCATAGCCCCAACATCCCCATCACTCTTTTGTAATTAGAAACTTTTGGATATTTATTGAAAACTGCCGTTAAGTAGTTAACAATACTATCTTGGGCGTAACCTTGTTCTTTGAAAGACTCGACCGTCTCCTCAAGACCACGTGTTAACGCCCTTTCTGTTGGGTGCATTAAAGCTTCTTGCTTGAAGCTTTGATACTCAGGGCTGAAGCTCCTTACATATTCACCACAAGGCTCATGCCTTTGCTTAGAGTAAAAATAGACTTTTGTAGTGGTTAATCTACAAATGACATTCTTATCTCTCTGATGGTAATCAACTAAGTATCTTTTGTTGCCATCAACCTTAGCCCAACCATTACAATCCACGTGAAGTATTTTCCACTCACTGATTTCAAAAGGTATAGCTGGCGCTGCTTTAAGCTCTTGCTTTTCATAAGTATCAAACACACTTTGACGTGAGCCTTTGCCTTTATTGGTAAAGGCTTTAGCGTTTAGCTCTGCAACTTTTTGTTTTAGTCTTAAATTTACATCTGCAAGATCTTTTGCCACTAAACATCCCATAGCACCTTCAAGCTCTACTATGGCATTCGTTTCTATGAGGTTAGCAGAATACTCAGTGACATTCTTTTCCTTAGGCGTTCTTACCTTACAAACATGAGGTATTACGTCATAGTGGTTGCAAAGTTGTTTCATTCCAACACTTAGCTCTGCTACATACTTGTCAGTTTTACTTACTAAGGCTTTGGCATTATCCATTGATAATGCTCTTGGTACACCATACAGTTCAAAAGCTTTAATGGTGCCTTCTTGCCAGGAGTTTAAGGTCTCATTTTCAAATACTTGAGCATAGATAAGTCCTGAGTATTTAAAAGCAGCTACAAATACACGACCTTCATGTTTGATACCTGTTCCTATTTCACACCAATGGAGAGGATCACCTACAAAATCGATTTCTAAAAAATCTCCAGGGTTACAAGGTACAGACGAGATCTTGGCTTTACCATGATTCTCAATAAACCAAGCTGAGAATAAATCATACAGATGGGATTGTTTGTAGAAGCTGTAGCCTTCAGGTAACTTTTGATTGTAGTAGCTAAAATCAAAAGCCTTTTCTAAAGACATCTTTTTGTGGGATAACTTCGTTGCATAGATAGCATCAAAGTCAGGTTGGACAAACTTTTGAATAGCCTTTGGCTTAATGGCAATTAAAAAGTCTTCATCATCTAATTTAGATAACTCATCCCAACTTAATACAGTTGAGTTTAAGTCTCTTGCATATCTGCTTACAGTTGAGCTGTTAACACCGTACTTTCGGCAAATCTCACGGTTCTTGAGGTTCTCTACAAGGAT
>Ga0256404_1010036_pt1 | contig 13282 bp, 8 predicted proteins | sample RumenRJG_01DNA_FD_185990 | JGI IMG/M metagenome (GOLD analysis project Ga0256404, IMG submission 185990) | Bovine rumen microbial communities from Lethbridge, Alberta, Canada - RJG_01 | ecosystem: Host-associated > Mammals > Digestive system > Stomach > Rumen | place: Canada: Alberta | collected...
ATACGCTGCCGCATGAGCCGCGCTGCCGCGAGTTTTCCTCGTTCGTCGCTACGCTCCTCCCTCAGAAAACTCGCGGCAATCTACTACAGACTTAAGAATTGTTGCAACTTGCTATTGCAATTTGCGAAGTTTTTACAAATACTTCACAATTGTTTTTTCTGTACAACAAAAGTCCGCTCTTTCAAAGAAAAAGCGGACTGAAAGCTATTTGGAAGTGTCGGCAGAACCGATCTTATGGTTGGGATCGGTAATCCGGCGCGCGACAACAACAAAACGTCCGTCGCTGGTATGATAGTTACAGGTCGACAGGGTAATCAGCTCGTCGCCGTACTTCGGCGTGATCCCGGTATCATAGATCGCCATCGACTTGATGTTCTGAACATATTCGTTAAAAGCGGATTCACTTCGAAGGTCTTTGTACCGGTAATAGCAGAAATGCCCCTCTTCCTCATCGTCGGGATATGCCTTGCCGTAAAACGCCGCGACAACCTCATAATCGCGCAGCTCATAGCGCGTGTCGAAGAAAACCAACTTATGATCTTCATAGAACGCCTTGTCCTTGTACTTCGGCAGTTCTCCGAACATCGTGCCGTTGTTCATATGGTGGCCGTAGATCAAGTAGTAGTTGCCGTCAGCGGGACACTCGCCGTCGATAAACAGCATGCCGCTGTCGGAATAGTTCCCGTAAAAATCACGGTGGAGATAATACTCGGAATCGCGAGGCGTATACATAACAGGATAGTCGATCACGGTACCCTCAATCTTCAGCCAGCCGAAGAAATCGGGGTTCTTCTTATAAAGCTCGTCGTACTTGCGCAGAGAGCCGTCGTCGTTTTTGTCGTCGGTATCCTGTACCATCTGGGCGAGACTGTCAAAGGTCTCTTTCTCATGCATGGCGTTAATCAGCGTGCGCAGGAACATGAAGGTTCCGATACAAAAGCCGATAACAAAAATGACAAGAATGACGATCACCACGGTCTTGCCTTTTTTGCTCTTTTTTCCGTTTAGCTCCTTTTTGCCCTGAATTTGCGGAGCTTCTTCTCTGACGTGTCTCACGATGCTTTCTTCGTGAACTTATATTCACTTCCGCCGCGAGACAGGGTCAGCGTATCGCCGCTGAGAGTGTAGGTGTAGCGCGTATCTATCGCGCCGTCGATATCCATGTCAATCAGCAGCTCACCGTTCTCGGCGCTGTAGACAAAGGTATAGTTATCGACCGAGGTCAGCATGATCCCTCTGCCGCGACCGTCAAACTCGTAGATCGTGTTGCCGTCAAGATCCCAGATACCTTCAACCTCAGAAGCGTTTTTGCCGCCGCCGCTGATGACCTCAACGTCGTGACGGCTGCCTGAGGTGGGCAGGACGCCATTCTGATAATACTGGGAAATAATGGTAGTGCCGTCCTGCGTCTCGGGCACATACTGTGATTTGTTGCCGGAAAAGAGATTGCCGATACCGGACTCGGCTCCGGGAACAAAGATAAAGATCAACGCCGCCACGATGACCAGCGCGAGGATTCCGAGAACCACCGCCAGAACGGTCTTTTGCTTCTTCTTGGGATCGGCGGGAGCGGCTTTCTTAGCGTTGGACGCATCGGCGGAAGGGTGCTTCGGTGAATAGCTCATAGTATCATTCCTTTATGAGATAAAAATAAATGCTTCCAGTATTCAAAGCTCAGCGCGCTGAGCTCTGAAGACCGAAAACATCAGGGCGACGGCGGAGATCCGTCGCCGCCCTTAAGTTTGGGTTAGCGAATATTACTTATTGAATATTCCCTTGCGCTTTGCGGTATAGAGAACCGCGCATGCGCCTGCCAGCGAAGCCAGCATGATAATCATCCACAGATACATGTGGGTGCTGTCGCCGGTCTTCGGGGTAGAAGAAGTAGAGGTGGAAGCGGAATCCTTAGTAGAGGAATCGCTGGTTGCGGAGTCGCCGGTTGCTACGGGAGCAGCCTCAGTCGCATCAGAAGCGGTCGGATCGGTAACGGTAGTAGCATCCTCGGTGGGATCTACAACAGGTACCGGAGCCTCGGAAGCGCCCTCGGTGGGAGTTTCGGTCGGTACTACAATAGGCTCATCGGTGGGAGCCTCAGTCGGAACCGGAGCCTCGGTCGGAGCTTCGGTAGGAGCCTCAGTAGGAGCCTCGGTCGGAGCTTCGGTGGGAGCCTCGGTCGGAGCCTCGGTGGGAGCCTCAGTTGCGGGAGCCTCGGTGGGAGCCTCAGTCGGAGCCTCGGTGGGCGCCTCGGTCGGAGTGAGCTTCGGAATAATAAGATCAGCCATAGTTACTTCGACTCTAGCGGTAGCATCAGAGAACATCTTGCCGCAGGAAGGGTCTACGCATACATAGTGAGCTTTTACGCCGTCAGCTTCGTAAGTAGCAGGAACCTCGGGAACGAACTGCAAGTCGTGTACATGCGGAGCCTCGGTGGGTGCCTCGGTCACAGCCTCGGTGGGAGCCTCGGTGGGAGCCTCGGTTGCGGGAGCTTCTGTCGGAGCCTCGGTTGCGGGAGCTTCTGTCGGAGCCTCGGTAGCAGAAGATGCAATATTGACATCCTGGACGGATACCTCATAGGGCAGGACTTCATCCTTGTCGTTAGCAAAGCTGAATTTGCTTTCTACAAAGCCCATGGTAATTGTACCGGAAGCATCGTCGTCTACAGTACATTCAAAGGTGCAGAGAGTAACATCGCTATCGCTGGAATAGTCATAAAGACCAACACCGTTGATAACTAAGCTCGAGTTGGTGAACGCAAGAGTGTCGTACTCCATCTCATCCTGCAATCCGGGGGTGATCTTGCCGGATTTGTTGACATAGGTCATTCCGTCGGGAATCGCCAGCTTCATATCAAATGAAGCGAGATTCTTTACGTTTTTCAACGTAATCGTGTAGGTGACTGTGTCACCCGGGTTTGCTTCTGTTTTATCTGCGGTTACTGCAATCTGCAGAGCATCTGCAGCGCTTGCGGGTACGGCCATTACCAGCAAGGAAGCAACCAGCATTAAACAAAGCAAGATAGATAAAATGCGCTTGTTCATGACCAAGCTCCTTTCAAAAAAGTTGCGGGAAGGGTTTCATTCCGACATATCTCATCCCACAAATCAATATGTCGGGGATAGGTAAGCCCCTATCCGGGCTGTGGGCAATCGCCGAAAACACGGTTACAATGTACCGCCGGCGGCGACTGTATATTTCAAACCTCGGTTAAACCGGGAATTGAAATCAGGTTTGTATCGCGTCTGTCGTCAGCCGTCAAGTGTTCTGCAAAATGACGCAGTACTCCCGACAGGACGCTTATACGAGTTTTATTATAAACTGTCGGATGTGGGATGTCAATAGAAGTTTTCGCGAAAAAATATGGAAAACTGCCGATTTCAGATTACATTTTTGACATGAAATGTACAATGTTAACAAAAGAAAAACGGATTTGTAACTAATGCCAAATTGCGGGTTTTTCTGTCAATTTTATTTGGTCAGAGTTACCCTCGGTCAATCGGTCTTTTCGCAGATCACCAGATAGCGGTCGAAGTCGTCGCCGTAGCCCGAATAGATGCAGGTAATCAGGGTGAGGAGCTGTCTGCCCTCTTGGATATAGATGTCGTCGGTGACGTCTTCGGCAACGATCTTGTAGTCGATGACCTGATAGTCGATGTCCTCCCAGTAGTTGTGGATGGACACGGTATCGCCGATCTCAAGCCTGCGGATATTGTCGAAAAAGATTCTGCCGATGTAGCCGGTGTGACCGGCGATCGCGGAATTGGTGCTTTTTTGGTCGATGGGCAGGGAGGTGCCGGACAGATGCGCCGCGCCGCTCGCCATCATCGGGTCGTTCGCGCCGAGGTAGACAGGCAGGTAGAGGTCAATCGACGGGGCACTGAGGAAACAGTAAAAGTTTGACAGGCCGTAGTCGCTCATGCGCAGAGCGGCGGTCGAGTAGTCGGAGGTATCGACGGTACCCTGGTGGTTAATCAGGCTCTCGTTGTAAGCGACGCTGTCACGGTACAGGGCGTTGAGATCGTATTTGAATACGATGGGTGAGCCGGACACGCGGTTGCCGGAGGTATCGACAACGTAGCCCTCTTCGTCGACCTCGCCGTTTTCGAGCGCTTCTTTGAAGCTTTTGGATTTGATCCCGGCGATGACGGGATCGGTCGATGTTTCGTCGGGGCTATCGGGGACAATGTGCTGTACCGATTGATTGAAGGTGTCGATCACAGCGTTGGCGTGCTGCTGTCCGAAGAAATTGGAGACAACAGGGAAAAGCAGGAAGCCCGCTCCGGCGAGCAGGAGGATCACGGCGAGGGTCAGGGTGACCTTTTGCCAAGGCTTCCACTTCGGTTTCGGTTTATGTGCCATCGGAGTTGTCCTCCTTATGTACAGCATGGGAAGGTTTGCGGCGTTTATTCATGCGGGTGATCGTAAAGACGACGCCGCCGACAAAGAGCAGGAATGCCGCGATCACAATACCCGCCATGAGATAGGTGATCTTGTAGCCGAGGATAAAAAAGTGGTCGGAGCCGCCGGAAACGGAGGTCACGGTACCGGGGTCGGTATCAGCTACCCTCTGTCCCCTGACGAGCAGGCGGTGGGAGTTGATGGAATAGGGCGTACAGGTCAGAAGGGTGACGAGATCCTTGCCCTCTTCCACATGCAGATCGTGGGTATCATCAGGCAGGACGACCTTGATCTGGTCGACCTGATAGGTCAAAACACGGTTGAGGACGTGGATGTAGAAGTAGTCGCCCTCCTCCATATCGGTCAAATAATCAAAGAATGTCTCGGTCGGAAAGGCGGTGTGCGCCGAAATGACGCTGTGGGTGCTGGGCCCTCCGACGGGAAAGGCGGTGTTGTCCAGATGACCCGCGCCGCGGGAAAGTACCTCGGTGGAAACGCCGTGGTAGATCGGGAGATAGACGTTGATCTTGGGGATGTCGATAAAGCCGATCAGTCCGTTTTCGCCGGCGTTGAAGGTCTCTTCATAATGCTCGCCGATCGCTTCGTACGCAGCTTCGTCGAACGGGTCGGTCAGGATGACCGTGCTGAGGAGTCCCTTGTTGTAGGCGTCGGCTTCGGCGAAGAGAGCCTCAACTTCTTCGCTCTGCATATTCTGCGCCTTTTGATACTCGATCTTCGCCTCGTTGCGGATGCCGATGTTATTGACGACGGAGCTGACCAAAGGGTAACACAAAACGCCGAGTCCGATGACAAATATCAAGCTGATGGCAATAATAGGTAAGTATTTCTTCATAAAAACGTCCTTTTTGCTTGTTCTCGTTTTATTATAGTATAAATCAGTACCAAAAGCAATAAACGAAATGTTAAATAAACTTCCCCGGTGCAAGTACTAAAGTGTCCGCCGGACACTTTACCCTCGCTATGCTCGGGCGGGGTATTAGCCTAAAAGGATAAATCCTTCCCTACGGGCTCTTGCGCTGCAAGCAGCGGGGTATTTGACCCTTTTAATCGGTTGAGATTGCCACGGGGCGCATTTCAGATTGTCATTGCGAGGAGGAACAAAGTTCCGACGTGGCAATCTCTACCTTTTCCTTTGCGCCCCTCGCAATGACTATTTTAAATAAAGCCCTCGCAAAAAAGGTTGGATTTGGCTTATTTATCGGTTGAGATAACCCAGCTAAAGCCCCGGCTGATTATCGGAAACACAAAAAAGGGGAGCCCTTGCGGGCTCCCCGGACGTCAAATCAATGACAAATTATTTTGCGGAAGATCTCTTCTTCATAACAACGATGAAGAGAGCAGCAGCGAGCAGTACGAGGCTGCCGCCGATGATGGTGAACATCAGGGTGCCGTTGCCGCCGGTTGCGGGGAGCTTCGCCTGAGTATCTTTGATCTCTACGGTCACGGTAGCTTTGGAAGCGTCCATGGAAGCGCTCAGAGTAACAGACTCGACAGTGCTGTTGACGTTGTAGCCTTCGGGAGCAGAGAGCTCCTTGACATAGTAGGTGCCTGCGGGCAGCTTAACTGCGAAGTCAGCGATACCGGTATTGGCAACAGACTCAGCAGTAGCGATCTCTTCGGTGCAAGCCTGATCTTTATACAGACCGAAAGTAGCGCCTGCGAGAGGAGCATTGGTGACAGCGTCAATCTTCTTAGCTTCTACCTTGAAGGTCTTGACGTTGACGGTGGGACCGGGAACAACGTTTCTGCCGGAGGTGTTACCATAGATCATATCGTCGGTGTTGGGAATGTCGGTGCCGACAACAGCGGTAGCGTAATCGAGCTCAGTGGTGTAGGTCACGACAACCTTGTTGCCCTCAGCATAGAAGTTGTTGTTGTTCAGAACAGACTGATCGAGAGAGATACCGAAGGTGTTGTTGGTGGTGCCGTTCTTACCGTCTACGGTAGCAGTCTTAGCGCAGTTGATGACATCAGCGTCGGTGGTGTAGGTCCACTGGGTGCCCTTCTCCAGAGTAGTCGCTTCGCCAGTAGCGGGCTTTAACTCAACGGAAACGATGTTTGCATCGGTGATCGCCTTGAGGCCGGTGCCCATCTTATCGGTGATAACATAGGAAGTCAGCTTGCTGGTAGTAGAACCGGCTACATCTGCAGTCAGCTTGTAGGTGATGGTCTTCTTAACTTTATCCGAAGTACCGAAGGTGTTGTCGCCGCCGTTAACGATTTCCTTATTAACAGTGGGCTGACCCTCGTTGACCTTATCGGTCAGGTTGATGTCCTCGGAAGTGGTCTTGTTTTTGTTAGGGAATACAACGATAGAGTTCTTCAGAATCTTCTTGTTGTTCGGGCCGGGCTGGGTGCACTTGATGAAGTATACGCCGTCAGGCAGAGTGAAGTTGCCGGAACCTGCGTCGGTAGTGAAGGTTTTGCCTTGAGCGGGCAGATCGGTGTTGTCCTTCAGCTGAACAGCCAGAGCAGCAACCTCGTCTTGGGTGACAGCCGCGTTAACAGCGTCCTTGAGAGAAGCTACAGTAGCGTCATAGTTACCGGTGTCGGTGTTGTAAGTAGCTACGGTGTAAACCGTGTAAGTGTAACCGGGATATTCACAAGTCCAGTTAATGGTGTTGGAATCGGCAGCGGAAACTGCGGGGATCATCATAGCGAGCATGAGTACCGCTATAGCGATAGCAAAAAATCTTTTAACAGTTTTCATGTTTCTTAATAACTCCTTTGCAAAATATTATTCACTGATAAAATGTTTACCAACTTTACGTTTTTTGTTATAGAGCATATAACCGCCCAAACCGATCAGGGAAAGGGTCGCGAGCGCGATACCGAGGACACGGAACAGCATCATACCGGGACCGGCGGTCGACGGGTTCTTGAGGATGCCGTTGACATAATCAAAGGTAAGGTCATAGTGCGGAGAACCGCCGTTGTCGGCAGTCGGGAACTTGAGCTGCATGACAGCCTTGTTGATACCGTAGCCGTTCGGGCCGTCGGTCTCGATGATAACGTAGTTCTGATAAGAGGGAGCGGAAGACTTGTTGTAACCGCTCTCGTAGATCGGCAGGTTCAGGAACTGAACCGTACCGGTGGCAAAGGTGCCCTGACCGGTGATCGCGGTTTGCAGAGGCGTCTGTGCTTTGATCAGATCGTACTGCTGCCCGGTTGTCTTGCCCTGCAGGCTGGTGAGGAACGCCTGATCGACAGCATAGATGGAGAAGGTTACGCCGTCAAGAGCCTGATTGGATGTATCGGTCTTGTTGACGGTGACGTTGCCCTTCATCGTGCTGTTCGTGAAGTGCATCGCGTTGCCCTCCGCCTTGCTGATATCAAAATCAGAAGCTACATAGGTGCCGTTCGGCGAATAAGGAATGTAGTAGGGGTCGCTCGCGGTCAGAACCATCTTACCGCCCTGGTTCTCCTTGGTAACATTGAAGACGACGATATAGTCGGAGCTTGTCTTGAAAATATCGCTGTGGTAGAAGGTGCTGCCGGCAAGGTCAATCTCTTGGAGCTTGGTCAGATCCTCATACGCGTGATAGCGATAGATACCGGGCTGATCGAACTTCAAACCGGTGATCGTAAACTTACCGTTGTTCACCTCATCGGTCACATAAGCGCCGGTGTCGACGTCAGGCTGAACGCTGCTGGTATCAACAACGCCTGTCTCGCCGGGCAGAGGAGCGATACCCTCGACCATAAAGCGGAACATGGTGCCGGTGTAACGGTTGTTATCGAGCGTCTTGGTACCCTCAACCTGACCGGTGATCTCATCGGGGTTGTTGGGGGTATTGGTGACGGTGATCAAGTTGGTGGTGCCGACAGTAATCGAGCTGCTGGAATAGCGAACCGTGTAGTTCTCGTTCGCGCTCTCCTGGACGGATACACGCGCGCCGACAGGAACGTTCGGGATCACAATGGTCTTGCCCGCGCGCAGACCGACCTGACCGCCGGTAGCGGTCTTTGCTACGCCGTCGTCGATGATATCGAGATCATAGGTAGACGCGGCAAGATCGGATGCTACCTGCACCTTCACCGTTGCCGGGAAGGTCTCGGAGCTGTGATCCGTGTCGTCGTCAACTACCTTGGTGATGCTGACGTCGGTGACAACGGGGGTGTTGACAAAGTCGACCTGCATCTCGGCGTAATCGTACTCGTTGCCGGACTCGTTGATGAGCGTATGCGAGTCGGTGGTGGTCGTCGCGCCGCTGGCTCTGTCGGTATAGTCGGTGCTGCCGGAGTTATCGCTCAGATGACTGCCGCTGACGTTATCGTTGTACGACCACGAGGTGGCATATTTCAGATAACTGTTGGTGGGAGCGTACTGGGTGATGCTCGGGTTGGAGTTGATAGGCAGAGCGGAGTTCGGGATATCAAAGACACCGCCGTCGCTCAGCTTGAAATCCTTGTAAAAATTGTCGGAAATCTGGGTGCCGTTGTTGTAGGTTCTGAAACCAAACTGCGACATCTGTGTGACAACATCCTGCAAACCGGAGTTGACGTTGGCGGCGTCGATCGCTTCGGTAACAATGAAGTTGTTGCCCAGAGGAGTCATGGTAAACTCCATCTTGCAGTTACTTTCGATCAGACCGCGCTCCATGTAGAATACCGTCATGGTATAGGTCTTGTTGTAATCGAAGGTAAAGGACTTGGTGGCAGAGTTTCCGGTGGATCCAACCTTATCGACCGTTGCCGTGAGGTTGTTGAAGTTGACTTTACCGTGGCTCTCCTTATGCGCGCCGCCCATGTCGAGGACGAGCTGGGAGTTGCCCTGATCGTCGGTGATGTACATCCACAAATCGTCGTCACCGGTAAACTCGAAGTAGATCGGATCGGTCGAGGTGTTAACGCCGGCGCTCTCATCGGGAGCCGGAACACGGAACTTCATCTGTGTCTTGATACCGAAACCGTAGTTCAGGTTTTCGTTGGCGTTGGTCTTTGTACCCTTATAGTTGTTGGATGCGTTGTTGAAGGGGAAGATACCGTAGCCGGAGGCTGTGTTATTCATGAATCGGCTCAGACCATCCTGTACACCGTAAGTCTTACCCGCACCGTAGTTGACACCGGTGGGATAAGTCGCGCTACCGTCAGTCGCCCATGTGAAATAGACGTTGTCGGTCGCGTTTTTGGAGTTAAAGGTATACTTTTTGTAGTCTTTGCCCGGGACGTCAGTTACCTTGAAGGGGAAGGAACTGTTGACGACCTTGGCGTGTCCGCTCAACGGACCGCTTTCGGACGCGTTGAAATACGGAGCTTGTTGTCCGTTCGGGAGCAAGAGGTTACCGTTTGCGTCAAGAGAGTTGTTCACCAGCCCCTGACAGCTCGTGTACATGTCATAAACATGCGGAACATTTCCATCCCATGACTTGTCAGAGTTGTTCGCAATATGCGAAAAACGGGTGACGTTATAGGAATTAGTCGCTTCACGGTAGCCGTAACTGTCGGTACCGCCCTGATGGTGGGCAGATTCCTTGTACGCGTCGTTGGTATCGCAGAAGTTGCCGAAGTACAGCGGTTGAGACCAGTTGGACTGGGCATCCGCCTGTGCTTTGACGACATCACGGTTGAACCGATAGAACGGATACCACTCATCGATCGCACCGCCGAAGTTCTTCGTACCTGCCTGTACGGGCTTGAGCCACTGGGTGTTGGAAAGCTCTTCATCCGACAGATAGTCGAAGTAAGTCGCATTCGCCCAGAACAGATTCGACGCAGTATTCGCATTGTTTGAAGTGTTGACGGGAGCGGAATAGGTCATCCGGCTTGTATCGCCGCCGCCACCGCCGCCGCTGGTGTTGGGCGTAGCCGTTACATAGTTCTTTTTGTTTTCAACGGTAAGCGTAAAGGTTACGCTGGTGGTATTAGCGGGGAGGTTAAGGTGCATATTTGCTCCGCTGTCCCACAGCAGCTCTGTCTTGGTATTGTTCGCGATGGTAACATCTCCGCTGCCGCTGACACCGCACCACTTTTTACCGTTTTCTTCAGCAATCATCTTGAAGTTGATACCGGAAGCAGAAACAGGGATTGTAACCGATCCGCCGGTACCGCTGTTGATCAGGTTGGATGAATCAGGCGTGGTTGTCCATCCGTTCATCGAGCCGGAAACGAACCAGTAGGAAATCGCACCGGCAGAGAGCGTGGTCGCCGTCAGCATAACAACAAGCATTGACAGAAGCATCAGAATCGCCAGAACAACAGACAATGCGCGCTTGCCAAAACCGAACGAACGGTTTTGCTTTTTTGTCATTAATCGTATCTCCTTTCTCAAAAATCTAAAATACTCAAAACAACACAAAAAGCCATTTTGATTATTCATACTTATTATAATTATTGGGTATCCGTTTTTAATTCTGTATTTGAATTTTGCGACATAAAGTTTTGTAAAAATTATAAGTTATTCGGTGTTTTGTTTGTACAATTTTGTTAAATTGAAAATTCTGCTAACAAAACTATTTACATATCCTTCCACATCAGCACGTATTAATTGTGCAATAAAACGAATCCGATTTCAATCGAAAAAGCCCGCTGTAAAATATCTACAGCGGGCCTGTTTCATTTATTCAATTGTATTGCGTCTTACTAGATCAGATCGGCTGGTCGATCGGGTACTTGACATCCATGAACGCAAGATAACGCTGGATGTAAGTAACATCGAGAGAGGTGATCTCGCCGTCGCCGTCAATATCAGCCGCCGTCTCATTGAATGTCTTGACATCCATGAACGCCATCTGACGCTGGATGTAAGTGGCGTCGAGAGAGGTGACCTCGCCGTCGCCGTCAACATCGCCGAGGATAATCTCGCCGGAGGTCGTCTCAGGCTGGGTTGCGGGCTCGGTGGGGATAACCTCGGTCGGAGCTTCGCTCTCGAGCGCTGCATAGATGCAGCCGTTGAACCAATCTTCGCCGCCGTCATAATTCGGACGGAAGTAAACGGTATAGGTACCGTTCGCGGTGATCTCGCCGTTCTGGCCGTAGTTGTTGTCCACACCGGTCGGGAACCATGTCATGGCCAGGCCTTCGAGCTTGACAATCTTGAACTGGGAAGCAGTGGTCAGGTCAACAGAGATCATGTACTCCTCGGTCTCAGCTGCGGTGTTCTTGGTGAGTGCGTACTCGTCTTCGAACGACCAGTCGTTGAGATTACCGACGAGGAAGTAATCGCTCGGTGCGGGAGCTGTGGTCTCCGCCTCGGTTGCGGGTGCGGTGGTCTCTGCCTCGGTTGCGGGCTCGTCTGTTACAAGGTTGACCTTGTAGTTGTTGCCTTCCTTCTCGTCAACAGTATACCACTGTGCGCCGTCAGCGATGCCTTCGGTGATGTCAACAGTCTGGTTGCCGTTGCCGTTGAAGATGACGCCCTTCACATCTGCGGGGATCGTTGCGGTGTAGACCTGCTGGCCAAATTCGTTGACCTCGGCCTTATCCATTGCGGTGCCCGGCCACTCTGCGCCGTTATCCCAATAATAAACGTGTACGTCACCCCAGCCAAGAGCGTCGGTGAACTTCACGGTGATGGTAGTTGCCGGTGCGGTGGTCTCTGCCTCAGTTGCGGGAGCAATAGTCTCTGTCTCGGTCGGCTCGTCGACGGTCTTAGCCGCCGCGTAAATGCAGCCGCTGAACCAATCATCGTAGCCGTCATAGTTCGGGCGGAAGTAGACGTCGTACTCGCCGTCTGCGGTGACAACATAGTTGTTATCCACGCCGTCCGGGAACCACTTGCCGTCTGCGGTCGCTATCTTGAACTGATCGTCCTTGGAAAGGCTCAGGGTAATGGTATACTCTTCTGCCTCTGCCTCGGTCTTGGTCAGCTTGTACGCGTCTGCAATCTCCCAGTTGTTCATGGAGCCTACCAGATAGTAGCCTGCCTCTACCGGTGCGGTGGTCTCTGCCTCGGTTGCGGGAGCGGTAGTCTCTGCTTCGGTCGCAGCCTCGGTTGCGGGCTCGTCTGTTACAAGGTTGACCTTGTAGTTGTTGCCTTCCTTCTCGTCAACAGTATACCACTGTGCGCCGTCTGCGATGCCTTCGGTGATGTCAACAGTCTGGTTGCCGTTGCCGTTGAAGATGACGCCCTTCACATCTGCGGGGATCGTTGCGGTGTAGACCTGCTGGCCAAATTCGTTGACCTCGACCTTATCCATTGCGGTGCCCGGCCACTCTGCGCCGTTATCCCAATAATAAACGTGTACGTCACCCCAGCCAAGAGCGTCGGTGAACTTCACGGTGATGGTTTCTTCGGCAGTTGTCTCTGCCTCGGTTGCGGGAGCTTCTGTTACGGGAGCTTCTGTTACGGGAGCTTCGGTGGGTTCTGCTACATTCTCGTACAACGCTTTGTCGCCGCTGTAATTGAAGATGTAGGCCCTGTTCTGTGTCGCGCCGTCATCGCCGAACCATCGGTCGCCGTTATGAACCTTGAATCCTGTGGCATCCGCAGGGATCTCTGCGGTATACATGGAGAAGGTCTGTGCGGCATTGTTCCAATAGCTTGAGCCTACGCTCTTCTGCTCAGTCTTGCCGGTTGCCGTTAAATCAGCGTCGCCGGAAGTTGAGCCGCCCCAGTAATGAACCTGGTAGCCATTAGCGCCAATATCATTTATCACATAATTAATGACGCCTACGGTGATGGTTCGGGTGTCCGCGGAGGTGGGAGCCTTATCGGTCTGTACCGCGTACGCAGGAACGGTCAATGACATAATGAGCATAACTGCGAGTAACAGCGCAATCAATTTCTTTGCCATTTAAATTCTCCTATAAAAAGTCAAGTAGTAATTAACTAACTTGCTGTAATTTATTCAGCATTTAACCACTAAATTGGGATTAAACGCTTCTTTCTTATTTAACATAGCAAAGACAATCCGAGCGACTTTCC
>Ga0256404_1010038_pt1 | contig 13282 bp, 11 predicted proteins | sample RumenRJG_01DNA_FD_185990 | JGI IMG/M metagenome (GOLD analysis project Ga0256404, IMG submission 185990) | Bovine rumen microbial communities from Lethbridge, Alberta, Canada - RJG_01 | ecosystem: Host-associated > Mammals > Digestive system > Stomach > Rumen | place: Canada: Alberta | collected...
AAAATCGTTGGTAAATCCCTATTTTGAATGCCTCTCTTTTGTCTTTGAAACGCCCTCTTTAGTTGTTTCTACTGATGGACTTGGCTAAAATAGAGACGCCTCACCAGGCGTTTATTTTAGAATCAAGGCCAGGAGGCAACAAAAATGATAGTCACAATAGTCGCAGACGTATTCGGAAAAGCAAACAATGGCACGACGATCGCTGCCATCCATCTCATCGATGCGTTGCGCAATGCCGGCCATACGGTCCGCGTCGTTTGCCCTGATAAAGATAAAAAAGGAAAAGAAAATTTTTATATCGTCCGGACATTCTGGGCCGGGCCTTTGCAACCCATCGTCGATAAAAACGGCGTTTCTTTGGCCGTGCCGAAGAAAAAAACCATCAAAGAAGCTTTAGAAGGGGCGGATGAAGTCCACATCATGATGCCTTTTGCCGTTGGAAGAAAAGCCGTTAAGGTGGCTCGCGATATGAGCATCCCGGTTTCGGCTGGCTTCCATGTTCAAGCAGAGAATGTCACCGCCCATTTCTTTAACCTTATGAGCTCACCTCTCGCCAATCGTTTGGTTTATAAGAATTTCTGGAAGGGGATGTACAAAAACGTCGATGCCATCCATTATCCAACCCAATTTATCCGCGACACCTTTGAGAAAGCCATTGGCAGGACCACCAAAGGTTATGTCATTTCTAATGGCGTCTCTGCGGATTTTAAACCTCACAAAATCGAACGCGACCCCGAGTTCAAAGACAAATTCGTGATTTTGATGACAGGGCGTTATTCCAAAGAGAAAAAGCAGCCATTGTTAATTCAAGCCGTGGCTCAATCCAAGCACAAAGACCAGATTCAGATTGTTTTCGCAGGCTCTGGCCCGAGACTCAAACAAATGCAGCGCTCTGCCGCGAAACATCACGTGGAGCCCCTGTATCGTTTCTTCAAAAAAGAAGAATTGATTCGTCAGATCAACATGTCTGATCTCTACGTTCACGCTTCCGAGGTGGAAATCGAGGCCATCTCTTGCTTAGAGGCCATCTCTGGTGGGCTGGTGCCATTAATCAATGACTCACCAAAAAGCGCGACCCGTTATTTCGCCTTGGAAAAAAACAACCTTTTTAAACTCAACGATGCGAGAGATCTGGCAAGAAAGATCGATTATTGGTTCGAGCATCCAAAAGAAAAAGCAGAATTGGCAAAACGTTATCAAACCTATTGCGAGCAATTCGATTTCGACCGTTGCATGAAACAAATGGTCGAGTTGATCGAAAATACCGCGAAAATGAAACAAACTTCGAAGGAAAAGGAATGAAGACCAAAAAGACGATATATTATTCGGATCCTCTGAATGATGATTTCTCCGGCAGCAAATTCGTGAACAAACCATTGCCGAAGAAATACAAATTTTACGTCTGGAGGCCTTTATACTGGATTATCCAGGAGACCCTTTATTATGTTTTCGCTTTCCCGATCATGTGGATCGTCGGCAAATTGGGCTGGGGATTCAAGGTCGTCGGCAAAAGAAAAATCAAAAAAGCCCATCTCGGAAGAAAAGGATATTTCGTCTATGGCAATCACACAACCCGCGCCGATTCCATTTTTGGCCCAGTAGGGGTGTGCTCCCCAAGGCACACTTTCATTGTCACCTCGGACAACGTCATGTGCCATCGAATCCTCATTCCGTTGCTACGGATGTTAGCCGTTATCCCTTTGCCCTCCTACCCCGAACAAGGGGAAGCTTTCAATGATTGCATCAAAAAACGTTATCACCGCGGACATCCGATCATTATTTTCCCCGAGGCCCATATTTGGCCATATTCCACGAGAATCCGCCCTTTCCCGGACCAAAGTTTCACCTACCCCGCTCAATTGGGAGCGCCTGTTTTTGCCATGTGCACGACTTATGAGGAACATAAGGTCTTAAAATTCCTCAAACCAAGGGCCATCATCCACGTTTCCAGCCCGATTTATCCGGACATGACCAAACCCCTTGGCGAAAGGGCCCATCTTCTTCGCGAAGCCGTTTATCATTACATGGTCGATACTTCGGCTTCATTTGATAATGTCGAATATTGGCGTTATCTCCCCAAATCGGGCAACAAATTGGGATAAAACAATTCCTCCCAAAAACATTTCTGAAGCCATTTTCTTCCCATCCGATGGAAAAATTTTCCCTTAGGGAAAAAGAAAAAGATTAGTTATCATTAACCGATTTCCTCATTCTATAATGATGCCAATAAGGAGAACATTTAATGGAATTAAAAGGATCTAAGACAGAAGCCAATTTAAAAGCTGCTTTTGCTGGCGAGAGCCAAGCCCACGCCAAATATCAATATTTTGCCGAAAAAGCGAGAGAAGAAGGCTATGAGCAAATCGCGGCCATCTTCGAAGAGACTTCTCTTAACGAAAAGGCCCACGCCAAGCTCTGGTTCAAATATCTTGATGGCATCGGCTCGACCGAGGAAAATCTTGCCGCCGCAGCAGCAGGGGAGAATTACGAATATACCGACATGTATGTTCAATTCGAAAAAGAAGCCAGAGAGGAAGGCTTCTTGGAAATTGCCGCCAAATTCCGCATGGTTGGGAAAATCGAAGCCAAACACGAGGAGCGTTACAAGAAATTATTGGAGAACGTCAAAGGCGGCGTGGTCTTCGTCGGCAACGAATTAAGCGTCTGGAAATGCCGTATCTGCGGCCATATCGTGATTGGCAAATTCGCCCCGAAAATCTGCCCTGTTTGTGGTGCGTCCCAATCTTTCTTTGAACTCAGCGTTCAAAATTATTAAGCGAAAACACATTTTCGAAAGGTCTCTTCGGAGGCCTTTTTCGCCTTCTTTTGAGAAAAGAGAAACTTTTTCTCGCAAATGCTTGCAAAAATGGTTTTGCTTTTAGATAATATCTCTTGCGTTTGGACCATTGGTGTAGCGGCCCAACATGTCTCCCTGTCACGGAGAAGATCACGAGTTCGAATCTCGTATGGTCCGCCAGACGCATGGCCCGGTAGCTCAGCTGGTAGAGCACTAGACTGAAAATCTAGGTGTTGCCGGTTCAACCCCGGCCTGGGCCACCATCTAATATGCTCTAATCTAAAATTAGAGCTTTTTTTGTATCAAAATTGCCCTGATTCTCTGATTGAAATCCTTCCTTTTGGGGGATGTTGAAAAGGCGGGAACCTATTCTTTTCAACAAGGAAAAAGTTCATTACGCCGGTCTGGTCTATTTTGGAAAGGCTCAGAAAAACTTGTGGAAGCGTTTTGCCAAAATAATTTATAATGGGTCGCAGGAAAGGAGAAATGAATATGAAGAAGGTTTTGAAATTCTCTGGAGCGTGCGCAGCTGTTCTCGCTATCGTTGCTTTCATTTTGATGTTGGCAACCCCAGCCGTGATCTGGAAAGCGAGTTTAGGCGGTCTTGGCACACTTTCGAGTGAAGTCTCTGGCGTCGTTGCCATCTTTGGCCAACCAAAAACTGATTCTCAAGGTGCAATCAACGTCACCACCGGTGCCGTCATTGCCTTTGTTTTGATTCTTGCCGCAATCCTCATCCTCATCGCAGGTGTCGTTTTGCCAATCCTCAAGATCAGAACTTTGGAAAAATTCGCTGGAGTCTTGAATCTTGTCGCTGTCCTTGCTTTAGTCGCAGGCGGAATCTTGATGTTCTTTGAAGTGCTGATGTATTGCGGCGCTCAGGAAGTCGATGTTCCCGATGGCACCTCGCTTGGCGCTGGCTGGGTAATCGGTGGCATCTTAGCGATCGTTTCTGGCGTTGTTGCCATTCTTCCAGCCGTTTTTGACTTCATCGGCTCGAAGAAATAAGGATTTTATCCGAGAACCGTCTCTCTTCGTGGAGGCGGTTTTTCTTTTTCTGCGTTATAATAAAAGACAATGAAAGACGAAGAAACTTTAACCTCTCAAAATGTGAGGGAATCCTATGAATTCCTGGCCAAAAAAGTATTAGAAGACCGTGCCAAGAATTATTCGAGGATCATCTTGAATTTCCATAATGAGATTGTCCGTCAGCAATTCAAATTGTCCTACGCTGATTTAGCCAATCTTGACCTTCTTTATTATGAGGCCTTGAAACTGGATGGTTTGGGGTTCAAAGGCAGAGCGGCGGTCAATGAAGCCTTTGATGCTGTCTGTCATCTCAAAGAAGAAAAACCAGAAACGATGATGAATTTTTGGAAATCTTTGATGGTCTGCTTCAGTGAATTGGAAGATGTCGAGCGGCAGCTTTTTTGCACCAATGAGGCCTCTTATTTGGCCACGAGGATGAATCGGGAAGAAGAAGCGGTGGCCCTTAAAAAAGACGTGATTGCCTTAGCTTATCGCTTCGAACAGCCTTATCTGTCCCAACATCTGCCGACTTTTGAGGAATTGATCCTCCAATTCGGGGCAATCAAAGGGAAAGAACTTTTCGCCTATGAAAAAGAAACGCCCAAAGTCATCCACGATCCGGTGGAGACCAACCCCTTTTATGTTCGTTTCATCGACAAAGTCAACGAACGGCTTCACGATTATTTCGAAAAGAACCCCAAAGAATTCAGCGAGCAGAAATTCAATATGCTGAAACGGCGTTATCTAAAAGAAGAAGGACTTCTGTGGAGTCCGCCAAAACAAAATGATGAATGATTTATTAGGTAACAAAAATATTCGATAAAATTGCTGAATATTAAAATAAAATATCTATTATTTAGGTATCAAATAATACCGATAAAAACATTCTTCATTCAAAATCCAGACGATAAAAATCGGTATTTCCGTAAAAAAGAAAAGTGCTAAACTAAACTCAAATATGGAAAATAAAACATCAGCGCCTATGACGGGAGAGGCCTCTTCCAACACGGCAGCACCTTTTAAGCTCAACATCAAGCGAACTTTCATCATCGGATTCGCCTTCTTCGGGATTTTGCTACTTTGGCAAGTCTACGACTCTTGGTGTCCGACCTTATTGACTCAGCTTTTCAAAGACGCTTTCTCTAGTTCGGAAGAAGAGGTCCAATATCTCGTCGGCGTGATTATGGCGATGGACAATTTGGCCGCGTTGATTCTTTTGCCGATTTTTGGCCGTTTATCCGACAAGACAAAATCACCAATCGGCAAACGTATGCCTTATATCCTTGTTGGCACTTTCGTTTGCGCCGTCTGCTTCCCTTTCATTCCTTTGTTTTTCCATTACAACAATATCGCTGGCACCGTCTCCATGATGGCCATCGTCGTCATTTTCATGATGATGTATCGCAATCCTGCCGTCGCCTTAATGCCAGATATGACACCGAAGCCACTCCGTTCTAAAGCCAACGGCATCATCAATATCATGGGCTATATCGGTGGGGCTTTTGCCACGGTAGTCGGCATTTTCTTTGTCTTAAGCGAATATTTAGGCACCAAGATGATCGTTAATGAAGCAGGGGATAAAGTCCCGGCCCCGCATACTTGGGCTTTCCAAAACATTTGGGCGATTGAAGCTCCTTTCTTGATTGCCTCTCTTTTAATGGTCATCTCCGCGTTGGTTCTTTTCTTCACCATCAAAGAAAATAAGATTGAAAAAGAGATGGAAGCGGAACTCCGTCGTGGCGAAGAAGTGGCGGAAGTCGTCGATAAAGTCGAAGACGACCAGCCAATGTCCAAAGCCAACAAGGCGATGCTTTTCCTCATTTTGGGCGCCGAATTCTTCTGGTTTATGGCCGATAATGGCATCGGCACCTTCATGGGCAATTACACCATTTATTATTTAGGCGCTTCGACAAGAAGTAACATGATTAACACGATTGTCGGCGGCGTTGGCTCGGTTATCGGTTTTGCCATCGGCGGTTTCATCGCCGACAAATTAGGGCGCAAGTGGACGGTCTTCTCTGGTTTAGCCCTTTCTTTGGCCTCTTATGTCTTCTGGGCAATTATGAACTTCACCGTCTTAAAAGGCTCGGCTGGCGACGGCACCTTCCCATTTATCATCTATGTTGTTTGGTTCATCAAAGGCTTTGGCATGTCCTTGGTCCATTTGAATTCTTTCCCGATGGTTGTCGAACTTTGCTCTTCTAAGAAAATCGGGGCCTTCACGGGCTATTATTATGCTTCTTCGATGGCCGCGCAGACGATCACCCCAATCGCTTTGGGCACCCTCTTGCTTTTCCCTGATTTCAATTTCGGCTATCTTCCGGTCTATGCGTTGGTTTGCTTAAGTATCTCTTTGCTGATCTTCTTATTCGTGAAATCGGTGAAGGTGAATAAAATCAAGACGAAAAAAGGCTTTGAGGCCTTTGATGGAGACGATTGATGCCAGCCATTACGACACATTATATTTTCGCGGATTCGCATCTTCCTAAAGAAACGGCATTCCGCAAAGCGACCGTTTTAGCCTCTCAAGGCCCAGATCCATTCTTCTTTTTTGGACAACTTCCATGGTCTCACCATGATAAGAAGCTGTATCAGAAGATCAACCATTTCGGAAATGCGTTGCATCGGGAAGACATCACCGATATTTATTATGCGATGATCGAATATGCCAAAACGAGCGAAGACAAAGAATTGCTTTTCGCCTTTATCCGCGGGCTTTTCCTCCATTATGTGCTAGATCGGAACTGCCATCGTTATGTTTATGCCAAAACTGGCTTTAGCGATGACCCCATCTTAGCTAAATTCTATTCTTCTTGCCATACCAAGACAGAGTCGGCAATCGACAAACTTTTGGGGGAAGAATACGGATGTTGGAATGAGAATCCTGATTATTGTCTGTCTTTGGATGACGATTCTTTGATGAAAATCAGCAAGATGATTTATGAAGCCAATCGTGTAAGCGACAAAGATCCTAGCATCCAAGAAGATTCTTATTTCCTTTCTGTGCATGATTATCGAAAAGCCATGAAATTCATCAACAAGCCGCACGCTTTCAAACGTTGGCTGACCAGAAGAATCGGCGCCGAATCGATGGCTTTTTCCCTCAATTACCCTAGGGATTTGAAAAAAGTCTATGGCGATATCGACTTCCTTAACGAAGCTCACCGTGAATGGCCAGACCCAACGACAGGGAAGATGTCGAAGAAATCATTTAAGGAATTGATGGATGACGCTTGGGAAGATTATTTGAGAATATCACCATCTTTGGAGGAGGCTTTCTTGGGGAAAAACACCAAAGAAACCATCCGAAAATGGGTGGACAACATCACCCATAATGGCAACCCCGTCGGAACGAAGATGCAATATATGGACGTTTTCTTCTCTAAATAGAGAAGTCATTCACAAAACAATCCCATTACTCTAAAATTAGGGTATATGGGATTTTTTCGTCGTGGTTTTTGGCAGAAATTGATCATCTATCTCACCGTCATCCTAGAATTCGTGCTTTTTGTGTTGGCGGTCGTCGCCATCGTCAATGGATATTTAAACACCGACGCGGCCGTTTGGACGGTGGTGATCTTATGGGCGATTAATTTCGTCTGCGGGATCGTGATTGTCCAGACAAATGCCGAGGATTCTTATAAAATCGCCTGGCTTTTCATCGTTGGGATGCTGCCGATCATCGGCCCTTTGATGTATCTCGTTTTGGCCCATAAATATCGAAGTTTGCGACAGAAAAAATATTTCTCCGATTATTTCGGAATCATCCGGAGAGGGGAGCAAGATGAGGCGGTCATCCAAAAGGCCGAAGCCATTTCTTTTGGAGCCATAAGAACCGCGAATTATTTACGAAAAGCCACCGATTCTGTCTTATATGATCATTCAGCGGTGACCTATTATCCTTTTGGCGATGATATGTTTCAGCCGATGTTAGAAGACCTTCGGAAGGCGAAACATTTCATTTTCATCGAATATTTCATCATCACCCCAGGGAAGATGTGGGATTCCATCCTCGAAATCTTAAAAAGAAAAGCCAAGGAAGGAGTGGATGTCAGAGTCATATGGGATGATATCGGAAACGTCCAATCTACCCCTGTTTTGTACGACAAAGAATTAAAGAAATTAGGGATCAAAGCCCATGTCTATGGAAGAGTCAAACCATTTATCGACGTTCGTTATTCTCAACGAGACCACCGTAAAATCATGGTCATCGATGGCCACACAGCCTATACAGGTGGGGCGAATATCGCGGATGAATATATCAATGTGAAATCCCGTTTCGGGGTTTGGAAAGATAACGCCATCCGAGTCGTTGGGAAAGCGGTTTATGGCTATACGTTGCTTTTCTTGGCCACATGGCATTGCAAATTCGATGGCAAAAGCGAAATCGATTACAATGACTACAAACCTGAGAAATATATCGATGAAATCGGGGGATTTCCGATTTCTAATGACTTGGTTTTGCCTTATGGGGACATCCCTTATGGCGACCATCCCGCAGGAGAGGGGACCTATCTTTCCATTCTTGGCTCGGCCAAACATTATGTCTATATGACCTCGCCTTATCTTATCCCCACAGGAAAACTCATCACCCAGATGATTCAGGCTTCCATGTCAGGGGTCGATGTCCGTCTCATCACCCCAGGGATCCCCGATAAAAAGCTCGTTTATGAATTAACTCGTTTCAATTATGGGCGGTTATTGAAAGAAGGGGTGAGGATTTTCGAATTCAGCGAAGGCTTCATCCACGCCAAAACGTTCCTAAGCGATGACACTTTAGCCACCGTCGGCACCATTAATCTGGATTATCGTTCCTTATACCTCCATTCCGAAAACGGGACCTTGCTTTTGGGAAAAAACATCGTCGCCCCGATGAAGGAAGATTTCGAGAAAACCTTGAATCGTTGTCACGAAGTCACCCTCGAGGAATGGAAAAAGTGGCGAAGAAAGAAAGGGATACTCTGGGGATTTTTGCGTTTGATCGCCCCATTCTTATGATGTTATGAATTGTTTTCATATTTTCTATTGCCGGTGTTACCAGTTTCTGTTCAATCAGATTGCTTTGCCTTTGGTCGCTTTCCCTGAGCCAGAGCTTATCGAAGGGAAGGGGAGTTTGCTGACCCTTCCTTCCTTGCTGAAAAAAAGAGGCTATATCCGTCCTTTTTTGATGATCTCGAAAACCGTGAAAAAAAGCGAATATGGTCAAGAGTTCCTTGCGGAATTCGCCAAGGTGGGGATCCAGCCGATTCTTTATGATTCCATTCCCTCAGATCCGACCTTTGATAGTATTAACAATGCCCACCAGATCGCTTTAAAATCCAATTGCGATTCTCTGCTTGCTCTTGGGGGCGGCTCAGTGATAGATGCCGCGAAAGCGGTGGGGGCCTTATTGGCAAACCCCGGTCTTTCTTTGCCCAAGATGCGAGGCTTGTTGAAAATCAAAAAACGTTACCCGATGCTAATTGCCATCCCAACTACCGCGGGAACCGGCTCCGAAGTGACCATCGCTTCTGTGGTAAGCAACCCAAAAGCCAAAGAGAAATTTGCCATCAGCGACCCCAAACTCGTCCCACAAATCGCCCTTTTGGATGCGAATTTGTTAAAAACCCTGCCTCCCTCTATCATCGCTGACACCGGGATGGATGCCTTAACCCATGCCGTCGAGGCTTTTATTGGGAACGCGCTTACGAAGAAAACCAAATCCGCGGCCCTAAAGGCGGTGCGTCTGATCAAAAATAACCTTCTGGAATTCTATCGGAATCCGGATCACGAAGAAGCGGCTTCGAACATGTTAAAAGCCTCTTATTATGCGGGGCAGGCTTTCACTCGTTCTTATGTGGGATACGTCCATGCCATCGCCCACTCTCTTGGGGGCGAATATCATGTCCCCCATGGCCGGGCAAATGCGATCATTTTGCCCCACATGTTAAGAAGATATGGCAAAAAAGCGGATAAAAAGTTGTCGCTTCTTGCCGAGGCGATTAAACTTACAAAGGACGGGGAGAGAAAAGAAACGAAAGCTCTTGCTTTCATTTCCTGGATCGACACGCTCAAGGAGAAATTGGGCATACCGAAATATTTCTCTCATCTCATCCGTAAAGAAGACATTCCGTCGCTGGCTTTGCGAGCGGCTAAGGAAGGAAACCCTCTTTACCCCGTTCCCAAGGAACTGTCCCAAAAAGAACTCATGGCCTTTTATGAGGAGATTGACCCCTATGAAGATTAAACAACAAACCATCTGCGGCGAGAATTTCATCACCCTGAAAAATTCTTCCGGCTTAGAAGTGGTCTTATGTGAATTCGGCGCCGGCATCTATCAGATTAAGCTTGATGACGTCCCAATGATTGCCGGATTGAAGGATTATGATTCCTGGCTTCATTGCGATGCCTACCATGGCAAAACGATCGGAAGAATCGCCGGTCGGCTAGGAAAAGCGGAGCTGCATTATCAAGGAAAGACCTATTCTCTTAGCCCTAACGAGGGCAAAAACACCCTCCACGGGGGCGTAAAAGGATTTTCCTTCCAACGTTTCTCTTCTCACCTTTCCCAAGAGGAAAAAGGAGCGAGGGTCGATTTCTTTTTGATCTCTCCTGACGGCGATCAAGGCTTTCCAGAAGAATTGAGGCTCTGTGTCTCTTATTTCCTTCCCGAAAACGAAAATTTGCTGAGGATCGAATATGAGGCGACCTCCGCTAAACCGACCCCGGCTAGCTTAACCAACCACATTTATTTCAATCTCGGGGCCCATCGGAATATTGAAAAGGACATTCTTTATATCGATGCCGACGAATCTTTGCATTACGATGCCGAATTAATCCCACAAGGATATGAGAAAACCCCGTCTTTCCTTGATTTCTCGCAAGGGAAGCGGATTGGGGAAGATTTGCAAAACCCCGCTTTGGCCGTCCGTGGCTCTTATGGCATTGACCACGCTTTCCATAAGGCGAAGCGCAATTGGAATGAGCCGCATGTCATCCTAGAAAACGACGAATATCGGATGGTAATGACCTCTTCTTATGACGATGTCGTGATTTACACATCCAATTATGGCCCATTTGACAAGATTCTCTCGAATGGGAATCAACAAGAGCTCCATTATGCGATTGCCGTCGAGCCTCAATACGAGGCCCTCGATTTCGCCCGCATGAGCGTCACGGAAAAAGGACAACACAATTTCATTCAATATGAATTCTGGAAGAAAGGGGAAAGATTATGATCGAAAAGACCGTCAAAGAATTGCTTTACTACGCCGAAACTCATTTGGATTTAGATCCTGAAGATGAGATTTATTTTGAGAATGTCTTGCTTCATTTCTTCGACAAACAAGCTCCTTACGAAGGAAAAATCGACAAAGAACGGATTCTTTCTCTTTCCGTTCCTGATTCTTTGATTGAGGAAATCGTGGAATATGAGACGAAACAACGTCACGTCGATGAGGCAGAAGCCGTTCGCCGAGCCGATTTCGTGATGGGAACCCTTTCCCCAAAGCCCTCAGAAATCAACCATAAATTCGAGCAATTGAGAGTTATTTCCGATGAAAAAGCGATGGATTATCTCTATCGGATTTCGATTGCCAATTATTATTTCCAAAAAACCAAAGTCGATGAAAACCTCGAATGGGAGGCTTCCTATTCGGACGGCCCGTCATTAAAAATCACCATCAACCTTTCCAAACCGGAGAAAAGCAACAAAGACATCGCCAAATTGCTGACGAAGGTCTCGCTGGATTATCCAAAATGCCGTCTTTGCCACACGAACCTTGGTTATTATGGCGATGATAAACACCCAGCTCGTTCGAGCATCCGTTTCGTTCCTCTTACTTTGGCTGGTGAGAAGTGGTATTTCCAATATTCGCCTTATGGCTATTTTAAGAAGCATGGCATTTGCTTTATCGATTCGCATGTCCCGATGCATATCGAAAAGAAGACCTTTGAACGGCTTTTTGATTTCGTCGACCTTTTCCCTTCGTTCTTCATGGGCTCGAATTCTGACCTTCCGATCGTCGGAGGATCGATTCTTGACCACGAACATTTCCAGGGCGGGCTTCCTGTTTTGCCAATTTTCAAAGCCGAAAACAAAGAAACTGTCTTTACTTCCAAGAAAGGCAGCACGTTATCGATTCTTTCTTTCTACGACACCGCGTTACATTTCGAAGGGAAAGACCGTGAGGACGTCATTTCCTTGGCTAGCCGAGTGATGGATGCTTGGCTTCCTTATGAGGATTTGGAGAATGATATCATCGGCAACGAAAACGGAATTCGCCACAACGCCATCACCTCTTTGGCCAGAAAGACGGGAGAGGTCTATCATCTTTACCTCTTGCTTAGAAATAATCGCCAGACCGAAGAATACCCCGAAGGCCTTTTCCATGCCCATCCGGAATATTTCTCGATTAAAAAGGAAGGCATTGGCTTAATCGAAGCCTCTGGCTTGTTCATCCTCCCTGCCCGTTTAAAACGGCAAATCAAAGAAGCGGAGGCCTCTGCCAAACTTTCCGAGGAAGAATATCTGTCCTTATACCCAGATATGAAGGATTTCAAAGATATGATCGAGGCCATCCGTCAGGGAGAAAGCGCAGAGCGATATATCAATGACGTATGTCGCGGAATCTTAGGCAACGTCGCTGTCTTTAAAGAAGATAAGAAAGGCCAGGAAGGGCTTCATCGTTTCTTGAAATCCGCGTTGGGAGAATCCTTATGAAAACATTCGAAAAAGAAGACGCCATCTTCGAAAAATTATATGGCCATAAAGCCGAACGGCATTTTGTTTCCAATGGCCGTTTGGAAATCATCGGCAACCATACCGACCATCAAAAAGGCCATTGTTTGGTCGCCGCTTGCTCACAAGGAATCAAAGGCTCCGTCAATCCATTGGAAGGCGATTTGATTCATTTCTATAGTGAAGGATATGGTTCTTTTGATGTCGACTTAAATGACCTTGAGCCGAAAAAAGAGGAATACGGGACCACCAAATCCTTAGTCAAAGGAGTTTTATCTGGCTTCCAGAAAAGAGGATATCGGATCGGGGCTTTCGAAACGGCGATTACCTCGGATATCTATTCGGGGGCTGGCGTTTCTTCTAGCGCCGCCTTCGAACTTTATGTCGCAGAAGTGGAAAACGCCCTTTTTAACGAAGGAAAAGTCTCTTTGATCGAGAAAGCCAAAATCGGGCAATATGCCGAAAACGTTTTCTTCGGTAAAGCCTCTGGGCTGCTTGATCAATGCGGTTCTTCTTTCGGCGGGGTCTGTTATTTGGATTTCGGCGATTTAGAGCATGTCAAAGTCGAGCCTCTTCCCTTCCCTCGTTGGCCGATGAAGATCGTCCTGGTTAATCCAGGCTCTTCCCACGAAGGGCTTAGCGACCTTTATTCGGAAATGCCAAATGACATGAAAGAAGTGGCGAGCAAAGTCTTTGGGAAAACGGTCCTTAGCGAAGTCTCGCCTGAGCTTTTCTAT
>Ga0256404_1010040_pt1 | contig 13280 bp, 10 predicted proteins | sample RumenRJG_01DNA_FD_185990 | JGI IMG/M metagenome (GOLD analysis project Ga0256404, IMG submission 185990) | Bovine rumen microbial communities from Lethbridge, Alberta, Canada - RJG_01 | ecosystem: Host-associated > Mammals > Digestive system > Stomach > Rumen | place: Canada: Alberta | collected...
GGAAGTATGAAGTTATGTTCTAATAAAGAACATGGATCAGAATATGCATTAATAACACCATATTATGGAGAATATTACGCTGAAAATACCTATGGATGTATTGAGTGTGGAAGAGAACATGTGACAGCAACAGAAACAGAAGAGCAAGTATGGAATTATTGGTCACGTAGATATGAAACAGTAACGAAAACTACATATACTTGTTCAGAACATGGAAGTGGAAACAACATAAAAACAGTTAATATTGATGGAGAAGGAGAAGTTGGATATTGTGACACATGTGCTAGAGCATATACTTCTAGGATAGAAGCACTAAAAACAGCAACACATACATTTGCAAATTCGGTAATTGATAATAGAGGAGATTCAAATATTACAATAACACTTATACCATTTGCAACAAACAATGCTACAAAGCCAACATTAACAAATCCAACAATTTCACAAGTAGATGCTCAAGTAAATACACTAACAGCTACAGGTAAAACATATATTAATAAAGCTTTAGTAGAAGCAACAAGTGTATTTAATAATTCTTCAAGAATGTTACCAAATGCAACCAATATATTAGTATTCTTATCAGATGGTGCACCTTCTTCAGGACAGTCAGCATCAACTACAACATTAGCAAACCTAAATAAAGTAAGCAAACTTGAAAAATTTGCAGTTGGAATTGGAGAATATGACAAAAATGAATTAACAAAAATTGTTGGAAGTACAAATGCATCTACAAGAATATTTGAAGCTGGAAATTCAGCACAATTAACTGCAGCATTCCAAGAAATTGCAGATAAGATTAATTCAAAGCAAACAGATAATGGAAATTTAAATGATTTATTAGATGATAAAACTAATATTTATCCAGTAGAGCTTTCATATAAAAATGAAAATGGAGAAATACAACCACCAATTATAGCTAGAAACTATTCAGAATTACAAGCAAATAATGTTACAATTGAAGATGCAGAAGGTGGAAAATACAAGATTACTTGGGATGTATCTAATTACGAAGCTGGAAGTACAGACTTTGTAATAAACCTTGGAATTAGTGCAGCAACAGAATCTACAAGAATGTCAAAGAATAGTAAAATGATGTTAAAAGCAAATAATACAAATATTAATAATACATTAACAAGTGAAGACTATACTACAAATTGCAATCTAGAAGGATTACATGATGGAAAAGTTGAACTAGCTTATAAAATTATTGAATCTTCTGAAACATCAGATGTTGAAGCAAATAATCTTTCAAGACAAAACATCTTATCAGCAATAAAAGGCAAAGTTGAAAGCGAAGAAGTAAATAGTGAAAATATTGAAACAATTATTGCAAAAGTTGACAAGGTAGATGAAACAAAAACAGACAGCAAAGCAAACCAAGATAAAACAAATACAACTGAATCTACAAACACAACAAAATCAACAGATGTTAAAGATACAGTAAATGAAATAGTAGATAATAATAAAGAAAAGACTGTTAAAGATAACGAAACAAATGCAACAGAAAACACACCAAAAACTGTAGAAGATAACAAAACAGCTAATGAAAATACAGAAAAAGTAGAAACAACTGTTGTAGAAGAAAACAAGGAAGTTGAAACAGACAAAACTGAAACAACTAAGATAGAGCAAGAAGAAAAACAAACACCTGAGGTAAAACAAGAAGAAGATAAAACTCAAAGTGATGCTACATCTAGTAAAACTGAAGAAACAACTGTAAAAACAGAAAAAACAGAAACTAAGAAAGAAGAAACAGTTGCTGAGGAAAGCAAAGTTGAAACTAATAACAAAGTTGAAGAAACTATAGAAACTGCAGAATAGATATAGCAAAAATCATAAAGAAAAACAAAAGGTAGAAAGAGTAATAATCTACTCTTCCTGCCTTTTAGTTTAAGAGAGGAAAGAACACGTATGGGAAAGCATTCAGCATCAAAAGAAAAATCTAATTTTGGAAAGATAATAAAATTTATTTTATTTTTAATTATTATAGCAGCTATTATTTTAGGAATAGTATATATAAGGAACTTAAAGAAAGATAAAATCCAAGTAACCCAAAATGTAAATAGTCTTTTTGAATCTTTAAAGGAGTTAAATAAGGAACAAATAGAAAAATATGTTAATTACAAAATGATTGTTTCTGGACTTGACGAAATGATAATAAATGAAGATAATGAAAATTCTGAACTACAAAAAGAGTTATTTAAAGACATATCATGGTCTATAGAAAGTGTTAATATAAATGGAAAAGAAGCAGTTGCCATTGTTGAAATGACAAATAAAAACTTTAAGAATATATTAACAAAATGGATGAAAGAAATTGTTAAGGAAAAAACTGAGGACAATGAAATTTCTGAAAAAGTTGCACTAGAAAAACTAAAAGAAGTATTAAAAGATGAAACAGTAAGAAAAACAATAATTAAAAAAATTAAGTTAGAAAAAAATGAAGATGAATGGAAAATTGAGGTTAATGATGATTTAATTGACCTTATATTCCCAGGAATAGAAAGTGTTGCAGAATTTTTAAATTAAAAAATAAATAAAGAGGTATCAAAAATAAAATTTTAGATATCTCTTTTAATTTTGTATAAAACTCTTTCTTTTTTTAAAATTATATAATATAATATAGCTGTTAAATTTGTAAATCTTAGGAGGAAAAAAAGATGGAAAACAAAAATAACAAAAAACCAAAACAACCAAAGCAAACTAAAAACAAAAATAATAAATTAAACAAGAAAAATAAACAAAATACAAGTGTATATAAATCAAATAATAATGATATGTCAAAAACAATGAGATTTAATTTTAATAGCGAAGAGCTAAATAAAACAAAACAATATAGCACAAAACAATATAAGATAAAACCAAGTAAAAAGCCAAAGAAACAAAAACCTAAAAAAGAAAAGAAGAAATGGGTTAAATGGTTAAAAAGAATAATACTTACAATGTTCATATTGGGAATATTAACAGTATTAATTGTTGCTGGAATTTTAGCTGGAATTTTCTTTAGTGATAAATATAAGGTTACAAGAGAAGATGTTCAAATTAATAACTTTAATTCTAAAGTACTAGATTCTGAAGGAAATATAATAGCTGTTTTAAATGGAGACGAAAATAGAAAATGGACATCTATTGAAAATATGCCAGAATACTTACCAAAAATGTTTGTTGCATTGGAAGATGAAAGATTTTATGAACATAAAGGAATAGACTTAAAAAGAACATTAGGGGCAACTGCTCAATTTATTACAAAAAGAGGAAGTTCATCTTATGGTGGAAGTACTATAACACAGCAATTAATAAAAAACACATTTGAAGACAAAGCAGATGAAGGTGCAGCAGGAATTGAAAGAAAAATAAGAGAAATGGCTCGTGCATTTAATACTGAAAAAGTTTTATCAAAGAGTGAAATACTAGAATATTATTTAAACAAAATCTTTATGGGTGGTACATATTATGGAGTTGGAATAGCATCAGAATACTATTTTAGCAAAGATGTAAAAGATTTAAGCCTAGCAGAAGCAGCATATATTGTAGGAATAAATACATCACCAAATGCATATGAACCATTTAGCACTGATGAAACGGAAATTAATAGAATAAAAAGTAAGGTAAAAGTTGTTCTTGCAAAATTTAAAGAGCAGGCACCAAATTTAAATTATCTGCTTACAGAAGAGGCATACAATAGCGCAGTAGCAGAAGTAGAAGCAGGACTTGCTTTTAAAGAGGGAAATGTAACAACAAATAAAAACTCGTATTCTTTCCATACAGCAGCAGCAATAGACCAAGCAGTAAAGGATTTGGCAGAACAAAATGGCTTAAAGGAAAATGAAGCAAGGACAAGAATAGAAAATAATGGATATATAATCTATTCAACTCAGATAAGCTCTATACAAGCAATAATGCAAGAAGAGTTTTTAAAACAAAAATATATAGCACCAGGACATGAAAAAAAGAAGGATGGAACCCTTTTAAATGAAGGACATACTCAATCTGCTATGGTAATTATTGAACCAACAACAGGAAATGTAGTTGGTTGTATGGGAGGACTTGGTACTGATTCTAATCCAACAGGATATAATAGAGCAACTCAAGGTACAAAACAACCAGGTTCATCAATAAAACCAATAGGTGTTGTAGCACCTGCGTTAGAAAAAGGCGTTATAATGGCATCTACTGTATATGATGACTCTGCTACATCTTTTGGTGGTTATAGACCACATAACTCTGGTGGATATAATGGGCTTATGACTGTAAGACATGCAATAGAACATTCTTCGAACATAGTAAATATAAAAATACTTATGGACTTAGGACCTGAAAATGGTGCAGAATTTTTAAGACAAATGAATTTTGACAAATTAAGAGATGAAGACATAGGACCATCTTTGGCACTAGGAGCTACTTCCACAACACCACTTCAAATGGCAGCAGCTTATAGCATGATTGCGAATAACGGAGTATATATAGAACCAACATTTTATTCTAAGATTGTTGATATGAATGGAAAAACAGTACTTGAACCTAAGCAAGATCAAAAAAGAATGATGACAGAGCAAAATGCTTATGTACTTAAAGAGATACTAACAGCACCAGTTACAGGAGCAGGTGGAACAGCTACAACTTGCTGGATAAGTGGTATGGAAGTAGGAGCAAAAACTGGATCTACAGATAAATATAAAGATAGATGGCTATGTGGAATAACTCCATACTATGCCGGAGCTTGTTGGTTTGGATATGATAATGCAGAGGTCGCTACAACAATTAGTGGAAATGGAGCAGCAAGAATTTGGGGAGAAGTTATGAGAGCAGTGCATAAACCACTTGCTAATAAAAGATTTGAAAAACCATCAGATGTTGTTTCAATAAGAATATGTAAGGACTCTGGATGTGTCGCAACAGAATCATGTGAGAGAACAGAGGTTGAATATTTTGCAAAAGGTAATACTCCAAAACAGTGTGAAGGACACAAAAAATTAAAAATCTGTAAAGAAACAGGTAAGATTGCAAATGACTTTTGTAAAGATACAGAAGAAAAGACATTTGTTACAAAGCCTGCAAAAGAAAACACAAAATTGTGGAGTACAAGTTATGGAGATAAATTCAATGTTCCAACAGAAGTATGTGATGTTCATAAAGAACCAGAGAAAGTTAAAGTTGTTGGAGTGGTCGGAAAAACTTTAAATACGGCAAAAAGTGAATTAGAAAAAATAGGGCTTAAAGTTGAGATTAAATATAAAGAAGATGACAGAAAAAAGGATGGAATTGTATTAGACCAAAGTATAAACGAAGGCACCGAAGTTGAAAAAGGAAAAACTATTACTTTAACTATAAATAAAATAGAAAAAAAGGATGATAATAAAACTAATACACAGGTTGAGGGTAAAACAAATACAACTACTTCAACAGATAATAAGACTAATACAACTACAAACAATAAAACAAATGAAAAGACAAACTAAAAACTTTGCACATATGAAAGGAAGAAAACTAAATGGAAGATGAGAAACAAGAATCTTTCTTTAAGAAAATTATTATAAGTATAAAAGATTTTGAAAAATATCCAATGCTTGCAGGTAAAAATTGGAATGTAGTTTTAGCATATTTGCTAAAACTACTAGCCATATTTACTGCTATAGTTGTAATTGCATTTGTTTATACAACTCTAAAACAAATGCAAAATGAAGCAACTATTCGGTGAGTATAGTACTATAAATAAAACTTTAACTTCAGAAAACGCAGGACAAATTGTAAGAAATATAGTAAACAAAATATCAGAGACATATTCTGGAACTAATCAAATGTTTATATATTCTGGAGTTATTGCATTTACCTTTATTTATATGTATATAATATATTTTATAAGTACAGCATTAGATGTTTTCTTGCTAGGAGCATTTGGATATTTTACAGCAATAATACTAAGAATGCATATAAAGCTTTCTGCAATGTGTAAAATAGCAGTTCATAGCTTAACTTTACCAATTATATTAAATGCAATTTATGTTTTGATAAAAACATTTACAGGGTTTGAAATAAAATATTTTGATATTATGTATATAGCAATTTCTTATATTTATATTATAACAGCAATACTTATGATAAAATCTGATTTTATAAAAAATGAAAAGGAATTAACAAGAATTCTTCAAGAACAAGAAAAAATAAGACAGGAACTTGAAAGACAAAAGCAAGAAGAAAAGGAAAAACAAGATAAAGAAGAGCAGAAAAGAAAAGATAAAGAAAAAGAAGAAGAAGATAATGAGAAAGAATTAGATGATAAAGAACCACAAGGTGACAATGCATAAATAAAGAGAAAGGAATTTTTAAAACATGGAAGAAAATAACAATAAAGACAAAGAAAAATTAAATAAGATATTACTTGGAGTTCTTGCAGTTATAACTATTGTTGTACTTGGAGTTATATCATATTTCTTATTTTTCAATAAAAATGATGAAGAAAAAGTAGATGATAAAAAACTAGCATATACAGATTTAATTAAGCAAATAGCAGACAATGAAATCGAAAAAATAGAAATGACAGTTGGAAGTACATCAGTTAAGGTTAAGCAGAGAAATGTTGAGGAAGAAAAAAGCACAATAGTTCCAAATACACAAGCTTTTATAGAACTAGTACAAGAAAAAGTTGCACAAGGAAATAATATAGAATTAATACAAAATCCTCAGAATGTATTCTTGAGAATAGTAGATACACTATTTTCTTTATTTCCTACATTACTTATGGTTGTATTAATAATTATGATATTTAAAATGCAAGGTTTAGGTGATAAAGGAAAAGTTTACGACCAAGATGCTACAAAAGAAAAGGTCAAATTTGATGATGTAGCGGGCTTAGATGAAGAAAAACAAGAAATGATAGAAATAGTACAATTTTTAAAAGAACCAAAAAAGTTTAACGAAATGGGAGCAAAGGTACCAACAGGAGTTTTATTATATGGAAAACCAGGTACTGGAAAAACATTAATTGCCAAAGCAATTGCAGGAGAAGCAAATGTTCCATTTATATCAATGAGTGGCTCTGAGTTTATAGAAATGTTTGCAGGTCTTGGAGCATCAAGAGTAAGAAAACTATTTGAAAAAGCAAGAAAAGTTGCACCTTGTATAGTTTTCATTGATGAAATAGATGCAATAGGTTCAAGAAGAACATCTACAAGTGGAGGAGAAAGCGAAAACAATCAAACACTAAATCAATTATTAGTTGAAATGGATGGATTCGATACAGAGGAAACTATTATAGTTTTAGCTGCAACAAACAGACCAGAAATGCTTGATAAAGCACTTTTAAGACCTGGAAGATTTGATAGACAAATTACTATAAATGTTCCAGATAAACGTGGAAGAGAAGAAATATTAAAAATTCATAGTAAAGATAAAAAACTAGCAGAAGGAGTAAGCTTAAAGGGAATAGCAGAAGATACTGCAGGATTAACAGGTGCAGAACTTGCAAATATTTTAAATGAAGCTGCAATAACTGCAACAATAAATGAACATGAGGCAATAACAAACGAAGACATAGACGAAGCATTTAAAAAGGTAACAATAGGGCTTCAAAAAACAAGTAGAGTATATTCAGATAAAGATAAGAGAATAACTGCATATCATGAAGCAGGACATGCAATATTAAGCCAATATTTACCAACGCAAGAACCTGTTAAAGAAATATCAATAATACCAAGAGGTATGGCTGGTGGCTATACAATGAATAAAACAAATGAGGATAAAAACTACATTTCAAAAACTGAAATGGAGGAAAGACTTATTGTTTTAATGGGTGGAAGAGCTGCAGAAAAAATAATAATAAATGATATTTCAACAGGGGCAAGTAATGATTTAGAAGTTGCAACTCAAATTGCAAAAGATATGGTAACTGTATATGGAATGAGTGATGTTGTAGGAACAATATCAATAAATACAGATAAAGATCCTTATGAGTTACAATTACTTGGAGATAAGTATGCAGATGTAATTGGAGCAGAGGTTAAAATATTACTAGACAATGCATATACAAAGGCTCAAAAGCTTATAATAGAGCATTTAGATAAGCTTCACGAAGTTGCAAAAACTTTACTTGAAAAAGAAACAATTAATGAAGAAGAATTTGAAAAGATTTTTAAATAAAATTGACAAATTGAGAAAATTATAGTATTATATATTTAGCAAATAAATAAATTTTGCATATAAAAAAGAGAAAAGAGCGTTAAGCTCTGTTCTCGGTGTTGTTTGGACTTGATGTTTCCTTGGTTGGGGCTACATCAAGTTTCTTTTTGGTCATTTTTATACTGTAGCCGAACAACTCCGACATACAAATACTAAAATAGCCGAACAAAGAATGATAAACCCTATACCTATGTAATGCTCCATAACTCTACACCCCTCCTCATATAGTTTTATTTAGCAATATATAATAATATATTACTAAATTAAGTTATATGATGTAATGGGGTGAAGCCCAAACAACGTAAACAATATAACATAATACATATATTATGTCAATACAATCGCAAAAACTTACAAAACATTACAAAATTTTACAAAAAAATCTTTGCTATTTAAGTACTCTAATACCCCACTTGGACTTAAAAAGTTAAATTTTATGCTATAACTTTCAAGCATTTGAGTTTTTGCTTTAAAACGCTTATTTATTTCATTTACTCCATATTTTCCGATCTCCAATAATAGGATAGCCTAAATGTGCAAGATGAGCTCTTATTTGATGGGTTTTCCCAGTGTGAAGATTTATATCTAAAATAGAAGTATTTTCCTTTTTATTTACTTCGATTACTTTGTATGATGTCATAATTTTAACATAACCTTTTTTAGGCACATCTGAAATATAAACTATAGATTTTTTGTTATCCTTAAAAAGATATGCTTGACACGTAGCAGTTTTAGAAGAAGGAATACCATAAACTTTAGCTCTGTAGTGTTTTTCAATTTGCTTTTCTTTAAATTTTTCAAGAAGAATTTCTAAAGCTTCTTGTGTTTTGGCAAACAAAACAAGTCCATAGGTATTTCTATCAATTCTATGAGCTGGTTTTATAAAAACATATTTTTTTTCTAAAATAGAAGTTAAAGAGTTTTCTCCGGTAACTTCAATTCCGGCAGGTTTATAAGCAATTAAAATAAAATCATCCTCATAAATAATAGAATAAGTTATATTTCCTTCTAATAACTCATCTGAGATAAATATTTTTATATTATCACCTTTAAAAACTGTTATGTTTTCATTTACTCTTTTTTCATTAACACGAATATCTTTTTTTCTTAAAGCTTTAAAAAATGTGTTCTTTTTTAAATTAGGAAAAGCATCAAAGATTACTTCCTCTAATTTTAAATTATCTTGTTTATCATTTACAACTATATTTTTCATACAAAACTCCTAAAATTAATTACAAACATATTATAACATATTTTTGATGTTTTTGGGGACGGAGCAAAAAAACATCATAAATAGTGAAAAAAAATCCAAAAACAATTGCAATTTTTAAATATATATGTTACAATAAATAGCGTTAAAGAAGAAAACATAAGGAGAGTGTAGAAATGCAAGTTTTAAAAAATATAGTATTAGGAATATATTTAATCGTTTGTATTGCATTAATTATAGTTGCTACAATGCAAACAAAAGATTCACAAGGAGCATCAGGAACAATAACAGGTTCTTCAACAAATAATTTTTATGAAAAAAATAAAGGAAGAACAAGAGAAGGTAAATTAAAAAGAATTACAATAGGATTAGGAATTGCATTTGCAGTACTTGCAATTTTACTTGGAATATTGTATGTTATTTAATAATTTTGAGAAAATAAGGTGTAGTATGTTCAAGTGATACTACACTTTTTTTATGCCAAATGCATACCAATGGGGACTGCCAATGGGAACGGGGGATTTTGGCAATTGTCAATGGAGACGGGAAATTTTGGCAATTTTATCAGCAAAAGGAGAAATCTATGGAAGACAAAGAAAATTTAATTTTAGATTTTATGAAAAGTAACATTTACGTGCCAATGAAAGCAAAAGAAATGGCAAGTGTATTAAGCGTGCCTAAAACAGAATATAGGGCATTTTTAGAAATACTAAATAAATTAGAAGAAGATTATAAAATTCAAAAAAATAGGAAATCAAAATATACATTAGTAGCAGGAGGAAAGTACTTATCAGGCATTTTTAGACGGAAATGAAAAAGGTTTTGGGTTTGTAAAAATAGAAAATAGAGAAGATGAAATTTATATCCCAAAAACAGATACAAAAGGAGCTTTAAATGAAGATAAGGTCTTAATTGAAATAGTAGAAAACACCAAAAAAGAAAATCATGAAGAAGGAAAAGTAGTTAAAATACTTGCAAGAAATAAAGATACTTTAGTTGGACTATTTACAAAAAATCAAAACTATGGATTTGTCGTTCCAGATGATAGAAAATTTGGAACAGATATTTTTATTTCTAAAAAGAACATGGGAAAGGCAAGAAACAATAGTAAAGTTTTAGTAGAAATAACAAAATATCCAGAAAAAGGGAAAAATGCAGAAGGGAAAATTATAGAGGTTCTTGGCAATATAAATGAGGCAGGAGTTGATATGCTAAGCCTAATAAAAGAATATAATCTTCCTTATGAATTCCCTGAAAAAGTTATAAATGAGGCAAAAAGTATAGAGGAAAAGGTTTCAAAAGAAGAAATAAAAAATAGATTAGATTTAAGAAATGAAGAAATATTTACGATAGATGGAGAAGATGCAAAAGACCTAGATGATGCAATTTATGTAAAAAAATTAGATAATGGAAATTATGAACTTGGAGTTCATATAGCAGATGTAAGCCACTATGTAAAAGATGGAAGCTTTTTAGACTATGAAGCTATAATAAGAGGAACAAGTATTTACATGCTAGATAGAGTAATACCAATGCTACCAAGAGAGCTTTCTAATGGAATTTGTAGCCTAAATGAGGGAAAGGATAGGCTAACATTATCTTGTATAATGGAGATAAATAGTGAAGGACAAGTTGTATCTCATCAAATACAAAAAACGGTAATAAAAGTTACAAGAAGAATGAATTATTCAGATGTAGCTGTTATTCTAAAATTTATAAATGAAGAAGAAATAGATAAAGAAAAGATGCAGATTATTGCAAAATATAAACCATTTTTAGAACATTTTAAAAGAATGGAGGAACTTGCACATATTTTAAAGAAAAGAAGGCAAAAGCAAGGAAGCCTTAATCTAAATCTTCCAGAAACAAAAATAGTATTAGATAAAGATGGTTATGCAATTGACGTAAAAAAATATGAAACATCATTTGCAAATGAAATAATAGAGCAATTTATGCTTACAGCAAATGAAACAGTAGCAGAACATTTTTATTGGCTTGAATCCCCATTTATTTATAGGGTACATGAAATACCAGATCAGGATAAAATAGATGAATTAAATAAATTTTTATATAATTTTAAATATAAAATAAAATGTGCAAAAGATGAAATTCATCCCAAGGCATTTGCCAAAGTATTAGATGATATTGCAGGAAAGCCAGAAGAAAGAGTAATATCTAATCTTATTTTAAGAACACTAAAACTTGCAAAATATGAAAGTCAAAATAAAGGACATTTTGGTATTGCAAGTAAATATTACTGCCATTTTACATCGCCAATAAGAAGATATCCAGACCTTTTTATACACAGAGTAATTTCTCATTATATTGAAAATAACTATATTGTAGATGATGAATGGAAAGAAGAATATGATGTTAAAGCAACAAAATTTGCAGATAGTTCATCAGAAAGAGAAAAAATAGCTCAAAAAGTAGAAAGAGATAGCGTAGATATAAAAATGGCAGAATATATGCAAGATAAAATAGGAGAAGAATATGAAGGAATAGTATCATCAATTACATCCTTTGGAATGTTTGTAGAACTTGAAAATACAGTTGAAGGATTAATAAGATTTGACGATTTAGGGGACGAATACTTTATTTATGATGAAGAAAGAAAAACGCTAACAGGTCAAAGAACGTCAAAACATTATAGAGTTGGAGATAAAGTTAAAATTAAAGTAAAAAATGCAAATAAATTATTACGTCAAATAGACTTTGAAATTAGTTAGGGTTACATTAGGGACGTTTCCTTTTGGGGTATCTGGTCCAAGTGGGGTATCTGTCCCTTTTGGGTAATTTACCAATTTGAACAAGAGGGGACAAAAGGGACAGATACCCCACTTGGACCAGATACCCCAAAAGGAAACGTCCCCAATGGGAATAGGAGAAAAAAATGAAAAATTATTACTTTACATCAGAAAGCGTAACAGAAGGGCACCCAGATAAATTATGTGATTATATATCAGATTGTATTTTAGATGAGTATTTAAAACAAGATGAAAACTCAAGAGTTGCTGTAGAAACATTTGCGTCTAAAGATACAATTACAATTGCAGGACAAGTTACATCTAAAGGAAAAGTAGAAATTGAAAATTTAGTTAGAGAAAAAGTAAAAGAAATAGGTTACGACAATGATACAACTGACATGGATTACAGAACTTGTAAAATTAATATAAATATAACAAAACAAAGCCAAGATATTGCAAGAGGTGTAGATATTCGGAGGAGCAGGTGACCAAGGAATAATGTTTGGATATGCTTGCGATGAAACTGAAAACTATATGCCATATAGTATTGATATTGCCCATAAACTTGCAAAAAGATTAACAGAGGTTAGGAAAGAAAATATAATTCCATATTTAAGACCAGATGGAAAAGTACAAGTAACAACAGAGTATGAAGGGGATATGCCAAAAAGAATAGAAACAATTCTAATATCTACTCAGCATTTAGAAGAAGTATCATTGGAACAACTAAGAAATGATATAATTAAGAATGTAATAAGAATAATAGTCCCATTAAATATGATAGATGATAATACGAAAATATTAATTAATCCAACAGGAAGATTTGTAATTGGAGGACCTCTTGGAGATACTGGATTAACAGGAAGAAAGATAATAGTAGATACCTACGGAGGTTATGCAAGACATGGAGGAGGAGCATTTTCTGGTAAAGATGCAAGTAAAGTAGATAGATCAGGAGCATATATGATGAGGCATATTGCTAAAAACATAGTAGCTAATAAATTAGCAAAAAAATGTGAGTTACAGGTATCATATGCTATAGGAATGGAAAATCCAATTTCAATTTGGATAAATACTTTTGGGACAGCAATTATAGAAGAAGAAAAAATATTAGAAATAATAAAAGAAAAATTTGATTTAACACCTAA
>Ga0256404_1010041_pt1 | contig 13279 bp, 7 predicted proteins | sample RumenRJG_01DNA_FD_185990 | JGI IMG/M metagenome (GOLD analysis project Ga0256404, IMG submission 185990) | Bovine rumen microbial communities from Lethbridge, Alberta, Canada - RJG_01 | ecosystem: Host-associated > Mammals > Digestive system > Stomach > Rumen | place: Canada: Alberta | collected...
TCAACTTCGACCAGGACGAGATGATGCGTGCCATCATTAACAACAATAACAAAGAACTCAATGCCGTCCGACGAGCCTTCGAGGCCCTACAACTGGCGGCCTAAATCACTTGCGAAACTTGAGTAACATAATGTCTTTCATGCTTCAGTTTAATTGGAAAACCAACTCCCGCATCAATTAAATCCACACGTGTCCGGTAAAAAAACCGGACGGGTTTAATAAAAGTTTAACAATCAAATAAAGTAGGTTCGGTAGAACCATCAAGTTCATTGACAATATTGTAGTTAGGTTTTCCAAACAGGTCTTCGAGGGGCGTAGTGTCTGTAAGTGAGATACTTACGATTTGAAGCATTTCGTAAATCGTCCTCTCGACACGCATCTTCTTTTGCACAATAGCCATCATGCAATAGCTGATGATAGCGGAGTAGATTTGTATCCTGACGGCGTTTTCGGAGTTGCCCCAGAATTTTTTTATCTTGAGATGCTGCTTGAGCCACTTGAAGAATAGTTCAATCTGCCATCTCTGATGATATAGTTCTGCGACCAGTATCGGGCTGATGTCCAATGCGTTAGTAAAGAAAATGAACTTGCGTTTGTTCTTATCATCCCAATACTTGATGCGTCTGATCTTGTCCGGGTACTTCGCCTTCGTTAGCTGGCCGTCCATATAACCGGTCGCGTCAGACAGAATGCCGGAACCGGGCGCGAATCTCCTTTTCCATGTCATCGGTTTGAAGTCGTTGTTCTTCTTTCCTCTGACCACGAAGTAGGCTCCGATGCTCTCGATGTTATGGAGACGCTTGAAGTCATTGTAGCCTCGGTCGAAGATGTAGAAAGAGTCCTCCTCATAAGGGATTTCATCCATTGCTTTCGTGTCGTGGACCCTGGCTTCCGTAATATGGAAGAATGTCGGAATCGAAGTCTCGATGTCATACAAAGTATGCACTTTGACACCTCCTTTCCGCTGATTTTTTCGGAACAGAGCCCACTTGAAAGTCTCGAGACAAAGCTCGATAGTCGTTGAGTCAAAGGCATATACGTTACTTCCGAGCTTGAAGATGTCGTCCGCCCTGCACCTTCTCGCTTCCGCGACAACCTTGTAGGCGAACTCTTCGAAAATGCGGTAGTCGCGTTTCTGATTCGCATCCGCAAGGGTGCTTTTAGAAGCATGTTTTCCAAATCCAAGGTGATATGCTTTACGAGCATGGGCCTGAGTCGCAAGTACGACATCCCGCAGGCTTTCCCGGTTAGATAGCTGGCCGAACATCAGCACGCAAAGCTGGTTATAACAGGTAAACTGCTTGACATATTTGTCGCCGCCATATTTCTTTGCCAATCGGATGAAATCGAAGCGATCGAGGAAATCTAAAAGCTGAGAGAACACGTATTTTCCGTTATGCATATGCCATTCTACATTAGTCTGGCAAAGATAATTTCAAATCGGTGCGCTCGAAAAAGCCTTGTAATTACCTAACTTTCAATATTTTCAAAGAACTTTTATGATTTTTTACCGGACACTAGTGAATTAAATCAAGAAAAATACCTTGCAAATTTCAGAAATAATGCATAATTTCATCTCCGATTGAAGAAGATTTTATTAATCACATAATTATCAAGATGGGTACAATCTTGAAAGCTATCTTTCTATCGATCGGAATTTCCATGAGCCTGATGCTCTATTCGAAGAACGAGATTTCGGTCGCTGATTTTGGGGCATACCCAAATGACGAGAAAGATGATGCCGTGGCGCTTAGGAAGGCGGCTACATATTGCAGAACCCATTCTGGCGTTACGCTATACTTTCCTCCCGGAACATATAATTTCAGGGATGAGAAAGCGGCTGACATTGAGAGAAGGGCTTTCAGTGGTGCGCTGGGTCGTGGCCTTGAAGTTCAGAGAAGATTGTTTCACCCAGAGCTGCCTTACGTCAAGGGCCTTGATTTCGCCGGAAGCAGGAATCTTACAATTTCCGCATACGGGGCAAAATTGGTCGTGGAAGGCTGGATGGAGGTAGTCTCTTTCGTCAAGACCAAGAATGTCAGGCTGGAGGGGCTTACGATAACCATGAAACGCCCCGCATCAACGGAGGGCAGAATCGTCCGTTCCGAGAAAGACTTTTTCGAAATGGAATTCGATCCGAATGTCTATCCATACATCGATTCTGTAGTTCAGGGACGTTACCATTTTTACAGCCCTTCAAAGACTACCATATATTATGGGGATTTCAGAGACCCTGAGTTGCTGCGTCCAGGTTATATACGCTTCAAGTCCTCTTCAAATCCGCCTCTCAATGATATCTGCGTCATCCGCTGTGGCGGACATTATCGTCCATGCATCATGATTAAGGAGTCCGATAATGTCACGATTAAGGATGTCAGCATTCTTAGTTTCGCCGGAATGGGGATAGTGGGGCATCTGACTCACGACATCATGGTGGATGGGCTGAAAATCGTGCCTGAATTTGGCAGAGCAACTTCCACGAATACGGACGCCACGCACTTCACTTCCTGCAGCGGAAAGCTTACCATTCAGAACAGCATCTTCGAAGGCAATTGCGATGATTGCACGAACGTTCACAATTATTATTATCAGATCATCCCTCAAGAAGACTCTCCTAAAAAAGTTGAGATTAGGATAGTAAATGCCGATTTGCACGCTCAGTCCTTGGATTATCCTTCTAAAGGGGACACCCTTCTGGTAATCAAATCAGATAGCATGGAGAAGACAGGGAGTTACGTCGTTGAGAAAGTGGATACTTCTACTGCCAACTGGAAAGTCGTTGTGACCTTGAACAAACCGTTCGATAAAACCGATGTTGAGCATCGCCTGATGTATAATTACACTCGTTTCCCTGAAGTAAGAATATTGAACAATTTCGTCTCCTATAATCTGGCGAGGGGTTTCTTGCTGAAAGCCAGAAAGGTAAGGATCGCTGGAAACTACATACGCCACTCTACTCTTTGCGCCATAAAGCTTGGGGCCGAGCTGGGCTGGAGGGAGGCGGGGCCTGTCGAGTCCGCTGTCATCGAGAATAACTATTTCCTCGACACCTCCACTTCCGATGCATACGCTTCATGCCTCCAAGTCTCCACCGAGGCTCGTGCCACGCCGCCAATGCTAAACCATGGCATCATATTCAGAAATAATATCTGCAATACGAGTATTCCTGATGCCTTTGCCATCAATGATGCATACGACGTCGTGATCACCGGCAATTACATCAAGAACGGCGGGATAAAGACCAGCAACTCGAAGGATGTAGTCTATAAAGACAATTATTAATTATGGCTGCGTCAGCCTGACTTCCTACATTAAATTATTCGATTGACAATGATTTAATTACTACTAATTCAATTACCAATAATTTAGTTAACACTAACACTATCTAAAGTCATGAAAATTAGATTTCTATTGACAATTTTGCTTAGCTGTTTCTTGTTTTCTTCTTTATCGTTAGGCCTTTCCGCTCAGGAGAGACGGACGGTCAGCGGTAGAGTGGTCGACCAGAACGGCGAGCCGCTTATTGGCGCTGGTGTAGTCCTCAAAGGAAACACTCGTTACAATACGCTGACAGACCAGGATGGTAATTTCAAAATTGAAATTCCTGCCGCTGGAAATCCTGTGCTCGAATTCACTTTCCTGGGCCAGGAGACTACGAATGAGACTGTCGGAAACAGGTCAGTCATCAACGTGACCCTCAAGGCTGAAAACAGTCTCGATGAGGTGATTGTCGTAGGTTATGGTACGGCGAGGAGGAAGGATCTCACTGGCTCCCTCAGTGCAGTTTCCGGAAACGAACTTGCTACGAAGAAGACCAATAACCTTTCGAGAGCCCTTCAGGGATCTGTCGCTGGTGTAATGGTAACTAGAGGTGGTGACCCTACAGGAGGTGCCACGATTCGTATCCGTGGTATAACCACCATGAGTACGAATGACCCTCTGATCCTCATAGATGGCATTCCTGGAGACCTGAACTCTGTGAACCCGGACGATGTCGAGAACATCACTGTCTTGAAGGATGCAGCCTCTGCTTCCATTTATGGTTCACGTGCGGCAGCTGGTGTCATCCTCGTTACTACAAAGAGGGCCAAGGAAGGAAATCTGTCTGTAACATACGATTTCGAGTATTCCATTGACACTCCAACGAAGTTCCCTAAATTCTATAGCATAAAGGATTACCTCACCTATGAGAATGAGGTCATGTACAATGATCATCCTGATCTGGGAGACTACCAGAGGTATTCTAAAGACGAGGTCGAGAATTGGGAAACTTACAGCAAGACCGATCCTGACCACTATCCTAACGTGGACTGGAAGAAAGTCATGGTCAACAACTGGGCTCCTCACCAGACACACTCTTTGGATATCATGGGTGGTGGCAAGGTTGTGAGCAGCAAGGCTTCCATCCGTTACGACGATAGGGACTTCCTCTATGACGTGAGAGATTATCGCCGTTATATGATAAGGCTGAATAATGATGTCAAAATCAAGAAGTGGCTGAAGCTCAGCCTTGATGGCACATATCAGCTGGTAAAATCGAAGAGCCCTCAAGCTGGTGGCAGCCTCATCGGTGATGCCGGCATTCCTGCGATCTACGCAGTGAAGTATTCTAACGGACGTTGGGGAGACGTTAAGGAAGGAGGAAACCCTAAGGCCATTTTGGAAGACGGTGGCTGGAATGAATCATGGACGCACAATATGGGAGTAACTGGTGGCGTTCACATCACTCCATTTGAAGGACTCACCATTTCTGCGGTGTTCTCTCCTCAGCTCACTTTCTACAAAGGAAAGGAATGGCTGGTAGCTGTCCCTTATTATTCTGCGGACGATGCCGAGACTATCCGTGGTTACATGAACCAGAGGGAAACTTCGACTCTCGCTGAATATAGGAATGACACCAAGACTCTGACTTCGCAGATCTTCGCCAACTTCGAAAAATCATTCGGCAGCCATAATGTCTCCGCAATGGTTGGTTACGAGGATTATTATTCCTTCACTGAGAATAACAGTTCTCGTCGAGAGGGATTTGACTTCACGACACAGCCTTATCTGAGCATGGGCCAGCTGGGCGCATATAATCAGGGAGCTTACGGTGGATCCAACACCTATGCGTATAGGTCATATTTCGGCCGCGTCTCTTATAGTTATGCCAATCGCTATCTCGTTCAGTTCAATATCCGTCGCGACGGTTCTTCCCGTTTCCATCCTGACTACAGATGGGCGACATTCCCTTCAGTCTCACTCGGCTGGGTGGTAACTGAAGAGCCTTGGATCAAGAACTTGAACATCAACTGGCTGTCATACTTTAAGCTGAGAGGCTCTTGGGGTCAGCTTGGCAATGAGCGCATCGGCTCCCTCTATCCTTATCAGCAAATGCTTGCCACTGATGTAGTCATCCTTTACAATTATGCCAATGAAAAGTCTATGAAGGATGCTCATGCGCTTAAGGACTATGCTGTGAAGGACATCTCATGGGAGACCACTGAATCATTCGACATCGGCGTCGATATGTATTTCCTTAACAACCGACTGAGATTCACAGGAGATACATATAGGAAAAACACAAAGGACATGCTTCTTGCATTGGAAATCCCAAGATATTCCGGATTCAACAATCCTACGGTCAACGCCGGTAAGATGCACACTACTGGTTATGATATCGAGCTTGAATGGAAAGATAGGGCAGGCGAGGTTTCATACTCCGTTGCGGCTAACTTCTCCGACTTCACTTCCAGAATGGGCGATCTGAAAGGAACCGAATTCCTCGGAAGCCAAATCATCAGGGAAGGGACCGAGTACAATGAATGGTATGGTTACAAGACTGATGGACTATTCCTGACTCAGGAGGATGTCAATAACTCACCTAAGGTGAACAACAACACCGATGTTGGTGATATCAAGTACGTGGATATCTCTGGTCCTGATGGAAAGCCAGATGGAAAGATTTCCCCTGAATATGATAGGGTTCCTCTTGGAGGCTCGTTCCCGAGATACATTTATGGACTCAATGCTAGCGCATCTTGGAAAGACTTCGATTTCGCTCTCTCATTCCAGGGCGTAGGCAAATGGAACAAGACCAAAGTTAATCTGGTTCCATGGAACTGCACGGAAGCTTGGAGAGGAAACTACTGGTCTTTGAAGAACACCGATGAGCAGAATGCGAAGGTTGACTATCCAAGGATCACTAATCTGTCCAACAACAACGGCGCAATGTCCGATTTCAAACTCTTCAATGGTAAATACTTCAGGCTCCAGAATATAACGATAGGCTATACCCTTCCTAAGAAAATAGTGAGGAAGGCAGATTTGGAGTCGGTACGTGTTTATTTCGCAGGCGGCGATCTGTTCTCCATTAGCAATTATCCTAAGGGATATGACCCTGAAGTTCAGGGAGGATATCTTCTGAACAAATCGTTCACTTTCGGCATTCAGGTTAAACTTTAATTATCTGAAATCATGAAACTTAAAAATACATTATTTTTATTTGCCGGGGTTTTAGCCGGAGCTTTCGCTTTTAGCAGCTGCTCTGATTTGGATACATCCCCTGGTGGACAAATCTCTTCTGAGAACTGGTATGCTGATGAGTTTGAGCTTGAGAACTCGGTTGACTTCCTCTTCAAAAAGGAATACTGGTTCGTCGATAGAGGCGGAATGCAGGATTTCGGCGCAGGCTGGGACGGCGATTTCGTCTGGAGAGACCAGGAACCGGATGTCATATCTGGTACTTTAAATGGACAGTCCGGTGTCGTCAATACGCTCTGGAATCAAAATTATCAGGCAATTGGCATCTGCAATTCAATTCTCGAGCATGCTAGCAATGCCGTCGCTAATGGCGCCCGTCAGGAGTTCGTGAACGACATCATCGGCGAGACTCGCTTCGTGCGCGCAGAGAAGTATGCGGAACTGGTGACCAAGTGGGGCGACGTTCCATTCGTGACTCAAGTGATCACTCCAGAAGATGCTGCAAAGCTTGCAAGGACGAATAAAGATGAGATCAAACAGTGGGTATATGACGAATATGATGCTGCAGCTGATCTCATGTACAAAGATTTCGGCTTAAGGGATAAGAGGGCAGTGAAGGCTACGGCCTATGCATTCAAGTCTCGTTTCGCTCTCTATATGGGCGACTGGGCGATTGCCGCTGACGCCGCTAAGAAGTGCATGGATCTTGGAACCTTCACTCTTTATCCAGATTATGGTGAGCTCTTTGAGCCAAGCACCCATATGAGCAGCGAAACTATCCTCGCATGGCTTTCTCAGGGATATGCATACTCAACTGAGGGCGAGTATCTCATTCCTAGAAACCTTGGTGGAAGACTTGCTGGCGTCCCTTCTTGGGACCTGTTGGCGACATATGTCTGCACCGATGGACTGCCTATCGACGAGTCTCCTCTCTTCGATCCGCATAATCCTTTCGAGAACCGCGACCCTAGGTGCACATACACCATAGTTCCATTCACTCGCGAGGAAGGCTCGAACCACCTCGGATTCGAATTCCACCCATTCAAGGATTCTGTAAAGAATTACTCTACAGGCGGGATGTATTTCAATAACGATAGTAGAATCAACCAGTACTGGGCTTCATTTACAGGACTCTGCATGAAGAAGTGGATTACCACTCAGACTCTCGATTACGGCAAGCACCTTGACAATGACTTCATTATCATGAGGTATGCTGAGGTTCTCCTGAACTATGCCGAGGCCAAGATCGAAATGAATGAAATCGACCAGAGCGTCATCGATGCCATGAACATGGTTCGAGCAAGAGCCTACAAGGTAGATAAATCAGAGACAAGCAAATATCCTGCGTTCACTATTAAGGATCAGGCAACGATGAGAAGGCAGGTAAGAGTTGAGCGCCACATGGAATTCGCCATCGAAGGAAATCTTTATCAGGATTTCGTTCGCTGGGGATGGATGGAGAAGATTGGAACGAGCAAGGCATACATAATGCTTAACCCTATGTCTCCTACGCCTGAGGATCCGCAGTCTCAGTCTCAGAAGAATTACGAAAAGCTTAAAGAGTGCTTCTTCTGGCCTTACGCTCCTGACATTGACGAAGATGGCATTCCTGACTTCACGAAGATGGAGAGAGAAGGGTATTGCCAGGAACTCTACCAGAGAAAGTGGGACAAGACTAAAGAGTATTTGTGGCCAATTCCTACTACTGAAATTGAGATTAATCCTAATCTGACTCAGAATCCAGGATATTAATCGATAGTTCAAGCATCACAACATAGCGAGGCAGAGCTTTTAGCCCTGCCTCGTTTTTTCAGATCTGCCAATACCCCTGTCCCGCCTGGTCAAATGAAGCTCATGATGTGGAGGATGGTCATTTCATATTCGGCTGAAATTGATTAATTTTACAAAAATTTATCTGATATGAAGAAATCTCTAAAAGCGATATTCGCTGCGGCTGTGGCTATTCTTGCCTCCGGCATTGCCTATTCCGTCGATGCAAAATCTAATAACGAGGGCAACCCTAATGAGCTAAAAGTTATCTCCTATAATATTAGGACCGGTGCGGCGAAGGATGGCACGAATTCTTGGGAATATCGTTACCCGGCTTCGGCCATGATGATAATGGATCAGAAACCTGACATCTTCGGCGTGCAAGAGGCTTACGACTATCAGGTGAAGTACCTCAAGGAATATTGCAAGGGCTACAAGTGCGTGGGGGTTGGCAGGGAGAACGGAAAGCATGAAGGCGAGCACATGTCAATATTCTGGAATAGCAAGACGGTCAAGATGGTCAAATGGGGAACATACTGGCTTTCTGAAACGCCGGACAAGCCATCGTTGGGCTGGGACGCTGCTTGCAAGAGGACGGCTACCTGGGCGCTCATGAAAAGCAAGAAAAATGGCAAGATGTTCTATTATGTGAATACTCACCTGGACCACGTGGGCTGGGAGGCCAGGAAGAACGGTTTGAAGCTGATCGTGGATAGAATCGCTGCGATGAACAAAGAGGGCTATCCAATGGTGCTCACTGGGGATTTCAACATGACGATCGATCGACCAGAGTTCGACGATTTGAAGAAAATCATGAAGAACGCCCGCGAGGAGGCCGTGAAAACTGACCATCATGCAACGTTCAACGGCTGGGGCAAGGCTGATCCTAATGAAATCATAGATTACATCTGGTACAAGGGCTTCGATTCCTGCCCTTATTACGAGACCATCACTAAGCCTTACATGGAAAGGGCTTACATCTCAGACCATTATCCGGTGACCGCGACTTTATTATTTTAGGAATATATTACCCTCTCTCTGCGACAAATAAATATTAATGAGAGTAAGAAGAATCATAATCTGCCTAGCAGCGGCTTTCGTTTCATTCTGCGCTGCTGCTGAGGGACTTAAGACAGTCCGGCCAGAGGAATGCGGAATGGATGCCGCTCTCCTGGCGAGGGTGGACAGCGTAATCAATGATGAAATTGCCAGGAAGAATATTCCTGGGGCTGTGATTTCTGTAGTAAGGGGAGATAAGATCGCATACCTGAAAGCCTATGGCAGCAAATCCTTGGTTCCTAGGACAGAGCCTATGACCACGGAGACCATGTTCGACCTGGCTTCCGTCAGCAAGTGCGTAGGAACGACCCTCTCGTTCATGCAGCTCATCGAGCGAGGTTACGTGCGCCTCACCGACAACGTAAGCCGTTATATTCCGGGGTTCAAGCCTTGGACTGACCCTTCTTCTGGTGAGACCGTGGACATCACGATTCGCGACCTCCTGACCCATTCTTCGGGGCTCTCGCCGTATATCGATGTAAATGAATATGTTAAAGAGTTCGGCGAGAATACTCCTGATTCTGCGGAGGCCTTCATTGCCACTCGCGTGAAAAGAAATTTCAGGCCAGGCACTCAGTTCATGTACAGCTGCCTTAATTTCATCACTTTGCAAAGGATTCTGGAGCGAGTGACAGGACAGAAGCTCTATGAATATGCCGAAGGCAACATATTCAATGTGCTTGGCCTAAGGCATACTTGCTATTTCCCTGCCGACGTAGTTAAGGCTGCGAAAGGGGGAGAGGCTAGGCACTATGAGGAATTGAAGGCTCTCTGTGCTCCGACTGAGGTTCAGGCAGATGGGAAGCCTCTGGTGGCTCAGGTTCACGACCCACTCGCACGAAGAGTCATGAATGGCAATTCTGGCAACGCTGGAGTGTTCTCCAGTGCCGAGGATTTATCCGTGATATGCGCCGCGATAATGAACCACGGCAGCTGGAACGGGCACCGTATCCTGAGCCCTCTCACCGTAGATCTCATGACCACAATTCCGCCGCAGAACTCGCCCGAAGTAGGCCGAGCTCTCGGGTGGGACAAGAAAAGTTCCCATTCCGGTCCTAGAGGCGACATATTCGATGCTGAAACTACCATTGAGCACACCGGCTACACTGGCACCTCCATCGTAATTGACATGAAGACTAAGACGGCGATAGTGCTTCTAGCTCATAGAGTCCATCCGAAAGACAAGGGCAGCGTAGGTCGCATGCGTGCCCTCATCTCTAACATCGTCGCTGCAAGCATTCTCGAACCTTGATCACGTCTTGAAGAGGCAGGACGAATCGAAGGGATAACATTCAACTAGAAATTAATGTAAGGCCTTTTATTTTATGCTGATCTTCGCAGGCTTAAGCCCCGTGCCGTACACAGTCAAGGTGATTTTGCCTACTCTGCCAGCTTTGGTCGCTGAATGAGATCCGTTTCCAGTCGTGCGGATTATAGCTGAGCATAGCCCATTGAAAGCATTTATCTCATTTGAGTAAAAAGGCACTAGGCTGGCGGCATCTCCTGCATCGGTGGCGACTAGCTGGCCGTTACCTGACACGCTGAATTTTAGATGGTTATTGGCAGTCGGCACAAAGTTGCCATGCTTATCGACCACCTTGACGGTGACGAAAACCAAGTCTTTCTCGGCGCCATATTCGTATGAAACATCCAGCTTGGCGGCAGGTCCGGAGGTTACTATGGTCTCCGAATAGGTCTTTCCATCCTTGTACCCTTTGGCTACGACGTTGCCAGGTTCGTAGACAACATTGTCCCAGCGCAAGCGGTACTGGTTTTTCTCTCGGGTGAGTTTACCTTGGGATTTACCATTCACGAATAACTCGACTTCATCCATGTTCGTGTAAACGTGCACGGGAGTTACCTTCCCTATGCGATTCTCGGTGGACGCATCACCTGACCAGTTCCAATGAGGAAGGATGTGCAGCACTGGCTTGTCGGTCCAGCGTGCTTGGTAGATCCAGTAACGGTCTTTAGGGAAACCGGCTAAATCAATGATTCCGAAATACGAGCTGCGAGACGGAGTGGCGATCTTGCCTTTCTCCGCAAGTTCCTTGCGAGCCTTGGCGATGGATGCCGAGTCATGGAAGTTGTTCAGCTCCGTCATGTCGCTGTTGTAAGGCGTAGGCTCTCCGAGATAATCGAATCCGGTCCACACGAACTCTCCAGCGCAGGATGGATTCTCGTCTTGCCCTTTCCATTCGCCTTCTGGAGTATGGCCCCAAGGCACGGTGTATAGGTCATAAGAGCAAACCTGGAAATTGTTTTCTGAGAATTCTTTCTTGTCGCTTGGCGGGAAGAGATACACTCCGCGCGAACTAATGCACGAAGCTGTCTCGCTTCCTAAATATGGCTGGTAGGGATAAAGCTCATGGAATTTTCCGTAGAGATGAGGCTTGTAATTGAATCCGTAGACATCAATCGTCCGTCTGAAGTCGGTTTTGTATGTCTTCGAGTAGTTGCATCCGCTGGTCGTCGGGCGAGTAGGGTCTTCCGTGTGGCAGATGACCGAAAGATTGAATGCTATGTAATATTTAGATGGGTCCTGTTGTTCGGGAACTTCGTTTCCGATGCTCCACAGCACCACGCTAGGGTGGTTCCTGTCCCTGTTGATCAGAGCCCGCATGTCTTTTTCTGCCCAGTCGTTGAATATGAGAGCGTAGCCATTTTCTCTCTTCGGGATCACCCAAGTGTCCGTCAGCTCATCCATTACCACAAAGCCCAAGCTGTCGCACAGGTCCAGAAGCTCTGGTGCTGGTGGATTGTGCGATGTCCGAATGGCATTGCAGCCCATGTCTTTCAGCTGATGCAGCCTTCGTATCCAGACGCTATTGTTCCAGACTGCGCCTAGGGCACCTGCATCGTGATGCAGGCAGACACCGTTCAGAGGGGTGCGCACTCCGTTTAGAAAGAAACCATCCGGCTTGAATTCTGCCGTGCGCACGCCGTAGAGGGTGAACACCGTGTCGGCATATTCATTATAAGATACTATGCTTCTGACTTTTAGAAGGTGACAATCTTGCAAGTCCCAGAATTTGATTCCGCTCAAATGAATATTCTGCGTCGCATTTCCGCCCTCTGCCATGGTTTCGTCCGAGGCAAGCAATTTGTCCCCATCGAAAATGGCAGTAGATACCGTTGCAGGGCCTATTTTCTCCCCAGTGCTGTTTCTAACTGCAGTAGAAATATTCATGGTAGCTGAACCTTCTGCAGGGCTTTCATCGCTCGTGGTGATTTTGACGCCCCAGTGCGCTATGCCCACAGGGTCGGATTTCTCCAGCCAGACGTTTCTGTAGATGCCGCCTCCGGGGTACCAGCGGCTGGATTTTGGCAGGTTATTTAGCGTTACCTTCACCTCGTTTGCACCTTCGTGCAGGAAAGAGGTCAGGTCAGCCTGGAATGATGCGTAGCCGTATGGCCACTCCGTCACGAACTGCCCATTGCAGAAGACCTTTGCGAATGACATCGCTCCGTCGATGTCCAAGAAAAAGCATTTGTGCCGTTGGATGTCGGCTGCGCTCACTTCCAAAGTCTTTGAATATTCTGCCTTGCCCCACCAGGCCAGCTTGCCCGTGCTGCCTTCGTATTCTTGTTCGAAAGGCCCTTCTACGCCCCAGTCATGAGGCAGGTTCAGCACTTTGGTTTGACCATCTTTGGTGAAAGTCCATCCCTCATTCCAGGATACCCTGGAAGAAGGCTGGGCGTAAATGACAGATGCAGAGCAGATTAATATCTGAACTAAAGAAATTGCCGATAAGAACTTTTTCATATTAAGAAACGTGGATTCTTGCCAAAGATACGACTTTTTTCACAATAGGCTCCCTATATCATTCCAAATCAAATGCTTTCTAGATGGTTTTTTAGGAAAAGTTTGAGAATTGAATATTTATCTGTAAATTTGCAGCCCCAAATATTTTTGGGACATACATAAATATTACATTTACAATAGTTTATGCCAACAATTCAACAATTAGTTCGTAAAGGACGCGAG
>Ga0256404_1010042_pt1 | contig 13278 bp, 11 predicted proteins | sample RumenRJG_01DNA_FD_185990 | JGI IMG/M metagenome (GOLD analysis project Ga0256404, IMG submission 185990) | Bovine rumen microbial communities from Lethbridge, Alberta, Canada - RJG_01 | ecosystem: Host-associated > Mammals > Digestive system > Stomach > Rumen | place: Canada: Alberta | collected...
TACTTCTTTTTGAAAAACCGATGTCTGGCTATGCTGTTTTAAGTGATTTTCCGTATGTATTTTATATATAAATATATGCGTAAAAACTAAATATTAGAAGAATGAACAAAAACATACATCAGTTCGGGATAAAACAAAAACAGGCATTCATCCGAAGAAAACAGATATGGATCGGGCCAGTGATCCTTTGCCCGACTTATTCAACACAGTCGCGTGATGAAGCCAGCACCGCGAAAATCCTATAAACACCTGCCTCAATCCCTTTATGTCAATAGAGAGAGGACGGCTGACGGTAGGGCCTTCGGGCCCGGCTGAGGAAGTTCCCTCCTCCACGGGCAAAGATGAACTGAGAAATTCAGTAAGGCGAGAGCCTTGGCAAGGGCCCAGAAACGACACAGCCCCGGTAAACAGGATGACCTGTTCGGCAGCGACATTCCCGGGGATTTGGTGAAACGGCGACTCCTCATCGGAGCAAGCTCACACAGCCGGGATGAGATGCCTGCGACCGGCGGGTAGAGTGCGTTAGTTGAATGCTGTCTGAAACAGAAGGGGGGCTACTACTCTGAATTGACACCTCCGCTGGGAATCCAGCGGACTAATTATCACAAAGGAAACATACCATGGCCCGTGACGGAAGAATCAAAGCGATAGGTTTCGACATGGACGGAACCCTGATGAACACCAAGGTGGACTACGACAAATTAGGGCGCATAGTCCAGGACGAATTCGAGTTCCAGGGCGTTCCCGAGGAGATCATCGCCGAGGACATCAAAGCCAATTCAATGACCCACGGACTCGGGTGGCTCAAGGCCAACAAACCCGATATGTTCAACGAGTTCGACAAAAGGATAGGCGACCGTGCCACCGAGATAGAGATGGAATTCTCTGACTTAGCGAAACCCTATCCCGGCACCATCGAGCTGCTGGAGGACCTCAGGGCCGTGGGTTACAAGACCGCCATCCTGACCAGAGGGGGACATTCGTATGCGGATCACATCCTATCCAGATTCGATATGCTGGGTCTTTTCGATGCGCTGGTCGCCAGGGACGATTATCCCTACCTGGAAGCGAAACCTGCCAAGATATCCATGGAGCACATGTGTGGCAAGATAGGGGTCGGCTGCGAGGAGGTCCTCTTCGTCGGAGACGGAACCACCGATTACTACACCTGCATGAACTCCGGCTCGAGATTCGTCGGTGTCGAGACCCACATGGACCGCGAGCAATGGGTGAAGATCGCAGGGCCTTCCGTCGTCACGGTACCCCTCGTAGCCGACATACGCAGATTCGTCGAGTGAGGGGGCCCCATGACCTACGGACTCGGGATCGACACCGGCGGCACTTACACGGACACCGTCATAGTGGATCTGGAGACGGGTAAGTCAATATGCAGCAACAAGGCGCTTACGACCCGTGACAACCTGTCCGTAGGGATCAGAGAGTCCCTGGAAGGACTCGACCGCTCGCTCCTCGCCAAGGTCTCACTTACTTCACTCTCATCCACGCTTGCGACCAATTCGGTCGTCGAAGGCAAGGGTTGCAGGGTAGGACTCGTCTGTATAGGAAAGAAGTATCTGGAAACCTCCCTGCCTGACGTTTATGCAGAAATCGACGGGAAGTTCTCGATGTCCGGAGAAGAGGAGGTACGGCTCGATACAGGCAGCGCGAAGCAGGTTCTGGAAGGAATGAAGGGTAAGGTCGACGCAGTCGTGGTATCCGGATACCTGAGCGTCCGCAACCCTTCGCATGAGGAACGCGTGGCCGCCATGGCCGCCAGGATCCTCGACCTGCCGGTGGTCTGCGGACACGAACTCACCTCCAAACTGGGATTCGAAGTGCGCACCACCACCGCGGTCATGAACGCACGTCTCATCCCCATCATCAGGGAACTCCTTGATTCGGTAATAGCTGTCATGAAAGATCTGGGTATATCGTCCCCGCTCATGGTGGTGAAAGGAGACGGTGCGGTGATGAAGGCGGAAACGGCAATCATGAGGCCTGTGGAAACCATCCTCTCCGGCCCTGCGTCCAGTCTTGTGGGCGCCAAGGCGCTGTCCGGAACCGATGATGCCGTCGTGATAGACATCGGCGGGACCACCACCGACATCGGTATCCTGAAGAACGGCTTCCCGCGCATAGAGCCGGAAGGGGCCCGCATTTCGGGCAGGAGGACCCGTGTCATGGCCGCCGACATATCCACCTTCGGAATCGGCGGAGACAGCCGTATTCTCGTCAACGGGAAGGAGATAATACTGACTCCTGTCAGGGTCATCCCGCTCTGCATCGCTGCTTCCAAATGGCCTTCCGTGAAGTCGGCGATAGAGGGGCTGGCCTCGGTTACCGATGACCGTCCCAGGGAGGACTATGATCCGGAAGATGTCGTGCAGGATACCGAATTCTTCATCCTGGCACATCCCCGTTTCACAGATGAACTGCCCGAACATGACCGTATGTTACTGGAAGCTCTCAGGGAGGGCCCCAGGAGGATTGCCGACCTATGCAGGGAGTTCGGTCTGCCTGCCCACGCGTTCTCCGTAGCTGAATTGGAGAGAAGAGGCTATGTTACCAGGATCGGTATGACCCCGACCGATCTTCTCCACGCGGAGGGCAGTTACACCGAATACGATACAGAAACCTCACTCATAGCGGCAGGATATCTTTCCCGCAAATGCGGACTTACTCTGGAGGGATTCATTGACAAAGCGAAGACCGAAGTCGTCAATAAGATGGCTGCCTCGGTGATGGAGAAGATGATGCTTGACAGCAATGGCTCCGATGAACTTACCGAGTCCCAGAAGGAGATTCTCAGGATGTCACTCGGCTCGAACGAAGATTATTCTCTCAGATTCGAGCTCAAACGGCCCATCGTCGGCATAGGCGCGCCGGTGGGCGCATGGCTCCCCAAGGTAGCTGAATTGCTCCGTGCTGAACTCCTGCTGCCCTCCGATTCTGAGATCGGAAACGCCATCGGTGCCATCACAGGCTCTGTTTCCGAGACAGCGACCGTCACGGTCCGTGCAGCCGGCACCAATGTTGTGGAAGAGCCCGAATGCAACGTATTCACGGGACAGACGATCAGGACCTTCGCCCGCCCGCAGGAGGCGATGGAATTCGCACGCTCCGAATGTGCCAGACTTGCAAATGCGAAGGCTTCGGAGTCAGGTACCGCCAACCCTGTGGTGGAGATTACTGTCGAGGAGAACACCATGACCGTATCGGGCAGGAGCTTCTTCAGGGGCGCCACAGTGACCGCCAAGGCCACCGGCAAACCGGACCTGTACTGATTGAATAAGACAAAAATGATGCACCGGGGGGAATTGCCCCGCCGGTGCGGGTTTATGGTTTCGATCACTCGTAACCGCGTCCGAGGACGTGCTTCCTGTCCTCGGCCTTCTCCTCAGCGTACTTGTTGAACTTGAACCTCTTGATGTTGTTCTCGAAGTTGTGCTCAGGAGGCATGAGCTTCTTGACGGTCTGCATCATCTTGAACATGAAGCTCGAGAGGCCGTGGCTCATTCCGATTCCGAACTTGGTCATTCCGCAGACGAGGTGTCCGGGGTTCATGACGTCGTGGGGGTCGAGGAAAGTCTTGAGCTCCCTCATGAGTGCGACGGTGTTGGCGTCGTGGGCTGCGTCGAGGTTTCCTGCGAAGAAGATACCGTATCCGGTGGACCTTCCGCCGTATACCTCTGCCCTGTCGCCGAGATACATGTTGAATGCGAATGCGAGCATTCCGGTCATCATCTCGTCGTCCTTGAAGTAGTAAGGCATGAACAGGGTGGTCTGGTTGTCGACCATGACACCGATGATTCCACCGATGTCCATCTTCATGACGCCGAAGCCGGTGTAACACTCGTCGACGAACTTGCCCCAGGTCTTGGCAGGTACGATGACCTCAGCGGGAATCTCTCCGATTCCGACCTTCCTGGCCCTGAACTCGTAGCAGCGCTCGTCCCACTCGTGGGATGCGATGGAGTCGTCGACCCTCTTTCCGCCGAACTTGGCGGCGAGCTCGTCGGTGACTGCGATCTCCATGTCGACGTAGTTCTCCTGGCCCTGGTAGGTGACAAGGAGGAGGTTGCGTACATCGGGTGCGTGCAGGCCGGCCATCTTCTGGTGCTCGAAGTGGTAGTGGTCGGACCAGGCGATGTGGAGAGGCCTGATGCTGGGGTCGGCGATGATTGCCTGGATGACGGGGTTGGCGTCGGCCAGGTTCTCGAAGTCGTATGCCAGGGGGTGGATGACACCCATGGGGTGGATCCTGAAGGTAACGGTACCGAAGATACAGGCGGTTCCCTCAGATCCGACGAAGAACTGGTTCAGGTTGAGACCGGAGTTGTAGTTGCCCATATCGCCGTAACCGGTGTGCAGGACTTCTCCGTTGGAGAGGATGACCTCCATGTCGAGGACATTGTCCTTGGCGGATCCGTACTTGAAGGATCCGATTCCCATACCGTTGGTGGAGAGCCAGGCTCCGATGGTCGCGGCAGGGAAGGAGGAGGGGTAGGAACCCACGATGAATCCCTTTGCCATACAGGCGTCGAGGGTGGCCTTCCAGGTTGCTCCGGACTGGACCTTGACGGTCATGTTCTTCTCGTCGACGACGATCTTGTTGAATTTGGAAGAGCAGTCGCAGACGATTCCGCGGAATGCGGGCTGTGCTCCTCCGAGACCCCAGGTGGAGTTTCCGCGGGGAGTGACTGCGATACCGTGCTTGTAGGCCACTTTCATGACAGCGGCGATCTGAGCGGTGGTGCTGGGCCTGACGACCACATCGGGGATGTTGTCGAAGGCGATTCCCGCCAGCTTGGGCAGGGGTGCGAGATCGTGGCAGTAGAGGAGCCTCTCGGGTCCGGACTCGTTGACGTTGTCCTTTCCGACGGCCTCGACCAGTTTCTCATGGATTGCGTCGTTGTAGGCGCGGGAGAGTTTGTCGCCGCTCTTGGCGATGTCGTCCACGTTGGGCTCTGCAAGGAATCCGGTGAGGTCCCTCATGAACTTGGAGGTAGCCTCGTCGTGAATCTTCTCGATGTTTCCGTCGGCGAATGCCCATCCGCAGGCCTTCCTTCCGCCGCAGGTCTCGATGGTGGCTTTGATGTCATCCATGCTGTCGCTGCTGACGAGAGCGGTGTACCTGTCGACGATCATGGCCATCTTGGCGTTGGATTTGGCAAGGTTGGCGATGGGGATGACTGCCTTGAACTTGTAGCAGGCAGGCTTGTAGACCGCATCGGACTTCTTTCCGCCGTTGGCCTCGAGGATGGCATCGGTCTCGGCCGCATCGGTGTCGACGAATGCCTGTGCGCCCTGGTAGTCGAGGAAGAGCATGGTCTTTCCGTCGGCGACCTGGAGGGTGAACCTCATGGGCTTGAGGTTGGGGTGGCGGATGAGTGCCTGGACCGCTGCGTCGGCCTCTGCGAGTCCTCCGGCGATCTCGTAGGCGAAGGATTTGGTTACTCCGGCGGGATATGCCTTGAGGGTGGCGGAGGTGATGATTCCGATTGCTCCCTCGGATCCGGCGAAGATCTGGTTGAGGTTGTAAGCGGACATGTATGCGCCGATGTCGTCGTAACCGGTCTCGATGACGGTTCCGTCCTTCAGGACGACCTCGAGGTTGAGGACGGCGTCCCTGGCGGTTCCGTATTTGTAGCTTCCGTATCCGGGGGTGTTGGAACCCATCCACTCGCCGACGGTGGTCCTGGCGGCGTGGAAAGGCTGTGCTCCAAGGATGAGTCCCTGGGCTGCTGCGGCGTCGATGACGGCCTGGAAGGTTGCTCCGGCCTTGGCCTTGACGGCGTAGTCCTCGGGAACGACCTCGACCTTCTGCATCTCCTCGGAGAAGGTGACAGTGATGGGGGTGTTTCCGCAGACGGCTGCGGTCACTTTGGCTTTCTTCGCGATTTTGGCTACGGCAGCGACCTGCTCGGTGCTGCATACAGTAACGGTGACTCCTCCCTCGGTTACCTTAACGTTGGCCGCACCTACAGCTGCCACAAGGGCTTCGCAGGTATCAGGGGCAAGTTCGCAGTTCTTTTTGTTGCAATCCATTTCAATCGTCCTCCATGCCACCCAGGGGTGACAGGATTATGCGTGCGCGTATTCTGTATCCCTTATTAAGGCTTACCCTGGCGTCACGGAAAACGGTATCTGGCCAGATGCAGTTCCGAGACCAAATCCGCCTTCGTTCCGGCATCCACGCGGAAAAGATGTGTGAGGCACCTGCAGTCGGAACATCCGAAATGCTCCATCTCCGGGATGCCTCCCAATGCCCCGACACGGTCCGCCAGTTCGCACTCCGGGATCGGTTCCGGGTAGGAGATCCACGCTTCGGAAGAATCACAGACGGTCGTCAGGTAATCGATGTGCCATTTGAGCGTCTTATCATGTGCCAGATGTCTGGTGAGACGCTGGTCGAGACCGGCCATCGCACTGCCCACGTAACAGTACGTGCCAGCTTTGAAAAGGTGGGGGCCGCGGGCCCCCACGATGATGTTTCTGTCGCTTCCGAGGGTGACGAAAAGGACGTAGGTCCCCTTCCTCACACTCATTGCTTTGCCTTCAAGGAATCCTCGTACTCGACCTGCGAGCGGGTCTTGATACGGATCAGCATACTGCTGTCGTTGATCTTCGAGGGGGCGATTGTGCACACATCACCCAGACGGCGTCCGTAGACCATCATGTTCTCGACGGCCTCGTGATGCTCCTCGTAGGAGATCTTGGCCCTCAGTCCGTCGAGATGCATGACGATGGGGGCGGGCCTGAGACACATGTTGATGGGCTCGTAGTTCTCCAGCAGGGACTTGATCTCCGACGGGTGGACGAAGGGCGGGTCCTCCTCGAGGGCCTTCTTCTTGTCGGCGAGGATCTCCTCGATGCGGTCGGAGACCTCTTCGAGCTTCTGCCTGTCGGCGGGTTCCCTCATACGGGATGCTTTCCTTCCGACACCGTAGACGATGGCGTCGCAGGTGTGTTCGATTCCCTCGGGCTTGGGTCCGCAGACCAGCACGGTGGGGATGTTGATCTTGCTCAGGAGCAGGTCTGCTTTGGTCTCCACGCAGGACTTGAAGTTGCCGAGCATGAACACGCATGCGTCGTACTCGTCGATAATGGAGGTCTCCTGGAGATTGATCTGGGACGTTAGCTTCCCTCTTCCCCTGGCAAGACCCATGACTACGGTGATCGCACCGCAGCGGCGGAGGTACTCCGCAATATCGCAGATGGGGTGGGGCATGTGGTGGCGTCCCAGGGTGGGACCTACCACCGCGATCTCGGTACCCGCGAGAGGCACCTCCTTAACCTGTCCTCCGATATCCTTGCAGAGAGCCTCGACCAGAGGTCTGTCCTCGGAGGGGATGGACATGGTCACGGTGAGCATCTGGGAGCTGCGGTTCTTCATCAGGACCACTCCGCCCACATCCTCGATGAGCTCGAAGAGCTCGTCGGAACGGTAGATTCCTCCGTCGTACATTATGACCTCATACATCGATCTCACCTCCCTTCTTCATGGCCTCGTGAATCACGGTGGCCTCATCCAGCATCTCGGGCTGCATCCTCTCCTCGGTAGCGACGACAGTAATGACGTCGGTGTCCGCCAGGGTGCGCCTGACACGGATTCCCTCGGGAAGCACCCTGTAGAGCGCTCCCAGGACCTCCTGGATGGGCTGTTCGTTGGACTCCACCTCGATCTCGTCGACCTCGAAGGAGCTGGATACCCCTTTGACCGCGATGTCGAGCCTGTCGAGCTGCTGCACGTTGTCCCTGCCGTACCTGTTCCAGAGCGCCTTGAGGGTACCAGGTGCGTACATCTCGTCGGAGATGCTCACGTACACGGTATCGCGCTCCGACCTGGTGGATGCCACGACCCCGATGGTCTTGGCCGAGGGCAGGGCCTTCATCTTCACCGAGATGATGAAGAGGGGCACCTTGGGTTTCAGCACCAGGTAGGATTTCTCCACGGCCGCAAGTTTACCGACGTCGTACATGAGCTCCTCGTAGAGGGCCTTGTACCTCTCGTTTCCGTATTCGTCGGTTCCTGTGACCACTGTTTCAGCTGGCATGGTCGCACCTCACAGCATTCCCGAACTGAGCAGGGCTCCGCCCACGGCTCCGATGTACTGGGAGTCAGGAGGCACGATCGGAGGCTCTCCGAGCACCTCTCCGATGGCCTTCACGAGACCTGCGTTGAGGGAGGTTCCTCCGACCTGGATAATGGGGTGCCTGACATCGACCTCCTGCAGCTGCTGCTCGTAGACCTGCTCCGCGACGGAGTGGCAGGCGGCGGCCGCTACGTCCTCGAAGGACTTTCCGGCTCCGAGGGTGGTGACCAGGTCCTGGATTCCGAAGACGGAACAGTAGGAGTTCATCTTCGCATTGACCCAGTTACCCTTGACTGCGTAGGATCCGAGTTCTCCGATGGGGACCTTCAGCCTCCTGGCGGTCATCTCGAGGAAACGTCCCGAAGCTCCGGCGCAGATTCCTCCCATGGTGAAGTTGTCGGGGACTCCGTCCCTGACGGTGATGGCCTTGTTGTCCATTCCTCCGATATCGATGATGGTGGCCTCTCCCCTCTGCCTGTCAGCCAGCCAGACGGCGCCCTTGGAGTTGACGGTCAGCTCCTCCTGCACGAGTTTGGCCTTGAAGTGGGTACCGAGGGTGAACCTTCCGTATCCGGTGGTTCCCATGGCCTCGATCTGCTTGAACTCGATACCGGCCATCTTCATGGCCTCCTCCAGGACCTCGGTGGCGCACTGGACGACATCTCCGGATGCGGTCCATGCCTTTCCGATGATCTTGTTGTTCTCCATGATGACGCACTTGGTGGTGGACGATCCGGAGTCGAGACCCGCGGTGATTCCGGTCTGCCTCTCCCTGGCAAGGAGTTCCTTCCTCGAGACGATGGTGACGAGAGCCTCCATCCTGGTGAGGAGCTGGGATGCCTTCAGCCTCTCGGTGAAGGAATAGGTAACGACGGGAAGCCTGGTGTTCTCCTGGATGAACCTCCTGAGCTCGTTCCTGACCAGGGCGGCCTCCGCACACCTGAAACAAGTGGTGATGAACACCGCATCGGCCTCGTAGAGACCGTCGGCGAGGCTGACCGCACGGGCGATCATGAGCTGCAGCTGAGGCGATTTGGGGGTGAATCCGAAACGTTCCAGGGCGTTCTTGACCTGGTCGTAGGAGACATCAGGGTAGACGATCTTGGCTCCGACGGAACGGGCTGCGGACTCGATCTCGTACTGGACTCCGCTGTACTCGGTACCGCAGGAGAGCTGGGCGATCCTGATGGTCATTCCTTCAGACCTCCCAGGAAATCCTTGATCTGTCCGACCATGGTCTTGGCCTCCTCCTCGCTGGAGGGGTACTGCACAGTGAGGGCGGGGATGCCGCGCCTCTTGATGCGGTACTTGGTGAGCTCGTTGGAACGGTCGCATCCGACGCATCCGAAGCTGAACGGGGGGTTCTCGATGATGATGGCAGCATCGGCAGCCTCGATCATGGGTCCCCAGATGGCCAGCCTTCCCCTGATTCCGGAAGGGACCTCCACTCCGGCGTACTTGAGTCCTTTGACGACATCGTCAAGGGTCACGTTCATGGGCGGCATGTCGACTTCGATGTTGTCGACTTTCTCCTGGATGAGAGCCATCGAACTCAGGGGTTCGTGGCCGAACCTCTCCACCAGGTCGAAGAGGATCATGCTGTTAGGGGGATCTATGAATACCTTCATCTGAAAGCCTCGCTGATTTCTTTCATTTCTTTGACGGGAAGGGGTTTCTTATCGACAGGTTTCTGATAATCGTCTTTTCCGGCGTCGAACTCATCCAGTGCATACTGGATCAGCGGGAGGCACTCCCATTCGGCCTCCAGCTGCGCATATCCGGGACGCGTTCCGTGCTGTGCACGGCATCTCCTGGGGTCCCCTGCGGGGAATCCCCTGATCTTGGAGAAGACCTCGTTGCGGTAGGTGGTGCGGACCTTCTCCATGACGATCCTCATGGTCTCCGCATCCGATTCCGCCAGGCATCCGTAGCAGGTCTCCTTGACGTTGATGCCGGGGGCCATGGTCTGCACGTTGCGGACCAGCTGGTCCGGGGTGACCATGGAGTTGGGGGAGATCATGAGCAGTCTGGTTACTCTCTGCTGACTCATAGTTTGGCCTCCGTGATGTAGATGATCTGTTCGTCGTCCAGTACCTCCATGTCGGCGAGGTCGCCGAAGAACTTACCGACCAGGTTGGTTCCGTAGGGCTCCTCTCCGGTGGGACCGTACTGTTTGCTGTCGATGAGCCTGATACCGATCAGACCGTGGTGCGGCCTGGACTGATTGGTGACCCCGATCTCTCCCTTCTTGCATTTCTTGAAGGGTTCCTGAGGGTAGAGGTTCTGTGCCCTGGGCTCATCGCCGTAGAAGGTTACCATCGGAGAACCGGGGAACGAGAACTGGGTCTTCAGCTGACCGATGGACTTATGGCTCAGTCCGGTGACCTTCTTGAAGTAGTGGACGGTGGCCTCGTCGTCGGTGGTGATCGAGATACGATAAATCCTGTCGCGGGGTACTCCGAAGGTCTCCACTTCGCCCTTCTTGAGAGCCTCCATGGTCTCCTCCGGTCCCTGGTCGACGATGACCGCGTCATCGGAGGTGTCTCCGGTACGGATCTGTTTAACTCCGTACTTGGCGAGGAATGCCGCTCCCGCCTTCTGTGTCATCCCGACCGAGATGATGCGGGGAGGGTCGGTCTCCACGGCGATGATGTCGCCGGCCTGTGCACGAGCCATGAGCGCCATTCCGTCGGTAACCTCTCCGGCGGTGTTGAGGTCGGGGGACACCTGTCTCCTCTCTCTGTAGAAGAGGATGTGTCCCTTGCCCACACCCGCATGCCTGACCATTACCTGGCCGACGTCGCGGACGCCGCTGATCTCAGCGTCCAAATCGACGTCCATGTCGTCCCTGCATCCCATGAAGGTACCGCTTCCTTCGGACACGTTGATGTATCCCTTGGAAGTGATGATGAGGACGTGCTCAGCGGATTTCGGAGACTCGTGCTTCAGGGAGACCAGCACACGGGTGCTGATCCTGTATCCGTCCTCCAGGGGCTGGCTGAGGTCCTTGGTGATGATGACGTTGTCCTGACTGGTCTCGGACACGACGGGGTGGATGTCCACGATGCCCTGCCCTTCCTTGATGAGGTTCAGCAGGTGCCTTCCGACTGTGATCTTTCCGATCTTGCCGGCTCCTGCACCGTATGCCTTGGTGAAATTGGATTTGGCCACCATGAAGTAGGTGGTCTGGTTGTCGTTTCCTCCGAGGGAGAAGAAGCACTCGAAACGGCGGTACATGCCCGCATCCGCGCTGTAGGGGATGTCGGTGGGGAACGAACCGAACGCCACGAGCTCCTTGTTGGCCCACCTGATGTTGGACCCGACGGCCTCGTCGGCGTATTTCCTGAAGAGCTTCGCTTCGGGGGTGTCGTACAGGTGAAGGACCATCTCGCCCTGTTCGGTGACGATGGCGAAGTCGTTGGTGACCTCGGTCACCTTCTCGGTGGACAGGTAGATGGAAACGGTGGAACCTTCCACGTACCTCTCGCCGGCGACCGCATCCTTCAGGGTTGCGCCCTCTTTGAGGGTCTTCTCCTTCCCGTTGACGAATACCTTCATCTGGATTCCTCCGTGGGAAGGATCTTCTGGAGTTTCGAGGCGATCTCGTCGAGCTTCTCCTGGGGGCAGGTGACTCCCCTGACGACGCCGGTGACGATGTCCTCGATGGTACCCATGGTACCGATGTTGTCCTTATCGGGCATGACATCGCGGGTCTTCACGCCGATGGCGGCGAAGTCCTCGAAGTCCACGGGACACTGGGCCACCACGACGGCGGGGATGTCCACGTTCCTGAGGATCAGCCTCGCTTTGTAAACGATGTGATTCCTGACGTTCCCGAGGTGGATCAACGCCACCTTGTACTGCCTTATCCTGTCGACCTCGATGGGATCCAGTCCGAACCTGGATCCGGTGGTGACATCGGGTGCGTCGGTGGGGACTCCGGAACCGGAATTGACCACCAGGACCGAGGCATTGATGCCGACCTCCCTGAGGGCATATGTGATCTCGCACACCGGCTTGGTGATGTGCCTCCTCCCGGGACCCATGGCAATGACGCAGACGTCCTTGCCGCTCTCGGAGATGGTGGCTCTCTGGGCCAGACCTCCTCCGATTCCGAGTCCCTGGGAGTCCCTGCACTCTACGAAGCTCAGGTGTCTCCCTATCTGCTGCTTCATGAACGTATCCTCTGTCTGGTTCAGATCATTCCATGGGTCCGCGGAGCTCGTCGAACTTCTTCATCATGTCCTCGGGCTTGCCGATGCCCACGACCTTTCCGTCCTTCATGAAGGCTGCACGGTCGCAGCAGTTCTTGACGAAGTCCATGTCGTGGCTGACGACGATGAAGGTCTCTCCGAGGGTCTCCCTGGCGCGGAGGACGGATTTGGCGACGATGACCTTGGTGATGGGGTCCATGGTTCCGGTGGGCTCGTCGAGGAGGACGATACGGGGCTCCTTGATGAGGACCTGGGCGAAGGCGATCCTCTGACACTCTCCCACGGAGAGGGTGTCAGGGTAGGCCTCGAGGACCCTGTTGACGTCCTTCTTCTCGAATCCCACGCTGATGAGAACCTGTACGGCCTTCATACGGGCCAGCTCGGCGGGCATGTTGATTCCGATGCAGGTGGTGAGGTTCTGCAGGACGGTGTCGAACGGGTAGAGGGTGTACTCCTGGTGGAGGACACCGATGTAGGGGGTCGCACGGCCCTTGTTCTGGTATCCGTCCTTGGACATGTCGACCCAGTCGTCACCGATACGGACCTCCACCTTTCCTTTGGTGGCATTGGACAGACCGCAGATCATCCTGGAAAGGGTGGTCTTGCCTGCGCCGGAGAATCCCACGATGGCGAAGCATTCCCTCTCGTTGATGTCGAAGGAAACTCCGTCGACGGCTTTGACGACTCCCCTGGATACGGAGAAGAAGTGCTTCTCGGCATCGGTGAGGCGGACGATCTCGCTTCCGAGGTTCTCGATCTCGCTCCTGTCGAAGTGGTAACCCTCCATGAACTTCTGGGTGATGGGCTTGGGTTCTCCCTTCATCTTGGTGACTCCGCCCTCGAGCCAGAAGGCCTCGTCCGCCATCTTGTCGATGGCCTCGGGCCAGTGGGAGGCGAACACCATGCAGATGTTGTTCTCCCTGACGTACTGGACCAGTTTCTGGTGGATGATCTCGGCGGTGTAGGGG
>Ga0256404_1010043_pt1 | contig 13276 bp, 15 predicted proteins | sample RumenRJG_01DNA_FD_185990 | JGI IMG/M metagenome (GOLD analysis project Ga0256404, IMG submission 185990) | Bovine rumen microbial communities from Lethbridge, Alberta, Canada - RJG_01 | ecosystem: Host-associated > Mammals > Digestive system > Stomach > Rumen | place: Canada: Alberta | collected...
GTTCCCACCGCATTTCCTCCGTGATGTATTCCAAAGCTGCGCACTGCTTGTCTATTCATTCCGGAACATCTTTATCTTATCTGCAGTATCTCCTCCGGTCGTTACCCGATCCGTTGACTTTCAAGCGGGAATGTTGTCAATCTGGCAACCTGAAAAATCACTTACATTCCGAATTTCTCCACAATCCGGAGATGTTCCAGCGCTGCTCTTCTCCTCCGCGGATCCATTGCTTCAAGTATCTCCACTGCTTCCTGCAGGCAGGTATCCTCCTCCCTGTCCAAGATGCCGCGCAGAATATAATCTGTAGAAGTCCCGAAATACTCTACCATCATAATGACAACCTCCAGCGGCACTTCTCTTCTGTCATTTTCATAATTGGATAACCGCGCCTTGTTGGCGATATGCAGCTCCTCCGACAGCTGCATCTGCGTCATCTCCGTCCGGATCCGCAGCATCCGTATTCTGCTTCCGATCGTACTTTCCCCTGCGGCATTACCTCGTACCCTGTTTCCGGTCGCACTTTCTCCGACGGCATTCCTCGTTCCTTTGTTCATTTCGATCTCCCTCCGGAGCTCCGCAAAACGGAAGCCCGGATGGGAATGTTTTTCCTGCTGTATGCTGCCAGAGGATTCCTGCAAATGTAAAAGGCAAACAAAAAGAAGCCTGCAAAACAAGACTGTGATCACACCAGCGATTGAACGCACGTATTGCGTCTGCGCTGTTAATCCAGCTTCCGTTTTGCAGGCTCCTCTTATCCATTTTCAAGCGCGCTGTCTCATGGCCATTACTTCTGTATGAGGGATCGTCCCTCCAGGCTGGCCGCACGCCGATAAGTTCAGCTCTATAGGCAAACTCCTGATATCCCGTGTTTCACCCCTTCGTCTAACCTTGAACGCTGTCGGACTGTTACTTACGGATTTGTTTCATACTCTTCATCCTGCAGGCAGTAAAAACTGCTGTGACAGCCCCGCGACCGATCCGGCTACAAATCGACGGAATATCTCATCTATATTCGATTTTTACGTGATTTTGATTCCTGCAGCCGGTAGATTGGCCGGTTCTCTCAGGGGGGAAGCTCTCAGTCTTCCTATGCCCTCGGTGTCTTGCGGTTCACAAACCAGAAGCCATTCTCCTCATAAAACAGCTCGACTCTCTGTCCGAGTATCCGGCAGACATACCGGATCCCGGCGCCTCCTGCCTTGAGGCTGGCACACCGGTCCACGCGGAGGATCTTGTCAATATCGTATTTGCGCCCGTCCTCCCAGACGAGGCGGAGCGGCTTCATCCTCCCGTCAGAGGAAAAATCCGCGACCACCTCAACATAGGCTTTATATGGACTTACCGTAAGGGTTTCCTGCGCGTGTTCTGTAAGTGGCGCATCGCTCCGCGCCTCCGGGCGGTCCGAGCGCCCGGAATCATGATGATAGTCGTAAACACCCATGCGGCTCACCTTCCTCCCCGAACATCACTCGTTTTCTCTTCATACCCTGTCACGTTCCTGTCACGATCCTTCCCTGAATACCGCTCGTTTTCCGTGCATACGCAGTCATCTGCCTTCCGCACAGAGCGCTGCCTCACAGCCGCTCCGGTTGCCATGCTCCAGATACGAATGCGGATGGATCATGTGGTCCTCCGCCGTTGCATTTAATGACGAAAGATACCGGTCTTCATGCATGATGCCCCGCTGCACCGCCGCATATCCGTACCGGCTGCGGATCAGCGTCACCATCCGGTCCGCCCGCATCTGCCGCTCGCGGTACTGCTCATTCAGGAACAGGGAGAGCTGCCTTGGCTGTCCCTCCGGCTTTAAGTCTCCGACGCTGATCCCAATGCTCCGGATCGGCTTCTCCCAGCGGTACAGCTTTTGAAAGATATCGAATGCCGCTTTCTCAATCTCTCCGGAAATATTCGTCGACGCAGAAAGCTTTTTCTGCTGATGGAATCCCCATAGGTCCGTATTTCTCACGTACACAGAGACCACCTGTCCCTCGAAATGGTTCTCCCTGAGGCGCTCCGATACACTCTCCGCAAGAAGATAGAGGACAAGCCGCACATCCCCATCATTTACCAGATCCCGCGGCGTTGTCGTGCTGTTTCCGACACTTTTGATCGGGGCTTCCACTCCGAGGTCATTCACAGGCGTCCGGTCCTCACCTCCTGCAAAAACCGACAGCATCAGTCCGATCTTGCCAAACCAGTCCTGAAGGTAATGCGGATCTGCCTCCGCGAGCTCCCCGATCGTGCGGATCCCGTATTTCTCCAGCTTCTTCTCCGTCCTCCTCCCGACATACAGAAGGTCCGACACCGGAAGCGGATAGATCAGCTGCTTATAATTGTTCCTGTCAAAAATCGTGATCGCGTCCGGTTTCTTGTAATCGCTTCCGAGCTTTGCGTAAATCTTATTCCAGGAGACGCCGATGCTGACCGTAATGCCGAGTTCCCGGCGGATCCTCGCACTAATCTCCTGCGCGATCCGATATCCGTTCTCGATGGTCTGCGTGTGATCGCCCAGAAGCGCGCAGCTGTCCGTGAGGTCGATCCAGCATTCATCCAGGCCAAAACTCTCCACCTGTTCGGAATATTCCTGATAAATAGCTCTTGCCATGCGGGAGAACCGCAGATACAGGTACATTCTCGGCGGAACAAAGACAAGATCCGGACAGCACTGCCTCGCCTGCCAGAGTGCCATGCCGGTCTTCACGCCATGGCGCTTCGCGATGTAGTTTGCCGTAAGGACAATCCCGTGCCGCTCCTCCGGATCTCCGCCGACCGCAAGCGGCTTTCCGGCAAGCTCCGGATGGTACAGCATTTCTACAGAAGCGTAAAAACAGTTGCAGTCCACATGCAGTATGATCCGATCCGACAACTTCCTCACCTCCCCCAATGTACGCGGTAACCCATACTGCCCTTGTCCATAACCGGTATCATTTTCATCATCATTAACACGCTCTCTTTCATTCTCACTGTCTCATTCCGGAAAGGGAAGCTTCTCTCTGCAGCTTCTCTCTGCATGGTCAGTATAATGCTATTACCAATAGTTTTAAATGGACTATTTGGCCCGATTATACTTCTAATAATGGTTTTTCTCTTGACTTTTCCGCACTGAATGCTATTCTGTAGGGGAGAGGATAAGCCTGCATGCGGCAGGAAATCCGCTGCGCAGCGAAATCAGAAACGTCAGAGAGGTGTTTTATGGAAACTATCGGCGCAATCATCTCATCTTACAGGAAGAAGGCGCACATATCCCAGACTGAACTTGTGGGACGGCTGCAGGAGGAAGGAATCGATGTCAGCCAGAAGAGCGTTTCCGCCTGGGAGACCGGGCGGAATGAAGTCTCCGCGCGGATTTTCCTGCATATCTGCCGGATTTTGGAGATACCGGACTGTCTGGAGGAATATTTCGGGAGCAACCCGAAGGATCCGTTAGCCATGCTGAATGACGAAGGAAAGCAGAAAGCGCTCTCCTATATCGACATGCTGGCCCACCCGGTGAGCTACATCAAGGAAACGAACGTGATCCCGTATCCGGCAGCTCCGGCAGATGAACCTTCGATGACCCGGATCCGGCTCTACGACGCAAGAGTATCTGCCGGACATGGAAATTTTCTCGATTCCGATTATTACACGACCATCGAAGTGCCCGCCAGGGACGCAAAGGGCGCGGATTTTGCCGTTACCATCAGCGGAGACAGTATGGAACCGGCATTTCATGATCATGACATGGTATATGTGCACCAGCAGGAAACACTGGACGACGGGGAAATCGGGATCTTCTCGTTAAATGACAATGCCTATATCAAGAAGCTGAGAAATGACAGTGACGGGACATTTCTTATTTCCCTGAACCAGAAATACGCGCCGATCCCGGTGCATCTCGACCGCGATGACTTCCGCATCTTCGGGAAGGTATGCAGAGCCACCCGGTAAGGATCGCAATATGTCAGTCAGAATCTTATGGGGGAGGTGATGAGGCGTGTGCGAAAAGCCAAATAACCTGCTGGAAGCCCGGAAGTCCGCCGGGCTTTCCCGGAGCAAAGCCGCCGAGGATCTGAACGTCGATCCGAAAACGCTCTATCGCTATGAAAACGGGACGCAGTATCCAAATGTCTATGTGGCGATCCGGCTCTCCGAATACTATCACCGGACCGTGAAAGAATTGTTCCCGCCGAGAGACGGGATATAATTTCCGATCAACGAAAGGTGGCACTCATGCCGCTGCAGAAAACACATGTTGAAAAATGCTCTGAATCTCTGCGCATCACATGATCAGATGTGTTTCCTGCAGCGGAGAGGCCAATGAATAGCACGAGGAGGTATCGATATGGACCGACTGGACGCATCCAAAAAAAATGCTTGAAGATATTAAGCGGCAGGCTGATTTTGAACAAAATGAAATGCGCCGTCTCAAAGCCGCCGGGAAAGAAAAGACCGCAACCTACCGGCAATAGTTCGGCAACCGCATGCTGTACAATATGATGCTGCAAAAATACCGGGAATATGGACTGCTGGATGAAAGCCGGATCCGGTTTTGCTTAAAAGAACAGCGCGTCCCACTTCTCTATTTCATCAATCCATGCGAGTGGATCATAATATTTCTTTCTTCTCCCGTTATCGCGGATTTCATACCGGATCGTTCCGCCACCCAGGAAAGCATCTACGCGAATCACACAGTCAAGATGTCCGTCATCCTGCCTGGTCTTCTCAATGCTTACTTTTACATTGGAATACGGCTGTAATTGGACTCGGACCTTAGAGAGATCCTGTTCGTTGACGTAATCTCGATCGAGGAATGCGCTGTGGACATATAGGGCAATTTCCTTTTTCATTTCACTGATAGCAGTCTTCATATCCTCGCCGAGTTATTTATCTTTCCATTCTTCGATCTTTTCTCTTACCTCGTCATAGAGCCATTCGGAATCGGTGTACATTCCGATCCCATCTTCTTCATTTGCCCTGTTAAGATCATCAACCAGCATCTGCAAAATCTTAGCCTGTTCATCCGCATTTTGGATCTTCTTCGCATGATCAAAGCACAACTCAGCGACGTCTCTCAGTAAGTCTGCGCCAAGATCGCTTTTCTGATCCTCATATTCTCTGGCTTTTTCATACGCGTTCTTCCAAATCTTCTTTAAATCGTCCGGCATAAAATCAAAATCTGCCTTCAGGAGAAATGGCTCCAATGAAAAATAACCGTTATCGCTATATTCAAAAACGAGATCAATCAGATCTTCTTTACTCAGACTTCCTATTACGTCTCTTGCATTCATAACGATCCCCCAGCAACTTGCCGTGTGTTCATAAATCAATATCGAGTTTCGGTGATCTCGAGATTTCAACGACCAGATTTTCGCCGATGATCAGCATATTGCCCGCTGCACATTTCAGATACAGACTATCCCACTCCGTAGAAAGCATCGCATTCTATTTCTCTACTTTCTTATGCTTCCCCGCATAAAGGCGTCCTGATAAACCCTCCAGAACTTTTGCTTGAGATACAGCATAGATTTCGAATCCTTGTTTTTTTCATATTCATAAAGAAACTCATCACAATCGCCAGCTAGAGAATACAGCAATTCTTCAATCGCCGAATTTTCCTCTCCCATTGATTTACTGTTCTCGTCGAAATAAAGCCAGAAATCATTCAGAAATGAATCCAGATCATTTCCTGCCTCTATGACCATATAGCAATGCAATGAAATGTTGTAAAAAAATTCATCAATGAACTATTCCGTCTTTCCTACGACAAGCCTGTACTCCCGCCCGACAAACGCAAAGCCGGTTCCAAGTTCCAGGAGAAACTTCTGAATGTTGTCCATCAGAGCATCCTTCAGCTCTTTTTCATCGTACCGTTCCCGCAGCGTCAGGAAATCATAGTCATTAATCATGATTCACAATCCACCTGCCCTCTTTCCGACCGCCCTCACGCCCAATAATTTCTTCGCTTCGAAGCTTTTTTATATGATATTTAACTCCATTTATACTGATCCCCGTCTCCGCTGCAATCTCTTCCTGTGAAATTTGCGGTTTTTTTCTCATAAGATCGAGAATAATATCTCGCGTCTTTGGGGTAGTCTTTTGGGTAGTCTTTTGGGTAGTGCTGCCATCTTTTCGGTTTTCTTCCTTGCGAATTCTGACAAACTCCTTGTTGATATATGCCGTCACCATCGTAAAGTCTTTTTCATCTTCACCTGTCGGTTCGAATACAAGCTTCGGAGAATGGTTATCAGCCATGGCTTTCTTCGCCCTCCGGATTCCAGACCCATATGACTGGATAAGATTAAGAGCAAAGAACATCTCCTTCAATTCTTTGTTTAGGTACCGGCGATCATCAAACTCCGTCTTGTCATTTAAATCCTGAATTGTTACCGGAGGAAGAGGACGGTTATGATTGACAAATGTCAGATGGTCACTATACCAGTAAATTCCGACATAGTTCTCCCGTTCGTATTCCTTATGCAGGATGCAGTTCGTGGCCAACTCAGAAAACATAACTTCTGGCCAGTTATAAACGACATGTGTTTCATTTGTCACACTGTCACGGATGTTTTAAGATGCCTGAATTTCATCCTTGAAATATCGGATCACCTGCTGCGCTTGAATCCAGACCGGGCCATCAAATATCTTCGATTCCATCTTGTCAGTGCCAACTGCTTCGCGTATCACCTCTACCCATGCATACGGGATAAAATCTGCTGGACGATCCGCAAACATTAACACCGCAAAATTTTTCGCACGATAACCGCCATATTCACTGTCACTGATCAATCCAAGAGTTCTTGCCATCTCAAGTTTTGATAGGGATCGTATATCAGAAGCCGCACTCGTTCGCACCAGGTATTCCTTTATATACTCATAATCCAGATCATCCAGCGTGGCAGTACTGTTTAACTCTGAAGAAAAATGATAATCCGCAAATTTCTTAAGCAGCTCAAATTCTTCCCGTTTATTCGGAAGTCTACTGTCGCGCCGTACTCGGATATATCTTCCTGCTTTCAGCCCGATCTCTTTGTCTTTCTCCGCCCTTTCATCCGTTTCATATGGCCCGTTACTACCGGGCTCTATTGCAAGGATAATATAAAATCTTTCATCAATTTTATCCTGAATAAGTTTATAATCAATCCGCGGATGAATATGTGCCAACAGAGATTTCAGCCTATTCTCCGTTGTTTCAATCTTGGCTTCATCAATACCAGAAATCGGACGGATAGGAACTGCTTTTTCGCCAGTTGCATCGTTGTCCACCTCCCTACGCCTGTAAATGCTGCGATAACCATCTCCGTATCCTTCCTTTTTATTGATCATTCTTTAAAAGATACTTGTTACTGACAACTTTCATGGAGAGGCTGGCTCCGATCAATTCATTGTAAACTGGTTCAGTCGGACGGATCACTATTCCTTCTTTCTTTCCGCCTCTTGGGTAATTACCATCGGCACGTTTGAGAAGGTCCTCAACCGTCGGATATTTTACCGGGAGGTCCATGCCAACTTCCTCAATAGGAACTGTCTGCAATTCCAAAGCTTTACATATTTCCAGCATTCTGTATAATCCAACCCGCTTCCCATGCTCTCTTATGGTAAAGACATACCATTCCGGCTTTGTAAGTCTCAGGCGGTTTTGTTGAATCCCGGGAGCACAAAGCTCACCTTGTATCGTAAGCGTCCGAAGATCGTTATTCTTACTGAAATTCTCCATTTTCTCCTGTAGGTTCATTGATTTTATATTTATTTGAAATGGTAAATTATTTTTCCGTTATTGAATAAATATTGGTGCTGGTCAAGTCCTGTCACCTGGCAGAATCATCCATTTTTTTTGATCCCAACGTCAGCTTATTACTGTACATCTGTTTTCATAGCAATAATTCGTGTACATACTTTTTCAGTACCGGCACAACGTCATCTTCAAACCATGGATTCTTCGCCTGCCATCGGAAATTTAAGGGGTTCAGATGTACAATGGGAAAATATTCAGAAAGATACTCTTTATAACTTCGTACCGTCTCTGTCAGATTCTTCTTTGCACGATCCTTCAGATAATAATCAATACTATATTTGCCAATAAGAATTGCCATACGAATCTCCGGCATCATCTGCATAATTTCCGGATGGTACTCCTCGGCAACAAATCTTCGTGGCGGCAGGTCTCCTGTTTCCCCTTTTTCGGGATAATAAAAGTCCATTGGCACAATCGCAATCATGCTGGAATAAAAGGTTTCTCTGTCAATTCCCATCCTGGCCATCAGATTCTCACCGGATTTATCATTAAACGGAATCCGGGATTCTTCCACCTTTCTTCCCGGAGCCTGTCCGATAATAAGAATTCTTGCCTCCGGATTGATCTGAAATATTGGAGGAATGCCCCTGGCAGTATAATCAACATTCCTTGGATCAGATGTTATTTGCTCTTCAATTTCATGTAGTGTCATTATTATCCTGCTCCGCATCCTGAGCCATCAACAGAAGTTCCTGTGCTGCCTCAGGGTCTCTCGTTCTCATCAGATTATCCCAGACATCTTCTTTCCCCAACAGGTTCATTCCGCCGTGCCATACCAATTCATCATCAATCACAGCATAATGGTTTCCATACTCCTCTGTTGCAATGACGTTAATGCCAGCATTCTTCATCTGCCACATCATAAATCGGATGTGTTCTTCATTATCATATTTTGCTATCAATGGTTCAAGAATAATAACCTTTATCCTGACCCCGTTTTCTATTTCTGGAGAAGTCGCTTTTATAAATCTGTCTACTTTGGCCTGGTCAAGCTGCGGACTGCCTATGACAATATTTTTCTTTGCTTCAAGGATGTCTCTTTCGAAAACCTCCATATAATTTCCGGCATCATAAATCGAATTAACGTGGATATCACCGCCAAGAATATTCCCCCTGATATTCTCACTATTGCCTGCGCCCGTCCGCATATCAAGCTGTCTTAAATCCATATCTGAAGCAATACGGTAGCCAATCTTCTTATATGTCTTTAAGCGTTTCCGGTACATATTATCAAAGCTGTATATATGAGAATCCACATAATCATAAACAACCACATTTTTCTTTCCGGGATAATCACGATTAAGACGCCCGACATATTGTTCCACCAGACTCGGATCAGAAATTGGTGTCCCAAGGATCAGTGTATTCAGCCTTGGAAAATTAAAGCCCTCTCCGATCTTCTGGCCGGTAGCAATCAGAATGATGCTTTCTGTGTCCGGATACTGCGTAAGTTCTTTTTCTATTCTTGTATTTTCCTGTTCAGTATTATCCCCATACAAAAGAAGTACATGATCAGCTGATCCCTGCATATGATCTGAAAGATATTTCGCATGCTCCTTATATCTGGTGAGTACTGCTACTGTCCTCCCATAATCAATGCAGGTTCTGATATCCCTGATAATCTGCTCATTGCGGATCTTGCTGTCACGAAGCAGCGCATATCTTTCATTAATACCTGCATCTCTTCCCAAGGTATCTGCAACTCTGGTAAATCTCGGACGAATCAGATGGTCAATTCCCTGATCGGCAGCCCGCTCTTTTGCTGTATAGGTCGCCCTGACCGGTCCGAGAAGCATATAATTTATCTTTTCAAGATGATCCCCACGGATTGGCGTTGCGGAAACACCATAGACGTATTTGCATGGCACAGCATCCAGAACTTTCTGAGCTCCTGCAGATGCTCCATGGTGGCATTCATCCATAATAACCATTCCGTAATTCTTAAGCAGATCTCTGAGGTCTTCCTGCGTACTTAATGAATCAACCATGGCAATATCAATTATTCCCGTAAGCTTGTTGCCCCCGCCTTTCATTGTTCCGATCACACTGTCTCTTGTTTTAATCCGGCCTGTCGGAGTTCGATATTTGGGCAGGTCTTCATTGATTACAAGAAACTTATTCAGTTCCTCTATCCATTGATTCAGCAGGGTTTTACTTCTCAGCAGAATCAAAGTACTGACCTTGCGGCTGGCGATCAGATAGCTGCAGACAGCCGTCTTTCCGAAAGCTGTAGCAGCACTCAGAATACCATCATCGAATTGCAGAAGTCTTTGCGCAGCAATATCCTGCTGCATATACAGGTCTTTGCTGAATTCAACTTTAACGGGTCTGCCTATAGATCTTTCATTTCTGATATCTATCCGTATGTTAGCTTCCACACATTTCTTCTGAATAATCGACAGCAGACCTCTTGGAATTCTGATATAGCCGTCGATATCCTTTCCAAGATATTGAACACTTGGGGTTGCGTAATTAGAATGCCCCAATGCTTTGTTTTCATGATACTTGGGGTTGGAAAAGGCTGCCAGGCAGCGAATCTGATTCTGAATACCCGGTTTCAGATTCAGTGCGTCAATATATATTCCATCGGAAAGGACAAGATGCATCTGGCCGGTAACATCTGATTTACTGAATTTTCTGTTATTCTCCCAGGGCCGGAGTCTCCCTTTCCCCAAAGCAATAACTGCGTAAGCACCTCCTGCATCAGAAGAATCCTCCTGCTGCCAGGCCGCAACCTTATTGATCAGATCCTGCTCTGTATATCGGTGAATATTTCTAAGACATTCCCATTGATCCGGATATGCATTCCAGTTCTCATCGACAAAAGCGCTGTTCCCATCCTTAAGCGGTTGTCCCTGAAGCGGAAGAGCGATCAGATTCCCTATACTGTCAGAACAGTCCTGGGAGGGATACATCCGATCATAGTATTGAAACGAAATAAGATTGATTGATTTTGCTCCGCGATCAAGAAGCCCATACCCAAAAGCTCTTGCCACAGATGCCTTCACCTTCCCTGCAAAAAAGATCCAGATATGGGCTCCTCGTCCTGATCTTGAACGTTCCGTCAAAGCATCAATTCCATTATTACGACACATCAGGCGAAGGGCATCAACCTCATCCATCCATTGATTTCCGACATTTGCATAATCTGCCTGTTCAGCTCCTTTTGTGTGATTATCAAAGTCGAACACAAGGAATCTGCAGGTATCATCTGCATATAAGGGATAAAGTCCGATGGCATCATCTCCGTATTCGCTTTTCCCAAGCAGATGCCCCAGCAGATATTTTCCTTTCAAAGGATCCCAGCTTCTCTGTGGGCATTGATTTTTCAGGCAGAACCTGCTTTCGCCACGCTGAATCGGACAGATATTGTTCCAACGATTCGTGCATTGGGGATAATATCCTCCTTTTCTCCCACGCTTTGCATAGACATCCGGTCTGCCTTGGAAAACTTTATAAAATAAATCCAGCATCTCTCTGGTAATAAATGGATGCTGGATTCTACCTCCCTGATCCGGGTCATACAGATCTTCCCGTCTTTTTGAAATAAAGGCATGGCTTTCTGCAGTTGGTATCTTCTGTTGATGAAGCTGTCTTCGAAGATCTTCGTTTTCTGCCTGAAGTTCACGAACAATTTCGCGAAGAGAATCAACATTGTATTCTTCCAGGTTCATTCTGTTATCCTCATTAAAAAACGAAATCCAAATTTAATCCCGTAAACATCCTGCAGGAATAACTAATATTCCACTTTCTGTTTTGAAAGACATCGGAACGCTTGCACAAATAATGATTTTCAGAGAAGGTTTCCTGTACAGAACATCCGGATGATCTTTATTCTCCATAGCAGCTTCATTATGTGCATCGATCAAACTGTCGAATTTTAAAAGATTCTTTTCAGCCTGCGGTATAGCTCCCGCCCCTGTTTTTATCTCAATCAGGGCATATCTTCCGTCTTCCAATTGATATACTGCATCTGCCTCAAGGCCGCTATCATCCCGATAATGCATGACTTTGGCATTATGGGCTTCAGCAAATACCAAAAGGTCTCGCAGTATCATATTTTCAAAGATGTGTCCGAAAAGATCCAGATCATTATTAAAATAATCCGGCCCAAGTCCAAGTGCCGCTATTCCTATTGAAGGATCTACAAAAATGTGCTTTTTTGATGCTCTTATCGCTGTCTTGGATCTTATCTGCGGAGTCCATGCATCGATATCTCTGATAACAAATAATTGTTCAAGAACATTGATATACGAATCAATTGTAGCGTCTGAAATATTATGGTAGGCCTTTACATCAGCAAAAATAGTATTTTTCTTTGCAGTTGTTCCCATATTCCGGGCATATGACCACAGGATCGTTCTAGCCCATTCCGGATTTCTCCTGACCCCATCAAGTGCGGATACATCTTTCTGATAAATCTGTGTGTAATAGTCTTTGGCGATCTCTAACTTTGCAGAATTATTTTCTATAGCCATGGTTCTTGGCCAACCGCCCCTGCACGCTGCAAAAAACAAATCTTCTAACGATAATGATGGACTTTTCCCCTCCCATTCATATTCATTATCATAAAACAATGCCGAAAGGGAAATGGATCCGTCCGACTCTCCCGTTTCATATAATGTCATAGGATATAGCTCTATCTCGCTTATTCTCCCCGTTCCGGTGTGCGGAGTATCGATTCTTTTGCTTGTAGATCCTGTGAGAAAATAATTGCCAGTTTCTTCCGGATGATCATCGCAATCCTTTCTTATAGCTCCCCATATTTTAGGGGCATCCTGCCACTCATCAAAAAGTATCGGTTTCTCATTTTTTAAAAGCAGATATGGCGCTGTCTCAGCAACTGCGAGATAGCCATCGCGCTTTTCCTCATCCTGGAATTCTATGGATGTGCGGCATCTTTCCTTTGCTGTTCTTGTTTTTCCACTTCCCTTAGGTCCAACAATATTAATCCCATTAAAAGCCTGCACTCTTCTATCGATCTCTGTATCAACAATCCTTTTAATATACTGCATATCCAATGCTCCGTTATCTTTTTATAGCAGAAATTATCCCATCGTTATGAATTTTTCGCAAGTTTTGTTTTTAATTTTTCGGCTGTTTTGTTTTGTATTTTTCGGATAAATAATAGAGACACATTTAGGAATAATCCCAAATGTGTCTCTATTATCTCATTTATCTCTTTTGCATCATTTGTTCGATATTATATCAATTGTCACTCCAGCTCGAGTCTCCATAAAGAAATCTGCGTAATTTATGTAGCTGCTCCACTACTTTTTCTCGGTTTTATCATGCATTTGGATCACATTAATTTATATCGCATTCAAGGTGTACTCAAAATGTACTCACGGCTGTTCTTAGTTCAAACTACTTCGCGGCTGGTGCATCCACTTGTACCCACTTGCTTCTTTGTCTGAATCAGTCGCCCCATCAGTCACCTTGCGCGAAGTCAATATTGATCATGCTTGATCTCCCAATGTCCGTGATTTCCGCTTCCAACGTAAT
>Ga0256404_1010044_pt1 | contig 13276 bp, 11 predicted proteins | sample RumenRJG_01DNA_FD_185990 | JGI IMG/M metagenome (GOLD analysis project Ga0256404, IMG submission 185990) | Bovine rumen microbial communities from Lethbridge, Alberta, Canada - RJG_01 | ecosystem: Host-associated > Mammals > Digestive system > Stomach > Rumen | place: Canada: Alberta | collected...
CGAGCAGCGTTCTCTTGTGCGCGTCCTGGATCACGGCGGGAAGCTGTTGTCCGTCCCCGACGATGACCGCGTTTTCCGCCGCGCTCAGGGCCAGCGCCCCGGTCTCGATGGATACCTGGGATGATTCGTCCATGACGAGATAGTCGTACACGGTGTGGAACGAAAGGCTTGTCCTGGCGCTAAAGGTCGTGCTCAGGATGATGGGGTAGCGTTGGAGGACCTTGTCGGGATATTTCCACATGTCTTCTTCTGTGAAAACGGAATCTTCCTTTCCTTGATAGCGTCTCGCAATGCAGTCCCTGAGGATTGCAATGGAAAGGTCGTTGAACCGGCGCATGGTCTTGGACGCGTCCACCTGCGCAAGATACTGCCGCAAGCGCGCGATGGTTTCGGTACGTTCTCGGATCGCAGCCACATAAAAACGTCTCTGGAAAGCCTCCATGCCGAGACGGGCCTGGCCGGGGGAAAACGGAAGCTTGACTTTCAGGCGGACGCGGGAGGAAACGCGGAACCATGCCCACCGGAAGTATTTGAGGATGCCTTTCCCGTCAAGGATGCGCTGGCACCGTCCCAGTGCGTCCAGATACGCGGATGATGGCAGGGAGACGGTGGCCGGCTGGGCCTCTTCTCCAGGGTTCTCCCGCTGGAAATGATTCCATTCGAGCTTCGTGTCTTCCAGCTTCGACTCCTCTTCCGCAAGCTTCGTCTGTGACTCGAAGATTTCTTTGAGTTTGTTTTGCATCGCCTCGCACTCGAAAAGCGCCTGCCGAGGGTCCGGAAGCAACCATGTCTGGTCAAAGACCGGAAGTTTGCACTGGCTACGAAGGAACGCCACCTTGTTCTGGTGGTTTCCCAAAGGCGCGACGATGAATCCCAATCCGAGCGCATCGAGCTTTTCCCGCACATTGTCTATCGCCGAGTTGTTGGCGGACACGACCATCGCAGTCTGTTTCCTGACGATCGTGTTGGCGAGGATGTTTAGGATGGTCTGTGTTTTTCCAGTTCCAGGGGGACCTTGGATGATGCTGACCGGGTGGGTGAAGGCGTTTTCCGCCGCCTGCATCTGGCTTTTGTTGCAGCCGAAAGGAAAGACCAGCGGGGTTCCCGCTTCCGACCGTATCCTCCACTGGTCCGGATCCAGATACGGCGCGATGGCGAGCCTTGTGCTCAGGAAGGAGATCTTGTCGTAGATGCTGGACAGGATTCCCGGGCCTTCTTCCGTCCCCAAGTCATTGTCTGAGGCGACGTCCTTGAGGAATTCGAATACCTTTCTTGCCTTTGGGTCGTTCAGACAGGACCCGTCCATCTGTATCTCGGAATCCCGGTATTCCGAGGCTTTTCCGTTCTGGAACGTGACGCGCCAGAAAGTCCCCGCGTCGCCCGAGAAACGGAGAAGCGAGGAAATGTTGTCCAGCCGTTTCCCTTCATGGAATACGTGGAAACTGTCCGGGTCAAACCTTTGTGGCTTGGCAAGGAAGGCCACGTCCTTCTGCCGGTAATGATACCATCTGGGCGAGCCAAGGAACCGCACTTCCCAGACCATGGAGGTTTCCTCAAGGCGGATATAGGAGATGGAGAAGGTCTTCGGGTCTCCTTTGATCACCACCATCTGCTTCGAAGCGGCATCATCGATAGTTGTAGTTGCCTGCATTCAGAAGCCCCCATCTTCCTCGCCACCGCGAAAGGGGAAGGCCGGGTTGTGCGCGATGCCGTCGGTTTCCCTATACGCGTGCTGGTTCTGGTTCCTCTTCTCCTGTTGCCCGAGAAGGAACCCATGTCCCAAACGATTAAGCGTGCATCATGGACAAGTTGTCAACCATCCCTGCTTGCCATAGGTGGAATGGGTTGCGGAAACCTGTATGCTAGGGGACCTCTTCACGGACAGCGTCCATGATCCTTGATGCGGCATACAGTGGCACGTTGACCATCCAGGTTTCCTTCCGGAACGGCGACATGGATACCCTGACTGGGCGTGAGCCGGGATACTGGCTGGCGAACTGCCTCAAGGATTTGGCCCGGAGGTTTTCCTCCGCCTTTACCTCAACCGGGACGAGATGTTCTGCTGTCTGGAGGAGAAAATCGATTTCCGCCTGCGAGTTTTCGGCGGAGTAGTAGAAAATGCCGTTGGAGATGTATTTCTGTAGCTGCTGGAACACATATTGTTCGGAAAAGCTCCCCTTGTATTCGGTAAAAATGTTCTTTTGGGAAACCAGTTGCGAGATGGGGGCATCCACCATGGCGCCCATCAGCCCGAGGTCCGAGAGAAACAGCTTGAACGCATTGAAGTCTTCATAGTATTTCAATGGTATTCCCGCCTTCCTCACCCGTGAGACCTTCGCGACCATCCCCGCGTCAATAAGCCATTGAATGGCTGGTTCGAAGTCTTTTGCCCGCGCTCCTTTCTGGATGTCTCCATAGATGAATTTCCTGTTTTGCTTGACGAGTTGTTGCGGAATCGAGTTCCAGACCTGATGGATGCGTCCGAGTATCTCTTTCGGAGCATGTTTTGAGATGTCCAAGGTATAATCGGCAATGATGGTCTTCTGGATTGCCCGGATATCGGACGGCTGACGGTTGTCCACATAGGCCTGTACCGCTTCCGGCATGCCTCCGGTGAAGTAATACTGCCTGAGCAGATCCATGAAGGACTCCCGGAGCGTATCCAGATCACCTACCGCGTCGGCACACAGTTTCCGATACCGGATGCCGCCGCTCTCTGATGCCATCACGAACTCGGGAAACGTCAGCGGATACAGCGTCATCTCATCTGTTTTCCCGACCGGGTACGAGACTCCCTCATGGATCGCGAGACCCAGGAGTGATCCTGCGGAAGCGACATAATACTGTGGCGCGTCCTCGCAGAAATACTTCAGGGCGGCCAGGGCCGTCGGAACCTGTTGGATTTCATCGAAAAACAACAGGGAATTCTCCGGTTGGATTCTCGTTCCGAGCAACGCCTCGAGATCCCGGATGATGCGCGTCGTGTCATATCCCCGGGAAAAGATATCCGCTATTTCCGGGGTTTTGTCGCAATTGAAGACATACAGGTTCTGGAACTCGTTCCGGCCGAATTCCTTGACCAGCCACGTTTTCCCTGTCTGCCTGGCGCCCTTGAGGACAAGGGGCTTCCGGTATTTGCTTTGCTTCCATGCCAGCAGATTCTGGTAGAGTTCTCTTCGCATAATGCCAGTGTACATGTCAAAACCCTCAAATGTAACAATAATATTGATGATCTTTTTGAAGATGGCACACAAATATTGATGAATACGGGATTGAGACCCTCTTTCTGGAGGGCATGAGCGGTCTTGGGTGGACAGCATGGTGCCATGAGCAACAAGGCTTCCGTCCAGCCTGATTCTCGTACGAAAGAAGAGATCTGTTGCTGACTGAATCCTTACACTGGAAAATGTTTCACGGTCTATGCCTGAAAATGAAGAGGGCAAGGATGCGCGCCCAGCATCGTCAACCATCCTTTCCAGAACTTTCTGGCAGAGCTACTTGAGAAAAAGGGGTCATTGGTCCCAAAAAATACAATTTGATGAAGGTATGGTCATACATCGCACGCGTTATACCTTCAGTCTGCTTTCGCGATTCCTGTCTGGGAAACGGTGGGACAGGAACAAGAGCCATTGGCCCATGTCCCGGACTCGTTTAAAAAAATCATCGTTATGGACACAAATCCACCGCTTTGGGGAAAAGGGCAGGGAATTGCGATTATGCCGGTTTTCTTCTGGATGACGACAGCTTTGGCCTGGAGCTCTTGGGACTACCGGGTTGGTACGTCCGGCTGACGGCTCAAATCAGAGGGAAGGTTCTGACCCCAAGCTAGTGCGCCTGATTGGTTTCCAACGACTTGTAGTAGTTGCCGAAATCGGCCATGGTATGCAGCACGTTGAGGAGTTCCTTTCCGAGGTCTGTCATGCCATACTCGACCTTCGGCGGATTGGTCCCGTAGTCCTTCCGATACACCAAGCCGTCGCTTTCCAGTTGCCGGAGGCTGTCCGTCAGAACTTTCTGGGAAATGCCGTCAAGCGCCTTCATCAGCGCGTTGAACCTCCACGGCCCGTTCATCAGGTTCCTGATGATCAGGAGTTTCCATTTGCTCCCGATCAGTGAAACCGTGGTCGCAATCGGGCAGTCCGGCAGGTCTTCCTTGCGTCGCATGCGTGTCCCTTCTCAGTACAAACATATCACATATGCAGAAAGAAGTACACAGTTACTTTTAAGTGCGTACTTTTCATTGCATGCGTATTTGGATAGATTGATTGATGGAACCGGGAAATGCGGTTCCATGGAGGAAACACTATGGCAAATTATCAGAAAACAACGGTCGGCGACAGCCCGAGAACCGAGCTGCATGAGAAACTGGGTCTCACCGGAGCGGAGATCAGCGTCAACACCATGCCCGCCGGCGCCTGCGTCCCGTTCGTGCACAGCCACAAGCAGAACGAGGAGATCTACGGCATCCTCTCCGGGTCCGGCAAGGTAGTCATCGACGGCGAGGAGGTCCCGCTTCAGAAAGGGGACTGGCTCCGTGTCTCCCCCGCAGCGAAGCGCCAGTTCTTCGCCGGCAAGGATACGCCGATCACCTATATCTGCATCCAGACCAAGGAGCACTCGCTTGGCGGATTCACCGCGGATGATGCGGTGATTGAGAAATAACAAGATACGATTCCCTAATCAAGATCTTGTTTGTGAGACCAATGTCTGAAAAGACCGCACCTTCATTCCAGTGATGTTGCTCATCACACCTGCAGGTGCAAAGACCTCGAAGGAAAAGTGCCTTTCGAGGCCTTTTCTTGTTTCTCCAAAAGCATTTTTTCAGGACAAAATCCATTTGCAGAAGCGGAGCCGTAGCTCGGACAAGGCCCATTCCCTTGCAGATGCTTGGACAATGGCATCCTTACCATTACCCTGGGGCACTTGTCGGTTTGGTCAACGTTCTGCCAGACGAAACAAAGGAGTATCGAAGTATTCACGAGTTCGTGATATTGTAGAACCATTGATTTACAGGTTCGAGAGGGTTCCGTGTCCGTCACAGATAAGAAACTCTTTCATTTGCTGACTGACAAAGAGGTGTCCGTAGCAGACCTGCAAAAGGAAGCAGGTTGCAGTCCGAACATTTCGACAGGCTTTTAGAAAAGGTTTCCATGTATCCTTGGAATCCAGGGAAAAGATCTGCCGGATCCTGCATTGCGGAGTTGACGATATCGTGAACTTCACTCCTGAAATAGGACGGACGAGGAAAAGTTGGGAGAAGAGAAAGTAAACAGAATATGGGAAAGACAAAATTGGAAAAAAGGAAAGAATCGGTCGTTCGTGGATAACGATCAACAGCTAAGGATGGTGGTTCACACATGATGCTCAGGCAAATTCGGCACTTCCAGACTATTGTCGAGGAAAACAGCTTCACGGAAGCCGCAGAAAAATGCAACATTTCCCAATCCGGCATTTCTCAGTCTGTAAAAGCGCTGGAAGAAGAGATTGGTGTGCAGTTGATAGTCAGGCACAATCGCAGTTTTACACTGACAGAGGCGGGCGAACACTTCTATCGGAAGAGCCTTGTCATTACGGCGGATTTGGAAGAGCTTGTCCGGCAAACAGCCCGGATCGCGAATAAAGACGCCGCAATGCTCTCTCTCGGCTGCCTTTCCGCTTACGGTGGCGATGAATTCAACCAGGCGGTCGCGATGCTTGCTGAAAAATATCCGACGGTAGATCTCAAAGTGACAAGCGGTAATCACGAGGATCTGTTTGACGGCCTGCAGGACGGTACGATCGACCTTGCCCTGAATGACCAAAGGAGGGCGTTTTCCGATGCTTTTGAAAACCTTGTCCTGAAGGAAACCGTCTGCTATGTCGAGGTAGCGACGTATAATCCTCTTGCCAAACTGGACAGCGTCAGCGTGGATGATCTGAAGAACACCCCCTGTATTCTTGTCGCATCTGAGGAACAGGAAAAAAAGGAACAGCGGTTTTATCACGATATTATCGGATTCAAAGGAGAATTCTTGTTCGCAAGGACACTGCAGGAAGCCCGGATCATGGTGGTGGCGAATCGCGGCGTGATGCCGATTGAAGCATCGGGCGGAAATTCCCATTTCGGCGCGTCCATAAAACGTCTGCCGCTGACACGCGGCGGAGATCCCATCAAAAGGACATACTGCGCATTCTGGAAAAAGGACAATTCCGGGTATTATGTGGAAGAATTTGCCGAGATGCTCAAATCCCTGTTCTGATATTCACATTACCAAAACTTATTTGAAAGCCTCTTATTTCGAATTGATTCATTATTTGTAGATTCTTACAATAAGACCATCACAGATGATCAGAAGCACACCGGGTAAACCGGACAGAGTTGCTACGAGACAAGAGGCTTTCATCATGGCGATCAGTAAATACGCAAAAGAATATCACGAAAAGATGTTTCCCGGCTATGTGTCGGATTTCTTGCGGACAGACCCGGAGTTCATCGAGCGTTTTGACAACTTTGCCTTTGACGAAGTCGTACATCAGCCCGACCAGGAACTTCCCGACAGGACACGGTTCATGGCGATTCTCGCCACGCTGATCGGCTGCCTGGGTATTGATGAATACCGGGCAATGGTTCCTGCCGCGCTGAACTTCGGCGTTACACCTATAGAGGTGAAAGAGATTGTCTACCAAGCAGTTGCGTATCTCGGCATCGGAAGGGTATTCCCGTTTCTCAAAGCAACAAATGCCATACTGGAAGAAAATGGAATTCCACTTCCACTCGAAGGCCAGGCAACAACCACTACAGAGAATTGCAGGGAAGCCGGAACGCAGGCTCAGGTCGACATCTTTGGCGATGGAATGAAAGACTTCTGGAAATCTGGGCCGGAAGAATCGAAGCACATCAACTACTGGCTGGCAGATAACTGCTTTGGCGATTACTACACCAGGATCGGACTTGATTACAGGCAGAGGGAAATGATCACATTTTGTTTTCTGTTCGCACAAAGCGGATGCGAACCACAGCTCACGGGCCATGCAGCAGCGAATATCAGAATCGGTAATGACAAGGCGTTCCTGATCAAAGTCATCAGCAACTGCCTGCCTTATATCGGATACCCTAGATCCCTGAACGCTCTTGCCTGCGTAACCAAAGCGCAGGAAAGCATCGACAGGCAGAACAACTAAATTTCGAACAGACAAAGAGGACAAATATCATGGCAAAGAGTCTCATCATGTATTTCAGCCGTGCGGACGAGAATTATTCCGTGGGTTACATCGCAAAGGGGAATACGGAAATCGTCGCGGAGTTTGTACGGGAACTGACCGGAGCGGACATGTTCAAGGTCGAGCCGCTCGTTCCATATTCGGCGGATTACAACACATGCATAAAGGAAGCCCAGCAGAGAGTCGGCAATGCGCCGATCAGAGAAAAGCCCGGCGACATTTCCAGATATGCTACAATTTACGTAATGACCCCGATCTACTGGGGGACCTATGCACCGGAGATGGAAACGGCGCTTACCGGGCTTGACGTTACTGGCAAAAAAATCCGTGTCATCACGACGCACGAAGGCTCAGGGCTGGCAAGAGTTGTTTCTGATGTAAGCAGGATCTGCAAGGGTGCGCAGGTTGACAGAAACGGTCTTGCAATACGCGGATCACAGGCAAAGAATTCAAAAGAAGCAGTCGAAAAGTGGCTGTGCACTGACAGACGTTGAAAATACGTGAAATATCGAGAAGAAAATAAAATGCACAAAGATGTAATGATCGTAACAGGCGCGGGACAAATCTCCATGGCAATTGCCAGAAGGATCGGTTATGGAAAGAAAATTATTCTTGGGGACAAAAACATCGCAAACGCCCAGAAAATCGCAGAGGTGATGACCAATGCCGGCTTCGATGCGGTTCCGTTTGAAATGGATCTTTCCTCGCGTGAATCCATCAGGGCTATGATTGCCGAGGCGCAGAAATACGGGAAAATCAAATACTTGGTCAACGGGGCCGGGGTCTCTCCTTCACAGGCTCCGATCGAAACCATCCTAAAGGTTGATCTCTATGGTACTGCAGTCCTTCTGGAGGAAGTTCGGAACGTCATTGCAGAAGGCGGGGCGGGTGTCGTTATTTCTTCACAATCAGGCTTCCGCATGAAACAGCTGACGCCGGATGAGGACAGGGCTCTTGCCATGACGCCGGCAGAAGATCTGCTCAAGCTGGATTTTCTGCAACCGAACAAGATTGAAAATACGCTGAAAGCCTACCAGCTTGCGAAAAGGTGCAACGAAAAACGAGTCATGTATGAGGCCGTGGAATGGGGAAAACGCGGCGCGAGGATCAATGACATCGCACCAGGCATCATAGTGACGCCGCTTGCCATCGACGAATTCAACGGAATCCGTGGTGATTTCTACAAGAATATGTTTGCTAAATGCCTGGCAGGGCGCCCCGGTACTGCGGACGAGGTTGCTGATGTTGCGGAACTCGTCATGAGTGAAAGAGCCCAGTTCATTACGGGTTCGACATTCCTTGTAGACGGTGGCGCAACAGCGTCGTATTATTACGGTCCTCTGCAGCCAGGACTGGAAACCGGCATCGCGGAAGGTAACCGATAGCGAGATTGTCTTGTTGAGACGATATACCATATACGAAGGGGCCGTCGCAAAAGTCTTGGAAGGCTAAGCGGTGGCTCTTCTTTTGTCTCGTTTCTTGCAATTGTCTGTCGAAATGAATCGCCAAAGCCGGTCATGTGCTATAACTGGCTCAATACAGATGTTTGTGGGAAAGGCGGGATCTTCTTCTGCGCAATCCACGGCGAGAAGGACTATCATTCGCAGGATCCTGCCCGAATCCGCAAGCTTCACCGGCATGGCTCGAGACGAGGAAAAGATGCATAGACCTCGAAGGGAAAGCGCCTTTCAGGGGCTGCTATTTTCCAATACTTCCGCAGCTTTCCATCAGGAACCAGACCTTTTGCAGGACCAAGGAAAGAGCCGAAGGCCGGCCAGGGCCCACGGCAGCTATTGCCTTCCATAGTGCCAGTACCCTTCAGGCAACGCTTTCAGTCGAGGAAATCCCCATACTGTCTTACCGTGGAGAACCATACTTGTTTTCTTGACTCTTTTGGGAGGAGAGTATAGTATGGCGTGTGGTTAGTAAAACCTAACTAAAAGAATGTCATGGTCTGTCGGAAAAACACGGACCGTGCGAAATGTTGCACAAGGGGAAGGGAAATTTGCGGCAGTGAACTATCCGGCGATGGTTTCGCGGGGTCGGCGCATGGCAGACTTCCGGGCGGTCTCAATGATTGTCTCTCCCCGAACGGAAAGATCTGGGTCCGGCGTTATTTGCCGGATGGGGCCCATGGACAACCAGAACCCAAGAGGGGCGTCTGGAAATGCACATGCATGAGGAGGAGACACATGCATACCTATCAGAGGGTCGTGGCTGCAGTACTGGCACTTGCCATGACGTTGCCGATGTTCGGCCAAGGAACCAAGGAACAGGTAAGGCAGACGGAGAGACAGGCGATTACGGTGGTCGACCATGATGGAGACAGCGTGACGCTCCCCAGGTCCATCGACCGCGTGGTTGTTGTCAATCCGTGGCCGCTTGCCGCGTTGGCGCCGATTTTCCTTGGTTCAAGCGAGAAGATTGTCGGCATGCCGCCAGCGGTACTGGGAGCGGCCAAAGCCGGCCTGCTGGGTGAGATTTTCCCGGACATGCTTACAGTCAGGACGGGATTCTCCCCCAGCGACAACGTGGTCAACGTCGAGGAGCTGCTTTCCCTGCGCCCTGATGTGGTGTTCACTCTGGCCGGCGACAAGAAGACCAAGCAGTCCATCGTTGATGCGGGAATCCCGTGCGTGAGTTTTTCCGTGAGCGCTTGGGATTACAATGTGCTGGACACCTATGATGCCTGGATCAAGCTGCTTGGCGAGGTGTTCCCGGATGAGGGAAAAGGTGACCGTATCTCTGCATACTCCCACCAGGTCGCCGACATGATCCAGGAGCGAGTCAAAGACATCCCGGATGCGGAGAGGAAAAAGGTACTGTTCCTTTTCCAGTACGGAGAGAAAACCATTGTCACCAGCGGCAAGCATTTCTTCGGCCAGTACTGGTGTGATGCCGTGGGCGCGAAGAACGTTGCGGAAGAGGTCGGAGCGGAACGGAACAATGCCGTGGTCAACATGGAGCAGATCTACCAGTGGGATCCGAACGTGATTCTGATTACCAATTTCACGCCGACCGTACCTGAGGACCTGTACAACAACACTGTCGGCAGCTATGACTGGTCGGACGTCAAGGCGGTCAAGAACAAGGAAGTGTACAAGATGCCGCTCGGTACCTACCGTTCCTACACGCCCGGCGCGGACATGCCGGTCACCCTGCAGTGGATTGCGAAGAACGTGTATCCGGATTTGTTCTCCGACATCGACCTGGAGAGCGTAGCCAAACAATATTTCCAGGAGATGTTCGGGCTTGTCCTGACCGACAAACAGGTCCATGACATGTTCAACCAGGATGCGAGAGGAGCGGAAGGTGTCCATCTGAACTGACTTGCACCGCATTGTTTTCCCCCAGGTCCGTCTGGGGGGGATTTTTAATTCTTTTATGTAGAAATACATATGATGTTTACAGTGAACCAGCAGGCTTCATTTTCAAGGTACCGCATGCATCGTGATTGACAGGGGTATTGACATATACCCCCTAGGGGTATAAAGAAGGCGCAGAGATGCATGACAATATCTTGGAAGTGAAGGGACTGAAGAAAACCTTTCATATGAAGAATGGCACGACGGTCGAGGCGGTGAAGGGTATCTCCTTCAACGTCGTCCGGGGGGAGATCTTTGGGTTCCTCGGCCCCAACGGAGCTGGAAAGAGCACCACGATCAGCATGCTGACCACCCAGCTGAAGGCTGACGCGGGGGAAATCCTGCTTGACGGCAAGTCGGTCATCGCCGACCCGGTCGGAGCCAGAGCCCGCATCGGCGTGGTGACCCAGCACAACAACCTTGACCGGAGCTTGACCGCACGGGAAAACCTGCTCTTCCATGCCCGGTACTTCGGCATGGAAAAGAAAGAAGCCATAGAGAAGGCGGACGAGTATCTGGAGAAGTTCGGTCTGAAGGACCGGCAGGACGATTATGTCAGCACCTATTCGGGCGGCATGGCGCAGCGCCTGAAGATCGCCCGGGCCATGATGCACACGCCGGACATCCTGTTCCTCGACCGAGCCGACCACCGGACTGGATCCCAACTACCGTGAGATCCTCTGGCAGAACATGCTGGAACTCAACAGGGCCGGCACCACGATTTTCCTGACGACCCACTACATGGAGGAGCCGGAACGGTTCTGCCAGCATATCGCCATCGTCAACCACGGCGAGGTGAAGGCAATGGGGACTTCGGAAGAACTGAAGGAGATGATCCCGTCGCGCAACATCCTGTCCCTGAAACTGGATACGATGGATGACGCATTGGCTTCCCGCGCCGCGAAGCTGGCGCACGTGCAGCAGGCAAAGATCCAGAATGGATACCTCATGCTGTATATGGACGAGAAGCAGCCTGATTTCGACGCCATCATCCGCTGGACGGAAGAGGAGCGCCGCACGCTCAGAAACATCAGCCTCAGCACCAGCACGCTGGATGATGTGTTCGTCTATTTGACCGGCAACGGCATCAACGCCGCGCGGTAAGGGAGGGTATGGATATGATGCAGACAAGAGTGAGGCATCCGAATGCTTCGGCGTTCGGGGCCATGGTCCAGAGGGATTTGATCGCGCAGTGGAGGGACAAGGGCGAGTTCATCTTCCGCGTCGCCATGCTCCCGTTCGTGCTGATTGTCATCTACGGCTACGTCCTGCCGAAAATCGGCCTGCTTCCCCCGACGTTCCCGTCGCAGATGTTTGCCGGCATGATCGGCATGTCGATCCTGATTACCGGCATCCACGGTACCGCCATCCCGTTCACCATGGACTTCAACAACATGCATGAGATCGAGGACCGCCTCGAGGCGCCGGTCAACGCCGACCTCGTCGCTTTCGCGAAGATGGCGGTCGGCATCATCGAGGCCTTTATCGGAGGTCTCCTGGTCCTGCCGATTTCCCTGATCTTCATGGGCAGCCAGGCGGAGTTCGCCCTGAGTCCGGAGCGGATGCTGCTGCTTCTGCCGGTCCTGGTCCTGATCGCGCTTGCCTCCGCGACGCTCGGGCTTCTGGTCGGCACGATCGTCAAGCCAATGCAGATCGCCGCCATGTTCCCGGGATTCCTGATGCCGGTCGTCTTTACCGGAGCCATCTTCTTCAGCTGGAAAGCGCTCTCGCCGACCCCGATCTTCCAGATACTGGTCCTGGTCAACCCGCTGGTGTACGCCAATGAGGCGTTGCGCTACGTGATGACCCCGCAGTTCGACAGCATGCCGCTTGCCATGAGCGTCACAGGCCTGTTGGCAAGTACCGTTCTGATGGGGTACTTCGGCTTCCGGCGGTTCCACCGCATGGCTACCGGCAGCACGAAATGACTCCCTTCCTGGAGCGGTCTTCCGTCTTTGGGACGGCTCGCATACCACGCTTTTGCCAATTGCCCATGGCTGTGGTATGCTTGAGGCATGCAAGGTACAGGACAGAAAATCACGACGTCGTACAGTTCCTTCGAGACGGTTAGGAAGGAAGGATACCTGTACGTGGACAAGACCGCGTATCTGTATGGCCTCGTGACGGGGGCGGACATGTATTTCCTCTCCCGTCCCCGAAGGTTCGGAAAGACGCTGACGGTATCCACCTTGGAGGCGATCTTCCAAGGCAGGAGGGAACTGTTCAAGGGCCTTGCCATCGACCAGACGGACTACGACTGGAAGACGTACCCTGTCATCCACATCGACTTCGGGGACTGCGGGAAAAGCACCCCCGAGGGGCTGGACGGGTGGCTGAAGGACCGGGTCGAGGAGATTGCCGAAGCGTATGGGGTCGGGCCGCTGGACATGACCAAGACGAGCGACGACCTGTTCGCGAAGCTCATCCTGCTGCTTTCCAAGAAAGGCAAAGTGGTTGTCCTGATCGACGAGTACGACAAGGTGCTGTCGGACAACGTCTTCTCGGAGAAGGTGGAAGAGCTGCGCACGGTGCTGGGGAACTTCTACCAGGTGGTCAAGACGAAGGGCGGGCTGTTGCGTTTCGTGTTCATCACGGGGGTGACGAGGTTCGCCCGTCTGAGCGTCTTCTCGAAGATGAACAACCTGAACGACATCTCCCTCGATCCGGACTACGGGACGATGCTGGGGTATACCCAGCAGGAGCTGGAAGGG